>ENA-OSEY01001396-OSEY01001396.1-marine-metagenome-genome-assembly--contig:-NODE-1396-length-16645-cov-18.439522_pt1 | contig 16645 bp, 13 predicted proteins | sample MGYA00248465_ERZ534230 | MGnify/ENA primary metagenome ERZ534230 (study PRJEB26409, sample SAMN06344110) | marine metagenome | isolation source: Sea water from surface | place: Atlantic Ocean:Southern...
TTTAACTTTCTCACCATTAATTCCACCTTTTTTATTAACGTGCTTTAACCACATTTCAGCACCAGCTTTTAACTGAGCACCAAATGAAGCGTACTGACCAGACATAGGTCCAGCAGAAGCAACAACAACGTCAGCTTTAGCTGATACTGTTGCAAGCATTAATGTTCCGGCAATTAATGAAAGAAGTTTATTGAACGTTCTTAACATATTATTTCCCTTTGTTGTTAATTAATTAATTATTGATATTGAACACCTTAATTCCAATATTGTAAATATGAAAAAAAGTTAATTTTTTGCCCCACCTTCGAGATAAGCTGCTTGTATGTCTTTATTTTTAAGTAACTCTTGACCAGGACCCTTTATGGTCACCTTCCCGTTTACTAAAACATATGCTCTATCTGCAAGCTCCAAAGCCTTTTTAGCATTTTGCTCAACTAAAAAAATAGTAACGTTTTTTTCTTTATTAATATTTTTTATTGAAACAAAAATTTGATTAACTAATTTAGGTGCTATCCCAAGTGAAGGTTCATCTAGTAAAAGCACCTTTGGCTTGCTCATTAACGCTCTTCCAATGGCTAACATTTGTTGTTCTCCTCCAGAAAGTGTTCCACCTCTTTGTGTTTTTCTATCGCTTAAAACAGGAAATAAATCATAAACTTCCTTAATATCATTTTCAAAATACTTACCTTTTTCGTTGGCATGAGCCCCTAATCTTAAATTTTCTTCAACAGTTAATCTTGAAAAAATTCGTCTTCCTTCAGGTACTTGGCAAATACCCATATCAACAATTTTGTGGGGCTGTTTGTTCTCAATGTTTTCACCGTTGAAAACTATATTTCCTCTTTTAGCTTTATTCACTCCACTAATAGTCATTAGTAAAGTTGATTTACCTGCTCCATTAGAGCCAATAAGAGAAACAATTTCACCATCATTCACATCAAGATCTACACCTCTAAGAGCTTGGATTTTACCGTAAAAAGTTTCAACATTGGAAATTTTAAGCATTATTCATCTACTCCCAAATAGGCTTCGATAACCTCTTTGCTGTTTTTTGTTTGATCGGCTGTTCCTTGAAATATTTTTTTACCATAATTCAAAACAACTACATGGTCAGAGATGCCCATTACTACACTCATATCGTGTTCAATTAATAATATACCTGTTTGCTTTTCAGTTTTGATAAATTTTAATAATTGATTTAATTCAGCAGACTCTTTGGGGTTTAATCCGGCAGCCGGTTCATCTAAACATAATAACCTTGGTTCAATACACATTGCACGAACAATTTCTAATTTTCTTTGATCGCCGTAAGGCAGATCTCCAGCATTATCATCTGCTCGATGAGTTAATCCAATGATATCTAACCAATATTTTGCTTTATCAACTGCTAGCTGTTCTTTATCTCTATAGGTTTTAAGGTTTAGCAAACCATATAGAGAATAACCAGAAGCAACCATTAACTCATTATGTTGAGCAACTAACAAGTTTTCAAGAACTGACATTGCTGGAAATAATCTAATATTTTGAAAAGTTCTAGCTACCTTGGCTACATAAGCTATTTTAAAATCTGTATATTTTCTTAATGAAATTTTACTATCCTCTTTGTGTAAGAACATTTGACCGTTAGTAGGCTTATAAAATCCTGTTAGACAATTAAATACAGTAGTTTTTCCTGCACCGTTAGGTCCAATGATAGAAGTAATTTGATTGTTTTTTGCATCAAAACTTAAATCATCAATTGCAGTCAAACCACCAAACTTCATTGTCAAATTTTCTACTGATAATAAATTGCTCATTTTTTATCTCCGTGCATAAGAATAGTTGGTTTCCTGTTTGCTAAAATTCCTTTTGGTTTAAACACCATAATTAAGACCATCGCACCACCAAAAGCGATCATCCTGTATTGCTCTAAATCTCTGAACATTTCTGTAATTCCTATTAAGAAAATTGATGCGAGAACTACTCCAGTTTGCGAGCCCATACCGCCTAATACAACAATAGCAACAATGATTGCAGACTCAATAAATGTAAAACTTTCTGGACTTATAAATGCTTGTCGCGTTGCAAAAAATGAGCCAGCGAAACCACCGAACATAGCTCCAATTGCAAAAGCAGTTAGTTTTGTGTTTGTAGGGTTTACACCTAATGATTTACATGCGATCTCATCTTCTCTTAAAGCTTCCCATGCTCTACCAACAGGAAGTTTTCTTATTTTTAACGTAAAGTAATTTGTAATTAAGGCTAAAACTAAAATTAAATAGTATAGAAATATTATTCGGTGCATTGTTGAATATTCAAGATTGAAAAACAAATGAAAACTTGTTTCTCCTTCATCTGGAGATCTTTTAAAAGGTAATCCAAAAAAAGATGGCCGTGGTATTCCAGTGATACCATCAGGACCGTTTGTTACTTCATACCAATTGATCAAAATAATTCTTATAATTTCTCCAAATCCTAAAGTAACAATTGCAAGATAATCTCCTCTTAATCTCAAAACAGGAAAGCCAAGTAAAATTCCAAAAAAAGCTGCAAACAATCCTGCCAAAGGTAAACAAATCCAAAAAGACCAACCGAATGTTGTGGCGATCAACGCATAAGAATATGCACCAACTGCATAGAAAGCTACATAGCCTAAGTCAAGAAGACCAGCCAAACCAACTACGATATTTAATCCCCAACCAAGCATGATGTAAGTTAAAATCATTATCGCTACATCCATAAAATATCTGTCAGTAAAAGGTAAAAAAGGAAATACAACAGCAAACAAAATTGCGGTAATTGCAAAGTGTTTTGCTTTATCCTCTGTTATGGCTGAAAATTTAGAGGCTAGCTTTGAAAAAATAGTAAATTCAGTTGTTCTAGCTGAATTTAAATTGATTAAAAATCGACCTAAAATACAAAGTCCAACTAATACAAAAACGACACCCCATTGAGGAGTAATAAATAAACCTTCTCCTTTGGATGCAGTTCTAAGACCAACTATCGGGCCGAACAAAGCTAAAGCGATAAAGCCTGTAAATAAACTATCTTTAAATGACTGAATAATATCTTTCTTTTCCATTAAACCTTCTCGATATCAGGTTTTCCAAGAAATCCAGTTGGAAAGAAAATTAAAACTATAATTAGAACACTAAAAGCTGCAACATCTTTGTATTCTATTGAAACATATCCAGACCACATTGTTTCTATTAAACCAATTAGTAGTCCACCTAACATTGCTCCAGGTAAAGAACCAATTCCGCCTAGCACTGCAGCGGTAAAAGCTTTTATCCCTGCTAAAAACCCAATATAAAAATCAATTACACCGTAATAAAGAACAAACATCATTCCAGCTACTGAAGCTAATGAAGATCCAATAATAAATGTTATAGATATTGTTCTATCTACATTAATTCCTAGTAACGCTGTCATTGTTCTATCTTGTTCACAAGCTCTCTGAGCTCTACCTAAATCTGTTTTTGTAATAAGATAAGTAAAAATACCCATCAAGATAATTGTTAAGATAACTATAAAAATTTGAAGATAGCTTACTGTTACAACAAACTCAGAGTTTTTAAAAAATTCTAAACCACCAGAGATTAATGGCTGCATTGGTTTCACTCTTGCACCTTGAGCAACTTGAACATAGTTTTGAAGTACAATTGACATTCCTAAAGCAGAAATAAGTGGAGCTAGTCTGAAAGATCCTCTTAAAGGTTTGTAAGCTAATTTTTCTACTGTCCAGCCATAACAAGCAGTGAAAAGCATAGCTATTAGCAAAACTAAAAGTAAAATTATTGGTAATGCCACTCCAGTTAGACCAAAGATTATAAATGAAATTAAAGCAACAAAAGCTCCGATCATAAAAATATCTCCATGAGCAAAATTAATCATTCCAATAATTCCATAAACCATGGTGTAACCAATTGCTATAAGTCCATAAATTGAACCTAAAGTAATCCCATTAACTAATTGTTGTATAAAATATTCCATGATTTACTTACTCACTCTTTTATTTACATTTTCAAGAGCTTTGAAGAACTTAGTAAAGAATTTTCCTTTTTTCAATTCATTAAGAACCTGCATATTTAAGCCTTTTGGGGTTTGTGAGTCCGCTACGAGTTTTTTAAATCCTTGAGATGATTTATTAAGAGCATCCTGACTTAAAGCGAAAAATAATTCAGCTACATAAGTGTCAGCAAATTTTTTATTGATCCCCTTTTTTACAAGCCATTTAGAACTTGTGTTCAAAATTTCATAATAAGCAGCCATCAAAGATGCAGTTGACCAAAACTTATAACTTAGTTTTTCATTTTTAATTTCTAAAACGTTGCCTAAGTGTTTAAAAATATTCTTTGCAAATTTACTTGGAGGACAAATAATTATTGGTCCCTTTTTAATCTCTATTGGAGGTAAAGGAATAGCTCTTACTATATTCTTATTATTTATAATTTTTTTTAACTTAATTAAATTAATTGTAGATATAAGACTTATTATTTTCTTATGTTTTGAAAAAGAGAGTTTATGTAAAATTTTATTTCCTACATTTGGCGTTATACCTAAAAAAATTACAGAAGATTTATCTATTATTTCTTGATTATTTTTTATTACTTGAATTAACCTAAATTTTTTTTTTAGTTTATTTGATATTTTAGCGTTTCTTGAAGATATATAAATCTTCTTAACTTTTAATTTAGATTTAAAAATACCATAAATAATAGAAGAAGATATTTTTCCTGTTCCAATAAAGCCTAAAATCATAAGAAATTAAGATATATAAGCTTATTACAATAATAAAGAAGATTTTTACCCCATGAGGTTGCTGAAAAATTACAATAATTTAAATCACTTAGAAATTTTTATAAATCTTATACAATGAATGTTGAACTTTGCTTAAATTTTTTTGATTTGCAGATACCCATGGATTTTTACAACCCCATTTTTTAATTGTTGGTATTAAAGTATGCTCCCAATTTAAATAGCCTTTCGAGTCAGATTTGTTTCCAAGGTGCCTTTTTGGAAAGAAATAAGTGGGATCAGATTTTGTTAATTTATAAGTTTTTTTAATTTTATGAGCATTATTTTTCTGCCATATAGCTTGGTAACCCATTCGCCTCAACCATATAACAGTAAAAACAGCTGAGCTTGGAATGTTAGAAAATATTAAAACTTTAGTATTTGTTGATGATATAAATTTATCAGTACTTTGTATTAGTGTCGTTGCATTAACTTGTTTCCAACCAGCTATTTTTTTAAAATTTTTAATTTCAGAATGTATTTGAAAATTATATAAGTTAGTGTTTTTACTTTTTATCTGAGTTAATGGGATCTGAAATTTTTTAGCAATGCTATTTGCTAATTTTAAATCATCTTTATAGTTTATTTTTGTAGATTTAATTTTTGATTGGTTTTTAAATTTACGGTCAAACCCACTTAACACCCAGTTTTGTGTTCCACCATTTAAAACATATTTTTTATTATTAAAATCAAAATCCTTTAATGTTTGGTATGCAATAATACTCCTTGTTCTACCGGCACAATGAACAATATAATTTTTTCTTAAATTCTCTTTATTATTTATATAACACGGTAATTCACCTCCAGAACATTGAACTGATTGAGGTAGAGAAAATTTTTCAAATTCTTTTTTAGGTCTGGCATCAATTTGTAAATAATTATGTTTTTTTTTATGAATTTTATAAAGGTCTTTAGCATATAAATTTTTTATATTAGAGGTAATTTCTATCCATTCACCAAATGCTTTTGAAAAAGTGTATTCTCCCGCCCAAAAGGGAAAATTATGTTTTTTCCAATTTTTATAATCCCCTTTAACAATAAACGATTTATGATACCTCATTTTTTTAAGTATTTTTTGTATTTGAATTGTTTGAATATTATTTTTTAAACCAATTAGTATTAGTGTAGTATTTAAATCAGGAACTAATTCTCTTATTAAATATTTAAATTTTGAGAGAGGACAATTGACCGAACCAAAAGCAAAACCATGAACATATTCTTTTCTTTCTCTAATATCTAAAAAAGAGATATTTTTTTTATTATTTTTTAAAAGATTTATTGTTTGTTTGGCGCTTATTTCGTTTTCTTTTAATATACTTTTTTTATCCATTGATTTATAAAATTTGCAATATCTGAGCTATTTTTTTCGTGCATCATCATGTGTCCATTTCCTTTAATATTGTTATCTTCTAATCTTATAAAATCATGCTTAACTCCTGCTTGTTTTAAAAAATTGCTAGTCCCATGATCATAAGGGGAGTGATAAGATGCTTCTGCTGTTAAAATTAAGATTTTAACTTTTGAAAGATTGACAAGTTTTCTTGCAGGTTCTTTTTGAAGAAAACATTGCACTAAATTTTCTGGAGTTTTATTTTCATCAATTTTAGGTATAAGTTTTTCATTATCCTTCAATGGTGGATCATAAGTAAGGGGTGAATACGTAATGCCGTTGGGTCTATCTGGTTCTAAGCTTGTTTGATACCATTTTTTATCAAAATCATTTTTTTTAAAAGTTTGTTTATTTAAATGACTATGTTTAATACCGCCATACGAAACATTAAAAAATGGTGGCCCATTTGGCTCTACAGCTACACAAGCTTTTACTTTATCTGGTCTAACATCAGCAGCTAACCAACAAAAAGGTCCTCCTTGGCTATGGCCAAGGACAACAGTTTCTCCAACTAGATCAATGAGTTCTGAGAGTGCTAACTTCGACATTTCTTCGATATATACTCGATCTGACATCGTATTAACCTGAGAGGCCATATATTCCTCAAATATTTTATCTCCCCTCAACCCACTTCCAGGCCACTGATTATGTAATTTTGCTTGAGGCCAATTACCTTTTTTTGCCATGGCTGTGAACCTTCTCTCCGCATCTTCTATATTAGTTTCTCTATCCATATATTCACCATAGAGAGTGCTTGAATAGCCTGATCTTGCCCTACCAGGTTGGTCAACGACGTAAACTGAATAACCGTGAGATAAAAAGTCATGAAGCCAACCTCTTCTTCCGTCAGCAGTAGTTATAAAACCTGAGCCACTTTGACCTCCACCATGGATTAAGATTATATTTTTATTATTAGATTTTGCGGGTATGAAGCTTTCAACATACATTTTTCCTTTAAGAATATTGTTATCTTTTACTTTTTGAACTTTTCCGCCTACAAAAAAAATTTTGTGTTCTTTGAGATTAATTTCTGAGTTCTTATTCATACAGTTTTCATTTTATATCTTGAAAAGGTTAATGCAATTTCATTTTTTTTTCCTTAAAAACTTTAAAATAAATGGAACAGAAAAAATTATAAAGAATACTCTTAGAAAATGGTGGTAAGTCACAAATAATGGGTCAATGTCATAAGCAACACTTATAACTACTACCTCATGAAGCCCTCCTGGAGCAAAACTTAAAAAGGCAGCCATGAAGTCAAAGCCTAAATATATTTTTAAAATGTAAGCAAAAATAGCAGCAATACCTAGTAATATTGCTGACATTATAGCACCATGAAAAGAAAAAAATAATATTTCTTTCGGTGCTAAACCACTTAATCTACACCCAATCGCAGATCCTAAAAAAACTAAAGCTACATTAATAAAAATATCGGGGAAACGTGCAGTTGTTAGTTCTAGAGTATAGAAAAAACCAGCGACTATCATTGCTGCTAGTATTGGAGCAGATGGTATTCTAAATTTTTCTAAAACTTTTGTTCCAATTAAGGAAACAATAATTAAGAAAATTATTTCTAGAAAATACCTTAAATTATATGTAGCAATATTTCCAAAAGAGTCTATTTCTTGATAGCCTATTTGGGTTACAAATATAAAAGGCAAAAAAAGAACAACAAATAATACTCTAGTAGCTTGAGGAATAACTACTTGGCCTCTTTCTTTTTTATTATTTGTAATATCGCTAATTGCAGTTGATATAACAACAAATGCACCAGGTAAAGCAGCCAATGTTGAAACATATTTTTTAAATTTACAAATTTTTACAAAATAAAATGCAACTACTACTGTTCCAACGATTGTACATATAATCATTGCGATAGAAGAATATATCCAAAGATGGATTTTATATAATAATGAAATATTAAATGATCCAGCAAGTATTACACCAATTATTAATAAAACAGGAAGAAAAATTTTTTTATCAAAAGTAATTTTGTAACTGGTAAAAGATACTACAAGATTTAACAACAAAGCTCCTAAAAGCCATGGTAAAGGTAAATTTATTAATGTAGCAAGATAGCCCCCTAAGATACCTATTAAGATACTCTTATAACTTCTCTTCATTGCTAAATAATAATTTTTCATAATTAATTTTGTTTTATTTTTAGATATTTTTTTAATTCTAGTAAATTTAGGGTATCGCTTGCTTTGTTTTTGAATTTGGGGTTTTTATTTTTTTTAATTAAGTCAAGTGTTTGATTTGTTGAGTCGACATAGCTATTTAGTACCTGTTGAGAATATAAAATAAACTTAAAGCTACTCTTTTTAATTTTATTCATATTAAATTTAATTTTTTCTGTGATATTTATAAAAAGTGGTATGTTTTTAACTTCTTTAGAAATTAGATCTGCTTGCTTAGTATTATTAATCCCTGTAATAAAAATGGCATCAGCTCCTAATTTTTTATATAAATTTGCTCTATTTACAGCTTCTTTGATTGAATTGTTAGTTAAAGCATCAGTTCTTGCTATTATTAAAATACCTTTTGTTTTTTTAGAGGCTTTAATTGCTGTCTTAATTCTTTTTGATGCATTTTTCATATCTAGCAATTTTACTTTATCTGTTAAGGCACATATTTTTGGAAATACCTGATCTTCTAGAATTAAAGCCGATGCACCGGCGTGCGAAAGATCCTTAACTGTTTTAAAAACATTCTTCAAATCTCCAAAACCAGTATCAGCATCTACAATAATTGGAATTTTTGATTGATTGCAAATTAGTTTAGTCGATTCAACAAGTTCTTTTCTAGAAATTACACTAGCGTCCGGATACCCAAAGCTAGCAGATGAAAGTGCGAAACCTCCTATAAATCCAATTTTAAAACCTTTTTTTTCAATTAATTTAATAGAAAGAGGGTCATGGCAAGTTGGGATTTTATAAGATTTTTTATCATTAAAATACTTTTTTAATGTTTGAGTTTTTTTATTCATTAGATACAAGTCTTTTCATTTGATTTTGATACCCGGATAAAATTTTATAAAATTTTGCTACTGATTTATTTGTAAAAAATTGTCTCCAACCGGATATACTTAATGTTCCAGTAAAATTTTCCTTATTATTAAATATTGGAACAGCGACACTTGCTATGTTATCCAATCTTTCTCCTGCAGTATAAATATAACCTTTTTTATTTATCAAATTTTTAAGCTCTTGATCATTTTGAGTAAAAGCTTTTATTACTTTTCCAGTAGCCGATTTTAACTCAAATGTAGTCCCTTCAACTACATAATGGTTTAGTTCCGACTTTGAGTTTACTCTATATAAACAAACTTTTTTACTACCTGCTTTTACCCAATACCCAGCTGATTGCCCTGTAGACTCCAGTATTCTATTTAGTATTAACCTTATCTCTTCTCCTGATTTAAAGTTTGAGTTGTAAATTGAACCTAATTTCCAACTACCTGGTCCCAATCGGTAGCTACCATTAATTTCATTTTTGATTAAAAAATTGTATTTAATTAGTGAGTTACAGATTCTTAAAATTGTAGATTTATTTAGCTTTGTAGTTGAGGAAAGTTCTTTTAAAGACACACTTTTGTTAGCATCATCGAATGAATTTAAAATCTGAAAAGTTTTGTCTAGAACTTTAATGTTGCTCATGTGTTTTGCATTGTGAAACAGACATTTTATATTATAAAATTTGTTGACAATCTATAATTTTTTTGCTGAACTAAGAATTCACTACAAATTATTATGGGAAAAGCTTACACACCAAATATAAAATCAGATAAAGGAAAAAACCTTACAAAGTACGTTGCTGAATTTGTTAAAAAAAATAAGTATCAATCAATTCCTAAAAACGTTGTTGAGTTAGCTAAAAAACATATTTTAGATGGTTTCGGGTTGGCTTTATCAGGATCAGTAGCAAGAACTGGAGATTATTTATTTAAACATATTAAAAATAACTCTGCAAAAGGAAGAGCTACAGTAATTGGTTCAAAAATGAAAGTAACATCTCGATTTGCTGCATTAGCCAACGGCACTGGGATACATTCTGATGACTATGACGATACTCAACTAGCTGTTCAAAAAGATAGAGTTTATGGCTTGTTAACACATCCAACTGCACCTTGTTTACCAAGTGCTTTTGCTGAGGGAGAGTTAAAAAAAATTAATGGTAAAGCTTTTTTAAATGCGTACTTAATTGGTGTGGATGTTGAATGTAAGGTTTCTGAAGCAATGTCACCAAGGCACTATCAACATGGTTTTCATTCGACAGCAACTTGCGGGACTTTAGCCTCTGCTGCTGCTGCTGCAAAAATTAGAGGTTATAATGTATCTCAAATCCAACAATCTTTAGCTATAGCAGCTACAATGAGTGCTGGCTTAAGAGAAAATTTTGGTACAATGACAAAACCATTACATGCAGGGAGAGCTGCTGAAAGTGGTGTCGTTGCATGCGACTTAGTTGGTTTTGGATGGTCAGCAACTGATAAAATTTTGGAGTCACCAAGAGGGTTTTTCCAAGCTCATGGTGGAGGCTACAATTTAAATTCTGTAAAAGGCCAGCTCGGAAGACCATGGACTTTTTCGAAACCTGGTGTTTCAATTAAACCTCACCCTTGTGGTTCATTAACACATCCAGGAATGACAAAAATGCTTGAGTTAATTTTAAAACATGACATTAAGCCAAATGAAGTTGTTAAGGTTGATGTAGGCACTAACCATAATATGCAAAACGCTTTAATCCACCATAGACCTACAAATGAATTCCAAGCGAAGTTTAGTATGGAATATTCGATGGCTATCCTTCTGGTTCAAAGACGTGCATATATTCCTGAGTATCAAGACAAAAGAATAAACAAACCAGATGTTCAGCAAATGCTTAGAAAAGTAAACTTTTATAAGAACAAAATTGCTGAGGCAGCTGGATACGACAAAATGACTACAATAATTGATATTTATTTAAAAAATGGAAAGAAAATATCTGGTCGTGGAGATTTTGGTAAAGGAAGCCCTATGATTCCAATGTCTTACGATGAAGTTGCAGACAAATTTTTAGGTTGTTGTGAGTTCGCCAAGTGGCCATCAAAAAAATCAAAAGCCCTTATAGAATTGGTGAGAAATCTTGAAAAAGTAAAAGATATTTCTAAATTAAGTAAGCTTTTATCTAAATAACTAAATTCAGAATATTGCTATCCGTTTCACAATAGATTTTTAGTTTTATATTGTAAAACAAAATTTATCTTTATCTTTTAAATAAATATAATAAAACAAAGTAATGGATGCCTTTGATTTAGTAATCGTTGGAGCGGGAAATGCTGCTCTTTCTGCAGCAATATCAGCAAAGGAAAATGGTGCAAAAAACATTTTAGTTTTAGAGAAGGCTTCAAAAAAAGATCGCGGTGGTAATAGCAGATACACTAATGGAGCTTACAGATTCGCCTATAAAGGTTTTTCAGATTTAAAAAAAATAATTCCTAACTTAAAGCATACAAAAAAAATTGATTATGGTAAGTATACTTCTTCAAATTTCCTAAGAGATATGAACAAAGTTACTCAAGGAAAGACGGATAAATATTTGTCTAAAACATTAACCTCAAAAAGCTTCGAGACAATACATTGGTTAAGTAAAAAAGGTTTAAAATTTAAACCAATAAAAGGAAGACAATCCTTTAAAGTAAACGGAATAATGAAGTATTGGGGTGGCCTCACATTAGAAGTAAACGGACAAGGTGAAAAACTAGTCGACTCATTATTGAATATAGTAAAAAAAAATGGAATTAAGATTCAATACGATACAGCAGTAACTGAATTAATTTATAAAAAAAAAATTGTATGTGGTGTAAAAATATTACATAAAAAAAAGATTAAGAAAATCTTTTCAAAATCTGTGATACTTGCTTGTGGTGGGTTCGAATCTAGCTCAAAAATGAGAAAGAAGCATTTAGGTGTAGGCTGGGAAGCAGCTAAAGTAAGAGGAACAAGACACAATACAGGTGATGGATTAAGTATGGCCTTGAAAATTGGAGCTATGCCATTTGGGAACTGGTCAGGATGTCATGCGGTTTTCCATGACATGAATGGTCCTGAGTTTAGTGACTTAAAAATTAGTAATAAGTATAGAAAAATTAGTTATCCTTGGGGAATAGTTTTAAATTTGAAAGGCGAAAGATTTGTTGATGAAGGAGAAGATTTTAGAAATTTTACTTATGCTAAGTTTGGACGTGAAGTAATAAACCAACCTAAACAAGTTGGTTGGCAAATTTTTGATAAAAAAGTACGCCATATGTTATACCCAGAGTATGATGTAAAATCTGCAACAATGGTTAAAGCTAACTCTATTAAAGATTTAATATACAAAATCAAAGGAATGAACAGATCAAAAGCTTTAAAAACAATCTTTTTATATAATAATGCTGTTACAAAAAATATTAGGTTTGACCCAACAATTAAAGACGGAAAAAAAACAACTGGATTAAAAATAAATAAAACTAATTGGGCAAACTTAATCGATAAGCCACCATTTTATGCTTACGGTGTTACATGTGGAATAACTTTTACCTTCGGAGGATTAAAGGTAGATAAAAACTGCCAGGTTTTAAATAAATTTAGAAAACCTATTAAAGGGTTATTTGCAGCGGGTGAGATAATTGGTGGAATTTTTTATTTTAATTACCCCGGAGGTAGTGGGCTTACGTCTGGAGCAGTTTTTGGAAAAATTGCTGGAAAATCAGCAGCTAAATTTTAAAAGGAGTCTTTACTTTATATTTTTGTGCTAGTTTATTGAGCTCAATAATTATTCCCTTGGACAGACTAATACCTTTTTTTTTATTTGAAAGATAATTTAAATATTCTGGTTCTCCTGGGTGCATAATTGTCTTAAAACCTTTTGCCTTTTTCAGTTTTTTTACTTTTTTAAAACCAAATTCAATTTTTTTTATAAAACTATTATGTGACTGAAATAAATCTGTCCTCATACAAATCATTAAGTGTCCCACATTTGATGGGCCAGAAAAATCATTGATTGCATTTTTAACTTTACCACTATGGTTTGCCCCAGTAAAAATACCTGCTACTATATCCATCATCCAGGATATACCGGCACCTTTCATTCCTCCAAAAGGCAACATAATACCTTCAAAAGCTTTTGACCCATCATTAGTAGGTTTTCCAAATTTATCTAAAGCATATCCGAAAGGTATTTTGATTTTTTTCTGAGCTGCGAATTTTAATTTACCTCTTGCTACGGAGGATGAGGCCATATCTAAGATAAAAGGCTTATTTTTATTTTTTGTCGGACATCCAAATGCAAAAGGGCTTGTGCCAAAAAAAGGCGCCATAGCACCATGAGGCGGTAATGCTTTTGAGGCATTGGTGTATACCCATGCAATACATTTATTTTTTGATGCAAATTCTAAATAATTGGCGGCCATGCCGAAATGATTGCTTTTACTTATCGCAACTAGACCTATACCTTTTTCTTTGGCTAAAGAAACACATTTTTTTATACCCGCATTAGCAGCTAAATACCCAAGACCATTATCCCCGGATAAATGAAAAATATTATTTGAAATTTTTTTGAATTTAAAATTTGGATTCTTTTTAGCTGCTTTTTTCTCAATTCTATTTACATAGACTGGCAGTCTAACTATACCATGTGACCAAACTCCTCTTTCATCTGCTCTTATAATTAAATCTGAAATTATTTTAGAATTTGAATTATTTAAGCCTACTTTCTTCAAAATATTATATGTAAAATTAATTAATTCAGATTTTTTATATCTTTTTCTTGAATTCATAATTATTTGAGCTGTTATAGCCTATTATTTTTAAGTTTTTTAAGTATATTATATAATTCTTTTTATTAATAAGTTAAAAGAATTTCTATGATACCTAAAGAATTTAAAAAAATTAGTATTAATAATAAAGAATATGATTTTGTAGATATAAGTAACATTAAAGACATAGATAAAGTTCCCTATACTTATAGAATATTAATAGAAAACATTATTCGGCAAAATTTGTTAGGTCTAAACAACAATGCCGAAGAGCAAGTAAAATCAATTTTAGAGAAAAAATTAGGAAACCCTATAAATTTTGCCCCAAATAGGATTTTAAGTCATGATATCTTAGGTAAAGTAATGTTAGTAGACTTTCTGGCTTATAGAGAAGCTTTGCAAAAAAAAGGAATAAACTCGAAAGATATACAGCCAAATGTGCCTGTTGATCTAGTAATTGATCACTCATTACAAGTAGATCATTTTGGTAGTGAGAAAGCTGAAATTGAAAATTTAAGAAAAGAATATGAAAGAAATTCTGAACGTTTTTCTTTTTTAAGATGGTGCTCAAAATATTTGGATAAAGTAAATGTTATTCCGCCTGGAGTAGGAATTTGCCATCAAGTAAATATTGAATATTTATCTAAAGTTGTTTGGAGAGAGCAAAAGAAAAATTTAAATTTAATTCACCCTGATACTTGCATTGGTACTGATAGCCATACGCCAATGGTTAATGCTATAGGGGTTTTGGGTTGGGGTGTAGGCGGAGTAGAGGCAGAAATTTCAATGTTAGGAAAAACAATTCCAATGTCTGTACCGGAGGTCGTAGGTGTGAATTTAACGAAGCAACTTAAAGAGGGAATTACATCAACAGATTTAGTGTTGTATATAACAAAGTTATTAAGAGACAGCAAAGTGGTGGGTAGTTTTATTGAATTTTGTGGTGAAGGAGTTGAAAATTTAACTGTTGGTGATAGAGCAACCATTTCAAATATGGCACCAGAATACGGTGCAACAGCAGTTTTGTTTCCTGTAGATAAAGCAACTTTAAATTATTTGAGTATGACAGGGAGGACAGAAGAGGAAATAAAAATTGTTGAAGAATATTCGAAGTACCAAAATTTATGGAGAAAATCTAAAACTGCTCCAGAATATAATCGAGTTCTAGATTTAGACTTGTCTACGATAGAGCCTTGTGTATCTGGTCCAAAAAATCCTGAAGATAAAATTGACTTAGAAAAATTCTCAAAAGAAATTAATAAACATTCTAAAATGCTTTATAACAAAGACCTCAGGGATAACGAATTCGAAGTGCCCACTCAAGGTTATAAAATTAAAGATGCAGATATTATGATAGCTGCTATCACAAGCTGTACAAATACTGCAAATCCAAAAAATGTTATAGCAGCAGGTTTAATTGCAAAAAAATTAATTAACCTTGGTTTTAAAAAGAAAAATAAAATAAAAACCTCTTTTGCACCCGGAAGTAAAGTTACAGCTGAAATCTTAAAAAAATCTGGTTTACAAAAATATTTAGATGAACTTGGTTTTAATGTTGTTGGATTTGGTTGTACGACTTGTAATGGAAGTTCAGGTCCATTAGAAGAGAACTTAGCAAACACAATTGAAAAAGAAAAAGTTTTTTCTGTTGCAGTTTTATCTGGAAATAGAAATTTTCAAGGTAGGATACACCCAAATATAAGAGCATCTTACTTAGCATCTCCTGCGTTAGTAGTTTTATTTTCAATACTTGGCTCAGTAAAAAAAGATTTATCTAAAGATGCTTTAGGAAAAGATACTAAAGGAAATGATATTTATTTTAAAAATGTTTGGCCTTCAAATAATGAAGTGAATAAGATTATTGACCAATTTTATAAATCTGAAACTTTTAAAGAAAAGTATAAAGAAGTAAATGATGGCGGAGAATTATGGGAAAATTTAAATGTTTCGAACTCAAATAATTATGATTGGCCTGATAGCACTTACATTAAAAAACCACCGTATATGAAGAAGGCTGAAAATAACGAAATCAAAGATATAAAATTAGCAAGACCAATTGTGCTTTTAGGAGACTCAGTTACAACAGATCATATTTCACCATCAAGTGTTATCACTAAAGGTACTGCTGCATGGGATTATTTAACAGAGCTTGGGATTGATTCAAAAGATTTTAATAATTATTTAACAAGAAGAGCTAATCACGAAATTGTTGCAAGATCAACTTTTGCAAGTTTAAGACTTAGAAATTTGATGACACCTAATCAAGAGGGAAGTTTAACTGTTAAATATCCAGAAAATAAAGTGAGAAGACTTTATGAAGTTGCAATGGAGTATAAAAAAGAGAACAAAGAAATAATAGTTATTGCTGGAGAAAATTATGGCTGCGGCTCATCAAGAGATGTAGCTGCAAAAGGTCCCTTATTAATTGGAGTGAGAGCCATTGTGGCTAAAAGTTTTGAGAGAATACACAGATCTAATTTAATAGGTATGGGATTATTGCCACTAGAATTTGAAAAAGGGCAAGGAATTGAAGAAATAGGAATTCAAAGTAATGATCAATTTAGTATCTTAGGTCTCGATAAAATAAATGATAATCAAAAGAAAGTGCAAATGAAAATTCACAAAGAAACAGGAGATGTAATTGATATAAAACTAAATGTTAGATTAGATGTTCCTGAAGAAGTTGTCTTTTGGAAGAA
>ENA-OSEY01001397-OSEY01001397.1-marine-metagenome-genome-assembly--contig:-NODE-1397-length-16642-cov-2.930697_pt1 | contig 16642 bp, 16 predicted proteins | sample MGYA00248465_ERZ534230 | MGnify/ENA primary metagenome ERZ534230 (study PRJEB26409, sample SAMN06344110) | marine metagenome | isolation source: Sea water from surface | place: Atlantic Ocean:Southern...
TGGGGGTCCTGGAAGTATAACAGGTTCTAATGGATGGAGCGGCACCAGTGGGAGTGCAGTAAAATTGAGTGAAGGGACAGGTGATGATATTGTTGTATCCCTGAACGCCTCGCTGAACACACCTCACTTCACTTATATTGCCTGGGGATATCCGGAAGTTGTTGCAGAATCGAGAACGGCATACAAACCTTTAATTTCAACGGCTAAAATTGATAAAACCAGTTTATCTCAGCTTGGTGAATTTGCAGCGCCTGAGTTTAATGATTGTGCTTGGATTCCAAAAACAGCAGATAATGTAACGCTTAAAAGTGACGATTCATTGAATAAAAACGGTGATGGACAAAATGATTTCTTTGATTATCTCAGCGGAAATATAACTACAGGAAATGGATTAAAAATCACTTCCATCAAAAATCATTCTGATAACAAAACATATGGCAGCAATGATTCTTTCGAATCGGTTCAGTTCGGAAAATTGTATTTAATCCATAAAGTAAGCGATTCGAAAATCAATTTAATTGAAACGTCCAATTTAAATAAAGCTGAGCTTTCCAGCAAAGAATATGGTTCACTGGAAATTGAATTTCAGGTGTGTGACGAAATCAAAATAAGCCTTAAAGGAAATTCTGAAAATTCAAATATAGTGCTGGAAGGAGGAGGGGGACAGAAATCCAGTTCCTTTGAGGGATGGTTTCTTGAGCATCACCGCAGTGACAAAGAAGGGGGTGTGCATTATCAACGATTCAGAGAATTCTATACCGATAATACAACGAGCAAGTTCGATTGTTATGACACCTACTTATTAAATCAGGAGGATCACTGTCCCGCAGTCAAAAACCTGGATGATGGAACCAGTCAACGTAATACCGTCGACTACAAGGCCTGGCAGCAATTGGCTGTACGTGGAGACGGTCAGGAATTGAGTCTCTTCAGGAATGCCGAGGTCCAGAAATCAATCACTTCAAGAAATACCAATCTACGTTATCATGATAATTTAACAATTGGAGCGATCAACTCGGATTATCAGTATCAAGGAAGTATTGATGATGTAAGGCTCTATTCACGCCCATTAACCGATCGTGAAATCAAAATTCTTTATTCAGTAGTGGATATTCATGCTCCGGTTCCTGGAGATTCAGGTAAACTCACCTTTTCGGGTAACACCTTGAGTTGGTCTGAAGCTTTTGACGATAAAAGTGATAATTCCAGTCTGAAATACCGTGTAGTTAAAAATTCAGAAGACCGTATTCATGTTGTTGAAACGGCAATGCGAAATGGCGTGTTGCTCTGTAATTGGGACAATTGTTCCGGACTGTCATTGGAAAATCTCAGTGAACCAGCGTATTATAATGTGCTGGTAAAAGATAAGTCAGGAAACATAAATTCCTATCAGTCCATCAGGAAATTTTAATCACTTCACTTTCCTATTTTCCTCAAGTTGAAATTTAGGTCTTTATTCAAATTTCCTGTAACTCATTTTTTCTTACCTCCCATCATGTTAATTTAATGATTATGTGAAATTAATTTTTCTTAAGTGAGAAATTAACGGAAATCGAATTGGAAACCCAGACCAGATTTTACATTTTAAAATAAACATTGATGCGCTTTAATACCGAAACATTACTGGCATATGGTAACTGGTTACTTTTAGGGTCGATTTTCTATCTTGCAGGAAGTATTGGAGGTGAGTTGCTTTATTGGCAGATCCTTAGAATGCCTGTTTCCAGTCTGTCGCCTGGAACCTATTCTTCTGCAAGTATTTCTCCGGATCAGGAACAGAAACGTGAACGCTTTAAAGCAATTGAGGAACGTAATGTCTTTAATGCACAGAAAACAGAGGTCTATGTGCCTCCACCGGAACCTGAACCCGTGCAGGTCGAGGAAGAACCCAAGGAGGAAATTCAGGAAGAAATTGCACCTACGAAATTACAAATCGCTCTTACCGGTACCATGATTTACGGGAAAAACAATGCGTATGCATTTATCAGTCAGCAAAATAATCTCAATCAGTACACGATTTACCAGAAAGGAGATTGCTTTCATCCACAAACCGTGAAACGGGACAAGGAGTGTAACGAAGACAGTGTTAAAGTTTTGGAAATCGAAGACCGGAGGGTGGTGATAATGCATCGTGGTAAAAAACAGGCGTTATGGATGCAGGAAGCAAAAGGTTTTGAATCAAAGAAACGACCTGTTAAAAGTACCCCGATCAAGTCCACAGCATTGATCGTTCCTGAACCGAAAAAAGTGAAACCGGCAGAAAAGAAGAAAAAACAACCTTCAGGAAAGAAGAAAGAAAGCGGAAGGTCTCCAGGCGTACCAGATCAAAACCAACGAAGTTTCAACTTCGAAAGGGTTTGGGTGGATGAACAATTGGAAAAATTTGACCAATTATTAATGGATGCCCGTGTGGTGCCGACCAAAAAGGGAGAGCAGACCTACTTCATGTTTCAATTTATCAAGGATGAAAGTATTTATCGTAAACTGGGTTTGCAAACCAATGACATCATCCTTGAAGTTAACGGATACCAAGTGGATTCAGTTGCGAAAGCTCTGAAATTGTTGGAAGCACTCCAATCAGAAAGGGAGATTTCTCTAAAAATAGAACGGGAAGGTCAACCCATTGATTTCAGTTATTTTATTGACTAAATCAACCAATAATGGCTAGTTCAAAAAACCTAAGCTGTTGATTATATTTGAAAATTATCCTTCCATTCTTTATAGGTCATGCCGTAGACCAACTCTTTTGCGGAATCGACTGAAACTTCCTCACCTCGTTCTTCTGCTTCGGCCGAATACCATTTTGCCAGGCAGTTTCGACAAAAACCGGCAAGGTTCATCAGGTCAATATTTTGTACATCTTTCCGTGAGTCAAGATGACTAAGCAATTTCCGAAAAACGGCAGCTTCAATTTCGGTTTTTGATGATTGGTTCATAGTTGCTTTGATTTTTGATGATTTAAACGGTTTATTCAGGAACAAAATGCTGTTCGTAATCCTGAAGTTCAAGATGGATGTCTGCAAGTTGTATATCCTGGATTTCCTCAAGAAGGACCTTTGCTTTTTGTCCCAATTTTTGGGCCTGTCTAACCTTCATCTCTGGATCGACTAGGATATCGACCTGTACGGAAAGTTTCTGTTTCAGGAAGTGACAGTAAATGTGGCTGATTCCGGTTATTTCTGGAATGGCCTTGAGTGCCTGTTGAATGTCCATCTCGATCTCTGTTTGGGGACGCATGAGAATGATTTCCCCCTCCTCGTTGTCCTGTTCTGCATCAACATGAATCATCACTTCATTAACGGAAGGCATGGTTTCAAGAATGTGCCAACGCACTCTTTCGGCTACCTGATGTGCAGCAGAAACCGTCATCATACAGTCCACTTCAAGATGAAGGTCAACCAATAGATGAGGCCCCATCCTTCTGGCACGAACCTGGTGAAAATGCTCGACCCCCTCAATTCCCTCAAGAGTTTGTAATATTTTTTCTATCACTTCCTGTTCTGCAACTTCATCGGTCAGTTCTCGAATGCTGGAATAGCCAATGTCGACGCCGGATTTTATAATCAGACCTGCAACGAGAAAACCTGCAATCGGGTCCAGCATGGGAAATCCCAAAGTTGCACCTGTAATTCCAATCAAGGCCGCTATTGAAGAGACCGCATCGGAACGGTGATGCCACGCATTGGCGATCAAAATCCGACTATTTTGTTTCTTCCCGATGCGGTGGGTCAATTGATAAAGGAGTTCTTTGATCACTATCGAGATTCCTGCTGCCCAGAGGGCCAGTTCTCCCGGGATCACCGGACTTTCGATCCGTTGAAAGGTGTGCCAGACAACACCGATTCCTGTGGCAATCAGCATCAGTGCGATGATGAATGATCCAACCGTCTCGAAACGACCATGGCCGTAAGGATGGTTTTCATCCCGAGGTTGCTGTGAAAAATGAAGGGACCAGTAAGTGATGAGATCAGAAAACAAATCAGATAAGGAATGCCCTGCATCGGCAATCAGTGCAGAGGATTGTGCAATGTATCCAACGAATCCTTTCCCAATCGCAAGCAACAGATTGGCGATAAAACCAAGGATGGTAATACTTTTTGGAAGCGAAGATTGCTTAGAATCAAGTTCCATGTTCAGAATTGATCCTTCAGTTTTCGAATGACAGTAAATATTGAAACCGGATCAAGATTGGTGTCGGGCTGTTTTTGAATGACGTGTTTTTGAAGCGCTTGATCATGACATCGTAAAAACGGGTTGATCTTCCGCTCAGAACTGAGCAGTGAAGGTGTGCTCCATTTGCCCTCGGAACGAACCTTTCGAATCTGGGTAAGCTGACTTTGAATGTCTTCGTTTTTGGGCTCTAGTGTTTGAGCAAATCGCAGATTGTTTTCCGTGTATTCATGGCCAAAAAAAAGTTGAGTATCATCCGGGAGTTTCCCGATTTTTACATTCAAAGAATGATGCATTTGTTCCATAGTGCCCTCAAAAACCCTTCCGCAACCTCCTGAAAACAAGGTGTCTCCGGTAAATGCCATATTTCCAAAAAGGTAGGTGATTGCGCCTGAGGTGTGTCCAGGATTGTGGAGGATGGATCCCTTTTGATTCCCAAATTGAACGAAGTCACCATCTTCGAGAAAATCGGTCTGTCCTGGAACTCGGTCACGGTCGGAAATGTGGGCATGGATTTTTATTCCAGGAAAATGTCGAGAAAGTTCATCATTTCCCCCGACGTGATCCCAATGATGGTGGGTGTTAAAAATGGTAGTCAGTGTTACCTTCCGGTTCTGGACTTCCTTGAACACGGGTTCGTATTCAGAGGGATCAACCACAGCAGCCTCATTGGTTTCGGGACAAATCAATAAATAAGCAAAATTATCATTGAGACAGGGAATGGGGATGACCTTCATAGGTTGCTTTTGGTTTAAATTAAAAATTCAAACATATTCATTGAATAAGGACGATTCTTCTAAAATTAGGAATTCAGTTTCTTTTTCATTACGCAGGGGAAAACGCTGAAGATTGAGTGGTAGCAGTTTCGGGAGCACATTATGTGCTCCAAGGTTGAGTAATGAGGGAAAATCGAATTCTCTGCAGTCATCCGAACATTTTATAAAACATGCGTAAAGACATTGCCACCAGGAACAGTGCGAAGAGTCGTTTCAACATCAGCTTGTCCATCTGATGCGCCATTTTCGCTCCCAAGGGTGCTGTTAAGATCGTCATGGGGATGATACAGAGAAACGCAACCAGGCTGACGTAACCGAAACTGAAAGGGGGTCGGTTAGCGACATCGAGACCGTTCAGCGCAAAACCAATTGCACCAGGAGTGGCAATCAGCAGACCCAAAGCGGCAGAAGTCCCTACCGCTTTCAACATTTGTTGGTTATATGCACTGAAATATGGGACAAACAGAGCGCCTCCGGCGATTCCCATCATCGTTGAGAGAATACCAATGACAAAAACATGAATCATGGTAAACCCCTGTGATGGTAATTGTTCCGAAAGGATGATGCTCTTTTTCATGAAAAGATTAAGAGCAAGAAAAAGAGCAATGACGGCATAGAGCCCTTTAAGCAAATCGCCTCCTACGCGGTCGGCGATGACCGAACCGACAACAGCTCCAATGGAAACAGGGATCATCAGTTTCCTGACAAGGAATAGATCGACTGATCCCTTCCGATAATGGCTTTGGGCGGAGGAAATGGCGGTTGGAATGATGATCGCAAGAGAAGTCCCGACGGCCATGTGGGTCGTGAATAGGGGATCATAACCCAAAAAATCGAAGGCATATAATAAAGCGGGAACCAACACGACTCCCCCACCTACTCCAAAAAGTCCTGCAAGAGTTCCAGCCAGTACTCCGGAAGCTAAAAGAATCCCCAGGAGTGGAAGGATATCAGCATCCAGTATGGGGTTTGCCATAAGTTTGAGATCTTCAGGAATTGTCTGATTTAAATCCGGTTAGCATGAACCTTAGAAAAAATATTCTTTGAACTAAGGTCAATAATGAAAAACGGACAATAAAATTAAAAATAAAATGATGAAATTTGAGTTGACTCAGGCAGGTTCCTGAATTTTGAAGAAATGTCATAAAATATTTGAAGTAGATTATTATCTTATAAGTTTACATGAATAGGTGGCAAGACGGACCGTCAGGATTTCAGAGCATTATCGTTCCATTGCGAAACAATGAAGGAGTTTGAAAATAACTCTTAAGCACGACTTAAACTGATCAGGATCAATCTGGGTTTATTGATAATGACTGCAATCAAAGGCAAAATAAACGTTGTTTAAGATTGGGTTGAAATCTTATTTTTCCTATTCCATGAGACATAATCACTTTGGGTTTCAGCTCATGACCGGTTTTGACCGTGATGAAATTGTTTTTTTCCAGCAAAGATATATCAACTTTAATTATATCAATAATAACAGATACTTGGGGGATTCTTTCAATTGAATGAGCTTTGAATCAATAAAATAAGTGATGAAGCCTTTGTTATTGTTTGATGGATATTGCCTGCTATGTCAGGCATCCGTTCATTTCATCCTCAAATATGAGAGAGATGACTCGTTACAGTTTGCTCCGCTTCATGCAGAAATCTCCCAAAAAATCCTTTCTGAACATGGGCTAGATTCAAACTATGTCGATAGTTTGGTTTTTTATAACGGCAAGGAATGCCTGGTGAAGAGTGATGCTGCCTTGATGGCGGCATCATATCTAAAGTTACCTTGGTCCATTTTAAAATTTCTGGGTGTGCTTCCTAAATTCTTGCGAGATCCGGTATATGACTGGATCGCAAAAAACCGATATCGCTGGTTTGGAAAGGATACTTCATGTCTGTTACCCACGCCGGAACTAGAAAATCGGTTTCATCAGGACTGAATTAAAATAGATTAAGGATCCTGAATTTTGTCCTTCAAATTCAATCATAAAAATTCAACAGATTGGATCTTCCAATTCCTTTTGGTATTGGGGTTGGTTTTGTTGTACTTCAGGACTATGTCTGATTTTGCCAACCTTGAAGATTCAGGTTTGTTCATCTCAGTAGCCCATGAACCCGGGATTGCGCATCCACCAGGGTATCCTTTATACACCATGTTGGCGCACCTCTTTACGTGGATTCCTTTAGGTAGCATTGCAGAAAGAGTCCATGCCTTAAGTGCAATAGCCGGTATTAGTTCCTGCATTTTACTTTTTCAAATCAGCAGAGAATTGAAGGCTGACAACTTATCTGCTCTTGTCGCAGCTTCATGCCTAGGAGTTTCATCAAGTTTTTGGTACCAGGCCATCACGGCAGAAGTCTACACCCTGAATACTTTGTTTTTCTTGTTGCTCTTTCTGCTCGGATTAAAACAACAAAAAGAATCAATCAAATGGCGATGGATGGTTATGGCCTTTATTTCGGGGCTAAGTCTAACCAATCACTGGCCGTTGATGTTGATTACGGCACCTGCCTTATTCCTTATCATTCTTCCTCAATGGAAAGATATTTTACGGAATTTCTTCAACGTTTTTTTCTTCTTCGTTTTAGGATTAACTCCTTACCTTTATCTTCCTGTTCGTTCCTGGAGTGAACCGTATTTGACGTTTTTTCAGTTTTTACCGGATTGGGAAAGAGTTTGGTGGAGTATCAAACGCGAGGCTTATACAAGCGGAGATCAATCGGGCACATGGCATGACAGTTATTTATTCATCAAACAATTTTTCATTTCCCTCCCAGCAGAAACGGGTTGGCCAGTGCTCATTGCGGGGAGCATTGGTGTTCTCGTTTTTGTCTTTAAATATAAATTAGTGATCTCGTTTTCCGTGTTGTATACGTTTTTTTCCAGTTCTGTTTTATTGAAATTATTTTATAGGAATGAATACAATCCACATCATTGGGAAATTCATCAATGTTTTATCCTGTTGCCGATTGCAATGGTGTGTCTGGTTGTTGCCCCTTTTATAACAAAATTAAAGAATGCACTGAAGAATGATAAAATAGCACAGGGGTTTTCACTCGCTTCTATCATTCTCTTTGTTTGGCCACTGGTTCAACATTTTGATGAACATGACCTTAGAAAAGATGCATTTCCCGAGGATGTTGCCACTTTAATTCTTAAAGGATTACCGGAACATGCGAATTATTTCGTGCATGGATCAGAAGAACTTGGATTGGTGGCCTATGCCAATTTAGTGAAAGGAATCAGGTCTGATGTGAATCTTTACTCTCAAAATGGAACTCTATTTGGGAATAGATTGTTTTATGCGGGTAGTTCACCTGAGAAAATAAAAATTCAATTATCAGATTTCTTAAATAATGGAGAATCCATCTATGCAATGGAATTAAGGCCCGGTTTCAAAAACAGCTTGAAGCAAGATTGGTCAATCCGAAAAAAAGCCGGGTATGAAATAATTTCTCATAAAAACCAAACGACACAGCAAACTGAAATCGATCTTAATCTGATAGAACAATTCATGAACCGATGGAATGATGGCATGTATGGAGAACGGTGGAAAAAATTTAGAAGAGTACTTTTGTTAAGGTATTGTAAAATTTATATGAACAACAAAGGATATCATCCTGTGTTTGAAACAAATCCCACCTGTGGTTTGCATTATGCTTTGAAATTAAAAAACGAAGGACAGTTTCAAAAAGCAGAGGAAATATTACGAAAAATAAAAGATGATGATGAATTCAATCTTTTTGAAACCATTGAGAAGAATGCTGTCTACCGAAACATACTTCATCTTGGGCTTTATCGGATCAATCGTAAAGTAGGAGGATTAGAAGATAAAATGAATGACTATCAAAAAATAGTGAACGAAGCTCTTCCCGGAATTTATATTGACCGAAAGTGTCAACGAGTGCTAATGAATGAATTGCTAGAAATCCAAAAACAGATTCCGGTAAAATTCACCGGTCATTTTATCAAGGATAAATTGGAGAAGTGTAATAAAAGGACAGATTGATTTTTCCAAACAATCATACAAAGCAAAAGATGAATGAATTAAAACAAATGGTTTTAGACGTAATTGATGAGTTTGATACAGAATATGAATGCATTGAAATCAATCCTGAATATGCGGATACAAAAGTATTTTGTGAAAAGTATTCTTACCCCATGGAAAAATCATGTAACACCATCATTGTTGCCTCAAAAAAAGAGCCTAAGCAATTTTGTGCCTGTGTGGTTCTTGCCACAACGAGGCTCGATGTCAATAAACGTGTTAAAAAATTAATGGAAGTATCCAAAGTGTCATTTGCGACTGCTGAAGAGATGAAAGAGTTAACCGGTATGGAAGTCGGTGGTGTAACAGTTTTTGCACTACCTGGAACCTTGCCGATTTATGTTGATGAACGGATCATGGAACTCGATTGGGTGATTCTTGGCGGCGGTGGTAGAGACACTAAAATTAAAACATCCCCAGTAATTTTTAAAATGTTGAAGGCAAAAATTATAAAGGATCTGGGCAAACCCCTATAAAAATATTATGTAATCTTACACCCAACTTCAAACCAATTAACACATATAAACATATTATGTAAATAAAATCAACAACAGCTATTTGGTGTGATAATATATATGTTTGATAATATAACTTTTAGCACATAAGGAATGATGACGGAATATTTGATCCATGACGACATCCCTGAAGGGATATTTAACAACTTCATGAAATTGGAAAAAATTGCGGTTGATACGGAACTTCATGGTTTAACCATGAATCGTGATCAAATCTGCCTGGTGCAGCTATGTGATCAGGAAGAACAGGTATGTCTCGTAAGACCGAAGCGAGGTGCAGGTTATTCTCGGCTTAAAGCTTTGATGGAAAATAAAGATGTTCTTAAGGTCTTCCATTTTGCTTTAACGGATGTTGCCTTTTTCCAAACTTCACTGAACATTGAAGTTACACCTTTTTGCTGCACCAAGGTAATGAGTAAACTCATTCGTACCTACACACAAAATCATGGTTTGAAAGATCTTCATATGGAACTACTTGGTATCCAAATGGAAAAAGAGCAACAGCAGACCAATTGGGCTGAATCGGATTTGTCCCAAAATCAATTAAAATATGCCGCTAACGATGTTTTAAGGCTTTTGGAAATTTTTGAGCGATTACAAAAAATGATCATTTCAAGAAACAGGCTTCCAGGGGGAAAAAGCATTTCCGAATTAAATGAAACAGCGCAAAGCATGCTGCCAGGAATGGTTGAACTTCTTGTTCATGGCTATGGTGATCTTGACCGAGGATGGCAAACCAGTCTCTTTTCGCATTAATATTGTTGAAACGTCATCATTGGGCTGTTTTGTTTCTTTTATGTGTAACGTTGAAGCGGTCCTGCAAATTTCCGAAATCATTTTTATAAAGGCTCTTCAGTCTCCTGATCCCTTTGATCTGACGCATGTTCTGCAATGATCTTATATCTGCACCAGCTTCAGCAAATTTTTGTGTCGTCCATTCTCGTAGAATTTTAAAATTCATTTTTGGTAAACCAATCATTTTGAATGTTTTATTAACCTGACGAACAAGTGATTCAGGTTTCAATGGCATATTCTTGTCATCATACCAAAAACCATTTTTGTGTTCAGCAGTAGAATCAGTCATATCATTCTGATTATTCGTTAAAATAACGGTTTCTTTTTCTTTCGCGTAAACATTTCCTTCACGAAAAAAAAGATTCAAATTCTTCTTATACTCATCCAGTATTGCTAAAAACTCAGTCGTTACAGGAATTTCCAATACATTATTATTTTGAAAGACAACCCAGACTGACTGTTTACTAGCTTTTTCAATATTTGATATTGATACCATTTCTTTTGCCGTCAATCCATGATTCAAAGCTATTTCAATCAACAGCCTGTTTCTCGATCCCTGAAATTGTGAGATATCAATTTTTTCTAAATCCTTTTTTATTTCTGAAATCGCATCATCAATAAGAATCATTTCTCGAAAACCCCTTGAAAGTACATAGTGCTGAAAGGGATTTGTCTCAATAAAATTTTTTTCGACCAAATACCGGAAAAAACTTCTGATACCACTTAAGTATGTCACCTGGGTTTCGTGGAATCGTTGATTCTCTTTTTTATCGGTAGCTAAAAAAGCTTCCAGATCACGAACGCGAATGTCTGAATATCTCCATGTTTTGGGGAGCACAAGTTCATTTTGATTTTGACTACAGAATTGGAAAAAACGTTCCAGTACTGTTTTATATAACAGTATCGTTCCCTCACTGAAAATCTTTTCAGCTTGTAAATAAAGGGAAAACTCTTCGATATTAAGGATGTAATTATTTTTTTCCATCCGCGTTAAACCACATGAAAAAAATCGAAGCGATCATCAAACCATTCAAACTTGAAGAGGTCAAAGAAAGCCTTGGAGAAGCAGGTATTCAGGGATTAACCGTAAGTGAGGTCAAGGGTTTCGGTCGACAGAAAGGCCACACCGAGTTATATCGTGGTGCGGAATACATCGTCGATTTCCTCCCCAAAGTTAAAATCGAAATCGTTGTAGCCGATTCAGAAGTGAATAAAGCAGTTGATGCAATTCAACACTCTGCTCATACAGGTCGGATCGGAGATGGAAAAATCTTCGTGATGAATCTGGACAGTGCGATTCGAATCAGAACTGGAGAGTCCGGAGAACAGGCCATCTGATTTTCTTTCCAAATCCCCATTTGCAACTTGAAAATATTCAAAATTTTAAATAACTAAATTTTAGTTAAAATATGGATCTTCAGATCTTCCATATTTTAAACTTTATTAGTGAACACTTACCTTTTTAAGGGGCATGTTCATTTACTTTAATATAGTCCAATTTATGTGTAATTCTAATTTTTAGGAACCTAAAATTGAGATTTTTAGTGTTTTTTTGTAAAACTGTGACACTTTTGTCCTGAAACTTTTATAATATAATCCGCTGGATGCATGGTTGTTTTAAAACCAAATTTTGTGCAACCATAGGGATTTTCCGCATCCCAAGTTATTTGGTAATACCTGCAATTCCTACACAGAATACTTTTCGATTTTTGAACAGGATCTTCAAGTGACATAATCACTCCTCCTTTTTGTGCATTTGATCCAATGATTTGGAAAGTGAAAACACATCAAAAGGTTTGAGAACATATCCGGTCATTCCCAATGCCTCACCTTGACTGACTAATTCTTCATGATCTTCCATCATGGTCAGTACAATCTCGAGTTCTTCATTTTCAGGATTTTCCCGAAGGGTTTTCAGCAGGTCCATTCCGTTTTTTTCAGGCATAAAGGTATCAGCTATCACAAGGTCAACCTTTTCTTCATCAAATAATTTTAAGGCCTGATCCACATCTGCAGCTTCCACACATTCGAATCCGATTTCCTGTAATGTTTCTTTGATCAATCTTCGAGCAGTTGGAAAATCATCTACAATGAGAGCTTTTTTCCCGTCATAAGTCGCCATAATGTTATCTTCTCAAAGTGGTGTTCAAGTTCAGATCAATCAGGAGTCGACAATTCCCACTCATGAGTGAAGGTCTCAGGTTCTACACCAAGTGAATCAGCAATACGATTGATATAATTGAAATATCCTATGATTTGTACTGCATCATGAATTGCACGATCACTGTAACCAGTTTGTTTTAATGAAGAAAGATCTTCAAATTTCATCTGCTTGGGGTCCTCTGAGACCTTTTCTGCAAAATGACATAAGGCTTGATGCCGCTCAGAAAGATTGGCCTTTTTCCAATCCTTTGCAATCAGATGCACCAATAAATCATATTCTGCTTGAGTTAATCCTTTAAAATCTTTTTCAACCTCAGCACGGAGGTCGTGAGCATGAGCACGAATTCAATAGACACATCCGTTTCTTGCAGATACGACGACAGCAAGCATTTCCCGTTCCGAACGATTCAGTGGAGAGGGGGCAAACATAAGGCATTTGTATAATTCCATTGAACTTTTCATCGCCTCTGGATGAATGCTCATACACTTGACGATGTTCCAAATACGTCCTGATCGATTTAGTGCAGCATTATACTCTTTTTGAAGCAATCCTTTTGCGTCTGTGATTTTTATTTCTTTAATCCAACTCATTATTTTACATAATATTATTATACAACATATTCCAAAGAAATTTATTATGTTGAGAATTGAATTTTTTTACATAATATGTTTAATATCTGTGTAGTTTTGCGCGAAATCTGAGCCTGTAGGATTTTGGAACAATCTTAATTCAAATTCTGCCACCACTGCAAGGATATGGTCAAAAATATCCGCTTGGATCGATTCATAACGTCCCCAGTCGGTATCTTTACAAAAAACATAGATTTCAATCGGCAGTCCTTTATCACTGGGAGGCAGTTGACGTACCAAAAAAGTCATTTTCTGATTGATCATCGGATGATTTTTCAAGTAGTTTTCAACATAGACCCTGAAGACGCCGATATTGGTCATACTTCTTCCACTGACCCGATCCTTCTCATCAATTTGGTTATTTTGGTTATGCTCATCGATCTGTTTTTTCCGGTCTTCAATGTAATCCTTCAACAACTGCATTTTTGAAAACCTGCCAAGCATCGTTTGATCACAAAATCGTATTGAGTTTTGATCAAGCAGAAGCGCTCGTTTGATTCGTCTTCCTCCTGATTGGGGCATACTCCGCCAGTTTTTGAAGGATTCACTGATCAAAGCATAAGTAGGAATGGTGGTGATCGTTTTATCCCAGTTCTGAACTTTTACGGTTGTCAGGGTGATGTCGGTAACGTCACCATCTGCACCATACTGTGGCACCTCAATCCAGTCTCCAGGAGCAACCATACGGTTTGCGATGAGTTGAATGCCTGCAACAAATCCCAGTAAAACATCCTTGAAAATCAAAAGAAGAATAGCCGTAAGTGCTCCTAATCCGCTCAGAAAATACAAAGGAGATTTATCAAGTAAGAGGGAAAGAACGAGTATTCCTGAAATGAAGAATAATCCGATTTTCAGGACCTGAATGAAGGGTCTGATTGAAATATTTCTTGCGAACTGAAAAGAGAGGTAGATCCCTTGAAGGGCGTTCAAAGTTGCGTTGATGATCAGTGCAATATTGATGATTAAAAGGATGGAGACCAGAACTTCCGCGACATGTTTGAACGGAGAATCTTCCAGAGTTTCTGGGAGAAAGATGTAGATGATCAGGACCGGAAGGAAATCGGCCAACCGGTGAAAAACCCGATTCTCAAAAAGGATGTTATCAACCTGGTATTTGGTGTATTCAGCAAATCGTTTGATCTGCTTCAGGAATATTCCTTTCGCAAGCCAATGAACAACTCCGGCGACCATCAGCAACATTAAAACCAGGCTGATCCTGACCAGAGGAATCAGCCAACTTTCCGGAATCGGGTATCCTTTAAGGAGCCCTGCAATCTGAGTGATTAATTCCATTAGCTTAATTCCGGATCATGCTGGATAAAGTTCCCTGATCCGGTCATTATTTTCATCATTTTTCTCTTGGGGCATATGACACACCTTTTTAAATGCCTCGGCCAATTGTTGTGCATCCCATTCCTCATTCTGTTCCGCATAATGGTGTCTTTCCATCATTAATAAAGGATCCTTCAGTTTTTTTTCCTTCTCGCCGATGGCTTGCAGTCTATTCGGAGGATCCTCTGGCCATCTGATTTTAGCCCAATTCAATATTGATTCCCGGATCAGTGATGGGTCTTTTTTTAATATCGATGTTTCAACTGCAGATATGGAATATTTTAAATTTTTAGTTGAATCCGTTCCATCTCCTACTTCCGGAATTTTGCTGGAACCTTGTGTCTTCATAGATCTCCCATACCACAAACCCATTGTCAGCAACCAAAGAATGAAGAAAAACAGGGTTCCATATTTCCAGAGCTGATCATCATCGTGAATGTTTTCTGTTGTTGTTAGAGCTTGCTGAGTCGGGATTTTGCTTATTTGAACGTTTTCTTGCGTTTTGATTAAATCCATTGGGGGAAGCACATTCACCTTGCGTTCCGGAATTTGTGAAACCTGAAATTTCCTGTTTTGAACATCCCACCAGCGGATCTGAATTCCCGGTATCAACAATTCACCAGTACTGGATGGAATCAGTGCCTGACTCGTTTTTCCCAAAGCACTCACCCCCTGGGGAGTTTCCTTTGTTTCCAAAACCGGAGGTTCAGCGTAGATTTTGATACCCGACAAATCTGGAGTTTCCCAATCAGGAAGTTGCTCTGCTTCAACCCCTTCTGCCTGGATGATGATGGTCCGTGTAACCGGTTCCCCAACCCTGAATTCAGGTGGATTCGGTTCCCAGGTTTCCTGAAGTATCAGCTTTGAAGCCGGCAACCACCATCCATTGCTGTTTCCGGGAATCGGCAATACCGTTAATTGTTTCGAAGGACTTTTTCTGAACAACCGGCTTCCTCTTTGCTGAAAAAAACTCCGATTTTGAAATCCCTTCGGACTGACCGTCCCCTGATATTGGATCGATGGGATGGTAATTTCTCCAGGTTTTTCTGCAAACAGGGCAAAACGAATTTCTGTGACGATTTGTTGCTGACCATTAACGATGTTTCTAAACGAATTCTGATGAACTCTTCTCAACCTGACATTATTGATTTCCAGTGGAGTGATCGATTCGTTCTCAAGCTGTATTCCTTTACGGATAATCTTTAACGTCAACAAAGACTGCTGTTGAGGATAGACCTGTTCAGGTTCAAGATTCGCCTCAAAAACGAGAATTTCCTGGGCATTACTGGATTTTGACTGTTGAAGTACCTCCAGCATTATCGGCCTGGTGAGCCCGTTTCCGACCCTCAATGCTGGAATCTGGATACTCCCTGGACTCATGGCTACCACTTCATATGTCCAACTCACTTTCCTGCTGATACTGGTCCCGACAATCGAAGTTTGATTCTGGACACTCCGGTTCAAAACTTTGATATCTTTGATTAATGAAAGATTTGGTTCCTCAGGATCATCCTCGTTTTCCACTTCAACAAACATCCTGAAGGATTCGCCTGCGGTGACCGGGTTTTTCTCGACCCACAGTTTCGGTTCGGCCTGAATGCAGTGCACGTTGAGGAAAAACGTGACGAAAATTGCCACCCCAAAAAAACGGATCACCATGATTCTTTTTCTGTTTTCATGATTTGTTTGTTGCGCTGGTGAGCCCGGTACATTTTATTGCGTAACAATCTTGATGGATCGTCAGGAATCTTCTGCAGCCATTGCCTCAGTTCCTGTTCCTGAGGGTTATCTTCTGTCAATTCAGAAACGGAACGAGGTTTGATAAAAGCCTGTTGCTGTTTCGAATCCTCTTCCCCCTCCTGATTGTTTTCTTCTGCAACTGAAGCCTCATCGGTGTTTTCTTGTTCTTGTTTATCAGACTGTGCTTCAGAAATTTCCTTATTTTGAGAATCTGATTTTTGTGCCTGTTCAGATTGTCCGGAATTTTCCATATTCTGATTCTTTGAATCACTTCCGGATTCGGCTGAAGACGGGTTTTCTTCAGATCGTTCTGATTTGTTTTCCGACTGCTGATTTTCTGTCTTTTGCTGATCTTCTCCAGAACCATCCTGTTGCTGGTTTTGCTGTTGCTTTTCCTGTTCCTTGAGCAGTTTCAGCAGTAAATCACGATTGAAACGCGCATCTGAATGATCAGGTTCCCTTTCCAGTACTTGCT
>ENA-OSEY01001398-OSEY01001398.1-marine-metagenome-genome-assembly--contig:-NODE-1398-length-16639-cov-8.105664_pt1 | contig 16639 bp, 13 predicted proteins | sample MGYA00248465_ERZ534230 | MGnify/ENA primary metagenome ERZ534230 (study PRJEB26409, sample SAMN06344110) | marine metagenome | isolation source: Sea water from surface | place: Atlantic Ocean:Southern...
CAAATCATAAGAAAGACCAATATTTCATTTAAGTTGTTAAAATGATAAAATGAAATTGTATGCGAGGGCTTATTAGCTCTTTAGAAAAGGATAGAAAGTCAATATGCTTGTAACTCTTTTTAGAATTACTTGTTTATCTTTAGCCCTTTTTTTTGTGCTAGATATGTTTTTCTTTTCTGGGTCTAAAGTTTTTGTGGAGACCGGATTTGGAAAGCAATTAAGATTTTTTACCTTGTGGTCACTGATAGCGAATTTTGTTGCTTTGATCTTTTTAACTCTATCTTCTAGTTTTAAAATATTTGATAGAGCGGCACCATTTATTGCTATATCGGCTTTGATGGGCTTCTTTACAATTATACTTTATTGGGGACTGTTTTTTATTGACCCAACTTTGGTTAATTATGCAGGAGAAAGACTAAACTTTTCTCGTGAAATCTATTTGCATTTTGCTGGACCAGCACTTTTATTTTTTGATGCATTTATTTTAAAGAAGGCATTTACTGATTTCTATAGAATTACAGCATTTGCTTTTTTTATAAACTTTGGATATTTCGGTTGGCTAGAGATTTTTGTTCAACCGAATAGTGATTTTCCAGTTGGTAAAATAACTGCCGGCCTACCCTACCCCTTTATGAATGATATGCCTTTTGAGCATCGATTAATTTTTATGTTGATGTGTTTTATATTTGGGGCGCTGTTTATATGGATTTTGACCAACGTGCAGAAAAAATATGCCTGAAGTAGCTTTTACACCATTAAATTCTTATTAATTGAAAGTTTAGTTAAAAAAAAATCTATCTTTAATTAGTCGGCCTTTAATCTATTTAACAGGTAGAATTTACTTCTTTGAGAAAAGAAGTCTTATACGGTTAACTTATGAAGTGTTATTTTTTTATCTCTTCCCCGAACCTCAAAATTCTTTACTTCTTCTGTAGGTAAATTTTCGCTAAGTCGCAATTTAACCTCGTCAGATATTAGTATATCGGATTTCACCTCTTTACATGCCTCACAAATTCTACTAGCTACATTGACGGTATCTCCAATAACAGTAAATTCAACACGATCTTCACTCCCAACGTTTCCAACAAAGCATGATCCATAATGCACCCCCACTCTATGCTTTATAACAGGCAAATCTTTATCTGAACGTTCTTTCTCCCATTCTCGCATTGAAATCTGCATTTGCCTTATGCAATTAAGTGCATTTTGTGCATCATTTCCTCTAGAAACCGGTGTGCCAAAAGTCGCCATCACACTATCACCAATAAACTTATCTACAGAGCCACCGTTTTGAAAAACGGCAGCAACCATTTTAGTTTGATACTCTGACAGTAGCTTGAGTACGTCCTTAGGATCTAAACCTTCAGATAGTTTTGTGAAGTCGGATATATCAGTGAACATTACGGCGATGTTTTGTTCTTTTTCAGAATTTTGATTGAAATCAAGTTTATTTTTTTCAATCTCATCTCTTACTTCGGGTGAAAAATATCTACCTAATATATTATTTGACCTTTCCTGGAGGGTTGCCTCTCTTAGATTACTTTCGATAACCCAGGCTAATGTGATCAAACCGACTGCAACGACCAGCAAATAGGTTATATTCTGAGAAAAAATCCCCCCATTAATTGCATTAATATTTGTTGATATCTCACTGTAATCAAAAGAAAAAAAAGTCCTTTCAATTGCTATCGTATTGTAGGCCTGAAAAAGAGCGAGAAGAAAATTGTAAACTACAAAAAATATTGAAAGATAAAATCTTGCAAATAAAACAGATACAACCATTGGTCCTGCAGCACCGATAAATGCATAATCCATCAACCTGCCCCCAAAAAGTTGATTAGCATTTATCATTGAAAATTCATAATTTATGAGCGCACCAAAAACTAGAGGAAAAGCGATTTGCATCGCTACCGCAAAAAACAAACAAATTTTATAATTTTCGCTCCTAATAAGCGTTGCTATTGCACCAAAAATAATAAAACCTGTTACCATGAGGATGGTAGCCATCTGTTTTACAAATACTATTTGTGTGGCAGGGACAAAAGTTATATTTAGAAAACCAATTAGGTACAAGCCAAACAAGGTTACCGAGGCTAGCCTTAGACCCTTAACATATCTTTTATTAATTGAAAGCTCGTTTTCCATTTATAAATACTAAAGTTTTCTTTGTCGAGTTTCATACAAATTTTATATATAAGCAAGCATTGAGTGCCAATTAAATGCGAAAAGAATGAACTAGTTTTTTTGAGAAGAGATGCCTGCCTTTTCTAAAGTGCTAGCAAGCTTTCTCATAAAAGATTTATCCATAATTATAAAAGTCTTCATGGCTCTTCTTAATTTTTTAAAGTTAATACTACCATCAATTTCTAATATCCTTTCGGCTACTTTCTTAGCATCATTTGACCTGCCCTCTTCCATATCTATAAAGGCTCTGATTCCAAGAGCCCCCATTTGTGACCCTCCAAAGTATTGTTCGTTTTCTGATAATTCAGACGCCAACTTATAGGCTTTCTCATACTCTTTCAAATATGTAAGAGCTAAAGCATAGTTTAACTTTACATTTCCTGGTGGATGAGGAGCAACTTTTAAAGCTTTTTCATAATTTTCAACCGCCTGATCATACAGGCCTACGATAAAAAGAGAATTTGCAGCGGATAAGATACTTATGATGCCGGTCGGATTTAAATCTGATGAATTAATCGCGTATTTTCTAGCGGTTTCAATCAATTCTTCTTCTGAATATTCAGGGAATTCCTTAGGATTTTTAGCCATTAAAGTTGCTAGAAGGCTATTGGCATCTGATAAATCTGGGCCATATTTAACTGCTCGCTTGGCAGTTTCTATCATATCTTTTCCAATATTCCAATCGCGTAGCCCTACATTTGCCTCAGCTGTGAAATACCAGGCATACATAGAAAGAACAACAGGGTTATTTGGTTCTGTCTCAAAAATAGTCTCAAATAATTTCCCAGCTTCCTTGACACCCTCTAATGACATAGAAAGGAAAAGAGGGTTAGCTTTTAGAAACCTTTGCCAGTTTTCAGGGTCCTTAAAATATTTTCTATCATCATCAAAGGACTCTCCTAAAGTTAGTTTAATTTGAAGTTTTTCTAGTACTTTTTCTGAAATTGTATCTTGAATTTCAAATATATCATTCAATTTAAAGTCAAACTTGTCTGTCCAGACTATCTTATTCTTTACAACATCAGAAAGCTCTACCGTAGTTCTAATTTTTTCTCCTGAAACTTGGTTGTAACCTCTTAAGATATAGTTCACATAATATTCATTCTTTATTTCTTGATCAGACATACCTTTTTTCTTTATGAAATTACTAGTGCTGCTTGATTGCACTAAAAGTCTTGGATGACTGGCTAATGAAGAGATAATTATATCAGTCATCCCACTGCTGAGCTGGTCGTCTGATTTATTTCCTGATCTATTTTCAAATGGCATTACTAAAACCATTGGCCTATCGGACTCGGCAATAATTTGTTCAGCATTCTTTATTTCCGTATCGTCATTTAAATAAAAGGAAAACACACCTATAACTAATACTAAAATGCCTACAGCTAGAATTGTTATGAGACCTTTTGACTGCTTAGGCTTCAGAGATCTTTTTTGGGAAGGATCTAACACAATATCAAAAGCATGGAATTCGTTTTGTTTTACTTTTTGAATGCCAAGATCATTGAATTGATGTTTTGTTTTACCTTTCACATAATCAAAAACACTTTTAGATACTGAGATACCTCCTGCCAATGCTAATGCTTCTAGTCGGGCTGCTATATTAACCCCTTCACCTAATAAATTTCCCTTTTCTTTAATTACGTCTCCCGTATTGATACCAATACGAAATTCCAGCGTAACCTTTGTAGATGATGATGCATTACTAGTTTTTATCTTTTTTTGAAACTCGACAGCGCACTCGACCGCATCCACAGCGCTAACAAATTCCGCCATAAAAGAGTCGCCCCCCGAATTAAATAAATTGCCATTATATTTTTTAAACAACCCTTTAAGTATCTTTTCATAAAACCTAAGACTTTTTACAGTCTCACTTTCATCTATTTCCATATGCTTACTGTAATTCACCACGTCAGTAGCAAAAATTACAGCAATCTTTCGGTCAATTTCCTTAGTGGGCATTCATTAATACTCAATTTGATAAATGAAGTAAGTAGTCAGCTTATTTTTACTGATAATTAATAAGTTTCAAATAGAAACTTACCACTATTTTTTTATTTATGTTAAAATTAAGCATGAATACTGAAAGTCTTCCGTCATTAAATGATAAAACGCTTGGCTGGTTAACTTTTTTACACCGGAAAGTTTCAATTAATGATGACTGGTCTGAAGACGGCGAACCCTTAGATTGGTGGGATAAAACATCTAACCCTCCTGTATTGAATTTTGCTAGATTTGACCTTTCTGAGTCTAGCTATGCACTCGGGTTAATGGCTGATGTTACTCCAGCATGGCGAGAAGTGTATGCTTTCATTTTAAAAGGTTTGAGCGAACGACATCTTACCTTTTGGGCTGCTTACGATTGGTTAACTCAAATTGGACCTGATCCTAATCGAGGCAAATATCCTCAAGAATGGATAGATCTTTGGATACCTGATCACTTAGTAGGAAAATATGACACTCCAGGCTGGGTTGCAAACGGCATTGAGCCTTGGGGATTACAAAAAGATCCGATTGGTGCAGATGGGAATTTATTTTTTAAAGGCTGGCTAAATTTAATTCAAAGCTTACACGTCTACACAACCGGCGAAGACACATGGGGATCGAGTTTCCAAGTAGCTGGTGTCGATAGATCGAAGTTTGATTGGACACAACATAGATTAGTTGAACATTTATCTTCACAATGGACAAAAAACAGAATGGGCCCGCATTGTGAAAATACGAAAATATGGCCCTATTGCTTATCGGCAGCAGGATTAGGTCTTCAACTTTATGATGCAATTTTTCAAAAAAATACACACTCTGTTTATCCAGAATGGGTAGAACATACGAAAGATAAGTATTACGGCTTTGATAGTTCAGGAGCACTAGAATGGACACCAATCTATTATGACCCATTAATAGATCATATTCATGCAGCTGGACCATCTAATGGATTAACAATAGCCTTTTATATGATGCCTCAAGATCCAGTTTTTGCGGAGTTTTTATATCGATCTGCGGTCAAAAAACTTGGTTGGGACAATATCAACAAAGAAATAAAAATGAAGCCTGAACCACGCTTTATGGCTCTAGGGTTAGCCTGTGCAAAGGAATTTGGAGATACAACAGTAGAAATGCGTTTAAGAGCATTTGCTGAAGCACACTTTGAGCCGCGATGGTTTGGTGAAAATAATATAAACTTTGGCTATTGGTTTAATTTGAATGAAAAATGGCCAAGAGGACAATGGGCTGCACTGGCTATGATGGCTGAAGTTGGGAAATCAGGTGCATGGTCAAACCTATTTAGAAACCCCAATCTAGAAAAATTCAATGCTCCATCGCTTGAAGGCGTCGACTTTCCAAATATTTTGGTCGAGCAGGCATTCAACGACCCTAATAGCCAAACATTACATATAAAACTTAAAGTAGCAAATAAAAGTAAGGAGAATAGTCCCTCTAAGATATTTATAAAAAAGATACCAGACTTATCTGCTGTTAAGGTCAAAAGGGATGGATATCTCTACGATATGTGGAAAGCAACTGGAAAAAGCTCAATTGAAATTGATATTTCTTATTCTGATATGAAACTTGAAATCTATACTGGATGGTCAGGTGCGAAGAAAAGAGGTGAATTCAACAAGGTTATTAAAAAAGATAATTTAACGAGCATTGGAGCAGGAATAATGCAAAGACCACAATCTCTTAAAATAATAAATACGTCATCATGTCCGTGTTGTTCTTCCATCGGCAATTAGCGTTTTGAATGAAGAGCTATTATTTTTTTAAACTCAGCTTGTAAATTTTTTCTTTCGCTAAAGGAAAAATCTCGTATTGGGCATCAAATAACTTTTTTATTTGTGCGCTTTTTATAGAGAGGCCTCCCGTATAATAACCATATGATGGCATCAATATTCTTTCTTTATTTAATACAAAGCATGCAACCCAAATTCCTCTAGCATTAATTATAAGCTTAACTTTTGGATGATAGTGACCAAAAACAGAAAACCTCTGATCAATTGATGGGTAATGACTGAAACAAATACCATCAATAACAACCTTGTCAGTTAAGGTTAATCCAATATCTTTTAGAAAACTTATATTATCATGGTTACCAACAGTTAAGGTACAATCGATATTTTTAAGGATTTTAAAAAAAAGTTCTTTTGATTTTGCAGTCATCCTTTGAAAGGCAAATTTGTCATGGATCAAATCGCCTAGAAAAATTATCTTTTCGACAGGATGATTGTTTATAAAATTTGAAAGTTGTCTAAGCGTCTCAATAGTATCAAATGGTGGAATATACTGATTTGACTCAGTGAAAAAAGAACCTTTTTCAAAGTGTAGATCAGAAATAATCAAAGTCTTTTTACTTGGCCAATAAAGTTCGCCATTTGCAAAGAAGGAGAACTTTTTATCAGCAAAAATAACGTCCTTATAATGCATTGACTTCTTCGAGCAATTCGTTCTCGAGCTTCTCTAAATAAAAATTATCTAGTTCATTTTTATCTGGTGTCTCTTTATGATATTCAAAGAGTAAAGAGAAGGCTAGAGCAGATGCTCTATTGAGTTTGTTTATCTTTATTTTGTTTTTAATTCTAAATAGAAACGTTGAAAGCCTATCAAGATCAACGAGGTCTTTCTTAGCATTTTCTGTAGTGATTTTTAATAATATATGGTGCGGCTCATGCTTTCTTAATACTTCATAAATCAAGTCAGTATTAAAAGTCACTTGTTTACCCGTTTTTTGGTTGCCTGGAAGATTTTTATAAATTAATCCGGAGATTATAGCGATTTCTCTAAACAATCTTTTTATTAATGGAGTTTCTTCTAACCATTCATATAAATCCTCGATTAAAATATCTTGAGAAAAAAGGAAGTCGATGTCTTCAATTTCTTTAGAAAATGAAAATAAAATAGAATAATCATTCGCAACAAATCCAAATGGTTGCACGCCAAGCTTTTTAATTCGTCTTAGAATAAGAAATCCTAGAGTTTGGTGCGTGTTTCTTCCTTCAAATGGATGAACTGCCATATAATATTTTTCCTGCTTACCATTTTTCCTCTTAAAGGTTTCGACAAGGAATTCATTCTCTTTTGGGAAGGAAGAAAACTTTGTCTGCAGCTCTGACCATTTTTTTAAACTATCAGGAAGATCTACTGCCTCAAGTCGTTTGGAAAAAATCTTTCTTACAGTTTTTGAGAGATGGGTCGACAGCGGTAAATTTCCTCCTTTAAAAGATGGTATTTTTTGATGCTCAAGGGCGGTTATTTTAGCATATGCAATATTACCAATAACTTTCTCAAACATCAGCCTCTTTCCGCCGAATATGAACGTGTCTCCTGCTGATAAACCACTAATGAACCACTCCTCAATATTTCCTAAATATCTATTGCCTACCCTTAGACGTAACATTTCGGCTTCAACAATAGTTCCAATATTCATTTTATATTTTGTGACTAGTGATTTATCCCTAATTTCATAATATTCCCCATCCCTCCTCAACCGTGAATACTCTTCATAAGCCTGAAGGGAATAACCTCCATTTTCAACAAATGAAAGAGTTTTTTCAAAATCCTCAATATTAAGATTTCTGTACGGCCATGCTTCTTTAATTTGTTTGTATAAATCTTCTTTTTTAAATCTTTGGGAAATTGCAACACCAACAATATGCTGGGCAAGTACATCTAAAGAGCCTTCAGAGTATATTTCATCTTCTAGAAAATTTAACTCCACACACTTTTTTGCAGCAATACATTCTACATACTCGAAACAATTAGTTGGAACTAGAATAGCTCTTGAAGGAGTATTGATCGTGTGATTTGCTCTACCAATTCTCTGGACCAACCTTGCAACACCTTTAGGAGCTCCTATCTGCATAACCAAGTCAATATTACCCCAGTCAAGACCCAAGTCTAATGAACTGGTGGCAACTACACACTCTACATGCCCTTCTACTATTTCCTTTTCTACTTTTTTCCTAAGCTCTTTTTCTAGACTTCCATGATGAATCGCTATTTTTTTATTTTTATTGTTAATTGCCCAGAGGCTTTCAAATAATATTTCCGCCTGAGCTCGTGTGTTTACAAAAAGAATAGATGACTTAAATTTAAGTATTTCTGAATATATTTCTGAAAGAGCATATCTCGGGGAATGGCCCGACCAAGGAATTCTATTTCCTGAATTTAATATCGTAATTTCTGGTGCGACCTTTGAATGAGTACTGACGAGCTTTGTATTCTTATTATTTGAAAGATATTTTTTAGCAAGATTAGTATTCTTTAGAGTAGCTGAGAGCCCAATTACTTGAAACGGTTTTATAGATCGTAGCCTTGCTACATTTAAGCTTAATAAGTGCCCTCTTTTTGAATCGAAAAATGTATGTAGCTCATCAATAATAACAAATTTTAAATTCTTAAACAAATTAATGACATCCGTCCTTGCCATCAGAAGTGCGAATGACTCAGGAGTTGTCATCAGAAAATTAGGAGGCTTTTTAATTTGCTTAGCTTTATTGTATGTTGACGTGTCACTCGTTCGGGTCTCTACTTTAATATTAATTTTTAAATCATTGATAGGATTGAGTAAATTTCTTTGAACATCAGTTGTTAAGGCTTTTAAGGGTGATATATATAAAGTATGGAATTCCTGGCTTTTGTAATTATTATTTATAAAATCATCGATCGATGGCATAAAACCACCAATTGTTTTACCTCCGCCCGTTGGGGCATGTAAAATTACATCAAACCCCTTCTTAATCAAGCTTAAGGTTTCAATTTGATGGTCATATAAAGACCAACCTTTTTTCTTGAGCCATATGTCAATTGGATTATGTTTAAAATTTACTGCAATAACTAATCTTTCTAAATATGATATCTATTGATAACAAACTTTATATTAGAGACATCGATACATATATAGACCCTTTTTTTCCTGTAGAAAGGGCAATAATAACCCATGGGCACGCTGATCACGCAAGAGCAGGTCACAAGCATGTACTCTGCACTCCTGAAACCTCTGAAATTATGAAAATTAGATATGGCGAGAACTGTGCAAGCAGTTTTCAAACAATTAAATATGGGCATTCGGTGAAAATAGGAAAGATAAGCGTTACGCTTTATCCTGCGGCACATATATTGGGAAGCGCACAAGTTTTATTAGAAACACCAAAGCATAGAATTGTGGTTACTGGGGACTATAAAACAATATTAGATCGACATTTAGATCCCTTTGAGGTCGTTCCATGTGATTTGCTTATTACCGAGGCTACCTTCGGATTGCCAATATTTAAATTTAATAAACCAGAAATGGAAATTGAGCGATTGCTGGACAATATTTCCAAACATAGAGAAAATACATTCTTAATTGGAGCTTATTCACTCGGTAAGGCACAGAGGATTATCTGGCTTCTTCGAGAGGCAGGTTTTTCAGACGATATTTTTGTTCATGGATCAATGGATAAATTGTGTGACTTTTATCAAAGCAAGGGAATTAGGCTTGGCACTCTAAGAAAGGCTACTTTAGACAACAAAAAAGACTTTAAAGGGAAAATCATTGTAGCACCCCCTTCTGCACTCAAGGATAGATGGTCACGACGTTTTGAAAATATTACTAGATGTTATGCTTCAGGCTGGATGCAAGTCAAACAGCGCGCTAAGCAAAGCCAAATTGAAATTCCTCTCGTTATATCGGATCATTCCGATTGGAATGAGCTTACCAATACTATTAAACAGACTGGTGCAGAAAAAGTTTGGATAACACACGGAAGAGAAGATGCTCTGAAATATTGGTGCGAAAAAAACGGAATTCAAGCTGAGCCACTTTCTCTTCAACATAGAGATGAAACAAGCGAACTATAATGAAAGCTTTTTCGAATTTACTATCAGATCTTATTTTGACGAGCTCGAGGAACAGAAAACTATCACTATTAGAACAGTATTTTAGCTCAACACCTGACCCCGACCGAGGGTATGCTTTGGCAGCACTTACCGGCTCACTTAACTTTAAAAACATAAAAGCTTCATTTTTTAAAGATTTAATCAAAGAAAAGCAAGACGAACACTTATTTGACCTATCTTACGACTATGTAGGTGATTTAGCTGAAACTATATCTTTGTTATGGGACCAAGAAAAAGGTGGCAATATGCCGAGACTTTCTTCTTTATTCGAAAACCTAAAAAAGGCTAAAACTGATGAGATTAAGAACCATATAATTAACATTCTAAACATCAGTACGGCTGATCAAAGATGGGCTTTTATTAAACTTTTTACAGGAGGCTTGCGCATTGGGGTATCAAGCAGGCTCGTAAAGCAAGCATTAGCAAATTATGGCAACGTTGATCTTGAAGAAATTGAAAAGATTTGGCATGGTTTACACTTTCCTTACATTAATTTGTTTTCCTGGCTTGAGAATAAGGGTAGTAAACCGAAAATTTCAATCTATGACATTTTTCATCCAATGATGCTTGCTCATCCGCTTGTGATGGAAAAAGATTTGGTAGCAGCAAATCCAAAAGATTTCGTTGCTGAATATAAATGGGACGGAATTAGAGTTCAAATTGTAAGCCATAGTGAAGGATGTCGCCTTTATTCAAGGACAGGCGATGAAGTTTCTAAGTCTTTTCCAGAAATAATTAAGACAATACAAGGTAATTTTGTACTAGATGGAGAATTACTCGCTGGAATTAACAATAATCCAAAAACATTTAACGATCTTCAGCAAAGGCTAAACAAAAAAGCTCCCTCAGAAAAGTTTATAAAAAAAAATCCATGTTTTATAAAGGTATATGATGTTTTGTTTTTCAACGGCGATGATTTAAGAGATAAAACGCTAATTGAAAGGAAAAAAGTTCTGAATTCCTATTTTAGCACGAATAGATCTCCAATGTTTTTATCGGAAACAATTGAGTTTAAAGACTGGAGATTTTTAGACAAAATAAGAGATATATCCAACAAACAAATACATGAAGGCGTGATGATCAAATCAGTTTCCAGTCCTTATATTGCTGGGAGACCGCGCGGCAAATGGTTTAAATGGAAAAGAAACCCAAAGAATGTAGATGCGATAATCATGTATGCACAAAGAGGACATGGAAAGCGGAGTTCTTTTTACTCAGACTATACTTTTGGTGTCTTTAACAAAGAAAAGGAACTTGTTCCTATAGGCAAGGCATATTCCGGCTTTACCGATGAAGAGTTAAATAGATTAGATAAATTTGTAAGATCAAAAACTATAAACCGATTTGGACCTGTTAGAGAGGTTGAAAAAACATTGGTCGTAGAGATTGCATTTGATGAAATGTCTTTGAGTAATAGACATAAGTCGGGAATTGCTTTACGGTTTCCTAGGTTCAAAAGAATTAGATGGGATAAGCCAACTAATGAAGTAGAAACTTTGGAGCAAATTAGAAAAAGTTTTTTAGAATAATTAAGTGCCAGGGATCCAGTTGGTTCCAGCTAATGGCACTCCAGCCATCGCAGCCGACTCCACCGTTAAAGCGCATAGATCTTCTGGTTCTAAGTTTCTAAGATCATTTTTACCACAAGCTCTTGCAATGGTTTGCGCTTCCATTGTCATTACGTTAAGGTAATTTGCCAACCGCCTTCCCCCTAGCTTAGGGTCTAAACGCTTAGCAAGTTTTTTATCTTGAGTAGTTATTCCTGCAGGATCGAGACCTTCGTGCCAATCATCAAACGAACCAGCTGTTGTACCTAATTTTTCATAATCTTTCTGATACCTGGGATCATTGTCTCCAAGTGCAATCAATGCAGCAGATCCAATAGATACTGCATCAGCACCTAAAGCCAATGCTTTTGCTACATCAGCACCATTCCTTATTCCTCCTGAAATAATGAGCTGTACCTTTCTATGCAAGCCTAATTCCTGCAATGCTCTTACAGCAGGCCTTACACACGCCAGCGTGGGCATACCTACATTTTCGATAAATACCTCTTGAGTCGCTGCTGTACCTCCTTGCATTCCGTCAACAACTACGACATCGGCACCAGATTTAGCAGCTAGAGCTACATCATAATATGGTCTGGAACCAGCAACTTTTACAAAAATAGGAACCTTCCATCCAGTAATTTCTCTCAACTCAAGTATCTTGATCTCCATATCGTCTGGCCCTGTCCAATCAGGATGCCTACATGGTGATCTTTGATCAATTCCTTTTGGCAGCGTTCGCATTTCTGCAACTCTATCATTTATCTTTTGACCAAGTAACATTCCTCCACCACCTGGCTTTGCACCCTGACCCACAACGATTTCGATTGCATCTGCCTTTCTAAGGTCATCAGGGTTCATTCCGTATCTAGAAGGAAGAAGTTGATAGACTAACTGTTTTGAGTGACCTCTTTCCTCTTTTGTCATTCCTCCATCACCTGTTGTTGTTGACGTTCCAACTAAACTAGCACCTCTTCCTAAAGCCTCTTTTGCTTGTGCGGATAGAGCTCCAAAGCTCATTCCTGCTATAGTAATTGGAATTTCAAGATTAAGAGGATTAGAACTAAATCGGTCACCCAAGATCACTTTTGTATTGCAAGATTCTCTGTAGCCCTCTAAAGGATACCTAGAAATTGAAGCTCCAAGAAATAATAAATCATCAAAGTTTGGTAAATTTCTTTTAGATCCCCCTCCCCTTATGTCATATATACCAGTCTCAGCTGCTCTTCTAATTTCAGAGTTTGTATATGCATCGAAAGTATGCGAAGTTCTTGGTTCTGTTATTGATTTTTTTTTCACGTAATTTTCCTAATATATTTTAGCGTTATCTACATTAAAGTTATAAAGTGAACGAGCAGATCCAAAGCGCCTAAAGGTATCAAGATTATAATCAGAAACATTAGCATTTGATAAAATATTTTCTAATTTACTAAGATGCTTTTTTGTCATTTTTTTCTCAATACAATCTGCACCTAAAGAGGCAACTTCACCTGCGACATATATATTGGCTTCGTATATGCTATCCCCTAAAGCATGTCCAGCATTACCGAAAATAACCAAATTCCCCTTCTGTGCCATAAAGGCAGACATGTGGCCAACATTTCCCTTTACAATGATGTCTACACCCTTCATTGAAATACCACATCTTGAAGAGGCATTTCCTTCGACTAGGATACTTCCCCCATGTCCCGAAGCTCCTGCATATTGGCTTACATCACCGGTAACATGAATGTTACCTGACATCATATTTTCGCCTAACCCTGGGCCAGCTGATCCTTCAACTTTGATATCAGAAAATTTATTCATTCCTGCACAGTAATATCCAACACTACCAACAACTTTCACAGTAATCTGTTTATTAATACCAACAGCTAACGCGTGGCTTCCTTTTGGATTTCTAATAGAAAAAAAGCTATTTTTATCAGATCCTTGCAAAGTCTTATTAATGTCTCTCAAGGACAATTTGTTAAAATCAAGAATATGCATTTTTAATGTCCCCAAAAATAAACAGTAGCGGGCTCTGGCTCCCAGACTTTGGCCTTTTCTATTTTTGGTAAAGAGGTTAAGGCTCTATACTCGGACCCAAAAGCTACATAATCAGGGGTCTCTGCGAGTACAGCGGGCTTGCAGGCGATCGGATCTCTTAGAACGCCAAAACCGTTTTCCGTACCAACTACGAAAGTATAAAAACCATCAAGCTCTACAAGGGCGCTTTCCAAAGCTTCCTTAAGTGTTTTTCCATTATTCATTCTGTAAGTAATAAAGCTGGCTGCTACCTCAGAGTCATTTTCTGTTTCAAAAGTCATCTCTTTTCTCATTAATTCTCTTCGAAGAGAGTTATGATTTGATAGCGACCCATTATGTACCAAACATTGATCTTCACCTGTAGAGAATGGATGCGCACCAAGTGTTGTAACTGCGGATTCTGTTGCCATACGGGTGTGGCCAATACCGTGGGTCCCCTTCATTTTAGCTATTTGAAATCTTTTTACGACTTCAGTCGGCTTGCCTACCTCTTTATAAATTTCCATTTTTTTACCAACACTTAATATTCTCAAATTGGGGAAGGTATCATTTATGAGATTAATAACCTTATCTTTTTGCTTCACGTCAAGCTTTATGACTGCATGTGTGGAATGAGTTTCAAAACTGAAGGATATTTCTTTCTTAGTAGATAAAAACTTTTTTAGCTTTTGAAAATCATCTTCGGGGGACTGAGACTGAACCATTATTTTAGCTCTCTTTGCAATTGGCTTCCCAAAAATCGCTAATCCAGCACTATCGGGACCTCTATCGCTCATACTTTCAAGCATTTTTGATAGATGAAGCCCTAGATTAGCAGATATATTCTCTTTTTTTGCAAATAGACCGACAATCCCACACATAACAACCCCGATATATAATTTTCAAGCATTTGAAAATACTTTGTAATGAAAATATAAGTAGCTTTTACTTACTTGAAATTTTCAATAGCTTTTTTTAAATCTTTATACTCGTCACAGTTTACACCGCAAATTCGTTCAAGCAACTTCAGATTAGCATTTGCCTTTTCTAAATTTTTGTACTGTAGAAATAACTCTCCTTGATACTCTAAGGCTCCTTTGTGCATTGGGTTTAATTGAAGTGCCTTTTTATAGTATGCATCACTTTTCCCCAATTTATTCATTTTACGGCTAACAAAGCCCAAATAATTCTGAATGTCTGCGTTTTGTGGAAATTTTACCTCCAGTGAAATTAATTTAATTTCAGCCTTTTCATATTTTTTTCCATATACAAGTGATTGCACCATATTTAGACCGTTTTTTAATTCAAGGGCGGTTAAGGGGTTTGGTAAAGAATTACTGGCACCCCCTGAATAACTGTTTGAGGATGAACCACTACTTGAAGATGTTCCACCTGAATTTGAGGTGGGCAACCCTCCAGCACCCACTAGGGTGAAAAACGAAAAAGCATACGCGGCAAACGTTAAGAACCTTATTATCATCTCAGTCTCCTTAGAACTCTTGATATATAGTTAGTCAAATTCTTGAAAAAAACAAAAAATGACTTCACATTTTTGAAGTTTTCTTGTTTTCGGCCATTACACATATCATCTCAAACATTATAGCCATAGCTGTATGTGCAGTTATATTATTTGGACTATCTTTTGTTGGCATCATACAAACAATATCTCCACCAATGACATTCATGCCTCTTGTGAGCCTTACTAAACTTATTGCTTCATCTATATCGAAGCCTTTAGAGCTTGCTTCCAAATTTGCAACAGCAGGTGCTATTGTTGGATCAAGGCAATCAAGATCAAACGTGATATATACAGGCCTTCCATCGAGTATTTGTTTTGCTTGAGCGATTACAGATTCAAGACCCCTCTCCCTAAATTCTTTCATTGTGACAACGTTGTATCCGTACTCATAACTTGGTTCCAGCCAGTCCAATGTACGTGGGTGTCCTCTTAGACCAATTTGCATAGATGATTTTGGATCAACATTACCCTGATCAGCAAGATAAGCGCCCCAATGCGCGGCAGACTTCTTTGAACCTAAAAAATGATCGACTTTCGTAAAAACATCGGTATGCGCATCTAGATGCAGCAAACTAACAGGCTTCCCATCCGAAATTTTGCCTTTTCCAAGAGCTTGAATTATCCCACCAGTTATGGAATGGTCACCCCCAATGGAGATAGGTTTAGAGTTGGCATTATCTATTGTTTTAAAAAAATTAGTGATTTGCGCTATACAATCTTCGTTATCGTTTGCCTTTGGGAAAGGTACGTCACCCGCATCAATAATTTTTGCAATATCCCAAGGATTTATTCCAAAATCTAAATGTGCTCGTCTACCAATTGCTGAGATATTCCTAAGCGCTCTTGGCCCCAAATGTTGGTCTCTTTCCGTTGTCCCATTTCCTGTGGAATGCGGAACGCCCACCAATGAAATATCGCTTCCTAAAACTTTTTCCTGAGGACATCTGAAGAGAGTGGGCACACCCCACCAGTATAAGTTTTCCATCATTGAGTTATCGTGCTCTAGTGCCATCTGAAACTCCTCGCTGTAAAAAATACTTTCGATTTTTTGACCAATTTATAGTATAAACTAAACTGAGATATCAGGTTAGTCCACCTTTTGGATAAAAGGAGATGTAATATGAGAACAATTATACTTGCTATTTTTTCTTTTTTCGTAGTGACAAGCAACGCGTTTTCCGATCAAATTCCTTTAAAGTATCAAGGGTATTGGTCTGGTAAATCTTGTAAGTTTTCAATAGAACAATATGCTTTATTTGTAGGAACCAACGGTTATATTTATGAAGATGATAGTCAAGTTGAATTTAATTTTGTGTTTCCTAAAAATGTAGAAAATTGGACAGCATTCCAAACAAGCGATAACAATCCAGATTTCAACTACTTTTATCAAATAGATAGAGGACAACTAGTAGAAAGATATCCTCCAGAAGACTGGGATGGGTCTGATTACAGTTTTCTAAAAAACCAGCAAACGCAAGACACAATATACTATAAATGCGAAAGTAAT
>ENA-OSEY01001399-OSEY01001399.1-marine-metagenome-genome-assembly--contig:-NODE-1399-length-16632-cov-6.513078_pt1 | contig 16632 bp, 16 predicted proteins | sample MGYA00248465_ERZ534230 | MGnify/ENA primary metagenome ERZ534230 (study PRJEB26409, sample SAMN06344110) | marine metagenome | isolation source: Sea water from surface | place: Atlantic Ocean:Southern...
ATATTACCACTTATACCTTTTATATGGAGTCTATCCTTATATTTTCAAGCCAAATGAGCTTGAGAAAGGTAATCTTTAGACTGCATTTCGGTCATTCTGCTAATCGTTCTTTTAAATTTTTCTTCTAATCTAGATTTGACATAAAGTTTTTCGGGGAGTTCAGCTGCTGAAATGATCAATTTTACTTTTCTGTCGTAACACTCATCTATAAACGAAATGAAACGTCTTGCCTCGTCATCAGAATCAATGACAGGTACATCAGAAAGAATGACAGTATGAAATTCTTTTGATATTTCTATGTAATCAGCGGCACTTCTAGGAGTTGAGCAGATTTGAAAAAAATTTGCCCACAAGACTCCTTTGGAAAAAGCCAAGATATTTATTTTTCTGTTGTTTATAGATATGAAATTTTCTTTAGCCTTTTTGTTTTGAGTAATTTCCATGAAAATTTTTTCAATGATTTCTATATTTTTCTCTGCAGGATAAAAATAACTTCCACTTTTTTCTAAAGCTCTTAATCTAAAATCAATATCAGCATCTAAATGATATATCTCGCAGGCACTTTCAATGGCTTTTATCGCAGGGGAGAAAAGCTTTCTCTGTAGACCGCCTTCATATAAATTTTTCGGTGCAATATTCGAAGTTGCGAAAAAAGATAAATTAGATTTGAAAAGTTCAGTCATAAACTTTCCAAGCAGCATGGCATCTGCGATATCCTCAACATAAAACTCGTCAAAACAAAGACAATCATATTTTTTTGACAAATCTTTAACTATTTTTTTTAGGGGATCAGTTGCTCCTTCGAAATTTTTTAAACTTTCATGAAGATTTTGCATAAAACGATGAAAATGTAGTCGTATTTTTCTCTCATGAGCAATTTCCTCGAATAACATATCCATGAGAAAAGTTTTCCCTCGGCCGACATCTCCATGAATATATATTCTCTGAGGTATTTTTTTGGAAAAAAAATTGAAAAAACCTTTTTTTGTATTTATTTCTTGCAAGGAACTATCCAAGCGCTCAGCTAATTTTAGCTGAGCGTCGTCTAAAGATATTTCTTTGCTTGATACGGCTTTTAAATAGTTATCTTTTAGAGTTATTTTATTTCCTCATGAACAGTAATTTCTGGTGCTCCTGCAAGAAACGGTGCGAGTGCTCCACCCAAAGTTTTAAAGTGCTCAGTTTGAGAGTGATTAGCATGACTTTCAGCATCTTTATATATCTCTATCATTTGATAAGTTTGAGGATCATCTGTTTTTAGTAACCCGTAGTAGAAAACACCAGGTTCATTTGCATTTGTTGCCTCAACGAGCTTGAGCATATTCTCTTCAAAGTCTTTTTCACTTCCTTCTTTAATGTTTAATTTAACAAGTACTCCTATCATCATTTCTCCTATAGTAAATATTAATTAAAAGTTTAGTATATAAGGCTAAATCATATTGGGAGAAAAGAAAATGATTAAGATTTGGGGAACTGAAGCCTCAAGGGCAATGAGGCCAATTTGGACCGCAGAAGAGATGGGCATAGATTACGAACTTGTAATGATGCCTTTTCCACCGAGAATGTTCATGAAAGAATATTTAGACATCAACATGTTAGGTACAATTCCTTATTTGATTGATGGTGAAGTAAAAATGACTGAATCCGTTGCAATGTCCCAATATTTAGTTGAGAAATATGGGCCAACTGATTTGAGAGTTATGCCAGATGAGCCTGACTATCCAGCTTACTTAAACTGGCTTTTCCACTCTGATGCAACATTAACTTTTCCGCAGACGGTTGTTCTTAGATATAAATTACAGGAACCTGGTGTCGCAGACGCGGCGGTTGAAGGTTACAGCAGATGGTTTGTCTCAAGGTGTAAATTGTTAGAGACAACTTTAAACGATAAAGAATACTTATGTTCAAATCGTTTTACGATTGCAGACATATGTGTGAGTTATGCTTTTGTTGTCGCAGAATCACTTGGCATAGAGCAAGCATTCAAACCTAATATTAAGAGATACACGGATATGCTTTTTGAAAGAGAGGCCTTTAAAAGATCTAAGTCTTATAAGTTTGAAGAAAAATAAATTAATTTCGAAAAAGTTCAATTTAGGAGATAAATATGATTACCCTTAAAGATGCGCAAAAAATAGTTGAAGGCTGTCTAAACAAAGCCAGAGAAGAAAATATGAAGCCTGTAACAATTGCAGTTCTTGATACTCGAGGTGTACTGGTAAGTTCTGCAATGGAGGATAATTCAGTTCTCATTAGACCTGACATTGCCTTTGCCAAAGCATGGGGTTGTATTGGAATAGGCTTTTCAAGCAGAACAATGAGAGATCTCTATGGAGCTCAACCTGAACAAACTCATTTTTTCAATGCTGCCAGAGCTATATCTGGAAACAAAATAGCTCCATCTCCTGGTGGGATAATGATTAAGAAAGGTGATGATGTAATCGGTGCTGTTGGCGTTTCAGGAGATTTGCCTGATCGTGATGAGATTTGTGCAATAGCAGGAGTAGAAGCTGCTGGACTGACTTATCAAATATGAATAATGCTTAAAAAGTTTTATTGGATTAAAAGGTTTGCCTGACCCAAATTCTTTCCAAAATTTGTATAACAAAATCAATTCTTAATTTTTAGGCGGCAAAGGAATTAAAACGGAAGTATTTTTTATGTAGTTTTTGTATTCCTCATTATCTCCCCATTTCTTCTTTCCTCTAAGTTCTAGTAATCTCACTCCACTTATTTGGGTCAAAAGAATGATAATAAAGATAGGAGAAATGAGCGTTATAAATTGCCAACCCTGAAGAACTGGTAAAGCTATTACTGTAATCCCAATCCACAAAAGAATTTCACCAAAGTAATTGGGATGTCTTGACCAAGACCAAATTCCAGTTGTTATAAATTTGTCTTTATTGTCAGGGTTAGATCTGAATTTTGATTTTTGGTTATCTGCTATAACTTCTATAGAGAAACCTAAAATCCAAATTAAAGTACCAACTAGCAAAAAGGTATCCGCTTCAATTTTATTTTGTGAAGTCATCGCAGCAAGCCCAGCTGCCAAGGATAGAAATACCCACATTCCCTGAATATTCCAGGTCATTAAAAACCACCAAAATTTAGTTTTCATGATATCAAATCTTCCATCTCCTCCATCTTTTCTTACTCGAAAAAATAAAAAAGAGCCAAGTCTGGTAGCCCACACTACAACTAACAACGTGATTACGATATCTCTAAAATATATTTCAGGGATAGCCATAAGAGTAAAAATAGAAGCTGAAATAAAAGTTAATGATCCGGTTAAATCAAAAAAATGTTCTGTTCTGTTAATGAAAGATGGAATAAAAACCAGCCATTGAATGACAAAAATTAGGAACACTACAAATCCAAAAAGTGGCATGTTCGATATAGAAACACTTCCTTGATTGGCAGCAAAAGCTATAAGGGTAGAAAGCAATATAACAATGAAAGAGACTGGGATAGTGGTCTTGTCAGGCATTAATAAATTTTAATACAAAAATCTTGATTTGAATTGAAATTTAGAAGATATTAATGAATAGAAATTAAGAGGTATAAAGATGATGAATTCAAGAATTTGCGAAATGTTAGATATAGAGTTTCCTCTCGTCGCATTTACACATTGTAGAGATGTTGTTGTAGCAGTTTCCAAAGCAGGAGGTTGCGGAGTTTTAGGGGCAGTTGGTATGTCTCCAGAACAATTGGAAAAAGAACTGAAGTGGATTGACGAGCACATTGATGGAAAGCCATATGGAGTAGACGTATTAATTCCAAATAAAATGGTTGGTAAAGACGAAAAATTTGATGCTGATAAGTTAGCAAAAATGATTCCTCAAGAATATGCAGATTTTAGAACTGATGTTTTGGCAAATCATGGAATAGATGCACCGGAGTTAAGAAAAATAGACACAGCTGGATCAAGTTTTGCTGCAAACACACAATCTGATGGTGCTAAGGCTCTTTTAGATGTTGCCTTTAAACATCCGATAAAAATAATTGCTAATGCTCTTGGAGTTCCTCCAGACTGGATGATTAAGATGGGTAAAGACAACGACTGTAAAGTTGCTGCATTGTTAGGAACCGCTGAGCACGCTATTAATCAAGTAAAGGCAGGAGTGGACATTTTAGTTGTTTCAGGAACTGAAGCTGGAGGGCACTGTGGAAGCGTCTCAACTATGGTATTGATTCCTGAAGTTCATCAGGCTATCCAGCCTTATGGAGATGTTCCTATTTTAGCTGCAGGAGGAATTGTTACTGGGAAGCAGATGGCTGCAGCAATGGCAATGGGAGCCTCAGGTGCATGGTGTGGTTCAGTATGGTTAACAACAATAGAATCAGAAGTTGACCCGATAGTGAAAGAAAAGATGGTTGCTGCAAATTCCAGTCAAACCGTGAGATCAAGAAGCAGAACAGGAAAACATTCAAGACAATTAGTTACGCCTTGGACTCAAGCTTGGGAAGCAGAGAGCGCTCCTGAGCCACTACCAATGCCCTTACAGCCAATGGTTGCAGAGCCGGCTTTACAAAAAGTAAATAAATTGGCTGCCGGCGGTCATGAAGGAGCTCAAGATCTCGCAACATACTGGGTAGGTCAGGGCGTTGGCCTTATGAATCAAAGTATTTCAGCGAGTGATGTTGTTCAGGAATTTAAAGAAGACTTCATCAATGCTTATGAGAGATTAAATAATTTTGTAAGTTAAGGCTTATTTTATCTTAGAGATTTCTTCACCAAGTTGATCGGCTACTCTATCAAAGCCTATCAAATTACTTCGGAAATCTTTAGTAAATGGCTCTAAAGATTTCTTAAGTTCAGAATTTGCATTTCCTAAAACCTGAAAATTCTTTATTGTAAAGTTTTGCACAAATTCTGTTTCCCATTTGCTACCTAAAAAATTGTTCATATGAATTAGGGCAGCTTCGTTATTGGGATAAATTTCTAAAAGAAAGACTTTATTTTCTTTTTTCGAAAAGTGATATTGATAAACTAAAGTTTGAGGCTCTTTATCTTTTACATTATTAGTGATTCTTGAAACGAAATCTCTAGCATTGCTATCTTGGTTCTCAATTATTTCCAAATCTATTGCAAAAACTACAACGTCCAACTTTTCATGATGCATACCAACTAAGTGAGTTGATAAAAATAATATAAAAAAAGATAAATATTTCACGAAAGCTCCTTAGAATTTAATGATTCCACCAAGCTTGGTCTGAAAAAGCTCTTATGTCAATTTCATGAGTCCAAGTTGATTTTGTTTGTTGCGCTAAAAAAAGGTATGTATCAGCGACATTTTCTGGAAGGATCATGCCATCATCCCCCTTTTGCTCCTTGAATTTTTGAAATAAATCAGGACCTAGCATCTTTCCAAGGGTATCAGGAGCATCTACAGCTCCGTCAATTATTACATGAGCTACATGAATGCCATCTTTAGCAAATTCAGCATTCAAAGACTGACACAACATACGTCTCCCACCCATTGCCGCTGCATGGGAATGTTGGCCTTTATTTCCTCTAACAGCTGATGTAGCCGAAGTAACAATAATATTACCACCTTGTCTCTCTTTCATCTTTGGGGTGACAACCTGAGCAAGTCTGAACAAGCCAAAAGTCGCCATGCGCCAGCCCATTTCAAAGGCTTTGTAACTTGTCTCAGCCAAACTTCGATCTCCAATTTGGGCTCCGATGTTATAAATCACAGTATCAATAGGACCAATTTCTGACTCGATTTTATTGACCAGATCTTCAATAGAGTTTTCTTCGATTACATTCAACAAAGAACCTGATGCCTTTCCTCCATCATCGGAAATTTGAGTGATTAATTTTTCAAGACCCTCTTCATCAGTTCTTCTGGCCAAATACGCATGATAGCCTTCTTTAGCAAATCTTTTAGCTACTGTTCCACCAATACCCGCACCTGCACCTATAACCAAACAAACTTTTTCCATATCAATATCCTATAAAATTCACATTGCTTCTAAAAATAATTTTTCCCACTCTTCTTGAGACGGCAATCTTGGTGTTGTCATATTGCTAGGGTCTGTCATTGAGTGAGCAACTAAATTTGGAATCATATCTTCAGTAACTCCCATAGCACTTAGTCCACTGGGTAGTCCAATTTTCTCATTCAACTTTTCTATTTCTTCAGCCAAGTCAGTAGATTCGTCTTTGCCCATTGCTCGACTAATTCTGGCATATTTATCTCCCACATGATCTTTATTGAATCTCAATATAGTAGGCAAAATGACACCATTTAAGGTCCCATGGTGCAATCTTAGCTCTTGATCCGCTCCAACAGCGTGACTCATAGAATGAACTGCACCAAGCCCTTTGGAAAATGCCATTGCACCCTCAGTTGAAGCCATCATCATGTTCCATCTTGCGTCTTTATCCTGTCCGTCTTCACAGGCTCTAATTAGACTTTCTTTTCTGATGATTCTCTCTACTCCGTCTAATCCTATGGCTTCAGCTGGAGGATCATCCATGGGAGATAAAACCGCTTCGATACAGTGAGTGAGGGCATCCATTCCTGCACCTGCAGTAAGAACAGGAGGCAAGCCCAATGTTAATTCAGGGTCACAGATTGCTGCATTTGGTACCAAATGATTGCTAGCAAGGATCAACTTCCTACCGTCATTCATGATTATTACAGCGCCTAAAGAAACTTCACTTCCTGTTCCCGAAGTCGTTGGTATAGCAACGGTTGGAACGGTTTCTTGTATCTTTCCTGTACCTCCTTCATTAACCGAATAATCAACAACGTTTCCTTCATGATTTGCCATGAGAGCTACCGCTTTTGCAAGATCCATGCTTGAACCACCACCGAACCCAACTACGCCATCGCAACCGTTTTGTTTATAAAGTTCTAATGCATCGTTCACAGCTTGTTCAGTTGGATTAGCTGGAGTTTCCGTATAAAAGGTAGGCGATAATTCATTTGAAAGAAGGTTACGAATTTTGTCTGTCATTCCAATTGCTACCAAACCTGGATCTGTACAAATTAAAGGTTTAGTTATTCCTTGTTCTTTTAAAACTTGAGATATAAGTTTCAAGGAACCATTTTCAAAATGGGGTTGGTTAAAGTATCTTAGTTGCATATCATCTCCTCATTACTATCTTCCAATGTAATCATATTTATTTCATTGGTGGAAGCCTTCAAATCTTTTTCACCTGCATTTTGACAGAAATTTTCCTCTATGCTAATTCGTATTATTTTAGTGCACAAAACTTTTATGACTTTGATAGAATTCTTCCCTAATATTCGATTCGTAGTCGTAATTTTATTTAACCTCAGGGGGAAAAATGTACAAATTCTTTTTAAAAGTTTTAGTGACAGCTTCACTATTTTTTACTTCCACTGTTTCTTTAGCACAAATTGCATTAGAAGAAATGGTAGTTACTTCTCAAAAAAGAGAGCAAAATTTGCTCGATGTACCTTCAGCACTTCAAGCCTTTTCCGGCAGCATGCTTGAAGGCGCAGGACTAAGAGACACCGACGACCTAACCACTATGGTTCCTGACATGTTAGTCTCAGGAGAAGGTGCTGGTAGAGCAAACATCTGGTTGAGAGGGATTGGTTCAACTAAATTTGATATCGGTTCCGAGGGATCAAACGCTTTTTTTGTCGACGAAATATACATGCCTAGAAACCAATCTATTCTTTCAGGTCTTGTTGATCTTGAGAGAATCGAGGTTTTAAAGGGTCCACAAGGAACTCTTTATGGTAGAAACGCTCTTGGTGGTGCGATCAGTGTTTTTTATAGAAAGCCAACGAGTGAGACCGAACAAAGGATTAAAGTTGGTGCTGGAAATTACGGACAAGAAAAATTCAGTTATCTTCTGTCAGGACAACTTGCCGATGGTCTTTATGGTCGTATGATTTTGAGTTGGCAAGATGACGATGGAGTTCATAGCGATAATACTTTTGAAGGAGAAACCGGCCCGAGTAATGAAAATGTAAGATTTTCACTCTTCGGAGAAAGTAATGACTACGAATGGACAATTACTGCAGAAAATAGTGTTTCTAATACAGATGCTTTAGTTTCAGAAGCTATCATTTGTAAAAGAGATTCAGCAACTTGTAGTGAAGCACAAAAGAACCTGATACAGCCAACCATATTTGCTCAAAATTCCGGTCTAGATATTTTTGTTACGGATTTCTCAACTGCAGCACCATATATCATGGGCTATATGGCAGCTAATGGTGGAGCAGCAGGAACTGCAGCTCAATATGATGCATTTGCTAATAGTCAAATTACAAGTGATAGATATTCTGCAAATTTGAGTGAGGATACTTTTGATAGAAGAGAAGACACAATGTTTTCAGGAAAACTTAAGCTTTTTCGAGATGATTATGATTTAACTTTATTAGTTTCTACGAATCAAAATCAAAGTGAAGAGTTAAGAGACTTTGACGCAACTGCAGCTAGATCTTTTGTTCAAGGCAGCGAACAAAAAACAAATCAGTCCTCAATTGAATTAAGATGGAATTCAAAACCTGAAGATCAAATTCAATGGGTAGCAGGTTTTTACTCTTTCCTAGATTACGGTGAAAGAAATGACATTTTTAGAACCGGACCCGATAGTGTCTTCAACCAGGCAGCGATAGCTGCAAGCGCATACCTTCATGCTGCAACTCAAGCAAATGGTTTGCTTCATGATGCTGCAGCCCTAACTGCCTTTGGAAATTTGAACTTAGCAAATTTTTGCGCCACTGCGGGAGTGTCTGATGTTATAGCTGCAACTTGTAGTGTTGCAACAGGCGCTACGACGGATACTTATGGAACGGCAGGCTTATTGTTAGAAATTAATAATAAATCTTCAGCTGCTTTTGGACAAGTTACTATTCCAATGGCTGATCAATGGAACATAACCTTGGGTGCAAGGTATACCTATGACACAAAGGGTATGGTTTACACAACAAGTTCTAATTCGGTGGGAATTCCTCACTCTCTAGTTTTGCCTGGTTGTACTCCAAATACTGCAAACGCAACTGTCCTTGATGGCGCAGCTGGTTGTGCAGACTTTAATGGAGCTGATGCAACAACTTTATATACTGATGAGCAGTATGCTGGACAAGTTGCAGTTGTCGCAGGCGCTGTTGCAGCATTACCTCAATTGGCTGGATTATTGCCCAATGCAAATTGTATTTCAGCCTCACAACTTGCCGATCCTTTAGCAGCTTTAGCAGCTGATATTGCAGCTGGTAAGACTGCAGATTGTATCGCTAATTTTTCAGCAATAGCTGCCATTCAGGGAATAGGTATTGCACCGATTGCTTCTTCTGCGCAAACCTTTCAAGAAGCTCAAGAGGCATCATGGAGTTCAGTAGATCCTAAATTGACAATTGATTTTAAACCTGATGACAGCAGTATGCTTTGGTATACCTTTGCTACCGGTTTTAAAGGCGGTGGATGGCAGTTTGCTACTTATTTCCAAGAATTGGTTCAACAAGGCTTCGATCCTGAAGAATTGGAAATGCATGAAATTGGATACAAAGGTTCATTTTTAAATGACTCTCTAAGCTTAAGTGCTGTTGCTTACACATACGATTGGACTAATAAACAGGTAATTAAAGTAGCGGTTGTTCAAGGATTACCACTAGGACTGACTAGAAACGCCGGTGAATCTACAATTAATGGACTTGATTTAAACTTAAGAGCACGTGTTGCTGATCAAACTTTCGTTAATTTCAATTATGCTTACATCGACGCTCAGTATGACGTTTACTGTGACGACTCCAGAGATTGGACTCAAGTTTATGGAAACACTTTTACCTCTTGTAAATTGGATCCATTGACCGGAAATCCTGATAATTCAGGTGCTTACAGCAGAGCCGGAGGAGGGATGCCATGGACTCCTGAAAATGCTTTGGTTTTTTCAGTAGAGCATATTGAACCTACCAATTTTGGAGACGTAGTAATAAACGCGAGTTATTCTTATAAGTCTGATATCGCGAATGGTGATGTGCGAGTAGACAACCTTTCATTCTTAGATGAGATGGCAAGACTTAATTTCTCAACTGCAATTGAATTCAATAACGGTACAACCTTAAGAGGATATTGTACAAATTGTCTCGACGTTGATGATGATATTGGCTTCACACTTATTTATCCAGGTGACCAAGGTGGAGGAGCTAGAGTTAAGTACTATGAAGGCCTGAGAGCTGGAATAGAAGTGGTACATCAATTCTAAAAACTCTAAAGAAAAAAAAGGCGCCTCAAGGCGCCTTTTTTTAACTTGCCTTTAAGTTTAAATGATCAAAACCTCTAAAGATTAAATTTTTCCCCCATGCGGGGTTTTTATCTAAAAGCTCTAAATTGGAAAACCTTTCAAAAAGAGTTTCAAAAGCAATTCTAGATTCAATCCTGGCTAAGCTAGCTCCAATACACATATGGGGTCCATAACCAAAAGATATGTGCTTAACGTCGTCTCTCAATATGTTGAATTCATTAGGGTTTGCATTAGCTTCAGGATCTCTATTAGCCCCAGCAATGCTCACAGCAAAGGCAGTACCTCTTTTGTAGGACTTTTCGTTGTAAATCATATCATTTTCGGCAAATCTAACAGTAGCGTGCACTGGAGGCTCATATCGCAACATTTCCTCAATGGCATTAGGTATTATGTCGTGATTATCTTTAAGATGAGACATTTGTTCTGGATGATTAAATAGAGTGTAAATACCATTACCAATTAAACGAGTTGTAGTTTCGTGGCCGGCAATCAAGAGCAACAAACACGTACCGTACATCTCTTTTATGTTTAATTTGTCACCTTCTTCTTCTGCTTGAATTAATTTGCCAATAAAATCATCACCAGGTGAATCCTTTCTTTTTAAAATTATTTTTTCGAAATAATGAATTAAGGCTTCGTAAGCATCTCCAGATTTTTTAATATCTTCCTTTGAAGTACCAATTCCTCCCACTCCTAATAATAGATCTTCGGACCATGCTTGAAACTGATCAAGGTCTGAATCCGGAAGACCCATCATCTTCGCAATAACTATTGCGGGTAATGGTTTTGCTAAATCCTCTACTAAATCAAAGCATTCTTGATTATGAATTTTATCCAAACAACCGTCTACAACCTGCTTAATTTCTGGTTCTAAAGAGGTGATATACCTATTGGTAAATCCATATTGAACGAGTTTCCTGATTCTAGAATGATCTGGAGGATCTAGCTTCAACATGCTGGGATTTTCAAATTGCTCGAGCATGATTTCACGACCAGCTTTTTTAAATTCCTTCCTGCGTCTCTCAGCAATTGGATATTTTCGGTCATCAACACTGAATCTCTTATCTCTTAACATTTCTTGAGCAAATTCCATTCTCGTCACCCAATGCAAGCGAGTAGTTTGAGAAAATAAGATAGGCTTATGTTTTCTCATTGAGTTATAAGTTTTGTAAGGATCTTCTACAAAATCGTTTGCTAGAAAATCCAATACCACGCCTTTATTAATAAGTTTTTCAAAACTTACTAAAGTTTTGTAAGCACCTATTAGCAGAAAACTTTTTATCTTTGAAAATAACTTGTTCATAAAATAATTAAGAATTTTCTACTAGAGCAGTAAATATTTCAAGAATTGGTTGGTTCAAACCATATTGGCGAAGTCCAAGCTCTTTCTTGAATAGTAGTTGGGATGTCTGATCTAGGCTTAACACCTTCTCTGATTGAGTCCCATGTTGACCATCGACAGACTGGATTTTCCAAAACCCGTGCATAATAAAAAGCTCTTTGATTTTTTAAAAAGTCAGGGTCGACCCAAAAAGTTTTAAGTTCTGAGGCTCCCAAACTCTCACTGATCGAACAGTTTTCAATGTCAACTTTAGCGCCATTGTCAGGACAGCGAAATGTAGATGAATTCACAACCAATCCGTCTGAACAAGCAACGTCATAAACTTTTTCTCTATGTTCACCATTTTCCAACCAACCTTTGATAATTTGAATTCTTTGTAGTGGGGCACCCATTGAATCTGCTATAGCCCAGACTAGAAATTTTGGACTTCTCCCTTCTTCGATATTGATGGTTGAGCCCATTGATAGGTTATTTGCATAAGCTTTCTGAATCAGTTCTAAATCATTTATTTTGGAATCTTCAAAATTATATCCTGAAAAAAATCGCACTTTAATTCTTGGACCACTGGTAGCGAAAGTTTCTTTTCTCCTAAAAGCATCATAAATATTTTCACGAGTGTTTTCTTCTGCCCAAACTCCGGTAAGACCAGAAGCAGAGAACCCAACTAATCGATCTGTTACAGCCATATAATCCTTACCATTAATTTCAGCAAAAGATTCTGGTCGAAAGATTTTCGCGGCTTTTGCCAAAGCCCAATTAAAAGGAACTGAGCCTCTTAGTTCTGGTGTTCCATCCAGTAAACCAATCTTTGAAAAGAAAGCCTCTTCACTATAGGAGCCCCCAGCAACATGAGTATCGCTTGCACCTGCAAGACCAAATTTATAAGGATTTGTTAATCCTTGTTCTGCTAAAGATAGCCCTCTTAAATAAGCATTACGGACATAACTTCCCTTAGCGTTTTCTAAACTTTTTGCTTGCTTTTCTACAGGTATCTCAAAAGCTGCCCATTCATCATTCTTTGAAAGTAAAGGATGAGTTTCGGAAGAACCTTTCGCTTGTGTAACTTCTACTAGGGGCTCATTTTTTATTCTTTGTACTGCATAAGCTTCATCTATAGGCTTCCCATCATAGTAAGTCATTTTAAAAGCAGCTCCTCCTGAAATATTTGAATTATGAGGAATTGCTAAGCTTTCTACACCTTTGCTTCTTAACCCATCCATCCATTTCCAAAGATCTTCTGGATTTAAACTGTCCCCTCTAGTAAAGATTCTTTTTGGTAAGTTTTTTGTATCTCGAAAAATAACATTTCGATGTAAATAAGAGTCGTAAATCTCAACCGAAGAGGAATATTCATAAGCAGCAAATGTTGTAAATATCCCTGGTACATAGGCTTGATCTGCAGCTTCAATCGTTTTAAACCAAACATCACTACTAACTTTTTCTAAAAGTTTCATGTCTATGGTTCCGTCTTGTATGTTTTCAGCTAATTTTTGGGCAAAAGGCCTAAAAATTCCTGCTCTTCTAATAATGGAGATAATGCTGTTGCTTACATCTTCATTCAGATTATGAAGGGGTTTAGTAAGTTCGTATTGGCCAATTTCGCTAGCTGGATTGGAAGCCTCTTTCATTAAACCCAAAAAAATCCCATGATCGGTAACCGCATAAAAATCTAAGGGACGTGACAATTGAATAAGATAGCCAGTAGGGTGTTTTATTGCTTCCCCCCTAGCATATTTATAGGCATCAGCAGGAGAAGCCGTAGTACCAAAACTGTAGGCATCAAAAGAGTTCTCAGTGTGAACATGAAGGTCACCAAAATATGCGTTTCTATCTGGATTGGGGGAAGTTTTATGTTCGACTAAATTAGACTCCCCAAATTTTTCTTCCGCTAATTCTTTTTCTGTCTTCATTGTAGGTTCTGAACAAGAAACGATTAACAAGATAAAAAACGAAAAATAAATTGATTTTTTAGACATAAAAACAGTATAACCATCGCTTTTCAGCAATCAATTCTTTTGTTATCAAAATTTATGCTTTTATATAAACTGAAATATAGATGAATCTTTTAACTCTCTTAAAAATACTAGGTATCGTCATTGTAGTTATGACCTCTATAATATTGCCACTTTCTATGCTTGAGTCTTCTATGGCGGATTTGACCTCAGAATTTATTGAGTGGAGTGGCGAAAGTAAATTTTTAAACTCAATTTTAGTAATTGCTGCATTAACCGGAGACGTATTTTTACCAATACCAAATGGTATTACCAATACTTTTGCTGGAGCTATTCTTGGTTTTTATTTATCTATACCTGTAATTTGGGCGGGACTTACATTGGGATCCATCACTGGATTTATTATTGGGAAATATGCTGCAAAATCTTTAGCAAAAAAAATACTTAGTAAAGAAGATTTAGAAAGATCGGAAGAAGTAGCAAAAAAATTTGGCGTAAGTATCTTATTGCTTTCAAGGCCTGCCCCAGCTTTAGCAGAAATTTCAACTGTAGCTGCTGGTTTAGCAGGTATGAAATGGAGCACTTTTCTAACTGTAATGATTGTTAGTAATTTATTAGTTTCAGTGGTTTACGCCTTTATCGGAACGGCAGCCCTTGCTAGTGAATCTGCTTCAATAGCATTTTTAGGTATTGCGGTAATACCTTTCTTGTTTTGGTATTTAGCAAAAAGATATTTTTAAAATTTAATGTTTGTTGCTTCGATGAGCTACATAATCCATCATCGCTAAAAGCAATCCGGAGATTATGAAAATGATGTGAATGATTACCATCCACTTAATCTCTACTTCGCTCACTGCAACATCACCCGAACCAGCTATTTTAAGAAATGTTTCAAGTAGGCCAATCCCAGATATAGCCAAAATTGAGGCAACCAGTTTAATTTTAAGATCACTAAAATCCACTGAACCCATCCAATCGGGTCTGTCTCGATCATCTTTTGCTACATCAATTTTAGAAATAAAGTTTTCGTAACCAGAAAATATAATCATCACGACAAGATTAGCGATCAAAGCTAGATCCACCACTTGCAGAACAAATAAAAGTACTTCTTTTAACTTCATACTCATTAAACCCGGAGCATATTGAATGAAGTGTTGAATTGTAGTTATGGCGATTAGTACCAAGCAAAGACACAAAATCATATAAATTGGTGCTAACAGCCATCTGCTGGCATATATTAAACCTTCTAATAGATTTTCTATTGTTCTCATTACTTCCCCTGTTTTGAATATTATATTCTAGTTTTTTTAAACTATCTTTCTCTGCAATCTAAAAATCTATAATCCCATCTTCTTTTAGTTTATCGAGTTCTTTTGAATCTAAACCGATGCCAGACAGAATTTCTTTGGAATGTTCTCCTAAATTAGGACCTCTCGATGGAGTCTTTTTAGGTTCGTCTTTTAGAAATACAGGGCTATTAACGGTTAAGTTATGCGTTTCAAAACTATCTTCTGAAAAGTTAATCAGTACCTCACTTTTGAGAAATTGCTCGTCTTTTTTATGATCTGAAGATTTGCTAAGAACTCCAAAGGTTACCTCAGAGAATCTTAATTTTTCAACTATTTCATTCAAATCATATTGCTTAAAGATTTTTCCAAGTTCCTCGTAAAGTTCTGCATAATTTTCGTTCATTTTTTGAAAAGTTGAAAATCTTTCATCACCATTTAAATATTCTATATCTAGAGCTTTCAATAATTTTGGCCATTCTTTAGCAGCGTCGATGATCGCTAATAAAAGATATCTGCCATCTTTAGTTTCATAACGTCCACCAAAGGGATGAGGAGTAACTTCAGTCTTTTTCTCTGGAAAATTAGCATCAAAAAGAGCTGCTTGAATGAAAGAACCATTTGACCATGCGCCGTTGGCCATCAAGGAAGTATTTACTTCGCCACCTTTGCCTGTTTTTTCTCTTCTATAGAGAGCTGTCATAATGCTTGCAAATAAAGATACTCCAGTAGGCTGATCTCCCATACCGATAGGCGGCATCCCAGGAGTAGAATTTTCCGACGGTCTTACGATATCCATCAAACCACTTCTTGCCCACCACGCCATCGTATCAAAGGCAGTTCTGTGGGAGTCAGGACCGTCTTCTCCATACCCTGTCAAAGATCCATAAATCAGTCTTTCGTTCAAAGGGAGTAGGTCTGAGGCATTTATTTTTAATTTATCTCTTATTCTTTGGGGCATGTTGGTTACAAATACATCAGAAATTTTTACCAGTTCTCGCAAAATTTTTTGTCCTTTTGGGTCTCCAAGATTTAAGGCCAAACTTTTTTTATTTCTTGAGGTTAAATGCCAACAATAGTCCTTATCGGAAACGGGATTTACTCTTTTTGTTCGAGCAATTAAATGTCTTAAGCTATCACCAACTTTTGGTGGTTCAATCTTGATGACTTCTGCACCAAAATCAGAAAGGATTGTGGTTGATACTGGTCCCGCAATAAAACTTCCCGCATCAATAACCTTTAAACCTTCCAAAAGTAATTTTTTAGACATAAACAAATATTACACAAGGACGCGCAGACATTGCAGAAAAGTTTTATTATTTAATCGAAAAGTATATTAATTTTTAAAAATTCAATGTAAAAGGTAAGTATGACTAAAGAATCATTTTTTTTATTATTTATATCTATCGGAGTATTTCCAGCCGCTTTGGGATATGGATCCAATCCAAAAGAGTTGCTACCTGTTCTTTACGGAATTGAAGTTGCAGATAATAACTTGTCCAATATCTTTAGAGCTGTAATGGGTCTATACATCGGTTGTGTGCTGTTATGGATTTTTGGAGCTTTTAACAAAAGTCTTACAGTCCCAGCGTTGTGGTGCATGTTTGTCTTTATGCTTGGGATTGGACTTGGAAGAGCACTAAGTTTAATTTTAGATGGTATTCCAGATACGATCTTTGTATTCTTTATGATTTTTGAGTTTATTGCCGCAGGAATTACTTTTTATTTGCTCAAGGCAAAAGCTTAAAGTACTGATTTTTGATGGTGCCCAGAGGTGGAATCGAACCACCGACACAAGGATTTTCAGTCCTTTGCTCT
>ENA-OSEY01001402-OSEY01001402.1-marine-metagenome-genome-assembly--contig:-NODE-1402-length-16624-cov-5.389255_pt1 | contig 16624 bp, 16 predicted proteins | sample MGYA00248465_ERZ534230 | MGnify/ENA primary metagenome ERZ534230 (study PRJEB26409, sample SAMN06344110) | marine metagenome | isolation source: Sea water from surface | place: Atlantic Ocean:Southern...
CTACCTATCATCGATTTAGACCGGGTGAGAGGGTCGTATATGATCCTTTGGGGGGCATTCCTCTTGTCGGTCTAACAACGGAGGCAGTTTACTATGTTTCAAGTGTATCTGAATATACATTAAAAGTTACATCGATCATCGTATACTGAGCATGTTCAAAAGGAATTACTCCACCGTTACTGATTTTGCCAAGTTACGAGGCTGATCAATATTAGTTTTCTTATGGATAGCAACATAGTAAGAGAGTAGTTGCATTGGTATGACGTAAACAAGGGGTGCAATGAATTGACCACAGGCGGGCATAGATATAACCTGCGTTTTATCCTTCTTGCTAAATTTTAATTTTTTATTGGTGAAAATGTAGACTGAGCCTTGCCTTGCTTTGACCTCAGCAAGATTCGATAACACTTGTGTAACAAGATTATTATCTGGCATAAGTCCTACAACTGGCATATTTTTATCCACTAATGCTAATGGTCCATGTTTAAGCTCACCTGCAGCATATCCTTCTGCATGAATATAGGTTATTTCTTTTAATTTAAGCGCAGCCTCTAAAGCGATTGGGTATGAAATTCCGCGCCCAAGAAATAAAGCATGACTTTTACTTTTAAAGTTTTTTGCAATATCTTTAAGCTTTTTTTCAAGCTGTAGCGTCTTCTTGAGAATTTGTGGAAGAGTTTTAATCTGTTTCAAGATAGTTTTTTCGATTGCTTTATTTTTAGAAAATCTTGTCAAGATCATCGTTAGAAAAAGGAGAGCGATTAGCTGTGATGTAAAAGCTTTTGTAGATGCGACACTAATTTCAGGGCCAGCATGAGTGAGATATACTAAATCGGATAATCTTGTAATAGTGCTCTCAGGGACATTACATATTGAAAGATAATTTTTATACCTTTTACCTTTAGCTTTTTTAAGAGAGTAAATAGTATCTGCGGTTTCACCAGACTGACTGATAGCAACAAAAAGTGTTTTATCAGGAACTTGAATATCTCTGTAACGATACTCGCTCGCTATCTCTGCAGTACATATAACGTCAGTTAATTCTTCTATCCAGTATTTTGCAACCAATGCAGCATTGTGGCTTGTGCCACATGCCACGAAATGAATATGTTTGATATTCGATAAAATCTTGTCAGAATTTGGACCAAAGATATTTGGCAGCAAACCCTTATCTCCTAATTGATACTTGATTGCCTTAGATATAATTTCATGTTGCTCGAAGATCTCTTTTTGCATGAAGTGTTTGTATCCATTTTTGGCGATAGATTTTGATTTGCCCAATGTAGCATGTAATTCTTTTTGAATAATTTTTCCATACGATGAATATACTTGGACAGAGTCTCTTTTTATAATTGCAATTTCATCATCATTGAGCGTTATATATTTTGTTGCTGTTTTTGACAATGCATGCAAATCAGAAGATATAAAATTTCCATGTTCACTAAGTCCAATTAGTAGTGGTGAGCCACTACAAGCCGCTATAATGGTATTTGGCATTTGTTCGATTAATGCGCCAATAGCATAAGAACCTCTGAGTTTCTTAAATGATAACAAGAGTGATTTAATGTAATTTTTGCTGTTTTTCATATCGTTAGACAACAAATGAGCTATTACCTCAGAGTCGGTGTCAGACGTAAACTTATATTTTTTACGTACTAGAGTTTTCTTAAGTTCTTCGCTATTTTCTATAATGCCGTTATGGACAATAGAAACGCAATTCGAGTTATGTGGATGTGAGTTTTTCAAGATAGGTTCGCCATGAGTAGCCCATCTTGTGTGCGCAATGCCACATAGTCCAGCTAATTTTGATCTAGAAAGGTCTTTTTTTAATTCTTTTATCTTCCCTGCACGTCGGAGTCTTTTAATTTTATTTCGACCATTAAAAATTGACAGTCCAGACGAATCGTAGCCACGATATTCAAGCTTTTGCAAACCTACTATTAGATTACTTTGAATATTTTTAGAGGACACAGCACCAAATATGCCGCACATTATTTACTACCTTTGATTTGTTTATTTTTCCATTTACGGATAGAAACTTGTTTAGCACGCGCTATGGTTAGGGACCCATCTCCCGGAGTATCTTTCGTAACAGTAGAGCCTGCTCCGATGTATGACCCTTTCTTTACTTTTACAGGCGCTACTAGACGAGTCCCAGAACCTATGAAGGAGTCGCTTTCAATTACAGTTTTATGCTTGTGCTCACCATCATAGTTGCAGGTTATTGTTCCTGCGCCTATGTTTATGTCAGATCCTAGTTTAGCATCACCAATATAACTTAAATGATTCACTTTCGTTCTTCTACCAATAGTAGATTTTTTAATCTCAACAAAATTGCCAACATGAACATCATCTTCTAGTTTAGTTCCAGGCCTGATTCTCGCGTACGGTCCTACGATACAATTATTGTTTATAGTTGAACCAAAAATAATAGTGTTCGGTTTTATATGAACATTCTTACCAATCTTGCATCTATTAAAATAACAGTTATGTCCTATTCGAGTATTCTCCCCAATAGTAACGGTATCTTCAAAAACACAGTTAATGTCAATCTCGACATTCTTCTGAACAGACAAATTACCGCGGATGTGTGTTCTCGACGGATCTCTTATCAATGTTCCCGTCTCAAGTAAGTGCTCCGCTTTTCTTAATATATATTGTTGTTCCAGATTAACTAAATCAACTTTCGAATTGACACCTTTAACTTCTAATTCGTCATGAAACTTAAACGTTGTTACTTTGTGATTATTGCTAATAAGAATTTTAATGATATCTGTTAAATAGAATTCTTTTTTGATGTTATTGTTCTTGATAAGAGATAGATATTTTGTTAATAAATTGCTCTTTATAGCAATTACTCCCGTGTTGACCTCTCTAATATTTCTTTGATCAACGGTCGTATCCTTCTCTTCTACAATCTCTACAATTTTATTTTTGAATCTTATGATTCTCCCATAACCTCTCGGTATATCTAATTCGACAGTGCCAACACAAGCATCATAACCATTAAGTTTTTTGGTAATTGCTCTAATTGACTTCGATGATATGAAAGGAGCATCGCCACATAGTATTAACACTGGACTGTTTTTTGTTTTTAATAAGCTAAGCGCTGATTCGGCAGCACCAGCAGTACCGTTAATATTTTTCTGATAGGCCACATCTACTTTTTTAGACTTAAGAAGCTGTACCAGTTCATGGGATTCTTTGTTAACAACACAAATAATATTTTTAGATTTACATTTTTGAACAGAGTCAACAATATGCTCAATTATAGGCTTGCCAGCAATATCAAAAAGTAATTTTGATTTGTTGGCCTTCATTCTCGTGCTCTTACCCGCTCCAAGAATAATAGTTGTAAACATACAGCCCCCTTGCTTTATTTTTTAACTTTTGACTTTAGCTTCCTAATAAGTCTAAGTTGTGCCGCTGCTTGTAATAACTCCGCTTTGGCTTTGTCGGTATCAATATCGCCCTCGCTGTTTTTCATCGCTTCTTTAGCGGCTCTCTCAGCTTCTAACGCTCTTTCTTCATCAAGATCTTCCTCTCTAAGAGCAGTATCCGACAGTATTGTTACCTCATTTGGCTGTATTTCTAATATACCACCACTAACGAAAAAGGTCTCTATTTGATCTTTATTAATTTGAGCCCTAACATCACCGGGTTTTAGCCTAGTTATTAGTGGTGTGTGTTTAGGTGAAATTCCTACTTCACCCATTTCTGCTGGTGCAAAGACCATTTCGACATCACTGGAAAATAGCTGTTCTTCTGCACTTACGATTTCTAGATGGATCTTATCAGGCATTATTTAACCTCATCAGCTTTTTTTTCAGCTTCAGAAATCTCTCCTATCATGTAGAACGCTTGCTCAGGTAAATGATCATAGTCACCATTTACAATTGCTTGGAAACCTTTAATTGTCTCGCTTAGAGATACATATTTACCTGGCGTGCCTGTAAATGTTTCAGCAACATAAAATGGTTGAGATAAATATCTCTGTATCTTCCTAGCTCTGTTAACTGCTAACTTGTCCTCCTCAGATAGCTCATCCATCCCTAAAATTGCGATGATATCTTTAAGCTCTTTGTACTTCTGAAGAACACCCTGTACTGCTCTAGTGGTGTCATAATGCTCTTGTCCAAGAATCAATGGATCTAGCTGTCTACTAGTGGAGTCCAACGGATCCACTGCAGGATATATACCTAGTTCTGCAATATTTCTTGATAACACAACAGTTGCATCTAAATGAGCAAATGTAGTTGCTGGGCTTGGATCAGTTAAATCATCTGCAGGGACATATACTGCTTGAATAGAAGTAATAGACCCGCTTTTAGTTGAAGTGATTCTCTCTTGGAGAACTCCCATCTCTTCAGCAAGTGTTGGTTGGTATCCTACGGCTGAAGGCATCCTACCGAGAAGCGCAGACACCTCTGTTCCAGCAAGGGTATAACGATATATATTGTCCACAAACAACAATGTATCACTACCCTCATCTCTAAAGTGTTCAGCCATCGTTAAACCAGTGAGTGCAACTCTTAGTCTATTGCCTGGAGGTTCATTCATTTGTCCATAGACTAATGCAACCTTATCAATAACTTTTGCATCTGTCATTTCGTGATAAAAATCATTTCCCTCTCTAGTTCTTTCTCCAACACCCGCAAATACTGAGAACCCGCTGTGCTCAGCTGCAATATTTCTTATTAGCTCCATTAAAATTACCGTCTTGCCGACTCCTGCCCCGCCAAATAAACCTACTTTACTGCCTTTTGCGAATGGACAGATCAAATCAACAACCTTGATGCCTGTTTCGAGGATCTCAACTTCCGACGCCTGCTCTGAAAAAGTGGGTGCCGGCCTATGTATTGGCATGGTTTTCTCTGTTTTGATCTCACCTGCGTTGTCTACCGGCTCACCAAGGACATTCATAATTCTGCCAAGAGTTTTCTCGCCAACAGGTACATTTATAGGTGCGCCCGTATTATTTACTGAGAGTCCTCTTTTCAAACCATCAGTGGAACCCATCGCAATCGTCCTTACGATCCCATCGCCTATCTGTTGCTGAACTTCCAGGGTTAAATTACTCTCATCCACTTTTAAAGCATCATAAACTTTAGGCATAGATTCCCGAGGGAATTTAACATCAATTACCGCTCCAATGATTTCAACTACTTGACCTGTTTCCATAATGATTACCTCACGTTAGAGAGCTGCCGCTCCGGATATTATTTCTGATATTTCTTGTGTAATTGCAGCTTGTCTATTCTTGTTGTAGATAAGTTGTAATTCTCCTATTAAATCTGTCGCATTATCTGATGCAGCCTTCATTGCAACCATTCTAGATGCTTGTTCACATGCTAAATTTTCAACAATTCCTCTATAGACTAACGATTCAAGATATCGCGTAAATAAAGATTCTAGGACATCTTTTGCATCTGGCTCGTAGAGATAATCCCAATAGAAATCATAGTCCTTATCTTTTTCATTAATTGATATAGGAAGCATTTTCAGCATTGTAGGTTCTTGGCTAACAGTGTTTTTGAATTTGTTGAAAACTAGATATACTTCATCAACATCAGCTGCTAGAAATTTATCTACAGTACTTTTAATTAATCCTAGAACTTGCTCAACTCTCGGTTTATCGCCAAGTTGTGATGTTTGTGAAATAACGTCACCTCCTATACGCTGGAAAAACGATGAGGCTTTAGTGCCTATGAGCGAGAAAGATGAGTCTATACCTTTTTCTTTATCAGCCATCACCGATTCGAAGACTACTTTGAACAGATTGTTGTTCAATCCTCCGCATAACCCTCTATCAGAAGAGACAACAATATATCCTCTTTTTTTAATTTCTCTAACTTTAAGAAAGTCAGACTCATACTCTGGATGAGCATGTGCTAAATGAGACATCACATTCATGATCTTGTCAGCGTACGGACGGGCTTTGCCCATTTGATCTTGAGCTTTTTTCATCTTGCTTGCAGCAACCATCTCCATTGCCTTTGTAATTTTCTGAGTATTCTTAATACTGCTGATTTGACCTCTTATCTCTTGACTACCAGACATTAAAATACCCCTTGTTCTTTAAATTCATCTAGGAGAACTCTCAATTTAGATTCGATATCATCGTTATAATCCAGTTTGCTATTTATCTCGTCTACAAGTGCTTTGTGTTTAGACTTAGAAAAGTCATGCAAGGATTTTTCATAAGATATAATTTTAGAAATATCTATATTATCTAAGTATCCTTCATTGGCTGCAAATAATGATATTGCCATTTCGGCTACACTTAGAGGACTGTACTGCGACTGCTTCATTAATTCAGTTACTCTCTTACCTCTTTCAAGCTGCTTTCTCGTAGCTTCATCGAGATCAGAAGCAAACTGGGAGAACGCCGCAAGCTCTCGATACTGAGCAAGCGCTAGTCGAACACCTCCTCCAAGTTTTTTGATAATTTTTGTCTGTGCCGCTCCACCAACCCTTGATACTGACAACCCTGCATTTATAGCAGGTCTAATGCCGGCGTTGAATAAGTCTGTCTCTAAGAAGATCTGTCCGTCAGTTATTGAGATAACGTTAGTGGGTACAAACGCTGACACATCCCCCGCTTGCGTTTCGATAATTGGTAGCGCGGTCAAAGAGCCGGTCTGATTCTTAACTTTTCCATTTGTGAGATCTGAAACTGCAGCCTCATTGATCCGAGCTGCACGCTCAAGAAGTCTTGAATGTAAATAGAATACATCTCCCGGATAGGCCTCACGACCCGGAGGTCTTTTTAAAAGCAAAGATACCTGTCTGTAAGCCCAGGCTTGTTTGGTTAAGTCATCGTAGACGATTAGGGCATCCTCTCCATTATCTCTAAAATACTCTCCCATCGCACAACCCGAGTATGGCGCAATGTATTGCATCGCCGCAGAATCAGCAGCAGACGCAGCAACTATGATTGTATGTTTTAGAGCGTCATGCTCTTCGAGTTTTCTAACTACAGCTGCAATAGACGAGGCTTTTTGTCCTATCGCAACGTAGATACATTTCACACCAGTATCTTTTTGATTTATTATAGCATCGACAGCAACAGCGGTTTTACCTGTCTGTCTATCACCAATAATAAGCTCACGTTGACCACGACCTATTGGAACCATTGAGTCAATAGATTTGAGTCCCGTCTGTACTGGCTGATCGACCGATTTTCGTTCAATCACGCCTGGCGCTATTTTTTCAATAGGCGATGATAAGTCAGACTTAATCTCACCAGCATTATCAATTGGTTCGCCAAGTGAATTAACAACGCGCCCTAGTAGAGCTTCACCAACAGGGACCTCTAATATTTTACCCGTACATTTAACGGTATCACCCTCTGAAATAGATTTATAATCTCCCAGAATCACGGCACCAACTGAGTCTCTTTCGAGGTTAAGTGCGAGTCCAAAAATATTATTTGGGAATTCTAGCATTTCACCTTGTAGAGCATCTGTTATACCATAGATTCTTGCAATACCATCCGTTAAAGAAATTACGGTTCCCTGGTTATGTGACTGTGTTTTAGTGTCTAACTTATTAATTTTATCTTTTATGATATCGCTGATTTCAGTTGGATTAATTGTCATTTGTTTATACCTATTTTAATATTTGTTCTCTCATAAGATTAAGTCTGTATCTTACACTATGGTCGGTGACTTTATTATCAACAGATATTTTAATGCCAGCCAAAAGTGATTTGTCAATTTTTTCATCTATCTGAATTTTTTTATTATGTTTTTTTTCTAGATAATTCTGTAAAGATTTTTTTTGTTGATCAGTTAGCGCGAAAGCTGTATCTATTGTTGCGATAGTAATATTATTGTTATTGAGTACCATTTCTTGGTACAAATCAAAAATAGAATCCATGTAATATATTTTTTTATTATCAATAAGTACGCTTAAAAAACTCTCTAAAAGTTCATTTTTATTGTTAGTCAGGCTAGTGAGAAATCCAATTTTATCAAGCTTCTTTATTTTGGGACTGGCTAGCAAAGCTTTGACTCTACTTTCCTTTACAGCTTTACCAAGTATGTTCATGTCCTGAAGCCAAATATCTATGGTGTTATCATTAACTGCTACCTTGTAAGCAGCTTCTGCGTATGGTCTAGAAAATGTAATAACATCAGTCATTGTTTTGTAACCTCATCAATAATTTCGTCGTGAGATTTTTTATTAATTTCTTTGGCGATTATTTTCTCAGCACACATTATAGCCATTTCTGCAACATCAGCTTTCAGCTTTTCTCTGGCAGAGTTAATTTCTTGCTCTAGTTGTTGAGACGATGATTTTGCTATTTTAGCAGCCTCATCCTTTGCGATAGTTCTTGCTTCATCTACAATATTTTTAGATTGCTGCTCAGCGTCAGTTATAATGCCTGATGCTTTAGTTTTAGCTTCATCTATTCTAGTAGTGAATTGTATCTCTGCTTGCTCTATCTTTTGCTGTCCTTTCTCAGCAGCAGCTAACCCATCTGCTATTTTATTCGATCTATCATCCATTGCTTTTGTTAGAGGTTCCCATAAATAAGCTTTTATGAACCATACAAAGATAACGAAAGTTATCATTTGACCAAATAGTGTTGCTGTTACATTCATAAGTAAGTAGTCATTAATTAGTTAATTTAGTTAAGCTCCCAATGCTGCTTTAGCAGCTCCGATAAATGGGTTTGCAAACACAAAAAACATAGCAAACGCAAGCACTATAAATGGAAATGATTCCATCAGTCCTGCTGTTATGAACATTTGTATTCTAAGTGCAGGCAGCATTTCAGGTTGTCTTGCTATACCCTCGATATATTTCATGCAGATTAAGCCCCAACCTAGCGCAGACCCAAGTCCTGCTGCAGCTAGCATAATAGATACCCCTAAACTCGTTGAAGAGTATATTTGAGTGATCATTTCTGGTGATAGTGTTTCCATATTTAATTACCTCTAAAGTTAATGTGATTCCTCTGATGCCAAGCTTATATACATAATAGTTAAGACCATAAATATAAATGCTTGAAGCGTTATTACTAATATGTGGAAAATTGCCCATAGACTGCCTGGTATTGGAATAAAGTACCATGGCAAGATTGCGATGAGCAAAAATACAAGCTCTCCAGTGAACATATTTCCAAAAAGACGAAGAGCTAGGCTCAGCGGCTTTGCTAATTCCTCAACAAGCGTAAGAATGAAGTTTATTGGCGCTAGATATATACCAAATGGATGAACCATGAAGGATTTTAGATATCCCACACCTCCTTTGATTTTGATGTTGTAATATATACATAGAGCAAAAATCATCAGGGCCATTGCAAACGTTGTGTGAGGGTCCGTTGTTGGTACAACTTTAAGGTATTCAATCCCCATCATATGTGCAGCTTTTGGCAATAAATCAACTGGGATAAGATCCATTGCGTTCATTAAAAAAACCCACATGAATATTGTTAGCCCAAGCGGCCCCACTAATTTGTTTGGTTTAGGGAATGCTTCTTTAACAAGACCATTTACAAAATCTATGAGGGTCTCCAGCACATTTTGAAGACCTGAAGGAGCGCCCTTGCTGATATTTTTCCCAACTTTATAAGAGAAGTACATCACGATCGCTGCAATAAGAGCACTAAAGAACATTGTATCAACATTTATTTGCCAAAAACCTGAACCTGCCTGTAATGGCTGCAAATGATGGGAGATATATTCTACCGGGTTATCCGTTGCTGGTCCTTCTGTCATTTGGTTATGTCACCTTCTCAATAAATATTTTTAGTTTTATAGAAGACATACCCTAGTTGAGCTAGTGAGAATGATACCAACATCTGTAGCGCATCTAGTTCAAAATGAGCTATGCCAAGATAGAATCCAAGTAATATCAAGGCAAATCGGGTAACAACACCCTTTATTAAAACAAAAGCTCCTTTTGCCTTCTTTTGCTCATATGCTGCAAGACCAGCATTGTTTATACTTCTTGCTAATAAAAGAGTGTTAATTATTGCAATTAATCCGCCAAAAACAGAAGAAATTGCCTCTGAAGAACCAACTGCAAAAAAACTTATAGCTACCGCTACAATGACTATGCTTTGGTAAAATATTACTCTTAACACTTTCGATTATTCCACAGAGCAAGCCATAAATTATGGCTACTGGTAGTATAGATTAGTATCGTTATTAGTTCAATTTATATACGGATATTTGGTGCTAATATTACTTAATTTTACTTATAATGCCATCAAGCTCATTAAGACTTTTATAAGAAATTGTAATTTTGCCTTTGCCTGATTGATTATGGTTGATTGATACCTCCGCACCGAGTATCTCAGAAAGCTCATTCTTAAGGCGAATAGTATCGTTATCTTGTCTTTGAGTATTCTTAGGTTTGCTACCTCTTTTATTAACAGCTGCCTCTACAGATCTCACCGATAATTTTTTTGCGATAGCTTCTCTTATCAATTTATCCTGATCAGTGTGCCCTAGAGCAAGAACTGCTCTAGCGTGTCCCATGTCAATCCTTTTAGACATTAGCATTTCTCTGCAATATTTAGAAAGTTCAGATAGGCGAATCAAGTTAGTGACATGTGATCGGGATTTGCCTGTATATTTTGCTATTTCCTCATGTGTCATTGAGTATGTCTGATTTAATTTAATAAGCCCATCAGACTCTTCAACTGCGCTGAGCTGCTCCCTTTGAATATTCTCAACCAATGCGATCATAGCAGAATCTTTCTCATCAATATCCATTACAACGGCATCAATATTATCGTATTGAAGTAGCTGGATTGCCCTCCATCTTCTCTCACCAGCTACAAGTTCGTACGTATCATCAGATGTTTTCCTAACTATGATTGGTGTAAACTGGCCAAGTTCTTTTATAGACTGAGCCATTGACTCTAGATCTGTTTGAGAAAAGTATTTTCTTGGTTGATTGATGTTTCTTGAGATTTTTTCGACAGGAATAGAACAAATTTGGGAATCTATGTCTGTCTCGCTTGAAGGCATTGCCTCCACAGTTTTTTGGGCTGGCTTCTTGGTTAATAGTGCCTCTAAGCCTGTACCAAGTGCCTTACGTTTCACCATAATATTAATATAACTTAGAGTTATTAATATGTATAGCTAGCTATTTTCCTGTTTTAGAATTTCTCCTGCTAGCGACATATACGAAATAGAGCCTTTCGAGTGAGAATCATATTGTAGAACTGGCAAGCCATGACTTGGTGATTCTGCTAGAGTTATATTTCTTGGGATTTTTGTTTTATATAATTTTTCCTTGAAATACTTTTTGAGTTGATCGCTTACATCTTCAGACAGATTATTTCTTGGGTCATACATTGTTCTAACTATTCCTTTTATAGATAAGCTAGGGTTACTCGATGAGACTATGCTCTCAACTGTATTAACTAGTTCGCTCAGTCCTTGTAATGCAAAGAATTCGCATTGAACCGGGATCAGAAGACTATTTGATGCGGTAAGTGAACTTACAGTTAGGATATTCAATGAGGGGGGACAATCTATGAGCGCATAATCATAATAAGCATCTATTCTTGATATAGTAGATTTTAAATGAAATTCTTTGTCATCTAGCGAAACTAGTTTTACCTCTGATTCAGTTAATTCAGGCGTGGAGGGTAATATTGAAAAACCAAAATCAGTAGATATTGTTGCCTCATTAACATTTTCATTGGACATCAAAACATCATTTAATGAAAATCTTATATGATTATCTCCGATGCCACAGCCTCTAGTTGCATTTGACTGTGGGTCGAGATCAATGAGTAAAACCTCTCTTTTGGCTTTCGCGAGTGATGCGGCAAGATTTATACATGTCGTTGTTTTTCCTACACCACCTTTTTGATTTACAACAGAAATGACTTCTTTAATCATACAACTTCTAGTATAAATCGTTTCTGAGTGTAGAAGGGATTGTCAATAGCACGAGACGAACAATTTAACGATTTATCAACGACAGCTACCTCGCAAGAATCAAGGCGCGTGGCTTCAGAGCCAGTTAAGAATACCATTTTAAAATCTCCTCCTATTTTTTTATGAAGATATCCATATACATAATTTATCCTATCAGCTAATTTCATGCCCGATATATCTTTATTTGAAAAATTTTTTATCAAAGCCACCTTAATATCATCTTGAGGTTGCATCGTCTCTAGTCGGTCATGAATGATTTCTATATTTTTCAACTTCAGAGATGCGTTTAAATGAGATAAAAAACGAATAATTTTATCCCTTTTATCCAGAAGTTTTACGTACGAACCAGGTTTTAAGATTGCCATGAGCACGCCGGGCAAACCGGCACCTGTTCCGATATCTATATATGTGTGATCCTCTTGTTTAATACAAAAATCAATGCAGTCATATATCTCTCTTTTAATAAAATATTCTTGATTACGACTGACGATAATGTTTGTTTTTTTATGCCACTTAAAAACAATTTCTAAATATGTATTCAGTATATCTATCTGTTCGTTACCTATATCAAATGTCTTAGCGTTAACTGCCTCTCTTAATAATGTAGTCAAAATCGGCATGGTTGTTATATCAAATTAAAATCACGTGTTATTGAGTGATACTTTTTAGATAGATTTTTAGAATTGTTATCATAGATGAGGTCATGCCAGGTATTCTTGATGCCTGCTCAAGAGATGCGGGTCTTATCTGAAGCAGCTTTTCTTTGGCTTCATTGGATAGTCCATTAATTAACATGTAGTCTATATCTTTGGGAATACTAAGTCTCATAGATTTATGTAAGCTCTCTATTTCAATATCCTGTCTTTTTAGGTAACCTGCATATCTTTCTCTAATAGCAATCAATTCTCCAACCTCAGGATACTGAGCAACTCCAAATTCCTCAAGATTATACAAATCTTGGTATTCAATGGTAGACATCTTTAACAGAGATTTAATTGGCTGTGAAGATTTCAAATTCAAATCAAAATTCTCTGACAAGTATAGTGATGATCTCGTGTTTGGCCGAATGATTATTTGTTCAAGACGTCTCGACTCCTTATCAAGTTTATCCATTTTAATTTTAAATAAATCATAACGTCTCTGCCCAACAACCCCAAGATTGTATCCTTCTTCGGTCAGCCTCTCGTCTGCGTTGTCCTCACGCAATCTAAGTCTATGCTCAGCACGACTTGTGAACATCCTATATGGTTCAGTCACTCCTTGTGTTACAAGGTCATCTATCATTACGCCTATATATGAATTGTCTCTAGTGGGACACCATAAATCTTTGTCCTTGCAATATAAAGACGCATTTATGCCAGCAATTATTCCCTGTGCAGCAGCTTCTTCGTATCCAGTTGTTCCATTAATTTGACCTGCAAAAAATAAATTCTCAAACTGTTTTGTAGCTAGAGTGTTATATAGGTTAGTTGGATTAAAATAGCTATACTCTATTGCATAACCAGGCTTAGTCATCTCTACCGACTCAAGGCCTTTGATAGTTCTTAGAAATTCCAACTGTATCTTTTCTGGAAGAGATGTAGATATTCCATTAGGATAAATTTCATTGTCGCTTAAAGTTTCAGGTTCTAAAAATATTTGATGGTGAGATTTATCTGAGAAACGTTCTATTTTATCCTCAATTGAGGGACAATATCTCGGTCCAATGCTCGTTATCCTTCCATCATACATGGGAGACAATTCTTTTGAATTACTAATAATCGAGTGTGTGTGTTGATTCGTATGAGTGATATGGCAAGGGATTCTCTGAATGTTATTAGGCTTCTGCATATAGTGATCATAATAATAAGACAGGCATGGATCGTCCTCATCACAATTCTGAGGTATAAGCTCCTTAAAATCTATTGAACTTTTTAATAACCGCGGCGGTGTACCTGTTTTCAGTCTATCAACAGGAAAACCTTCCGCTCTAAAAAACTCATCAAGACTAACTGATGCCTTGTCGCCAGCTCTTCCTGCGCTATATGATTTATCACCCAAGTGTATTTTTCCGCCTAAGAATGTTCCGGCAGTAAGAACAAATACCCTTGCTCCAAAAACGTCCTCTAGGCCCTCCATTCTCAATGCCCACACTTTGTTGTCTTTGATTATTAGATCACTAACTGTTCCTTCGAATATCTCCAAACATGGTTGACTGAACATGTATTGCTGGATGACGAATTTATATGTATCACGACAAGTCTGAATGCGGGTTGCTTGAACTGCAGGACCTTTTCTTGAATTCAGCTTCCTTCTCTGTAATGCGGCATTGTCTGAGACCAAACACATTAAGCCATCTAATGCGTCGACTTCTCTTGCAAGATGTGATTTTCCAATCCCCCCAACAGCAGGATTACAACTCATCTGGCCTATAGCATCTTTTTTCATAGTAATTAAAAGAGTCTTCGAGCCAGATCTAGCAGCCGCATGTGCTGCCTCACATCCTGCGTGACCACCTCCAATTACAATAACGTCATATTTTTTCACTTATTTACCTATACAAAACTCAGAGAATATACTCTCTAGAACTTCATCATTATAGTCTCCGCCAGTTATCTCATCCAGCTTCTTATGAGCTATTGCAAGTTCTTGTGCAACAATATCAAGCTTCTGTCTTTCATTGTACTTAGAAGCATTGTAAAGATTTTCGAGAACTTCTCCAAGTTTTTGTTGATGTCTCTCTCTTGCAGTGCCGACATTTTCATCGTCAGGGGTGCTAAGCGCAGCTAATGCTTTTTCTAGTTTCAGTAATCCATTCCCGTTTTGCGCAGATATAAAGAATTGAGTATCGTCAGTGCTATCATCTGTATTATATTCATTAGGCAAGAGATCTATTTTATTATAGATTTTCCATATTTCTTTGTCTTTAAAATAATTCATACCTAGAATTGACTGTGCTTGTGTTTCATGATTAGCCTCATTAACATCCATCACGCATAGTATCAACGAAGCATCAAGCACAGATCTAAGAGCATTTTTAACTCCTTGTGCTTCGACTTTATCGGTAGTCTGTCTTATGCCGGCGGTATCTGTGAGACTGATAATGTTATCTCCAACTTTCAAATCATATCTAATGACGTCCCTTGTTGTACCTGGATATTCAGTGACTATAATCTTCTCCTCCTTAAGCAAAGCATTACATAGCGTTGATTTTCCAGAGTTTGGTTCTCCTACAATAACTACCTCGGCATTCTCATTTAGTTTTATCCCTTTTTCTGTAATTGAAAGCAGTTCTTTTATTTTCTCTGCTATCATTTCAAATTCTTTGCCAATATGTTTCTGATCCAAAGATGTTGTTTCATCTTCAGGGAAATTTATAATTGCTTCGATGGACGATCTTGTCTTGATAATATCACTTTTTATTTCAGAAACCTGTTTTGAATAGGTGCCTGATAAAGACTTCATTGCCGAGTTAGCCGCTGCTATACTCGAAGAATTAATTAAATCAATTGTTGCTTCTGCTTGTAGAAGATCAATCTTATTATTCAAAAATGCTCTTTCTGTAAATTCGCCGGCTCTTGCTTGTCTTGCGTATTTCGCGCATATGATATTAAGTATCTTTCCTAGGATAATTGGATTCCCGTGTGTCTGAATTTCAAGGAGATCTTCTCCGGTATAAGAATGCGGGCTCTTATAATAAATCATAATAACGCTATCGATCTTTTCTTGTTTACCATCACAAAAATTAACCAGTGTCGCGTTTCGTGGTTGGATACTGGGTACGTGTTCATGTAAAATATCCTCTACCCCAGGGCCCGAGATTCTTATGATGCCAATAGCAGAACGACCATGAGCAGTTGCGATTGCAGCGATTGTATCATTATCACGCATATGCTAAACAGACAATCGTTTATTTATAACGTATTGTTGAGCTATAGAAAGAATGTTGTTTGCGAACCAATACAGTACAAGCCCTGACGGGAAAGTAGCAAACAGGAGCGTAAAAATTATTGGCAAGAACATAAAAATTTTCTGTTGAGTAGGATCTGCTGGCGGAGGATTAAGTTTTTGTTGAACGAACATCGATAAACCCATAAGAATCGGTAGTACAAAAAATGGGTCTTTACTTGACAAATCTTCTATCCAGCCAATGAATGGTGCGTGCCTCATTTCCACGCTCTCAATAATAACCCAATAAAGAGCAATAAAGACAGGTATCTGTATCAAGATAGGCAAACAGCCCCCAAGAGGATTTACTTTTTCTTCCTTGTAAACCTTCATCAACGCTTCGCTAAATTTTTTCTTGTCATCACCATATCTTTCTTTAAGTGCCGTCATTCTAGGTGTTAACTTTTTCATTTTTGCCATCGATTTGTAACTAGTCTCGGATAACTTGTAAAACAGCAATTTAATGAGGAGTGTTAACAAAATTATTGACCAGCCCCAGTTTCCAACCAACACATACAGCTTGCTCAAGATCCAAAATAGAGGCGCTGATATAAATGTCAAAACACCATAATCTACAGTTAGATCAAGACCGGGCGATATTGATGAGATTTCTTCGGATAGTTTTGGCCCAACATATAACTTTGAGGAGAATGTCTGACTATCGCCAGGTTTTACTGTTATATAACTTGAAACTATTCCTATTAAATATTTATTGGAAAAACTATCAGATACATCTCTGGTATAAATAGACTCGGATGAATTATTATTTTGAGGTATCCAGGCAGTAA
>ENA-OSEY01001404-OSEY01001404.1-marine-metagenome-genome-assembly--contig:-NODE-1404-length-16601-cov-4.127027_pt1 | contig 16601 bp, 14 predicted proteins | sample MGYA00248465_ERZ534230 | MGnify/ENA primary metagenome ERZ534230 (study PRJEB26409, sample SAMN06344110) | marine metagenome | isolation source: Sea water from surface | place: Atlantic Ocean:Southern...
AAATTATAAAAATAGCTTATCTCTTAATATTAAAGTAACAATTAAATTATTTCACTATGTGAAACATCTTTTTGCTTTTAAATTTAACATTTTTGCTGAATAATATTTATTATTTAAATTATTTGGGAGTTATATGACGAAAGTAGCTATTATTGGTTCTGGCCCTTGTGGCCTTTCAATGCTTAGGGCTTTTCATCAAGCTGAGGTTAAAGGCGAAAAGATACCAGAAATTACTTGTTATGAAAAACAAGATACCTGGGGTGGTTTATGGAATTATAATTGGCGAACCGGAACTGATCAATACGGTGATACAGTTCATAATAGTATGTATAGATATTTGTGGTCTAATGGCCCAAAGGAATGTTTAGAATTTGCAGACTATTCATTTGACGAACATTTTGGCAAACCAATACCATCTTTCCCACCTAGAGAAGTGTTAAGAGATTATATTTTAGGAAGAGTTGAAAAATCAGATGTAAAAAAATATGTTAAATTTAACACAACTGTTGAATATGTTGAGACTAGTGGAGATGGTTTTAACTTAATGGCAAGAAATAAGAAAAATAATACATATGAAAATAATTACTTTGATAAAGTAATTGTTGCTAATGGACACTTTTCGGTACCATTTGTTCCTGAGTATGAGGGTATGGACAGTTTTCCAGGTCGCATAATGCATTCTCATGACTTTAGAGATGCCGAAGAGTTTAGAGAAAAAAATGTTGTAATACTAGGTAGCAGTTACTCGGCAGAAGATGTTTCTCTCCAATGCTATAAGTATGGAGCAAAAACAGTTACGATTGGATATAGAAATAATCCAATGGGATTTAATTGGCCTGAAGGAATGAAAGAAGTACATTATCTTGATAAAATAGATGGAAATAAAGCAGTTTTTAAAGATGGAACAGTTCAAGAGATGGATGTTTTAATTTTGTGCTCTGGCTATCTTCATCATTTTCCTTTTTTAGAAGAAGACTTAAAATTAAAAACACATAACAGGCTATATCCGCCTAGTTTATATAAAGGTGTTGTCTGGGAAAATAATAACAACCTATTTTATCTAGGTATGCAGGACCAGTTTCATACTTTTAATATGTTTGATGCTCAAGCTTGGTTTGTCAGAGATGTTATTTTGAATAAAATTAATCTTCCTTCAAGCGAAAAAATATCACAAGATATTGATCAATGGGTGAAAAGAGAAGAATCTCTTGAAGATCCTTATCAAATGATTGATTTTCAAACTGACTATTGTGTTGATCTTGTAAAGGATACTGATTATCCAAAAATTGATTTTGAATTAATTAAAAAACATTTTTACGATTGGGAGCACGATAAAGAAGATAACATTTTAACATATAGGGATAAGTCTTTTTCATCACCAGTTACTGGCTCAGTCGGTCCAAGCCATCATACAACATGGCTTGAGGCAATGGATGATTCAATGAAGACTTATTTGTCAACAAAGTAATTTATGCTTTAACTCTTGACTTGCTGGGATCGTAAAAAGGAAAATTGACGACTTTAGCTGCTATTCTTTTTTGATGGCCGTCTAATTTGCCCACTTCAACTTCTGTATTTAATTCAGAATATTTTGAGTCAATTCTACATAGTGCAATATTTTTATCTAATACAGGAGATAATGTGCCACTTGTTATAATACCTACTTGCCCTCTACCAATATGAACACAGTCTCCATGTTGAGCTACTTCATTACCATTTATTTCTAAACCTACTAATTTTTTTTGAGGATTATTTTTTCTTTTTATTAGCTCATCTTTACCAATAAAATTGGTTTCTTTGGATTTAAGCGGAACAGTGAAACCTATTCCAGCTTCAAAGGGATCAGTTTGATCACTAAACTCATGTCCTGCTAAAATTAGACCGGCTTCAATTCTTAATTTATCTAATGCTTCAAATCCCATTGGAACAATTCCAAATTCTTTCCCTGCTTCCCAAACAGCATCCCAGACATCTACAGCATTCTTTGGATGACAATATAATTCATATCCCAATTCACCTGTATAACCAGTTCGAGAGACCATTAGGGGTACACCTTTATGATCTCCAATTCTACTAATTGAAAAATGAAACCACTTTAAATCATTTATTTCGGGTTGATTTGGAGCAGTCCAAATAATTTTGTTTAATACTTTTCTACTATTTGGACCTTGAACTGAAATATTATGCAGTTGATCTGATGAAGATTTAACCCAAGCTCTCAAATCTAATTTTTTAGAAAGTTCTCTCAACCATTCACCCGAATAATCACTTCCGCATATCCATCTAAAATTATGTTCAGTCATTCTGTAAAGTGTTCCATCATCAATCATAGTTCCATTTTCATAACACATTGCAGAATAGACAACTTGTCCAATAGATAGTTTCTTTACATTTCTTGTTAATGCAATATTCATTAATTCTTCAGCATCAGGGCCAACAATTTCAAATTTTTTTAAAGAAGATAAATCCATCATCACAACATTTTCTCTACATGCTGTATATTCAGATATGGCACCGTGGTTATTATATTTTGCTGGTATCCAATAACCCGCACTTTCCATCATGTCTTTTGTAAGTTTAGACGTTCTTGAATGAAAACCAGTTTCTTTTGTTAACATAAAATCAGCATCAGCATTTTTCCTATATCCAATAGATTTAGAAAATTTATTTTTTTCACTATATATTCTAACAAAAATATCTGTCGGGTTCCAGTCATTTGCTGGATCAATATCATCGGGACAACCAGATGAAACACATACTAAATCTTTTTGTGCTTGAAATAATACATAATCGCCTGGTCTTGACCAAGGCATTTCAGAAGTAAATACGTTTGCATCATCTATTCCAGTATTCCAAAATAAATTTACAGCCTGCCATGCATTTCTTTTTTCAATTCCAAATGAATCTAAAGAATAATTAAAATTATCTGAGCAATTTATGTGACCAAAATATCCTTGGTCTTCATATGTTTTTAGAGAACATGCAGTCCCAAAAGTATCATGTCTTCCAATACTATCTTGCATCACTTCTATAAGTGGATCTTGGTTTCTATCGAAAAATTTAGAAGAAAGACCAGGCATAGGATATGAATTACCAATTAAAGATCTGGTTGCAGTTGGATCAATTGAATACTCCCTTCCTTTTTGTAATGCATCACTATCAAATGCATTAAAATCTGAGCACTGCCTTCCATACATGTCGATTATTTGTATAAAATCACCTTTCTTAACTTCGTAAGAAATTGCAGAACTTTTTTTTACTAAAATCTCATTTTTTACATCAGCTAATGGTTCAGGTAAAAAAGCTTCATCTTTTTGGTTTTTTTTATTTTTTCTTTCAATAAAAATATAAAAATCGGAAGGGGCATCATTAGAATCAATTTCCATATCTTTTCCAGGTGCTGCAAAGATTGCAAATCCATCGTTTTCAATACTTAAATTAATTGAATCATTGCTCAAACTATCTTCATTAAAAATATTTAAAGATTTTAAATTACTTAAATCAAATTTTTTCTTTTTAAGTTTTTTTAAAAAATTAATATAATTTTTTTCTTTAATTTTATTTTTAATAAAGTTTGCTTCATTGTTAAAAGTTTTTGATGTAAGGGAAATACATTTACCATTCTTATCAAAAAAGGTAATTTCACAAACTTGTGATCCTTCAATATTAATTATTTTGATTTTATCATCTTTATATATATCAATACCAATAATACCCATTCCATTTAAATGATATCTTTCAGTATTTTTTGGTAAGCCAGCATTACCAAGAATAATTGGTTTACTATTTCTTATATTAAAATTTTCTAAATTGAGTTCCATATATTTTTTTTATTTATTATATATTGAATAATAAAATCTTTATAGATTAAATTGTTAATATTTAAAATTTAAGCTTTTTATAAGCTAGATAAAAATTCTCCAAATTCTGCTCAGTATAATTTTTATAATCAAAATCAATTTTGGATACAATCTCAGCAACCATACTCCACATTGTTTCACGCAGAAGAGATGCTGCTTTAATACAATTAAATTTATGTATTAAGGAATTACCAACTTTATTATCAAAATAATTTTCTAACATTATTTTTTCTTGTTGTTTATCAAAATTATTATTTGAGCTTAACCCCCCTAAATCAAATAGCGGTGTGTTATATCCAGCATATTCCCAATCAACTAAATAGAATTTTTTATTTTTTCTAATAAAATTTGCAGCTAATAAATCATTGTGACCGTAAACTATTTCAAAAGGTGAAGATTGATTTTCTATTTCTTCAGATTTAATTAGAAGATCTTTAAGTATTTTTTTATACTTACTTTCATTATTATTTAAAAAATTATTGTAATGTCTGATTACATGAAAAACCCAAAATATTTGAGATACACCCTTTAGTTTTTTTGGAATATCTGTGTGAACTTTTTTTAATAGCTTTACAAGTTCAATTACATTTTCTTGAACATCTCTTTCACTTAAGGTTTTACCTTGAATAAAATCAAAGACTAATAACTTATTATTAGAATAAATTAATTTAGGAGATGCGCCTATATTAGAAGCTGCATTACTAGCATTGATTTCATTTTCTCTCTTAATTAAATGTTCTGGAATTTCATTACAAATTCTAACAAAGTAGTTTTTATTATTTTTTAATGTAACTTTATAATTTTGGTTGGTGATACCCCCTGTAATTTTGTTTATTTTTTTTATTTTTTTAAAAAATGGTACTTTTTGTATTACTTTTAATTCTCTCTTTTGCATATCCAAATTATTACATGATTTAATTTAATCAAAAGATAGTTTATTAACAATTAAAAAATTTTATTAATTATGACAAGAAACTATTTAAGTGGATCAATAAAAAAAGCATTAGTAATAATTGAGTGTGTTGGTAAATCTCCTAAACCTCTTAAAGCTAGTCAGGTAGCTTCCATGACTAAATTAGACCGCGCAACTGCATTTCGTATTCTTACATATCTTGTAAGTTTAGGTTATATTTTTAAAGATGTATCAACTAATTTATATTCTTTGGGTCACAAAATATTTGATTTTGGTGATAAATCAGATTTTTTAAAAACTTTAACTACAACGTGTTTTGAAAACATAAAAAAACTTGCTTTTGATACACAGCATATCACATATCTTGCAGTTCTAGAGGGACCACATATAGTTTATTGTGATAAGGTTGATCCAACTGGGGATGATGCACCAAGATCCTTTAGAATGAGGCAGGATGCTCATAGTACGGCATTGGGTAAGTCTATTTTATCTTTCAAAACTAAAGATGAACTCAAAAATATTTATAAAACTTATTCTCTTTACAAGCACACAAAAAATACAATTACTTCTTTAGATAAACTTATTTTAGAATTAAATAAATCACGTAAGTCAGGTTTCAGTATTAATGAAGCTGAAACATTTGACTATATTTATGGTATAGGTTCTGCAATACTTGACTCACAAGGAAGGGCAATAGCTGGAATCTCAATATCAGGAACAAAAGGCACAATTAACTTAAAAACAATTCCAGATTTGTCACTCAAGGTTATGAATACTGCAAAACAAATTTCTCAAAGGCTTATTAATAATTAGAGATTTAAAGGCTTATCTTTAAATTGTTTCATTTAATGAAACAAATCCTTTCAGCATCAATATCTATAAAATAAATGTTTTAAAAAAGGAAGTATAAGAATGTCGATACCATCAAAAGTTGAGTATGCCATTATTGGAGCTGGTATACATGGATTAAGTACGGCTTGGCACCTAGCTGCAAAATTGAAAGCTAAAGGTAAAGGTGATGGGTCTAAAATTTTAGTAATTGATAAAGACAGCATTGCTGCAGGTGCAAGTGGAATTGCATGTGGTGTAATTAGAAATAATTACTATCAGCCTGCGATGAGAGAGTTAATGGCAATGTGTGTAGAGGTTTGGGAAAGTGATGCAAAAAATTTTCACTACCACGATGTAGGATACATGCAAATAAGCCCAGAATGTATGGAAAATGATGTTGCAGAAATTTATGCTCAACAAAAAAATATTGGTTACGACTCTGTATTTATTCAAGGAAAAAAAGAATCAGAACAATACATGAAAAAATATTTTAGTGATTGGCAAGCTCAAGGTATCACTAGTGTTCTTCACGAAAAAAGAGGAGGGTATGCAAATAATACCTCTTCTATCTATGGATTAGCCGACAAAGCGGAAGCAGAAGGAGTGAGAATTCTTACTGGTACAGAAGTTAAAGGTTTTGAATTTGGATCTAATTCAAATGCAGTTACTGGTATAGAGACTGATAAAGGTCTAATTAAATGTGATCATGTTATAGTTGGAGCAGGGCCATGGGTTAAAACATTTTGGGATATGATGGATTTGCCAAATCAAATTTCAATAAAAAATTCTAAAGGTGAAATGCATAACAATGTTCCAATGTGGCAATACTGGTTTTTAACAGAAGGCGTACTTGGAGTAGAGCCAGGTTTTTTAAAAACAGATGATGATAATATGCCACCAGTTCTTCATGTAGATACTGATGCGCCACTTTATTCTGATGTAGATAAATCACTCATTACTGATGAGCTCTGGGGAATTTATTACAAACCTGATTTTCATTTTAATGGTATTCAAGGTGGTTCATCACCTTACAAGGTTGGTAAGGCTGGAGGAGAAGGTGTATTAGTTGATCCATATGGTCCTAAGTCTTCAGAATTCACTTTAGATGATCATTTTGCTCATATGTGGACATCAGCTTTAGCTCATTGCCACAAAAGATTTGAAGGCAAATCTCATTTATTTAAAAAGGGAGCAACTGGTGGATTAGGATGTTTTACTCCTGATTCTTTCCCTATTTTTGATACTTTTAGAGAAAATGTTTACTTGATTGCAGACTCAAATCATGGTTATAAAATGATCGGAGTTGGTAAGCTTGTTGCTGATGAGGTATTGGGGGAAAAAAGTAAACTTCTAGAACCTTTTAGATTTTCAAGATACGAACAAGGAAATTTACATCCTACATCTAATAGTCCATTTCCTTGGAGTTAGAATTAAGTAGGTTGAACGGGAGGAAAGTATGACTGATTTAGAAAAATTTGTTAACCAGCCTGGTAGAGACAAGCTTGTTAAAGATGTTAGGAAAAAAATTAATGATTTAAAAATTGAATACATTTATTACCAATTTATTTCTGTAACAGGAAGAATTGTTGGTAAAGGTGTTCCAGCTGATCACTGGGAATCAATTGCTGAAAAAGGTTTTCAATTAGTTTATGGTGCTACAGCAAATCTATTCATAGATAGGCATGGCGATTATATAGGTTATGGTCCAGAGGCTTCTGAACTTGTTGGTATTCCTGAACCTGAAACTTTTGTTCAACTTCCTTGGGATAAAAGAATAGCAAGAGTCTTTGTAACGTGCTTTAGAAATAGAGAAGAAGATGACAATCCAGGAGGACATCTTACATCAGACTGTCGTGGTAATTTAAAAATTTTTCAAGATGAGTTTAAAAACAAGCATGGAATGCATTTAAGAGCTGGTACAGAACCTGAAATGATGTGGTTAACAAAAAAAGATAATGGCGAACCTACTGGGGACGGTTTCTCAAGACCTTATTGTTATCACATTGATCAATTTGAATCATTAAGACCAGTTTATATGAAAGTTATTGAATATTCTCGTGCAATGGGATTAGATGTTATTCAAGGTGATCACGAGGATGCCCCGGGACAATTAGAGCTTAACTTTATGTATGATGAAGTCCTTCGAAATGCAGATAGGCTCTCAACTTACAGACAAATTTGTGCACAAGTTGCTAGAGAATTTAATTTAATAGCATGCTTCATGAGTAAGCCATTCATGGGAGTATCCGCAAATGGATGTCATACTAATGTGTCACTTTGGAAAGGTGGAGAATTAAAATCCACTCCTATAGGTAATGATCCACTACCCGGTATGGAGCAAGTATTTACTCATATATCAGGTGGAGAAAATATGTTCATGCCTGATCCAAAAATTGATGCAGTAAAGCCAGGTCCTGTAGGATTAAATAGTATAGCTGGAATGTTAAATCATTTACCAGCATTAACTTGTCTTGGATCACCAACGGTTAATTCTTACAGAAGGTTATGGGATACAGGTTTTTGGGCTCCAGTTTATGCAGATTGGGGTTATCAAAATAGAACGTGTAGTGTTCGTGTTTCTGCTCCTGGAAGAGTAGAATACAGATCAGTAGACTCATCCCATAATCCTTATCTACTTGGAGGCGGTATATTAAAAGCATTTGATGATGGTTTAGATAAGAATATGGATCCAGGGGAACCTGAAAAACAAAATATCTATGAAGCAATGAAGGCTGGTAAAAAAGTAGATAAACTTCCATTAACTTTAGGTGAAGCTATAGATAGATTAGATAATGATGAGATTATTAAATCTGCACTTCCTGATGAAATGCTAAGAGTATTTATGCATTATAAAAAAGATGAATGGGAAAAATTCTTATCTGCTGTTACGCAGTGGGATGTTGATACTTATTTAGATATTTTACCATAGTAGAGAGGAATAAAAGATGTGTGGAATAGCAGGTATTATTCATAGAGGAAATTCAAACAATGTAGGTGGCGAAATGCAAAAAATGCTTCAATCTCTGAAGCATCGTGGACCCGACTCTACAGGCTATGCTTTATATGGAGAAGGAGAGTCTAACAATTATATTTTAAGATATAAGGTAGGAGAAAATGTTAAAGAAGGTACTACTGCTGTTAAAGAGGATCCAAGTGTTTATGCTGCCAGAAGAAAAGAAGTTGATAAAAAAATAAATGAGGTAGGTGCTACTATACATGATGATGAGAAAATTACTGACTATTCATTTAGATATGTAATTTCTTATGATGGTGATTTATTAGATTTAGCAAAAAAAATTGAATCAGTTGAGGAAACTGAAATACAATCTTTAGGAAAATCTTTAGAGCTAATTAAGGATATTGGGGATGCATCAGTTGTAGCAGACCAATATAGTTTAAATCAATTTTCTGGGACTCATGGAATTGGTCACACTAGAATGGCAACTGAGTCAGGTGTAGATATAAGATCTGCACATCCATATTGGGCTTATCCTTTTAGTGATGTTTCTGTTGTTCATAACGGTCAGCTAACAAATTATTGGAACAATAGAAGAGCACTTGAAGCAAAGGGAATGCGTTTCTTGTCTTCCTGTGATTCTGAACTAATTGCAGTATATCTAGCAGATAAAATAAGAGAAGGAATGGATTTAGAAGAAGCAATGAAAGGATCTTTAGAGCATTTGGATGGAGTTTTTACTTATCTAGTTGCAACAAAAGATAAACTGGGTATGGCCAAAGATACTATGGCTGCTAAACCTATGGTTCTTTATGAAAGCGATGATTTAGTTGCATTAGCTTCTGAAGAAGTCGCAATTCGTAGTGTCATGCCAACTGAAATTGACACTTATGACCCTTATGAAGGTGAGGTTAAAGTATGGCAAGCATAAAAGGACATAAATCGACTGAAATGGGGCTTCATGAAGAAGTTCTTACAGGGCGCACTCAGCAAGTTTTTTTTAATCCTGAAGAATCAGAAAATTTTTTCTATCATGACGCCTATGATGTTGATTTCAATAAACGAACAGAAATAGATGCAAAAGATATTGAATGTTTAGATATAAATAGAAAAATTAAGGAATTAATGTCGCAAGGATATGGAACAATAGTTATTAAAAATCCTGGCTCAAAACACAGTATAGGTGTTGGTATTCTTAACAAACTAAATCTTATTGTTGAAGGAAGTCTTGGGTATTTTGGTATTGGTTCTGTTGATGGTCCTAACGTTAGAATATCTGGAAGAGTTGGATGGTCATGTGCTGAAAATATGATGGCTGGAAAAGTTGTTGTAGAAAAAAATGCTGGTTCTTGTTTTGGTGCTGCAATTAGAGGTGGTGACCTCATTTGCAAGGGCAGTGTTGGTGCTAGATCTGGAATAGATATGAAGGGTGGAACAATTATTGTTGGTGGTGATGCCGGCGCATTCACTGGTTTCATGATGCAAAGGGGTAGAATTGTTATACTTGGAGATGTTGGTCCAAACTTAGCTGACTCACTTTATGATGGTACTATTTTTGTTGGAGGTAATATTAAATCTCTTGGAGCAGACGCAGTTGAAGCAGAAATGACAGACCTTGATGTGGATTGGCTAAAAAGAAAACTAAAAGTTGCAGAAATTGATAAAAAAGTTGATTTTAAGAAAATGACAAAAATAGTTTCTGGTAAAAAATTATGGAACTACGATAATCTTGAACCAACTGAGAGGAAGGGTGCAATTTAACTTTTAAAACGGAGGGAATTAGGAATGGCAAGTAATAAAAAGAAAAAACAAGATAAAAGTATTTTGGGACGTAACGCAATCTTTACGCCTGAAGTTATTAACGATATCCATATTAAATCTGAGTTAGGGCGATATCGTATGCGTGGTATGGCTTTAATGAAAAAGATACCACATTGGGATGATCTTACTTTCTTGCCAGGAACTCTTACAAGATTTGTAATAGAGGGTTACAGAGAAAAATGTGAAACAAAAACTGTAATTGGACCTCGATGTAAAAATCCAATAGAGCTTGATATTCCTGTTTATATTACTTCTATGAGTTTTGGTGCGCTTTCTTATGAAGCGAAAACTGCATTAGCTAGAGGAGCAACAATGGCAGGTAGCGCAACGTGTTCTGGAGAAGGTGGAATGATACCTGATGAAAGAAGATATTCACATAAATGGTATTACCAATGTATTCAGTCAAGATATGGCTTTAATCCTCATCACGCGCAACTAGCAGATGGTATTGAAGTATTTATTGGGCAAGGTCAAAAAGTTGGTATGGGTGGACACCTTATGGGTCAAAAAGTTACCGATCAGGTAGCTGAGATGAGATCACTCCCAGCAGGAATTGATCAACGTTCACCGGCTAGACACCCAGATTGGCTAGGTCCAGATGACTTGGCATTAAAGGTTCAAGAATTAAGAGAATTAACTGATAATCAAGTTCCGATTCAATTGAAACTTGGTGCTGCAAAAGTCTACGATGATGTTCGTATGGCTGCTAAATGTGATCCAGACTCAATTTATTTAGATTGTATGGAAGGATCAACTGGAGCAGGACCACACATTGCTGCTGCTAATACAGGTATACCAGGTATTGCTGCTGTTAGAGAGGCAAGAAGAGCACTTGATGATGTTGGAAAATCTGGAGATGTAACATTAATATTTGCAGGTGGTTTAAGAGACGGAGCTGATATGGCAAAAGCACTAGCATTAGGTGCTGACTGTATTTCCGTAGGAACTGCAGCATTAGTTGCTTTAAATTGTAACAAAGATATTCCTGAAGCAGATTTTGAAAAAGAACTTGGAGTTGAAGCTGGTGATTGTTATCACTGTTATACAGGCAGATGTCCAGTGGGCGTAGCCACCCAGGATCCAAAATTAAGAAAGAGATTAAATCCTGATGATGCTGCATTAAGAGTATATAATTTTTTACACTCAATGACACTTGAAGCTCAGTTATTAGCTAGAGCATGTGGAAAAACTAATATTCATTCATTAGAGCCAGAAGATTTAGCTGCTTTAACAATGGAAGCGTCAGCACTTGCAAAAGTTCCTTTAGCAGGTACTGATTATACTGTTGGTGTAGACAATTTTCATTCAATCTAGGAATAAAAATGGCAAAAAAGAAAACAAAAAAAACTGTTAAGAAAAAAACTTCTTCAGCGAAATCCAAAGACAAAGGAATTAAAACTGCTCGAGAGAAAATGATTGGTCAACATATTGGATATCGTTATGATGTGAATCTATTACCTGACTATTCAAGAATCACTCCTTTCCTAAAAAAATATATTGAGCACATGGGTTGGGACGATTTGAACTGGTTGGAAGATGTTCATATGGGTTATGAAGATGGTAAGCCTGCAGTTTTTGATAGAAATATCAACGGCTGGGTAACAACTCCACCAAATTTAAAATTACCAAAAGATCAACAAGACAGGGATATGATTGCAAGAGAACTATTAATTAAATTTCAAATGTCTTCAAATCATCCTCTTGTAACATTAAAAAAAGCTTACAAAAAAAATTAATTACTTCTTTTCACTCCAGTTGTAATAGGAGTGAAAAGTAGTACTTCTATATTTTCGTTTAAACCAGGATTAAACATTAAATTGTGCCAAAAAGTACATTGCCACTCATAGTCAGTTTTTTTTAGTTTTTTTATTTTTACTGGAAAATCAAATCCGCTATCTCTTTCAAAAAATTGAGCTTGATATTTAATTGATGTTTTTATTTTTTTAACAAATGTGTCACTATCTGCAAAAGTGGCAGTAAATCGTCCATCAAAGTTTTCTGGTGTATTAAAGTATTCTGATGAAAATAGTTTTACAGCTTTTGAATATCTTTCTTCTGGGTCGTGAGTTCTTTTATTCATATACTCGAACATTTTTGAAGCTTCTTTAACTTTATTTTCTAATAAAACACTAACAAAGTTTTTTATATCTTTATTATTTTTCTTATCATAGATTTTACAAATTATACCCTCAGAGGGTTTGCCTTGAAACATTCTAAAGTTTCGTTGACGTAGGCTACATTGCCATACAATAAAATCTCTCCAGCCTACTTTAGTCATACATTGTTATTAACAATCAAGGGTGTTTGTTTTTTCCCAATTAGTAATACCCTTCTTTTTGCTATCACTGGATTTTTTGAATTGTTTAATTTCCGTTGTACGTAATTTAACATAAGAATTAATAGTTTTTTGACTAAAAGCTTTTTGCATTACTTTACTTTTTGATAAATTCGTAAGAGCTATATCAAGATTTTTTGGAAGTTTTTTTGCATTCTTAACTTTATGAGCTTCTTCATACATATTGATATGGATTGGCTTACCTGGATTTCTTTTATTTTTCATTCCATCCATCCCAGCAGCAATAATTCCTGCTTGAAGAAGGTAAGGATTAACTGCTCCGTCCATTAATCTTAATTCAAATCTTCCTGAACCTGGTACTCTTATCATATGTGTTCTATTATTTCCTGAATATGTAATTGTATTTGGAGACCAAGTTGCTCCTGAGTCAGTTACAGGTGCGTTGATTCTTTTAAAACTATTTATTGTTGGATTAAACCAAGCTGTTAAGGCTTCTGCTGAATGCATAATTCCACCAATAAAATGATAAGCATTTTTAGATAAACCTAATTTATCTTTTTTATCCAAAAAAATATTTCTACCTTTTTTATCCCATAAGGATACATGCGCGTGACAACCATTTCCTGTTTTATTTGAAAATGGTTTTGGCATAAATGTTGCTCTTAAACCTCTTTTCTCTGCAAGTGCTTTGACCATAAATTTGAAAAAAACATGTCTATCAGCAGTTGTTAAACAATCAGAAAAATCCCAATTCATTTCAAACTGGCCATTAGCATCTTCATGATCATTTTGATAAGGCCCCCAACCAAGTTTAATCATAGAATCACAAATTTCTTTAATTAAATCATATTGTCTCATTAAAGCTGATTGATCATAGCAAGGTTTAAACGCCTGATCCTTTTCATCAGCTATAGAATTACCATCTTGTGAAATCAAAAAATACTCACATTCGACACCAGATTTTAAAAACATATTTTTTTTCTTTAATTCACTAATTTGATTTTTAAGCATTACCCTTGGTGATGATTGAACTGGCTTTCCATCCATCCATAAATCACCTGCAAGCCATCCAACTTCAGGTTGCCATGGTAATTGTATTAAGCTCGAGGGATCTGGTATTGATACCATATCAGGGTCAGCAGGAGACATGTCGAGGTAAGTAGCAAACCCAGCAAACCCAGCACCTTCTTTTTGCATGTCTTTGATTACTTGTGCTGGAACTAATTTTGAACGTAATACTCCGAAGAAATCAACGTAACTTATAAGGAAATATTTAATTTTTTTTTGTTTAGCAATTTTTGAAAGATCCTGTGACATATTATTCTACCCCATTAAAACCAAGAAATTACAAGAAAAAAAAACAATTATCAATGAATTTAAACAACTTTTGAACTTGTTGAATCTCAGTAAAAATATAAAAATAAAACAGAATTATCGTTCATCTCGCTTATTGAGACGGAAGTAAGTTTTAACTGAAGGAACGCAGATCAAATCTAGCATTTCTAAACTTCCATATTGATAATTAAATGAGTCAAACGGTATTTTTATATACTCGGAAGGAGATAATATGACTTTAGAGGAGTTAAATACCTTTGTCACCACCCAGGCTAACGTTTCAATGGAAGCCTATTATTGGTGGTGTACTGCATTTATGGTTATCATCCATGTAGGTTTCTTAATGTATGAGGTAGGTGCAACACGTATGAAGAACGCTGTTTCTTCAGGTGTTAAAAACCTTTTAGCCTTTGCATTTATGATACCTACTTTTTGGTTATTCGGATGGTACATTTATTTAGCATTCCCTGCAGGTTTCGTACCTATTGATTTAGAAGGATATGGGACGCCTTGGAATGTTTCTATGGGACCAATGTTAAGTGACCAGGCGACAGGTGTCTTCTGGGCAGCATTTACTTTATTTGCTTGTACAACAGCTTCAATTTTTTCAGGAGCAGTTATTGAAAGAATTAGATTAAGTGCTTTTACTTTCTTAGCTGTAATACTTGGTTCAGTAGTTTGGATTACAGGTGCATCTTGGGGATGGCATCCTGATGGATGGTTAGTTACAGGTTTTGGATATCATGATGTTGGAGCAGCTGGTGTTGTACATACAATTGCAGGTTGGTTCGCATTTGGAGTTCTTTTAAACCTTGGCCCACGTATTGGAAAATATAATGAAGATGGTACCGCAAATGAAATTGAAGGTCACAGCTTAGTTTCATCTTTCATCGGTTTGTTAATGCTTATAGTTGGTTTCTTTGGTTTCCTTGGAGGCTGTTTAATTTGGGCAGGTTCAGACTTAGGTGGTTGGATTAACATTTATGGTGCACCGGCTACTCTTTCTTCATTCGCATTTAATACCCTAATGGGTTTATCAGGTGGAATGATAGGAGCATTTTGGTATAGTAAAGGAAATCCGTTCTGGATGATGTCTGGAGGTCTAGCAGGTATATTTATTTGCGCAGGTGGTTTAGACATTTGGTATCCTGGTTTCGCATTCATTATGGGTGTTGTAGCAGGCATAGTAATTATACCAGCAAACAATTGGTTACATAATACATTTAAAATCGATGACTGTGTCGGTGCTGTTTCAGTACACGGTGTATCAGGTATTTTAGGTGTTTTAGTGGTTGGTATATTTGCTGCAGGATATCCTGCATCTGGAGATATTCCACCGACATCTTTTGTTGGACAGTTGGTTGGTGCAATAACTATGATAGCAACAGGGTTTATTCCTGGCTATGTTATTTCACTAGTAATGAAATCAATGGGTTGGCTGAGAGTACCTGATGAAGTTCAAATGGCTGGAATTGACAAAGCTGAACTTGGTCTTGAAGCTTATCAAAAGCAATAGAGAAAGGAACTAAATATGAATTCATTTCCCGGACCAGAAAATAGTTGGGAAGGTGTTGATGCTTATTTTACATGGGCAGATTCTCCTGGAATATTAGTATTCCTCTCCTTAGTTGTAGCCGCGATATGCGTAGGCATTATTTGGTCAGCTGCAAGACATGAGAGTGAAGTTGCTGATAAACACAAATAATATTTGAATATTTGATAAGGGCAGAGTAATCTGCCCTTAATCATTATGAATTATCTTACTGTTCAAAATTACTTCCAATCAATCTACTTATTCATGATGGATAACATTTTTTTATTTGCAGTATTATGGATTATTTTCCTAGGCTATTGCTTATGGAGATTGTCAAAAAAAGATAATGATTTTGTGCTAAAAAATATCTTTAAAAGAAAATAAAATTTATTTCTTACTAACGATAGATACAAATAGTAGATAGATCATCCCCAATAAACCACAAAAAACCGAAGCAAAGAAAATTGTAGATAGTGTAAACAAAAAAATAGATAAATTATTAATCTTAGAAAAGAAAAGTGGTGTATTTAATATTTGGTCAACTACACACATAAAACTGATTATAAAAAAAGATACCAAAAATCCTCTTTTGTAGTACTGCGTCCACTTATCTCCAAATAATTTAAAATTCATAAAAAATTTATTTTACACAATTTTAAAAATTATTTAAGAAATTAATTAAATGAGTTCACAAGAAATAATTATAGAAGAAGGGTTATTGAAAGGCGCTATTTTACATAGTTTATGGCTTAGAGAAAGACTATCAGGCAATGAATTTGTAGATCCTAATAATCTTCAAAGATTATATGAGCCTTCATTGCTAGATGAGAACCTATTGATAGATAGCTATGCAATTAAAGATAATTTTTTAAGTATTAAATTTTCTGATGGTGTAAAAGGAAAGATCAGTGTTGATGAATTATATCAAGAAATAAATTCTATTGATGCTATTCCTAAAAAAAAAATTTGGAAAAAAAACGACTCTTTACAAATATTCGATAATAATAAGATTTTTGAAAATTCAGAAAGCTTAATTCAAATGTTAGAAACATTTT
>ENA-OSEY01001405-OSEY01001405.1-marine-metagenome-genome-assembly--contig:-NODE-1405-length-16601-cov-3.093924_pt1 | contig 16601 bp, 17 predicted proteins | sample MGYA00248465_ERZ534230 | MGnify/ENA primary metagenome ERZ534230 (study PRJEB26409, sample SAMN06344110) | marine metagenome | isolation source: Sea water from surface | place: Atlantic Ocean:Southern...
CTACAGTACTCAAATGTGATGTGCAACCATGGTTGACATTTTTTTTAAGTTTTTTTCTATGGATTTTAAAAGCATAATTTAGAGCTTTTGCATAAGCGATATATGTATCAGAACCAATTTCTTTTGAGCTCTTAAAGTGTTTTTCAAGATGATCGAATGTATCTTTTAAACGCATTCCTCCACTATTTTCACCTGCTGTATATATTTTTTTTCCTTTATAATCAAAAGAAAGAGGCTCAATAAATTTTGGTTTATATGAGGCAAGATCATTTTGTGATATTTTGCTGCCTCCTTTATTTAAATCAAAACAAATATCATCAGCAATTTTACCTTTGTAAAAATCATCTGGCCCATTTTCAGAAATTCTTTTTAAAGTTTTTAATAAATTCCCTAACGGAATATATTGCTCAGGATTAGGTGGAAAATTATTAGGCAAATAAATTTTTGAGCTTTCTTTAAACTTACTTAAATCTTTACTTTCTAGTGCTATTTGTAAAGTTGTATACCAGTCAACTGGCAGGCCTCTTTCAGCAAGTTCTATTGTTTTACTGAGAATTGTATCTATACCTAACCTTCCAAATTTTTGAAGTGCCAAAGAGAGACCGGCAACTGCCCCAGGTATAGTTATTGATTTATAGCCAAGAACATTTTGTTCATCCTTAACACCTGGAAAACCCATAATTGTCTCTGGAACATTTTCATCAAGAGGGTAATCATCAAATGAAATTTTTTCTGGTAGAACACCTTGAAAATCAATCACTTTAATTTGCTTTTTTTCCGCTAGCCAAATAAGAATATATCCACTGCCACCTAAACCACACATCCAAGGCTCGACAACGTTTAATGCATGAGCGCAAGCAATAGCAGCATCAATTGCGTTTCCTCCTTTGCTTAATGCATCAGCGCCTACAGAAGAAGCTATCCAGTGCTGAGATGCAACAACGCCTTTTTCAGATGATATAGCATTTTTGGAGATATTCCATTGTTCTATATTTTCATTCATATTATTATGAGACTAAGAATTGTTTTTTTCTATATCAAGAAATAAAAATTATTAATTTTAGAAAGGGTGTAAAAAGTGTCATATACTGTTAATAAAATGCCAGATCAAATAGACGAAAGTTTATTAAAGAAATGTCTTAAAGCTGAAACCGCTACTATTGGTCATAAAAGACATTTGGGTTTTGTTAATAGACAGGTTCAAAACATATTAAATGAAAAAAAGACGATTGCAGGCACAGCAATTACTCTAGCTATACCAGGCCAAGACTCAACGTTATTACACCATATAATTCAGTTTTTAAGACCTGGGGATATTCTTTGCATCGATAGACTAGGAGACGATAAGCATGCTTGCTTAGGGGGTGGGGTTGCAGCAGCAATTGTAGCAAGTGGTTGTTCAGGAGTTATTCTTGATGGACCTTGTACAGATGTACCTGAGTTAAAAGAATACGGGCTTCAAGTATGGTGTAAGGGCAATTCACCTATAACTACTAGAATTTATAATATTGGAGGTAGTTTTAATGTTCCTGTCTCAATTGGAGGCGTTGCAACTAATCCTGGAGACGTTGTAATAGCAGACTTCTCAGGTGTATTGATTATGCCTAAAAATGAAGCAGAGACTTATGTTGACTGGGCTTTAGAAAAGCAACAAGCTGAACCATCTACTCATAAAAAAATATTTAATGGTAGTTTTATAGGCGATTTATCTGGAGCTTCAAACTACGTTAAACAAAAAGAAAATTAATTAATAGGAGTATCGGGGCCTAGAATATAATTTGGCAACCAAAGAGTTAGTTCTGGAATATAAGTTAGAAGGATCAATACTAACATCAATGGTATCATAAAAGGCAAAACAGCTAACGATACTCTTTCAAATGGAACTTTTCCTACTTCTACCATTATGTATAAACCAATGCCCATTGGTGGGGTAGCTATTCCTATTAATAAACCAAGTTGAATAATTATTCCAAAGTGAACTCTATCAATGCCAAAACTATCAATAACTGGTAACAGCATCGGTACAAGAAGTAACTTTGCTGGCACACCTTCAACTACACAACCAACTAAAATAATAAAAACTAATAGAAGCGCTAAAAAAACATTTTTTGATTCAGTAAGAGCAAATATTGAGTAACCAATCATTTGAGGAACTTGCTCTATTGCAAGAAGCCAACCCATAGCAATTGAAAATCCAATAATTATCATAATTACTGACGTCATTAACATGGTGTCAGTAAGTGCTTTCCAAAAATTTGAAAAAGTCATAGTTCTGTATATGAAACCCAGCATTATGGAATAAACACAAGCCAAAACACCTGCCTCAGTTGCAGTTACGAAGCCACCTAAAATTGAGCCTAAAATGATACCTGGAGCGACCAATGCCAATATTCCGTCTCTTGCAGAAGTTATGACTTCTTTTGGGGACGCTTTTGGTTGTGTTGGGAAATTATTTTTTATAGCTAAAATTCTATTAAAGAACATTAATGATAATCCAATAATTATCCCTGGTATCATTCCTGCTAAAAACATTCTTTCAACAGACTGCTGTGCCAAGAAAGCAAAAATCACAAGTCCAATTGAAGGTGGAATAATTGGGCCTACTACAGCAGAGCAAACTGTAACAGCAGCTGCAAATTCTGCTTTGTACCCCCTTTCTTTCATTGCCTTAATTTCAATAGCTCCCAAGCCAGCACAATCAGCAACAGCTGCTCCAGAAACTCCAGCAAAAATCATTGAAGAAAGAACATTTACTTGTGCTAAACCAGCCTTAAAGTGGCCTACTAAAGAATTAGCAAAATTAAAAATTCTATCTGTCATGCCAACTACATTCATCAGATTGCCTGCCATAATAAAAAATGGAACAGCAGCTAATGAAGGCTTGTTAACCCCCTCTAATATTTGTTGTGGAATTATATACAAAGCATCTGAAAAATCACTTGTTAGGAAAGTCATTAATACAGCAGCACCAATTGCAATTGACACCGGCACTCTAATCAAAATTAATAAAATAAAACCTGCAAAAAGCAAAATAAACATACTAATTATTATCCTGACTGTGAGATGAAAGTTCTTCAGGATAACCAAGATATGTTTTCATAAGCTCTACAAGTGAATTAAAAAAAATGAGCAAACACGAAATACCTAAAGGTATTGACAGGGTGTACCTCTCAAGTTCTCCTCCCCAAGGAGTAATTACACCATCTATTACACCAACCTGACTAGAAATTATCACAGGCATTTCTTTTAAAATAAACCCCATAATAATCATAATTAATAATGGAACCATATACCTTGTAGCAAGAACTGCTTTAGGCCCAAGGCTTACAACCAAAAAATCAACCACAATGTCCTTTTTTTGTCTATAAACAACATAAAAGCCAAAGAATGACATCCATACAAAAAATTGCATTGTCCATGGCCATATCCAGTAAAAAGATATCGTAAATAGTCTCAGAAAGATAGTTGCAAAAGTACCAACTAGCATTAAACCAAGACAAACATTTGCAATAACCAAAAAAGCAAATGAAAATCTCTCTAAAATTATATCAAGATAATGGACCACTTTATCAAGTGGTCCATTTTTATAATGTTCATTCATAAGTTAAAGACTTATTTTGTAGCCTCAACCGCAGCAAGAAATCCTTCAGGCAATTCACCAGCTTGTTGCTTTTGAGCATAGAAATCAGCCATAATTTTTACAAAAGGACTTCGATCTACAGATCCAAATGTAACACCTTTTGATTTCATACGAGCTAGTGACTCATCAGCAGCAGCTCCCATTACAGTAAAACTGTATTTTCCAGCATCAGCATAAGCTTTATCCACAGCTGATTTTAAATCACTTGACAATTTGTCATATGATGGCTGATGAACCATAAATCCAATTGATTGATAGTATTCATCATGTTTGATTATATGAGGCGCAACTTCATAAAACCTCATTGATTCAACTAACGCTATAGGACTGTTAACCGCATCAACAATTCCCTTATCAATTGATTGATACACATCTGTCCAAGCTAAGGTTCTGACATCAGCTCCAATTGTTGTCCAAGTGTCTATCGCTAACTGACTAGGGTGCATTCTCAGTTTTAGACCTTTGATATCATCAAATGCTTTCACGTCTCTTGTTGTAACCATAACTCTGTAAGGGCCACGTAAAATAGCTGTTACATCACCTAGAACACCTATTCCGGCCTCTTCAGAAGCTTTCTGATACCAACCTTTCACCAAGTCAGAATTCATAAATCTAACCCAATGATCACGGTCATCAAACATAAAAGCTGCACTTGTCCATGTTATATCTTTAACCCACTTTTTCATATAGGTTGAACCTTCAGCATACAGATGAACAGTACCCATTTTAAGCTGTTCTAAAACTGCATTTGTTTTACCTAGTTGCTCATTAGGAAACATTTTAATCATCATTTTGCCATTTGAATATTCATCAACTAAATCAGCAAATTTCTGGAATACTTTTCCTTCTGGACTATCAGGTGGCATCTTATGAGCCATTCTCCAAGTCACATCTGCTGCAAAAGCGATATTTAATGAAAAAATAAAACTAAATAAAGTTCCTAATGAAATCATTTTCATTACATTTTTAAGCATGATTAGATCTCCCTTTAAATATATTTGTATATTTAAATAGTGACACTATAAAATTATTAGTCAATACAATTTAGAAACCTTTTAAAATGTAGTTTATTTTGATAATTTTCTGACTAAAAAAGGAATTTCATTTGTTAATTCAGACGCAGCAAAATTTCTATCTAATTTTATAGCTGATTGAGAGTGAATGTAACATCCATAGCTTGCTGCTTGAAAGTTAGAGTAACCTTGAGCTAAAAAACTACCAATTAGTCCAGCTAATATATCCCCTGTACCAGCAGTTGCCAAAAATGGAGAAGTAAAATAATTAATTTTAATATTCCCATTTTTATTAGCTATTACAGTGTCACTACCTTTTAATAAAACTACACTATTTGTTTCCTCAGCAGCATTTAAACAATCATCAATTTTATTGTCAGAAACTTGGAAAACCTTTGAAAATTCTCCAAAATGAGGTGTTAAAACTTTTTGTCCTTTATGATTGCGTAATAGTTTTTTAAAATTTTCTTTATTATTACTCATCATTGAAAATGCACCAGCATCAAATACAATGTTTACTTTTTTTGTCAGAATATAATTCAAAATATCTTGATTAAGTTTTGTATTTTTAAGGCCACATCCAAAAACAATAGTTGAATTATTTTTAATTAATAATTTCAATTCACTTAGAGTTTTATAAGCTAATAAAATTTCTTCTAGAACATGATGTTTATAAATATCTATATCATTTTCATGGACTAATAATTTTACTATTCCAGCTCCTGACTTAAATGCTGTTTGACTAGCTGCAAGAGTAGTTAATTTAGAGGCACCAAACATTTCACGGCTTGCTATAATTAATAATTCACCCCGACTGTATTTATGCATTTGAAGAGTTGGCAACTTAAGAGTTGGTCTTTCAATTAACTCGACAGAATTATCTTTGTCTAAATTGGCTACTTTAATGTCTAAGAGAGTAATCTGACCTGAGTACTCTTTTCCTGGCAACAAAACATGGCAACGCTTTAGTCTGTGAAGTGCTAATGTTCTATTAGCTTTAAAAGCAATTTTATCAATTTTACCGGTATCACAATAAATTCCTGATGGAACATCGATTGCTATTTTTACTGCGGAAGTTTTGTTTAAGGAATTTATTAATAATTGTGTTCTTTCATTAAGTGGCTTGTTAAAATTAAAACCGAATAAAGCATCTATAATTAATTTATATTCAGATAAATTATTTATAGCTTTTATAACTAAGTCTTTATTTAAACTTCCGTATGCAATACTTGAATCCTGAGTTTTACTTACTCCAAGTGGAAAGTAGACATTAACTGAATACCCCTCTTCATAGAGCATTTGAGCTATTAATAATCCATCTCCACCATTGTTCCCAGGACCACAAATTACTAAAACTTTACAAACAGAATAATTTTTTGAAATATAATTATAACAAGCTTTTGCAGCTCGTTTCATAACATTGAAACTACTCTCTTTTGTAAAAGTAATATTTTCGGATCTAGTTATTAATTCTTTTGAATAAATACTGTTATTAAAGAATTCTTTAGACATTAATTCTAAGTAGATAATTATTCAGTGATAATCTTTCCTTGTGGATCAAGCTGAGGTCGTCTTTTTGAAAAGATATTCCCATCATTAATCACACCGTAATCCATATAGCCAAGTCTTCCAAGAGGTTTAGCTTTTCTAGTATCAAAAAGACCGTCTTTGATATAACTGTCATCTATATGAATACCTATAACATGGCCAAAAACAACATAACTGCCAGATAAATCTGCACGGTTTGAACCAGGCAAATCTATTACTTTCCACAATTCACACTCTAATATGGCAGGGCTTTCCTTTACAAATGGTGCTTTGACATATTTACCATCTTCAGGTGTTAATCCTGAAAGTGCAAATTCATCCACACCGTATTTTGCACTTGCAGATGAAAAGTTCATTTTATCAAATAGATTTTGTGTAGCCAAGGAGCATGAAAACACTTTTGTTTCTTCAATATTTTTAATTGAATCTTTATAGCCAGTTGATGAAAACATCACATAGTATGGCTTATCAGAAATTGCATTAAAAAAACTATAAGGCGCTAAATTTCTAATTCCGTCTGAGTTCTGTGTTCCAATCCAGCCGATTGGCCTTGGCGATACAATCGCCTTGAATGGGTCATGCGGAAGATTATGATCATTTTTTTTTGTACTGTAATGCAATTTTATACCTATGATTAAAATGTGATTTTCAAATTGTATTTATCATATTACAAATTTTTATGAAGACTTTTAAAACAAAATTAAAAAGTTAGTATTTAAAGATTATTTTTGCCATTAATTTTTTAATACTAAATTTGTATAAAATGATTAACTAATCTTAATGTAGCTTAATATAAAAAACTGAAAGTAAAAGTTTATGTCAATTTGGGGAAGTTTAATCGGAGGATTTATTGGGTTTTCTTTTGGAGGCCCTCTTGGAATGCTTCTTGGCTCTCTTATCGGCGGCAGACTATCAAAAGTTAAATTTTCATCGCATCAAACTGGATCTACTGCACAACAACAACAGATCTTTGCTTTATCCTTAATTGTATTATCAGCAAAATTAAGTAAAGCCGATGGGCATGTTAGCAAAGAAGAAATAATCGCTGTCAAAGACAAATTAAATATTCCAAAATCTGAGATGAAGCAAGTTGGCAAGATATTTAACAAAGCCAAAGAAGAAAGTATTGGATTTGAACCTTACGCTGAACAAATTTCAACAATGTTTAGAGGTAATCAAAATGTGCTTGAGGAAGTAATAAATATTTTATTTTACGTTGCTGAAGCTGATGGTGAAGTTAGTTCCCCTGAAGAGAAAATGATTGAAGAAATTGCAAAAATTTTTGGCCTAGAACAACACCAGTATCAAAGTATAAAAGAAAGTAGAAAATCGTCTGATAAAGTAAATCCATATATTGTTTTAGGTTGCTCCCCAGATGACACACTTCAAAACATTAGAAAAAAATATATTAAATTGTCTAAAGAGCATCACCCGGATTTATTAATGAGTAAGGGCGTGCCAGAAGAGGTCATTAATGAAAGTAAGAAAAAAATGCGTGCGATCAATTCTGCTTGGGATCAAATTCAAAAATTAAAATCAACCTAAACCTTTTCTAAAAACTAAAAAGGGAGAATTCCTCTTAATGAATTAATAATGGGAAGGAATTTTTGTAAAATTACTTGGAATAGTTGCATTGGACTGCTCAATAAGGGAATAAATTTTTGAATAATAAAACCAACCTTAGGTAATAGAAAATACCCGCCTAAAAGAATTAAAAATAATAACAAAAAAATTAATAAAGGATTTATTCTGCTTTTTGATTGTCTATTTCGATTATTTGTAAAAATCCTGTAAATAATCCAAATTAAATAAATGCCTAATAAAATTAAAAATATTCTAATCATAGATCAATAAATCTTTTTACTTTTAGTTACCAACTAAGTTTTTAATAATATAAACAGGGGAATTGGGTTCTAGAGGGCTGTCCCGGCCGCTTACATTCCCTTTTATATTAGATGAAAAGTCTTCATTTTTTTTGTTAAAAAAATTCATAACAACATACAAAAAAATGATAAAAAATAATCCAAAAAAAATCATTAATCCAAAACTTCTCACTTAATAACCTCTAATTACATTTACTGGTTTTTGATGACATTTCATTTTTTCTCATAGGCATACTATCTATAGTACTGAAAATATTTTTGAGAATACTTATTTCTTTTGAAAATAACTTAACGCCACCATCATAACCAACTAACCAAAATCCAAATTTATTATTAACATATGATGGTGTTTGGTAATTAGAATTTTTATAATTTTCAAAAAAAATCACCTTTAGATTTCTATCATCGAATTGGCATTGGTTTTTCTTAATGTATTCATTTGTAGAATTTTTAACTTCATTATCTCCTTTTTTAAAAGAAATAATAAGCAACCTATTTTCCCACAAGTAATTTGAAAGAGATTTTTTTTCAGCCATAGCGAAGTTAACACTCATAAATAGATAAAAAATGAATAAAAAGATTAATTTTTTAATCATAAAAATAAATAAGAATTTAGATATAATATTAAATAAATAATGTTTATAGCTTTTCAATTCTGATGGAATTAGTTGACCCCTCTAAACCAAAAGGCATTCCAGATACTACTATAATACTATCACCACTGGACGCTAAATCTAATTCCTTAATTTTTTCTATAGACTTTGACAAACACTCCTCGAATTCACCTTCGCTAATAAATAAAGCTTTAATTCCCCAAATTAAATTCAGTCGCCTCCTTACAGAGCTATCAGGTGTAGCAGCAATAATTGCCATTTTCGGTCTTTCACGCGCAATTCTGATTGCAGTGTTACCTGTTTTAGTGAAACCTAAAATCAATTTAGCGTTAATTTTTTCAGACAAATCAACCGTAGCTTGAGCCACAGCGTGATAGTTAGATTCCTCAATATCTAACTTACTTGGCCCGTCATTTGGAAATTTTTTAATATGATCTTCCGATGATTGAATTATCGAATTCATATAAGTAACAGCTTCCTCGGGATAATTACCAATTGAAGTTTCCGCAGATAACATTACTGCATCAGCCCCATCAAAAACTGCACCTGCAACATCAGATGCTTCAGCACGCGTTGGTGATGGAAGGTTTACCATAGATTCAAGCATTTGCGTTGCCACAATAACTGGCTTTCCAACTTTTCTACAATTTTGAATTAATTGTTTTTGAATTGTAGGAACTTCTTGAGGTGATAACTCTACACCTAAATCTCCTCTTGCAATCATTACGGCGTCAGAGGCTCTGATTATATTATCTATGTCTTTTAAAGCTTGTGGTTTTTCAATTTTAGATATGATTTTCATATCAGAACTGATAAGAGATCTTAGTTCCAATACGTCTGAAGTCTTTTGAACAAAAGACAAGGCAATGTAATCAAGCTTTTGTTCTTTTATAAAGTGTAAATCTTTTTTATCTTTTTCAGTTAACGGTGAAATATTAAAGTCAAGATTTGGGAAATTAATCCCTTTTTTGCTTTTCAGCATTCCTGAATTAATTATCTCTGCCTCAAAGTTCTCATCAAAAACTTTCAAAATTTCAAAAACAAGCTTTCCATCATCAATCAAAAATGTTTTACCAGGAATTAAATTTGAAAATATAAGCTTACTCGGAACGGGTATACTATGAGTGTCATTTTTGTGATAATTTTTACTTTTATTTTCTGGGTCTAAAAAAAAATTTACTCTATCACCTTTTTTTAAATCAATATCATTTTGTAAGTTGCCAATTCTAAATTTTGGGCCTTGCAAGTCTCCAATTATTGGTATAGGTAACTTTAGTTTTTTTTCGATGGCTCTTATAATTTCAATAGAATGCAAATGTGCGCTTAAGTCCCCATGGCTAAAATTAAGCCTAAATGCACTCACTCCTTTTTTAACCATTGATAATAAAATATTTTCATGATTGCTTGCAGGTCCAATAGTTGCGATGATTTTAGTAGCTTTGTTTTTAGACATTAAATTTTCTTGGTAATTAATTCTGACTTAAATTTTGAAAAAGGGTTATTTGGCAATTCAAAATGTGTTGTTAAAACATGGTTATATAATGATCTGTAATCAACTTGAAAGGCTAGATTGTTATTATTCAAATTATTAAAATTCAAGTCTCCACCAAATATACCTCCTTTAATAGATCCTCCCAGTAGAAAGTGTGGTGCAGCCATTCCATGGTCAGTACCCCTAGAACCATTTTCGTTAGCTCTTCTTCCAAACTCAGAGTAAGTCATAATAATTGTATTGTCCCATAAACCCATTTGTTTAAGAGCTTGAGTAAAATCAAATATTCCCTCACTTAATTCTCTTAACAAATTCCTATGTTTCCAGAATTGATCAATATGAGTGTCAAAACTTCCAATTGAAACCTTAAACACTGGAATATTTACTTCAGCATCTAATAAATTAGCAACCTGTGATAATTGAGAACCAAGGTTATCTCTTCCTATCCTGAACCTAGAATTTTTTCTTGAAAGTTTTTCTTTCATGGATTTAATATTTTCGTGATTTTCTTCTCGTTTTTTTATTAATTCTCCAAGTAAACCAATATTAGTGTTGCCTAAGTCAGGTATTGTTGAATCTCTAGACTCAAGTTCAGTAGGATTATAGTCAATTGAATTTGGTCCTAAAAAACCGTCGAGGCCTCCTTTAAAAACACCTGGAGAATTATCTAAATGGATAGCCTTTGCATCAAATTTAGATTTTTTTGAGATACTATTTAAAGATTGTATAAGCCAACCATCTCTTCCTTTTGATGTACCGTCCCCGCCTGTCTCCCATAATTCAATAGATCTAAAATGAGATAAAACTGGTTGAGGGTAACCTAAATTTTGAATGATTTTTAATTCACCCTTTTCATATAATTGGGCCAATCCACTTAAACTAAAATGCAAGCCTATATTCTTTTCAATAGTGAGAATTTCTTCTTTTTTAATGGCTATATTTGGTCTTAGATTATAATAATATGGATTACTGTAAGGAATTACGGTATTCAAACCATCATTTGCACCTTGAAGTTCTATTAACACTAAATATTTATCTCTTATATTTGCAGACTTAAGAAAATTTGGGTAAAGGCTAAACAAAGAGGCTGAAAATAGAAAGCCATTAAAATTTCTTCTACTTATTTTCATTTTAACTGATACCCCTCGTAACTAAGTATTGATTGAAAATCTTCATCATTCAAACCAAGATCTAAATCTGGAAGTAATAATTTATTTAAACTAAAGTTTTTATCCTCTAGGAATTTTGAAGGTAATAAAAGTCTAAAATTATCACCCACAGATCTAACCGCTGCAAAATCAATGCCTGCCCTTTTTGGTCCACAATCAAATTTTTTATATTGAGTATCATAAGCTGGATAAAGAAGACTGTAGACTTTTGTATTTTGAATATTATCCTCTAAATTCCATTTTTTTATTTTTGTCTCAGAAATTCTCGCTCTTAACCATTCTTTTACATATACATTACTATCTAAGTAGGGGGAAAAAGTTTCATTATCTATCAAGTGTTCCATAGTTTGCAAAAGCCTTATCAGTAACAATCTTTCAGACTTTGATTTTGCATTAAAATTTTGAGTTCTAGGACCTTCTGGAAAAGATGAATTCCAACTGTAATGTCCATTCCATGACGATATCCAGCTCCCTTCCCAAGATTTAAAAATATCAGGAAAACTATAACCGTGGTGTAATTCTACACGATTTAGGTGCTTGTATTTTTGTTTCTTTTTTGAATTTATATCTGTACCAAATCTTATATTTATTCCATCCCAAAACTTATCATTTAATTTGACACCATAAAAACCAACGTTTATTTCAGCCCACTTTCTAGTTTCAAAATCCTTTGGTATCCAATTTATTACAATCGTTTCAACTGCCAACTGATCTTTAAGAGTATTACTATAAAATTTTTCTAAACCGACATTATATTCATATTCATCTGCAATTTTTTTTGAATTGATTTCATTACCTATTGCTGTCTCAGTTTTGTAAGTTTTCATTAAATTGTTATAAGAGAAATGAGTTTTTAATTTTGACATTCTTTTTTCTAAAAATTGACCACTCAACCATTCTTTTCCAGTTGGCCACCCAGCAATATTGGGAGGGTTAAAAAGATCTTGTCCAAAATCTTTAGATAAGAATAACAGCCAGCTTAAATTATTTTGTTTTTTCCATCCTTGAACACCTGTAGTTCTTGCGGTTCCATAGACTAATTCAATAGGACTTTTTACTAAAGTTAGCCGATTGTTGTTATCCCAAAATTTTCTAAGACTAATTGTTGCCTTTAACAGTTTGATAATACTAAAATCGTATTTGCGAAGAGTTGAAACTAAAATTGCTAAATCTTCAGCGCTTGGATCATTTAAATCAACAAACTCATTATAGAATTTTTTGGAAATAAATTCTCCAAATGCAGGATGACTTATCACAAGATCTATAAATTCATCTGCTGATTGAAAATCCTGACCAAAAGCAGAGAGTGTTTGACCCGAAACTTTATATTTAAAAAGTTGGAAATTTTGAGATACGTGATTAATGCCATTTCCAGGCAATTTTTTAGCAAGGTTTTTTATTTCATTTTCAGAATAGTTACCTTCACCTAAAGAAAATAACTCTAAAAATTCTCGAGCTAAATTTTCATTTGGTTTTTGTGTTGTGCTTTGTTCATTATTCAAGTAAACGATTATAGCTGGATCCATAATAGACTGTCTTAAAAAATCATCAAATTTTCCAATTGAATTTTTTCTAATAAATTCTAAATGCTGCACAAATGAGTGGGTTTGATTGTATTCATCGAAAGCGACAGAAAAATGGTCTAACCAAAACAATGCTAATTTTTCAAACTGAGGTACTTTATTTGATAAAATTGCCCTACTCCACTTAAATTCTAAATCAGTTCGGAATGAGCTAATTCTGCAACTTCTTTTACTTCTTTCCAAACCCTGTTCTATAAAAGATGTTGGAATATAATTATCTTTCCAATTAGGCCATTCAAAATTATCTTGGTAATTTTCAAGCTCATTTATTACTAAATCTATCGCCTCTTTTCTGGTTTTGCCTATATATCTTTTCACTCTATCATATGGCGCACCAAAGCCAATTCTGTTTTCAAATCTGATTGCTTCTTCAAGTGTAAGCTTTTGTTCTAAGTGAGTTTTATCAAAATCATTCAAGTTAAAAATTAAATCATTTCTAGGCTCTGGTTTTTGAGTTTTTAAAATTTCTGCAGACGTTATAACTCCACCTTTAATTTTCACTGCTGAAAATGTTGGAAAACAATAAATTAAAAAAACAAAAACTGTTAAAATGGAAACTATTGGAGATTTTATATGAATATAGCTCATAACAATTATATAGAAATCTATATAAAATTTATCTTAAAAACAATTTAATAAATGGCAGGAGCGATAGGACTCGAACCTACAACCCCCGGTTTTGGAGACCGGTGCTCTACCAGTTGAGCTACACTCCTAAAGTAAGTTCTACTCTGGAATACAGGGATTTCTTTAATAAATCAATAGAAGATATATTAATTTCCATTGCTTAATTGGAAAATTAAATTTGAATTAATAATAAATTAAACACTTTAACTTAAAAGTTATTTTGAATAATACGAAATTATTTCTCGAATTTTATCTGCTACCACCTTTGGCTTATGTCTAAAAAGAGAACAATGTCCTAATCCATTCAATAAATGAAAATGTCCATCTGAAGCAGCATCAGATACTATCTTACCTCTTGCTGGAGGTGTTTGCATATCTTGATCAAAAGCTATAACATGAAGAGGTCTTTTACAATTAGGCAACTTCTCCAGAGCAGAATATTCCAAACAGGCTTGCCATTGCGCAGACAGCATTTCGCTATTTCTGTCACTGTAAGCCTTCTCAACAATAGGCTTACACTTTTCCCAAAGTTGATCGTCACCTAAAACTTCAGAAGGATACATAAGAAGAGCATAGTGGACTAATGCAAACTCTGGGGGCATTTTTATTCCACTGTTACGAAGATTAATCTCTGCCTCTTCCCATTCATGAATGTAACCACTTTTCGCTCCAGATGTCCCCATAGCAATCCCAAATTCACATAGTTTAGGATACTTAAGAAGCATTTCTTGTACTATAAGTGCACCCATGGACAGACCTATAATTATTACAGGTGGCTTGCAAACCTCTTGAATAAGTTTTGAAAGATCTTGCGCGTATGTATTTATTGACCATGGAGGATCTTCGTAGCTTATTGTTTTTCCTGCTCCTCTTGGATCAAAACTAGTGTTTCGAAAATCTCTGAAAAATTCAAATTGCTCCTCCCATTCCTCTCCGGTTTGATCACCTCCAGGACACCAAACAATGTCCTGCCCAGTATATTTCTGTACATAATGAATACTTACATTTTTTGTTTTAAATGAAGACTGATACATATTAATTAAGTAATACTAAATTAATTATTAATTTATAAAGATTACTTTAACAAAGGTTCCTGAAAAAGATATAAATTCAAAAAGCATTTAAAACTATGGATCCTTCCAAAAAACATCAACCTCTTAAGGGTATATTATACTTTGTAATAGCAATATTTTTAATTTCAGTTGTTGATACAATATGTAAATTTTTTACAAAAGACCTTCACGCAATCCAAATAGTCTGGGGTTATTTAATTGGAATTAATATAACGCTATGGATTTTCTTTTTACTTAAGGGTGAAAAAATTTCTAAATTAGTAATGACTGACAAACTAATTCTTCAAATAATTCGACCAGCTTTTTTGATATGCTCAATATCAAGTTTATTTTTTGGACTGACATACTTGCCAATAGCTGAGGCTACTGCGATTGGCTTTGTGGCTCCATTATTTATTACAGCTTTATCTGTTCCAATTCTAAAAGAAACAGTCGGTATTCATCGATGGTGTGCAGTTATAATTGGCTTTTTAGGTGTTTTAATTATTGTAAGACCTGGGAGTGAGTTTTGGCAATTAGCTTCATTGATGCCTCTTTTGGGAGCTTTCTTCTTTGCACTTTTTCAAATTATGACAAGACTTTTGTCATCAACTGAAAACACATACACTACTCTCTTCTATACTGGTCTTGCTGGTCTTGGATGGTCAAGTTTAATGGTTCCATTTGTTTGGGTTCCTATGTTCCAAATACATTTTTATGTTTTTTTCTCTATCGGAATTATGGGTGCAATTGCTCATCTGTGCATGATAAGTGCTTTTGATAAAGCAGAGGCATCTTTCTTGGCACCTTATAATTATACAAAGTTATTATGGGTAGCAGTTTTAGGGTACTTAATATTTGGTGACATTCCGAGTTTGGAAATGTGGATAGGTGCTTTCATTATAGTGTCAGCAGGCTTTTATGTTTTTAGTAGAGAAAAAATAAAGTCAGGATAAAATTATTTGTTTAAAATAAATATTATTTAAAAGTATAAATATTAAACACAATAATTATGAAAAGGTATACTAATTAATGAATAATTGTGAAGAATGCGGCCAGCCATATAAAACTTTATATAGAGTTAAATATGAATTATTTCATTTAAGGTGGATACATATTTGTTTCAATTGTGGAAAGCTGAACAGAATGATTTATGGCGACCAAATGATATTTGGAGGAAATGCAAACTATCCATTTGGCTTCTTTAACCTTAAAAAAAGAATATTCAAACCAAAAGAAGATCCACCAAAAAAATATTTCTTAATGTATAAGGTAAATGCGAACTCGATTTAAAGAATGTCATTTTTGTAAAATATCAAAGGAAGTTCTTTATCGCTGTAAATACAATAATTCCAAAGAATGGATATTTTTATGTGGGAAATGTCTTAACCAAATTAAATCAGATTATCATGATACTTATAGATATGGTGGAACTTGGAAAAGCAAAAAGAGTAAAACTTAAAAAAATATGACTATATGTTGCCAATTATTGAAATTATTCAATAGTCTTTTTAGTTTCCAAAATTTTATATACAATGAAGATTGAGGTTAATTTTTTGATCTATAGGATCAAGAGCGTAATGTTTAATATTAAATATTAAATATGATTTAGGAGATAGTAATGTCAGTCTATAAAAAATTACAAAAAACGATTAATGAATGCGATTTGGAAGGTTATCTTGATTTGCTACACTCAGATTTTATATTTGTCAGACATCAATTTGGTATAGAAGTTTCCAAAAAAGAATGGACACCCACAATCTCAAATATGTTTAAATCTATGGCTGAGGGACGATTAGTTTTTGAAAAGGCAAGATGCATTTTTGAAAATGATGAAGTTTTAGTTTTACATCAGATGGGAATATTTCCAGATAATACTAGAGAAGCAATTTTAGAGGTTCATACAATAGATAATGGTAAAATTATTAGAACTGAAACTGGTGCTACTCGAATTGATAGAAAAAAGAAATCAAGATAAAA
>ENA-OSEY01001407-OSEY01001407.1-marine-metagenome-genome-assembly--contig:-NODE-1407-length-16593-cov-2.735045_pt1 | contig 16593 bp, 12 predicted proteins | sample MGYA00248465_ERZ534230 | MGnify/ENA primary metagenome ERZ534230 (study PRJEB26409, sample SAMN06344110) | marine metagenome | isolation source: Sea water from surface | place: Atlantic Ocean:Southern...
TATCTGTGCAATTACTTGATTTGTAAATGAAGCACTCATAACAAAACTTGGATGACCAGTTGCACAACCTAAATTAACAAGTCTTCCTTCAGCTAATAAAATTATTCTTTTTTTACTTGGCAGTTCAATTTCATGAACCTGTGGCTTAATTTCATTCCATTTGTAGTTTTTTAATGCCTCAACTTGAATCTCATTATCAAAATGTCCGATGTTACAAAGTATTGCTCTATCTTTCATGTTTCTCATGTGATCGGCGGTAACAATATCTTTATTACCAGTAGCTGTTACAACTATATCAGCTTCTTTAATTGCTTCGTCCATCAAAACAACTTTGTAGCCTTCCATGGCTGCCTGCAGTGCACAAATGGGATCAGTTTCGGTTATTAAAACTCTAGCACCACTTTGTCTTAATGAAGCTGCACTTCCTTTCCCCACATCGCCAAAGCCAGCCACAATTGCAACTTTTCCTGACATCATTACATCTGTAGCTCTCTTAATCCCATCTACTAAACTTTCCCTGCAGCCATATAGATTATCGAATTTTGATTTTGTGACCGAGTCATTTACGTTTATTGCTGGAATTAATAATTTCTTTTCCTTTTCCATTCTCTTCAAAGCAAGAACACCTGTGGTTGTCTCCTCAGAAACACCTTTGATTGATTTTAATAAGTCCTTATAACTTTTATGTAGCAGACCTGTTAGATCACCTCCGTCATCAAGTATAAGGTTAGGTTTCCAAGATTTGTCGCCATTAATTGTTTGATTTATGCACCACCAATACTCTTCCTCTGTCTCACCTTTCCAGGCATAAACTGGTACACCAGACTTTGCTATCGCAGCAGCTGCGTGATCCTGAGTTGAAAAAATGTTACAAGAGGACCATCTAACTTCAGCTCCAAGGTCAACCAATGTTTCTATAAGAACAGCAGTTTGAATTGTCATATGCAAACAACCCAATATTTTTGCTCCTTTCAAAGGTTTTTTTCCTTTGTATTCTTTTCTTAAAGCCATTAAACCTGGCATTTCTGTCTCTGCTATAGATATTTCTTTTCTACCAAAATCTGCGAGTGAAATATCTTTAACTTTATAATCTTTGGACATTTAGAATATTTAACAGTTAACGATTTTCATATCAAGTATGCCTTGTGTTATTGCGTTTTAGGAAGCAATATCTCAATTTGTGCTCCATTAGAGTCAATTCTATTAGAGGCAGCTACCCTTCCTTTATGTAGCTCAACAATATTTTTTACGATATTTAACCCCAGACCCGAATGTTCTCCAAAGTTTTTAGGTCTATTGCTATAAAAACGTTTAAATATCTTATTTGTTGAAGTCTCAGAAAAACCGGGCCCTTGATCCTTAATTGTTAGAACATAACTTTTGGAGGTTTCAGATAAATTAATATCAATTACTTTATTATCTGAACTAAAAGAAATTGCATTATCTAGTAAATTGGCAATAACCTGTTCAATTCTGTTTTCGATGCCCACAAACATAAAACTTTTACCATTTTTATTGTTTGTATTTATTTTGATATCTATTTTTCTGCCCCTATTAACCAAGTCTTGTTTAAAGTCTTCGACAACATTATTAACAATTTTGTGCAAATCAATATTGTCCATTTTTTCCCGAGATAATGAAGCTTCATCTTTCAACATTTGAGAATAATCAGTAATCAATCTTTCTATTCTCTCAACATCATGATTGATAATTCTTAAAAGTTTTTCCCTATCATTTTTTTCATGAGATTTATCCAGAAGCTCAGAGGCGCCTTTCAATGACGCTAGTGGATTTCTGATTTCATGAGCTAAATCTGAGGAAAAAGTTTCAGCTCTATTTGTTCTTTTCTGTAATTCTTTTGTCATCTCATCTATGGATTTAGTCAATTTTCCCACCTCATCCTCACGGACATAAAAATTTTTAATATTGATATTTTCATCTGATTTATTTTTTATCGACTCCGTAAAGTTAACTAAAAATTTAATTGGCTTAAGTATATATTTATTTAAGAAAAGTGAAAAAATTAAAATTACCAGAGCAATTGCCATTACAGTTCTGATTATAAAATTTTTTCTCTCTTTTACCGCTATCAATATATCATTTGCTTCCTCTGATACTTTGATAAAACCTACTAAATTGCTATCAATTAGTACTCTGCTATATGTATTTACAAAAAAATTTTTTTTTATAATTTTTTCTGTAACAAATGGCCCTCCTGCAACTCTATCGATATAATCTTTAGAAATTATTTCGTTAGAGATCTTCTCATTTCCTTCCAAATCTTTAATATCTAAGTTTTGATCATCCCCAATATTCTCTTGTAAAATGAAATCATCCCTTGAAAATACTCTTTGATCTAAATCAAGTATATTAGTATCAGCAATTAATTGTCCCTCTAAAGAAAAAAATTGAACTCTGTCTAAACCTTGAAATAGAAAACCAGTTGAAAGTAAAAATTTATTTATTTGATCTTTTTTAAATTCGACTTTCAACCTATTAAGATGATCAATGGTATTGTTAATAATTATATTGTGATCGATCGATCTCTTTTTAACTAAACTAGGTTGTATTGCCTCAAGATATACTATTGTTAACAATCCTAAAGCAGAAAAAACTAAAAGATTAAACAATAAGAATTTTTTTAATATTGAGGATGACTTTTTTCTTTTCATTAACTAACATTCCATCTATATCCACTACCGTACCTAGTTTCAATAGCTGAAAACTTATCGTCAACTTTCTTGAATTTTTTTCTTATTCTCTTTACATGACTATCTATGGTTCTATCCTCTATTTCAGTATTCTCTTTATAGGCAATATCCATTAAATGAGATCTTTCTTTTATAACCCCTGGTCTTTTTGCAAGTTCCTTAACAATTAAAAATTCAGTAGTTGTTAATTTATCAGGCAAAGATTTACCATTCCATTCACATTCAAGCTGTGAAGGATCAAGTTTTAGTTTGCCGTGGGATATAATGTTCTTAGTTTCATCAGTTGTCTCATTCTTCTTTCTCAATTGTACTCTTATCCTCTCTATTAAAACCTTCATAGAAAAGCCTCCAGATTTTTTTACAAAGTCATCGGCTCCTAATTTTAGGCCTAATAATTCATCAACTTCATCATCTTTTGAAGTGAGGAAAATAATTGGTATTGACATCTTCTTTCTTAATTTTTTTAACAACTCTTCCCCATCCATTCTTGGCATTTTTATATCTACAATAGCTAAGTCTGGAGGGTTTCTTGTTAGACCAATTAGCGCTGACTCACCATCTATATAAGTTTGAACCTTAAAGCCTTCACGCTCTAAGGCTATGCTAATACTTGTTAAAAGATTTCTATCATCGTCAACTAATGCTATAGTGTTAGGCATAATAAAATTTTCATAATTAAATTGTCAAAATTTAGGCGTAAATTCATTTTTTTAATGCGCTTCGCCCCAAGTATACCCTGAATTTACACTAACTTCCAATGGTATAGAAAATATATGAAATTCTGATTTTTTTACTGACTCCATTTCTTCTTTGATAAAATTAATGACCGTTTTTTTTTCAGAAGAAGCACATTCAAAAATTAATTCATCATGAATCTGTAGCAACATCTTCGCCTCTAGCTTTTTATTGTTTTTTAATTTTTCATCTATCTTTATCATTGCCAGCCTTATGATATCAGCTGCCGAACTTTGGATTGGGGCATTTATCGCTGCTCTTTCTTGAAACGATCTAACGCTAAAATTTTTATCATTTATTCCTCTAAGATGTATTTTACGGCCAAAAATATTTTTAACATGCCCATTTCTTCTACATAATTTGATTGTACTATTCATATATTCTTTAATTTCTGGAAATTTTAAAAAATAGGCATTAATGAAATCAAGAGCTTCCTGATTGGAGACAGAAATTTGTTTTGCTAAACCATATTGAGTAATGCCATATATAATCCCAAAATTAATAGCTTTGGCTTTCCTTCTGTGTTCTTCAGAAACTTTTTTTATATCCAGATTAAAAACTTGGCTAGCGGTTATGCTATGAATATCATCGTTGTTCTTAAATGCTTTTTTTAACTCTTTAACATCTGCTAAATCAGCCAAAATTCTCATTTCAATCTGATTGTAATCTGCTGAGATTAAAATATTTTTTTTTTCTGATATAAAAGCTTTTCTAATTTCTCTACCGTCTGTAGATTTAATCGGGATATTCTGCAAATTTGGGTCGCTTGATGCTAACCTAGCTGTATTTGTAGCTGCTAGCAGAAAAGAAGTGTGAACTCTACCAGTTTTATTATTAATATGATCTTGTAGAGCGTCGGTGTAAGTATTTTTAAGTTTTGACAATTGTCGCCACTCTAAAACTAATTTAGGAAATTCATGACCACTAAATGCTAAATCTTCAAGAACGTTTGCGCTAGTCGCTAAACCTCCCTTCTTTGTTTTTTTTAATTTTGCAATTTTAAGATCATTATAAATAATTTCTCCAAGTTGTTTTGGTGAACCAATATTAAATTCTTTTTTTGAAATTATAAATATTTGTTTTTCGATTTTAGATATTCTATTTTGAAATTTCTTTGATAAGTCAACTAAGTAGTCTTTATCCACCTTTATACCGTTTTCCTCCATTTTCGAAAGCACACTGACCATTGGTTTTTCAAAATTTTCATAGATACCGTTTAATTTGTCTTCGTCTAGCCTAGTCTTAAAATATTTATATAATCGAAATGTCACGTCCGCATCTTCAGCTGCATACTCAGTGGCTTTATTTGTATCCACCTCATTAAAATTAAGCTTCTTTTTTCCGCTTCCTACTAAATCTTTATATTGTATTGTTTTATGACCTAGGTGTATTTCAGATAGTAAATCTAAATTATGACGGTTTAATCCTGCATCTAAAGTGTATGAAAGTAACATGGTATCTTCAAAAGGATTTATTTGGATACCATATTTTTTCAACACCATGATATCGTATTTAATATTCTGACCAATCTTTTTAATGCTTTTATCTTCTAAAATTATCTTTAATTTCTTCAAGGACTTCTCCAGTGAAACGTTTTTACCAGAATTGTGTGCCATGGGAACATAATATGAAATTCCCTCTTTGGAACATAATGATATACCTATCAATTTTGCCTCAAGAGGGTTAAGCGAACTGGTTTCAGTATCTACTGCAACCAATGCTTCATTCTTAATTTTAGTAATCAGATTTTCTAGTTTTTCGTCTGTATCTATATTTATATATTTTTTAGTATCAATCTTACTGAGTTTGACAGTGGAAGTAGCTACCTTACTATTATCTCCATAAAAACTTATGACCTGACTTAATAACCTATTGAATTCCATCTCTTTTAAAAAGTTAAAAAGTTTATCTTTGTTGACGTCTTTCAGTCTAAATGTATCTAGTTCATTTTTAATAGGTACGTCGTTTTTTAAAGTTACAAGTTTTCTACTTAGCAAAGCATTTTTTACATTAAGTTTAAGTGTCTCTTTCCTTTTTTTTTGTTTAATTTCATCTAAATTATTAAGTAAAGTGTCTAGATTTTTATATTTATTAATTAATTCTGCAGCAGTTTTTACTCCTATTCCTGGCACGCCAGGTATATTGTCAGAAGTGTCACCTGCCAACGATTGAACATCAATCACTTGATTGGGCTTCACTCCAAATTTTTCTACTACCTCTTTTTCCCCAATTACCTTCGATTTCATTGGATCGAATAATCTGATCTTATTATCTACCAATTGCATCAAATCTTTATCAGAGGATATAATTGTTACTTTTGCTCCAGCTGCTACTATCTTTTTAGCATAGGTTGCGATTAAATCGTCTGCCTCATAATTTAAAAGTTCAATTGAAGGAAGATTAAAAGCTTCAACCGATTTTTTTATGTACTCAAATTGAGGCGCAAGATCTTCTGGTGCTTCTGTTCGATTTGCTTTGTAATCCTTAAAAATTTCATTTCTAAAGTTTTTACGTGCCGAGTCAAATATTACAGCAAAGTGAGTTGGTTTAAACTCGCTATCATCAGATCTTGAGTCCTCTAATAACTTAAAAAGCATTGAGCAAAATCCGCTAACAGCTCCAGTTGGAAGTCCGTCACTTTTTCTAGATAAAGGTGGCAACGCGTAGTAGGCTCTAAATATGTAACCTGAGCCATCTATAAGGTAAAAATGATCAGTATTTTTTATTGTGGTCATTATTCATTATATTACATTAATTTTTTAGTGATATAGTAATTAGTCTATGAATAAAATAGTTTTATCTGTAGAAGGTCTAACAAAAATATATTCAAGTAAACAAAAACAAAACCTAGCATTAAATGATATTACTTTTAGCGTAAAGCAAGGGGAAATTTTTGGTCTACTCGGACCTAATGGAGCAGGAAAAACTACATTTTTAAGCATACTTGCTGGGACTGTTGTAAAAACACGGGGGAAAATAAATGTTTGGGGTTTTGATTTAGATAAAAATCCCAGACAAGTCAGAGCATCGATAGGTATTGTGCCTCAAGAGGTAAATTTAGATGCTTTTTTTAGTCCTAAAAGCTTACTAGAGTTACAAGCCGGATTATACGGTGTTACCAAAAAAGATAGGATAACAAATATTATATTGGAAATGGTTTCTTTAGAAAAACAAGCAAACAGTTACTCCAGAAGTTTATCCGGTGGAATGAAAAGAAGATTATTAATTGCTAAGGCCATGGTGCATCAACCACCAGTTCTTATTTTAGATGAACCAACTGCCGGCGTTGATGTTGATCTAAGGAAAAATTTATGGAGTAATGTAAAAGAGTTAAATAAAGAGGGTGTAACTATTATTTTAACAACTCATTATTTATTTGAAGCCCAAGAAATGTGCGATCGAATTGCAATTATTGATAAAGGAAACTTAGTGGCTCTCGATACAACAAAAAAACTTTTAGAAAGAATAAGCACAAAAAAAATAGTCTTAAAAGTTGACTCTCTAGCCAATATTGGAGGCTTATCTCTTGATGGCTTCAAATTTGAAATAATTGACAAAAAAACACTCTCAGCTAATTATGAAAAATCATCAAATAAATTTCAGCTTTTATTACAATATTTTAATAAAATTGGTGTAAAAATAACGGATATTCATACAGATGATGGCGACTTAGAGGATGTATTCGTTGAATTAACAAAAAACTAGCTTTAAGATTAAAATTAAGTAATATAATTATATGGAATTAATTAAATATTTTAATAATAACAAAATTCTTAAAATTACTTTTCTAACTCTAATTGGGTCAATTTTAATCGCATTATCAGCAAAAGTAAAAATACCTTTCTATCCGGTGCCAATGACGATGCAGACATTCACTGTGATTTTAATTGGTGCAATTTATGGTTGGAAGTTAGGATTGTCGACTGTTATGCTTTATCTTATTGAAGGTGCGTTAGGTTTACCCGTATTTGCTGGCACCCCTGAAAAAGGCTTAGGCTTAGCTTATATGATCGGACCGACAATGGGATATTTAATTGGATTTTTACCAGCTGTCTTTATTGTAGGATATTTCTATAAAAAAATGGAATTGAAAAATAGCTCATTTATCAAAACTTTTTTACTAATTATTCTATCTATATCTTTTATTTATTTGTTTGGTGCGATTTGGTTGTCAAATTTTACCGGTTGGGACAAAGTGTTGGTACTTGGAGTATATCCATTCTTACCAGCAGAGATATTTAAAATAATTATACTTTCTTTAGTCTTAAAATTTTTTAAATTTAGAGTCTAGTTATCTAGGAGAACGTTTGGATAGAATTCGTTGAAGTGTTCTTCTATGCATTTTAAGTCTTCGAGCAGTTTCTGACACGTTTCTGTTGCATAACTCAAAAACTCTGTGAATATGTTCCCATTTTACTCTATCTGCTGACATTGGATTTTCTGGGGGTTTAGCTTTCGACTCAGGTGCTGCTAACAAGGCAGACTCAACATCGTCAGCATCAACGGGTTTAGCTATATAGTCTATCGCTCCAGCCTTAACTGCTGCTACAGCTGTGGGTAGATTTCCATAACCGGTTAACATCACTATTCGGCTGTCATTATTAGCCTTGTGGAGCTCTTTTACAACGTCGAGACCATTACCATCATCTAATCTAAGATCGATAACAGCGAATTTTGGAGGCGTTTTTTTGACAATTTCAATGCTCTGAGCCACTGTTTTAGCCTCTTTTACGCTAAAACCCTTCTTTTCCATAGCTCTTGACAGTCTTCCTCTTAACGGATCGTCATCATCCACTATTAGAAGCGATTTGTCGTCAAAATCAGAAATTTTGAGCTGATTAGGTTGTGTTGCCATGCTTTTCATATGTTAACATATAGGAACCTATTTTTGGATTTCAAGGCACTTTTTTTTCTTTACATATTGTAAAAAAAACTCTAAATGCGATCTTAATAAGGTTTTTTATAAATTTTTTAGAAACTTTATTTTGTGTAAACTAACGGGGGACACATGAAATGGAAAAATTTACCAACGTTAACGAGTTAGTTAACGTTTTAAAACCAGTCAATCCGGTATATTGTATACGACCGGATCAAATCAAAAAATCTTCTGATTTTTTTATAAAAAACTTCCCAGGAGAAATTCTATACGCAGTTAAAACTAATCCAAATAAGTTCGTTCTAGACCAGGTTTACCTCAACGGCATTCGCAATTTTGATGTCGCCTCTATAAGTGAAATTAAATTAATTAGAAAATACTATCCTAAAGCTAAAATGTTTTTTATGCATACCGTGAAAGCTAAGGAAGACATTAAAGAGGCTTACACGGATTTCGGAATTAAAGACTTTTCTTTAGACACTAAGGAAGAATTGCTAAAAATTTTAGAATCTACAAATGGTGCAAAAGATTTAAATCTTTACGTAAGAATTGCGGTATCAAATGAGCATGCGGAATTTGATCTTTCAAGAAAATTTGGTGCTCTTCCAAGTGAGGCTCTTGGTCTAGTAAGGTTATGTAAACTACATGCAAAAAAAATTGGGATTAGTTTTCATGTTGGGTCTCAATGTATGCATAAGATATCTTTTTTCAAAGGGTTGAATGAAATCAAAAATATAATCAAAAAAACCAAAATAATTCCCGATGTTATAAATATTGGTGGTGGATTCCCATCAATTTACCCTGACTTAAAACCTGAGCCTCTAGAAAATTATATTAAAGAAATTAAGAGAGGTTTGCAAAATCTAAAAATTGACAAATTACCAAAGATAATTTGTGAACCAGGTAGAGCAATAGTTGCGGAAAGCGGCTCAACAATAGTGAGAGTAAATTTGAGAAAGAAGAATAAATTGTACATCAATGATGGTACATATGGGACGTTATTCGATGCCGGAAGTCCTAACTTTATTCTGCCAGCTCGTATGATTTCTAATGGCAGAAGTCACTCTAAAAAAATAACAGCTTTCAATTTTTATGGGCCAACTTGTGATAGTCTAGATTATATGAAAGGACCATTTTTGTTGCCAAATAACATTAAAGAGGGTGATTATATCGAGCTCGGGCAACTCGGTGCTTATGGTTTAACATTTAGAACAAAATTTAATGGTTTCTACTCAGACCACATAGTACAAGTTAATGATGCACCTATCTTGTCTATGTACGATGAAACAGGTAAATTTAATTATCTGGTCGCCTAATGAACAAAAAAAATGGTCCTACACTCGGACATAATAAAAAATCATTTTTAAAAAACCCTGTTACGCATATAGATATTACTGATTTTGACTCTAGAAAGATAATCGAGTCTATGGGTAAAATGTCCTTTACGTCTAGAGATACAGCAAATGCCTCAAAAATATTTAATGAGATGATCGAAGATAAAGACTGCACAATTTTTTTAACTTTAGCAGGCTCTACATCTGCAGCAGGTTGTATGCAAATATACTCTGATCTGGTCAAGTATAACATGGTTGATGCAGTTGTTGCGACTGGGGCATCAATAATAGACATGGATTTTTTTGAGGCTTTAGGTTTTAGGCACTATCAAGGATCTCAATTTCAAGATGATGCTGAACTTAGAAATAATTATATTGATCGAATATATGATACTTACATTGACGAAGAGGAATTGCAGGCTTGCGACAAAATTATCTGTGATATAGCAAATAAGCTTAAAGCAAGATCTTATACATCTAGAGAATTTATATGGGAATTAGGAAAATTTCTTTCTAAAAATTCTAAAAAAAAAGGTTCATTAATTGAAACAGCATATAAAAACAATGTTCCAATTTTCTGTCCTGCATTCACCGATAGTTCCGCCGGTTTTGGATTAGTAATGCACCAAGAACAGAACCCTAAAAGTCATATCACAATAGACACTATCAGAGAATTTAGAGAATTGACTGAAATAAAAATCAAGTCAAAACAATCTGGTCTTTTCATGGTAGGCGGGGGTGTACCTAAGAATTTCGTTCAGGATACTGTTGTATGTGCAGAATTACTTGGGAAAAAAACTGATATGCATAAATATGCCGTACAAATTACAGTTGCAGATACACGAGATGGGGCTTGCAGTAGCTCTACGCTGAAAGAAGCAAGCTCATGGGGTAAAGTTGACTTATCAAAAGAACAGATGGTATTTGCTGAAGCAACGAGTGTTTTGCCACTAATTGCAAGTGACGCATTTCATAAAGAAATTTGGAAAAAAAGAGAACGAAGAAATTTTCAAAATTTATTTAATAAATGAGCAAAACTAAAATAGCACTTATACAGATGAAAATGTCATCTGATCCAAAAAAAAATAGAGATGACGCTTTAAGTAAAATAAAATTAGCAGTTAACAAGGGGGCAAAAATTGTTTGTTTGCCTGAATTATTTTTAACAAAATATTTTTGTCAGTCAGAAGAACACAAAAATTTTAATTATGCGGAAAAAATTCCAGGACCCTCTACTGATTTTTTTTCAATTATATCAAAAAAATTTAAAATTATTTTAATTGTTCCTTTATTTGAAAAAAAAACAAAGGGGCTCTACCATAACAGTAGTGTTGTTTTAGATGAAAAGGGAAAAATTCTTGGAAAATACAGAAAAATGCATATACCGGACGATCCTCAATTTTATGAAAAATTTTATTTTACGCCTGGTGATACAGGATTTAAATCCTTTAAAACTTCAAAAGGAAATATAGGAACCTTAATATGTTGGGACCAGTGGTTTCCGGAAGCAGCTAGGCTTACAGCGCTCAAAGGAGCGGAAATAATTTTCTATCCTACTGCTATAGGTTGGCACCCGAAAGAGAAAAAGAAATTTGGTAAATCACAACTGGAGGGCTGGCTCTCTGTTCAAAGATCCCATGCTATAGCTAACGGCATTTATGTTGCTGCAATTAATAGAGTGGGGATTGAAAAGCAGGGTAATAAGAAAATTGAATTTTGGGGTAATAGCGTTGTTTTCGATCCAAGTGGAAATATAGTTAAAAAGTCAGGTTTAAAAGAAAATGTTTTAGTATGCGAAATTGATTTTAAAAATGTTGAAAGCTCAAGAAGACATTGGCCGTTTTTTAGAGATAGACGTATTGATTTTTATAAGGGATTAATGAAAAATCCTAAGGATGCATAAAAAAGTCTTATCAAATATTTATAAAATGCCTGCAGAGTGGGAAAAACAAAAGTCTACTCTTATTGGTTGGCCATATAATGAAGAAGATTGGCCAGATCGCTTCCATAATATTCCAAAGATTTTTGGTCAAATCATTTCAAGTCTTTCAAAAAGTCAAAACGTAAAAGTTTTAATCAAAGAAAAAAATTCAAAAAAAGATATTGTCCCAATCTTAAAAAGATATAAATCTAAACTTAATAATATCTATTTTATTGTCTGTAAAACCGATAGGGTATGGTTGCGAGACACGGGCCCAATTTTTTTGAAAGGCAATCGAGGTAAAAAAATATTAAGTGATTGGAAATTTAATGGATGGGCAAAATATAAAAATCACAGAAATGATAACAGAGTTAATACATTAATAAAAAAACATTATAAAAGTGAGATTATTAAACCTCATTATAAGAATAAACATATTGTCTTAGAGGGAGGCGCAATAGATGTTAATGGTAAGGGCCTGCTCTTAACCACAAAAGAATGTTTGTTAAGCAAAATTCAACAAAGAAATTCCCATTTGAAAAAAAGTGATTACAACAAAATTTTTTATAAATATTTTGGTATTGATACCGTAATTTGGCTTAATAAAGGTATTGAAGGTGATGATACTCATGGACATGTTGATGACATTGCAAGATTTGTAGATCACGATAAAGTTTTTTTAGCCTATGAAAAAAACAAAAAAGACAAAAATTATAAAAATTTTAATGAAAATTTAAAAATTTTAAAAAAAAATATAAGAAATGGTATCAATCTTAAGATAGAAAAAATTCCTATGCCAAAACCAATTTATATAAATAAAACTAGAGTCCCTGCTTCTTACCTAAATTTTTATATATCTAATAAGTTTATATTGTTACCAATTTTTAATGATGCAAAAGACAAATACGTTATTAAAATTTTTAAAAGACAATTCAAAGGAAGAAGAATTATCCCAATTAATTGCACTGACTTAATCTGGGGTTTCGGCGCTATTCATTGTCTTACTCAACAAGAACCAAGATAATTATTTTAAGTTTTTGATTAACCAAGAAATCTTTACTTTTGCTCCTTGAAGTTTTTCACTTTTTCCAAAATCCAAATTAGCCCCTTTTCTCTCTAAAAGTGTTTTTCCCAAAAAGGTACCTAATCCTGTACCTGATTTAGAAGAAATTTCCTGAGATTTTGACTTGATGTAAGGCTCGCCTAAAATTTTAATTATATCATCTGGGAAACCAGGACCATCATCTTCAATTAAAATGTTCACTAGGTATTTATTACTTTTTAAAGAGATATTAATATTTTGTTTTGCGAACTTAATTGCGTTTCCAATGAAGTTTCTTAAACCATAAATTATTTCCGGTGACCTTTTTATCTTACAGCTATTATTGTCTTCACTTGAAGACAATTCTATATTTTTGTTAGAGGTCTCTTTAAAAGATTCAATTATTTCACTTAAAAGTATCTCAAATTCTGTGAAGCTAAAGAATTTATCCTCTGTTATTTCCTTTTTCGATATTTGTTTTAATATTTCACTACATCTTTTTGTTTGACTTATTAGTAAATCTAGATCTTTGGTATGTCGTGAGGACTCTCCAATTTCTTTTCTTAATTCTTTCGCAACTACAGTTATTGTTGCTAATGGTGTTCCTAAAGAATGCGCTGCAGCTGCGGCTTGCCCGCCAAGAGACTCTAGTTCATACTCTTTTGATAAAGTCTGTTGCAATTCATTTAGTGCTTCCGATCTCTTTTTTGTCTCTCCTGAAAATCTTATGCCAAAATAACTTAAAAAAATTAACCCTATACTTATCGATATTATTATCCCTAATAAATAGTATTCTGGAAATTTTAAAGACTCCTCAGTGCCTGGAAGAGGAAGATGAAAAAATGTAATTAAAATAAGTACTGCTAAAGTTAATAGACCTAAAATAATAGTTGTTCCCATACTAAGAAAAGTTGATGAAACTATAGCTGGTATTATTAAAAGAAAAGTAAAAGGATTATGAATTCCGCCTGTAAGATAAAGAAGTAATCCAAGTTGGAATAGATCGAATATTAAAAACAAACTTGAATATAGATCTTTTAGTTGAGTTGCTTTTATTCTATATTGTAAATAGATATTAGTGAGTATTCCAATTAAAATAATTATATAAGTCGCATGAATAGGAAAATCTAATTTTAGTATAAAAAAAACAATATTTATTGCAGCAAATTGTCCAATTAGCGCTATCCACCTCAAAGTAACGAGAGTTTTTCTATCTAGGTTTAAATTCTCTTTCAACCTAAAAAGTGTTGCTAATTTCATTAGTTAAATGTCTAAATTACTAGCGTCTAAAGCATTACTTGTAATGAAATCTTTTCTGGGCCCAACCTCATCACCCATTAAAATTTGAATTATTTTTTGATCCTCTTTAGACTTTTCTTTAGTCCCTTTTGAGTATTGAACTTTAAGCAAAGTTCTATTGTCGGGATTTAACGTTGTATCCCACAATTCTTCTGGATTCATTTCTCCCAGGCCTTTAAATCTCTGTATAGCTAGGTTCTGTTTTTGCGTTTCAATAAAATTAATATATTCCTTTGAATTTTTTTTGATCTTGTTTTTTTTACTTTCTGCAGACTCTAAAATGTAATCCTCCAGAGCCTTTTCATCTTTTATATATGTGCTTTTATTAGCTTTTGTTATCTTAAACAATGGTGGCTGAGCTAGATAGATGTTACCATTTTCTATTAACTGATTGAAAGGGAAGTTGTTAAAAAAAGTTAATAATAATGTTCTTATATGAGAGCCGTCTACATCGGCATCTGTCATTATGACAATTTTCTCGTATCTTAGATTATCAATATTAAAATCTTTTGACCCCGTGCCCAATGCATTGATTAAGGTAACAATCTCACTAGAAGACATCATTTTTGCTAAAGTTTTTGTCTGGTGATCAGCACCATTGTTATTTCTTTTTCCATTTGAACTTACAAAAGTATTCAAGATTTTTCCTCTTAAAGGCAAAACTGCTTGAAATTCTCTGTTTCTACCTTGTTTTGCAGAACCTCCTGCTGAGTCTCCCTCGACTATGAATAATTCAGTGCCATCCCTTTTGGATATTTGACAATCAGCTAACTTACCTGGCAAACCTGTAAGTTCAAAGGAGCCCTTTCGTCTAACACTATCTCTTGCTTTTCTTGCAACGTCTCTAGCAACAGCAGCTTGTATTATTTTTTCAAGTACAACTCTTGCTACGCCAGGATTTTGGTCGAACCATGTTGATACTTTTTCATTAATAATACTCTCTACGATTAATCTTACTTCAGAAGAAACCAGTTTATCTTTAGTCTGAGATGAAAACTTCGGATCTGGCATTTTTATTGATAACACTAAGGTTAGACCTTCCTTAATATCCTCCCCAGAAAGTTGGATCTTATTTTTTTTATTATATTCAGATGAATATTTATTTATAATTCTCGTCAATGCACTTCTGAAACCCAGAAGATGAGTACCACCATCTTTTTGGTTTATATTATTTGTAAAGGCTAAAACCTCTTCTGAGTAACCAGCGTTCCATTCAAAAGCACATTCAACTACAATATTATTTTTAGTACCTATAATCGATATTGGTTTTTTGAAAACCTCTTTTTCATTTTTATTTATTAGTATTGGTTTTTTTTGATTTATATATTTTACAAATTCAGTTAGCCCACCATCAAATTTATATTTATACTCTTTTGACTTGCTTGAGGTATCATCAATTAAATTTATACAAATCCCCTTGTTCAAAAATGCAAGTTCTCGCATTCTTTTCTGCAAAATTGATGAGCTAAATTTTATTGAAGAAAAAATTTCTTTAGAGGGAGTAAAGTTTATTTTTGTGCCTTGCTTTTTTGTTGACCCTATCTTTTTTAAAGGCTTTATAGCTTTTCCATCTTCGAAGGTTACCTTAAATTCTTTTTTGTCTCTATAAATTGTTAAATCAAGTTTTTGTGAAAGAGCGTTTACAACAGAAACACCAACACCATGTAAACCACCTGAAACCTTATATGAGTCGTGATCGAACTTACCGCCTGCGTGTAACTGGGTCATGATTACCTCAGCTGCAGAAATTTTTTCAGACTTATGCATTTCAACCGGAATACCTCTTCCGTCATCTTCAACGGTTATTGAATTGTCTTTATTTATCGAGATCGAAATATTTTTGCAATGTCCTGCTAACGCTTCATCGATAGAGTTATCTACAACCTCAAAAACCATATGATGTAACCCAGTACCATCATCAGTATCTCCGATGTACATACCCGGTCGCTTTCTTACGGCATCTAGCCCTTTAAGAACTTTTATGGATTCTGCATCATAACTTTTATTATTTTCCAAGTTTTCTTTTATTGTCAAAATTTTACCTTAAATACCTTGTTTTATTATATCTTCTTTTAGTTAACTTTAAACCTTTTATCGTCAATATTTATCTTATCAATGATTGCTTTATAGGACTTATCTTCAAAAATCCAATCACCTTTAACATCAGTCATCCAAGTTTGAACCTTCAATTCATTTAACTTTTCTAAAACTAAATTAATAAAATTGTTATCAAGATATGAAAAGATGTCATCAAGTAAAAAAATCGTTTTTTTGTAGGGTGCTTTTTCTAGATACTTAATAAATGAAAGAATCATCAAAAATAAAATTGTTTTTTGCTGCCCTGTAGAAAAAGTTTTTGCCTCTTTGAGTGATTTTTTTTCTACTACATTTATATCAGTTTTGTTTGCACCATAATTAGTCCGGCCAGTTAAAAAATCTTTTTCTCTGTTTTTTTTTAAGGTTGATGCGAAGATTTCCTCTACATCAATAGCAGGTTTTTTTAATAAAAGTTGATCCAATTCTCCTTTTAAATAAATCTTAAACGAGGGGAATTTTTTATCTACAATTTCTAAATTATCGTTAAGTTGTTTCAAAAAATTTCTTCGATTATCACAAACAATTAGGCCATACGACACCATCTTTTTTTCCACTGCATCTAACCATTCTCCATTTTG
>ENA-OSEY01001408-OSEY01001408.1-marine-metagenome-genome-assembly--contig:-NODE-1408-length-16591-cov-3.765896_pt1 | contig 16591 bp, 17 predicted proteins | sample MGYA00248465_ERZ534230 | MGnify/ENA primary metagenome ERZ534230 (study PRJEB26409, sample SAMN06344110) | marine metagenome | isolation source: Sea water from surface | place: Atlantic Ocean:Southern...
AGAGCTTGCATTGAGCCGTAATTGCCGCCTAGGATTCTGCCGTTGGTACAACATAAATTCCAGCCTGAATGACACTTTAGAATCAGGCCAGGAGGAGGGAACAATGACGATGAATATCTCGCGAAGGACCGCGCTAAAAACAGCTGCTGCAGCTGGTGCCCTTTCGGTCACCGGCATGCCAGCTATGGCGGCACCAAAACACGGTGGCACATACAGAATTGGGATGTCGGGCGGCAACACGTCCGATACCTGGGACAGCCGCACGCATTCCGACAGCTTTATGATCAACATGGGCGCCGGCTGCGTATTCGAGACTCTAACCGAGGTATCCTCGGCCGGCGAATTGGTCGGTGAACTTGCAGAAAGCTGGGAAGCATCGCCTGACGCCAAAATCTGGACCTTCAACCTTCGCAAGGGCGTGAAGTTCCACAACGGCAAGTCTTTCGGCGCCGATGACGTCATCGCGTCGATGAATATGCATGTTGAGGAAGATGCTAGATCTGCCGCCAAACCAATCGTGGCCTCGGTCGAGGAGATGAAAAAGCTGTCCGACCATCAGGTTCAATTTACCCTGAAAAGTGGCAGCGCCGACTTCCCGTATCTTGTTTCCGACTATCACATCTGCATGTTCCCAGCTGGACAAATCGCAGATGCTATCGCTAATGGCATCGGAACTGGTCCTTACAAGGTTGTCGCTTTCGAGCCAGGTGTGCGTGCCATGGTTACCAAGTTTGACGGGCACTGGGACGCCGACAACCGTGGTTATTTTGCAGAAGTTGAGCAGATTTTTATTGGTGACGCCTCTGCCCGTATCAATGCGATTATGACCAGCCAAGTCGATGCCATTAATCGTGTCGACTTCAAATCGGTGAAACTGCTGAACGCCTACATCAACATCGATGTTCTTGAAGTCACGGGCAATATGCACAACACCTTCCCGATGCTTGTTGGCAATGCGCCATATGACGACGTAAATGTCCGTAGGGCTCTGAAATATGCCGTCAATCGTCAAGAGATGGTAGATAAGATCCTGCTTGGCCACGGAGCTGTTGGCAACGACCACCCAATCGGGCCAGCTAATCAATATTATGCTGCTGACCTTGAACAGACCGAGTACGATCCGGACAAGGCAAAGTTTTATTTGAAGGAAGCCGGCCTTTCGTCAGTGGACGTGAATCTGAGCGTCTCCGACGGTGCGTTCGCAGGTGCTGTCGATGCCGGCCAGCTTTACCAGAACTCGGGCGCTGCTGCAGGCGTCAACATCAACATCGTTCAGGAGCCGGCTGACGGCTACTGGTCGAATGTGTGGCTGAAGAAGCCGTGGTGTGCCTGTTATTGGTCCGGTCGAGCAACCGAGGACTGGATGTTCTCAACCGCTTATGAGTCGGGTGTTCCGTGGAACGATACTGGCTGGGAGAACGAGCGCTTCCAGAGCCTGCTGATGCAGGGTCGCGCCGAGCTTGACACCGGTCTTCGGGGTGAAATCTACCGCGAGATGCAGGCCATCTGCCGTGACGAGGGCGGAACTGTCGTCCCGATGTACCAGAACTATGTTGATGCGAAATCCAACCGCGTCGAGCATAGCGGCAAGACCGGCAACCTTTGGATGCTGGATAACCTACGCAGCTGCAAGCGCTGGTGGTCTGCCTGATTCTGAACCTATGTCGGCGGGACCTTCGGGTCCCGCCGCTTTTCCTTTACCGTATTCCACGACATTTTGTTTAAGTATCGGCTGTCGCCATTTTTCTCAGGTGGGGCGAGAATGAACAACGTAGCAATGATCATCAGCAAGCGCCTTGGGCTTGGTGTGCTCACCATGTTTATGGTGTCGATCATCATTTTTTCGGCCGTCAACATGCTACCGGGCGACTTTGCCCAGGCTCTTCTCGGCCAGTCAGCAACACCCGAGGCGGTGGCCGCTATCCGCAAGGACCTCGGCCTCGACAAGCCTATCCACACCCGTTATTTCGACTGGCTGATCGGGGTCATGCAGTTTGATTTTGGAACTAGCTTTGCGAAAGCCAACTTCGCGACCTATGCGGGCACCACGGCCGACGTCAATTTTGGTTCAGTGGCCGACCAGATCGCGCCGCGCTTTGCGAATACGCTGTTCCTTGCCGCTGTCACGGCCGCCATCGCCGTGCCGCTGTCGCTTCTGATCGGTGTTCTCGCGGCGCTTTACCGCTACTCGATTTTCGACCGTATCGCCAACATCAGCACCCTGACCTCGATCTCCAGCCCGGAATTCTTCGTCGCCTATGTGCTGATCCTGCTGCTGGCCGTTCTCAACCCGGTGTTCCCGTCGCTGTCAAACATCCATGACGGGATGGATTTCGCGCAGAAACTGCAGAAGACGATGCTGCCTGCGCTGACCCTGACCCTGGTCGTCACCGCGCATATGATGCGGATGACACGCGCCGCCATCATTAACTTGCTGGCGTCGCCCTATATCGAAATGGCGCGCTTGAAGGGTCTCTCGCCCTTCCGGATCATCGTGTTTCATGCGCTGCCCAATGCGCTGGCGCCGATCATCAATGTGATCGCGCTGAACCTTGCCTATCTGATCACCGGCGTGGTCGTTGTTGAGGTGGTGTTTGTCTATCCGGGCGTGGGCCAGCTATTTGTGGATTCGGTGAAAATCCGCGACATTCCCGTGGTTCAGGCATGCTGCCTTGTCTTTGCGGCGGCCTATATCTCGCTGAACCTTCTCGCCGACGTGATGTCGATCCTGTCGAACCCGCGCCTCCGGCTGCCAAAGTAAAACGCAGAGTAGTCACAAGATGATGCCGAGCCTGTCCTTCACTTACTGGTCCGCACTGGTCGTCGCCGGCGCGCTGGCGCTGTATTTCGGCGGCCGCCAGGTCGGAAACGCCAGCGGCGTGGCGCGGCTTCGCGACATGTCTGCCACCGGCGCGCTCGGATACAGCCTGCTGGTGGTGACCCTTTACCAGGGGATTGCACTCTATTTTGGGCCGGGAGCCACCTTCTTCAAATGGGCGGTTCATGGCGTTGTCGGCTTCGGCATCGCCGGCTACCTGTTCCAGCAGCTGGGACGGCATGTCGGCACACGGGCGACAAAGAAACTGTTCCGCTCGATGCCGGTTACGGCAGCGCTCGGCATCCTGCTGATCCTGGCCTATGCTTTGATCGCAATCTTTGCCGATTTCATCGCGCCCTACGGCCAGGCGGAAATCTTCAAGGACGCCAACCTTCTGCCCGGGGGCGACCCTGGCATGGGCGGCAGCCCCGATCATCTTCTCGGCACCGACCAGATCGGCCGCGATATTCTCTCGCGCCTGATCTATGGCGCCCAGAACACTGTCGGCATCGCCTTTGTGACGACGCTCCTCGCCTTTTTCATCGGCATCAGCCTAGGCTTCCTTGCCGCCACCATCGGCGGCGTGCTGGACCAGGTCCTTTCCCGTATCGTCGATATGCTGATGTCGATCCCGCAGCTGATCTTCGCGCTGCTGCTGATGACCATCGCCACCGCATGGTTCGGCTCGGAAAAAGGCATGGTCACGCTGTTCATGATCCTGATCATCGCGGTGCTGGACTCCACCCGGGTGTTCCGCCTGTCGCGGGCTGTCGGCATGAACATCGTGGTGATGGATTTCTTCGAGGCGGCGAAACTGCGCGGCGAGAAGCTGTCCTACCTCATCTTCAGCGAGATTGCGCCGAACGCTTTCGCGCCGCTGCTGGCCGAATTCGGCCTTCGCTTCTGTTTCGTGTTCCTGACCATCGCCTCGCTGTCCTTCCTTGGCATCGGCATCCAGCCGCCGCTGGCCGACTGGGGCACCATGGTCCGTGACCTGTCCCAGTTCATCGCCTATGCGCCGTTCCCAGTAGTCGGACCGCTGACGGCCTCGCTGCCGCTGATGGCGGCCGGCGCCATCGCGCTGCTGACCGTGGCGGTGAATTTCGTCGTCGACTGGATGCTGCACCGCGCGTCCGGCCTGAAGGAGTAGACGCCATGTCCGCGACCGAACCGCTGGTCAAGATCAGCAATCTGGAAATCGACGGCATCGCCGACGAGACCCGCACCCGCATCATCAACAATGTCAGCCTCGAGCTGAACCGGGGCGAGGTGATGGGGCTGATCGGCGAATCGGGTGCCGGCAAATCCACCCTCGGGCTTGCCGCCATGGGCTTCACCCGTGACGGCTGCGAGATTGTCGGCGGCAACATCATGTTCGACGGGATCGACCTGGTCACGGCAACACCGGATGTGAAGCGCCAGCTTCTCGGCAAGCGGATTGCCTATGTCGCGCAGTCCGCGGCGGCAAGCTTCAACCCGGCTCACAAGATCATCAACCAGCATGCCGAGGCGCCGCTGTGCCACGGCGTTTCCAGCCGCACCGAGGCCGAGGCCGACGCCATCGACCTTTATGAGCGGCTGCGCCTTCCCAACCCGGATGAAATCGGCTTCCGCTACCCGCATCAGGTGTCGGGCGGCCAGCTGCAGCGGGCGATGACGGCGATGGCGATGTCCTGCCGGCCAGACCTGATCATTTTCGACGAGCCGACCACAGCGCTGGATGTGACGACCCAGATTGAGGTGCTTGTCGCCATCCGCGAGATTGTCGAGCAGTTCCAGACGGCCGCCATCTATATCACCCACGACCTTGCGGTTGTCGCGCAGATGGCCGACCGGGTGAAGGTTCTTCTGCGTGGAGACGAGGTCGAAGAAGCCGACACACGCACCATGCTGGACGCCCCGCGCGAGGACTACACCAAATCGCTCTGGGCAGTTCGCAGCTTTCAGCGGCCGCAAAAGCCGCTTGCCAAGAAAGGCGCGGTGCCTGTCATCAGCCTTCGCAATGTGACGGCCGCCTATGGCAGCAACGATCCGGTTGTCCGCGATGTCAGTTTCGACATCCATGAGGGGCGCACCGTCGCCGTTGTCGGTGAATCGGGTTCCGGCAAATCGACCACGGCACGCTGCATCACCGGCCTGCTGCCGCCGATGACCGGTGAGATCGCCTTCCAGAACCAGGTTCTTCCGGCCGATTACCGCAAGCGCAGTGTCCACCAGCTCCGTCAGGTTCAGATGATTTACCAGATGGCCGATACCGCGCTGAATCCGCGCAAGCGGATCGGCGAGATCATTGGCCGGCCCGTCGAATTCTATCTGGGGCTCAAGGGCGCCGAAAAACGCCGCCGGGTGGAAGAGCTTCTCGAGCTGATCGAGATGGACCCGAAGGAATATATCAACCGCCTGCCCTCGGAGCTCTCCGGCGGCCAGAAACAGCGAATCGGCATCGCCCGCGCGCTAGCGGCGGAACCGAAATTCATCATCTGCGACGAGGTGACCTCGGCGCTCGACCAGCTGGTTGCCGAAGGCATCCTGAAACTTCTGACCCGCCTGCAGGAAGAAATGAAACTGTCCTACATGCTGATCACCCATGACCTGTCGACGGTGCGCGCCATCGCCGACGAGGTGGTGGTGATGAAGGACGGCCTGATTGTCGAGGCCGGGCCGAAGGACGAGATGTTTACCCCGCCGCACCATGCCTATACCGACCTGCTGCTGAGCTCGGTCCCGGAAATGAACCCGGACTGGCTGGACGAGCTGCTGGCTCAGCGCGGCGCGGAAAATCTTGGCGACGCCGCCGTCAGCAAAATGTAGGCCGAGGATGTGACGTCCAGCCGCATCGCGGCCGGAGGCTCAGAAATCTAGGGTTATTGGCCTGGAGGCGTTGATGCGGGCGGCAAGTGCTGCCCGCCGAATGCTTGATGATGAGGGTATGAACATGGAAGAGAGCTTTTCCACGCGCAAACTTCTGAGCGGAGCCGAGCTCAAGGAACTGAACACCAAGTCGGACCTTGCCGGTGCCTTGCAGCTAGGCAGCCATGTCGGTGCGATTCTGGTGCTTGGCTATCTGCATTACCTGGCCATGGGAAGCTGGTGGGTGATCGCCACCGGGTTCTGCCTCGGCGTCACCGTGAACTTCCTGTATGCCGCGCAGCACGAGCTGTCGCACTGGACCGTGTTCAGGACGCGCTATCTGAACGAGCTGTTCGGCCGCACCGTCGGGTTCCTGATGATGTTCCCGCGCGACTACGACATGGCGATGCATCAGGCGCACCACCGCTGGACCGCACAATGGGAACGCGACGGCGAGCTGACCCGCGCGCCCTACACGCTGAAAAGCTACCTTCTCTATTTCTGGGGCTTCACCTACTGGTACAACCGCGTCGACGGCCTTGTCCGCCGCGCCCGTGGCATCATCATCGAGCCCTATATCAGCAAGGCGCTGGAGGCGAAGATCATCCGTGAATCCCGCCTTCATATCCTTGGCTATCTGGTCATCGCCGCAGCCTCGGTCTATTTCCAGAGCTGGGCCGCCGTAACCTTCTGGCTGCTGCCGATGGTGCTGACAAAGCCGGTCCACCAGATGCAGAATACCATCGAGCATCTCGGCCTGACCCATGAGAGCGACATCCTGAACAACACAAGATCGACCCGCACCAACGCGCTGATGCGCTGGCTGTGCTGGCAGATGCCCTATCACACCGCCCATCACAGCTATCCGTCGGTGCCCTTCTGGCAGCTTCGCAAGCTGAACGACAAGATCGAGAACGCCGCCGGTGAAGTGCACCGCATGGGCTGGATCGAGTTCCAGGTCGAGGTGATGAAGCGCCTGATGCAGAAGGACGAGAGCCAGTGGCCGATGGATGATGTCTGGATCGTGCCGGCCAAGGGCGGCCGCCAGGTCAGGTTGGAGGCCTAGCCCGATGGCCGCGCGCCGGCTGCAGACCTACACCTCGCTCTGGGCGATGATGCCGCATGACGACAGCGGCGAAACCCTGTCCTATGACGCCATCTGCGAAATGGTCGCCGGTGCCGGCTATGACGGCATGGCCATCGACCTTGGCGCCGGCGATGTGGCGCAGGCCCGCGAAGTGCGCCCGCATATGGAGCGCACCGGCCTGACGCCGCTAATCGTCGCCTTTCCGAAGACGATTGAATCGCTTCGCGAGACGCTGATCATGGCCAAGGATTTTGGCGCGCCGTTTGTCGATGTGATCGGCCAGGTGATGCCGCTGAGCGTCGACGGAATGATCCCGGTGATCCGCAAATGGATCGACATGTCCGACGAGATCGGCATGCCGATCCAGTTCGAGACCCATCGCAACTGCATCACCAACGACCTTTACGCCACGCTGTGCCTGATCGACGCCGTGCCGGAAATGCGGCTCTGCGCCGATCTTTCGCATTTCGTCGTCGACCGGGAGTTCAAGCTGCCGCTTGACCATCGCGACCAGGGGCTGATCCAGCGGATCATCGACCGGTCCGACAGTTTTCAGGGACGGGTCGCAAGCCGCCAGCAGATTCAGCTGCAGCTGGATTTCCCGCAGCACGCCAAATGGGTCGAGCTGTTCCGTGGCTGGTGGCGCGACGGGCTGGAGAGCTGGCGCGCGCGCAATGACGAGGGCGACTGCATCTTCCTGTGCGAGCTCGGCCCGCCGGAATATGCGATGACCGGACCTGACGGCCGCGAAATGTCGAGCCGCTGGGACGAGGCGCTGACCATCCGCCGCTGGGTGATGGAGATGTGGGACGAGATGGAGCGGGGCTAAGCGCCCGACTGCTGACTGACCGTCTAGCCGTCCCGCCGTGCCGCAATCGCCTCGGCAAGAACGCACATGATCTCGAACATGATCGACACGCCCAGCCAGGCGGTGCCGCCAGCCGCATCGAACGGTGGCGAGACCTCGACAAGATCCGCCCCGACGAGATTTACGCCGGACAGTTCGCGCACCACCTGCTGCGCCTGAAACGAGTTCACCCCGCCGATTTCCGGCGTGCCGGTGCCGGGCGCAAAGCTCGGGTCGATGAAGTCGATATCATATGAACAATAGGTCGGCTTAGAGCCGACGATGGCGCGCGCCTCTTCCATCACCGCCGGAATGCCGCGGTCGAACAGCTCCTCGATGCGGATGATCCGCACGCCCTGCTCGATCCCCCAGTCCACATCCTCGGTGTTGTAGGCAGTGCCGCGAATGCCGATCTGCACCACCCGTTTCGGGTCGAGAAGCCCTTCTTCGATGGCACGCCGGAAAGGCGTCCCGTGGGTATAGCGGAACCCGCCGAAATAGCTGTCGAACAGGTCGGTATGGGCATCGAAATGGATCATGCCGACCGGTCCCCCGGCGGCGAGGCCGCGCAGCACCGGAAGCGAGACGAGATGGTCGCCGCCCGCCGTCATCGGGGTGATGCCGCGTTCCCGCAGCCCGGCATAGAATTCGGCAATTCGCGCCATGCTGTCATCAAGGTCGATGGGGTTCGGCCCGACATCGCCCAGATCGGCGCAATTCACCATGGTGAACGGGTTCACGCCGGTGACCGGGTTCATCGCCCGGATCATCGTCGACAGGTCGCGCAGTTGGCGCGGCCCGTGGCGCGGGCCCGGCCTGTTGGTGGTGCCGGCATCCCAGGGCACGCCGACAAGCCCCATCTCCACCTCGTCAATGCGCGGCGAGCCCATCTCCAGATGCGGCAGGCGCATGAAGCTTGGCATGCCGGCAAAACGTGGCATCTCCATCGCCGATACGGGAATGAAAAACTGGTCGTCAGACATCTTGGCTCTCCTGTGCCGCGGATATTTCGCCGGACAGGCGGCGAAGGTCGAATTCTGTTTCAAGCTGCGCTGCCAGCGCCGCATCAATGAGGCAAGGCGGCGGCGCTGCCAGAATTTCGCGCACCCTGGCATGGGCCCGTTTCCAGCTGTCGGCGGCGCCGTCATCCTGCCATTCCCCGATAGTGCGCCTGTCGCCGATCTGCGGATAGAGGAAATCGCTGTTCATCCGCGCCAGCGTCTCGGCCTCGCCAAGGAAATGCCCGGCACCGGTAGCCGCCGCGTGGATCGCTGCCGGATCGAGGGTCGCCTCCGACACTTCGATGGCGGTATGCGCGCTCAGGATGCTACCAAGCATGTCATTGTCAATGACATAGGATTCCAGCGCCGTTGCCATCAGGCTTGCCTGTGTGCCTGCCGCCTGCGTCACGAAATCTGCACCGGCCTGCAACGCCAGCGTCACCGACAGGCATTTCTCGTGTCCGGCCTGCGCGTCAGGCCATTTCGAATCACTGGCCCCGGCAATGGTCGAGCTGGGCAGCCCATAGCGGCGCGCCATCTGGATCGCTGCCGCCGTCAGCTTCGCCTGCTCGCCGCCGCCGCCCGCCATCGCGCCGGTGCGAAGATCGGTGACCATCGGCCGCGGTCCGAAAATGGCGCACACATCCGGCGCCGCCAGCCAGGCCAGCACCATGCCGGCAAGCGTCTCGGCCGTGGTCTGCGCCACACAGCCGGCGATCGTCACCGGGCTTGAGGCGCCGAGCTGGCCGAAGGTGTTCACCATCACCGGAATGCCGCGCCGTGCCGCATGGATCAGCACATCCACCGAATCAGGATCGAAGCGCAGCGGCGGAACCACATGATTGACATTGAGCGACAGGAAAGGCCGGTCGCGGAACGCGGCCTCGGATCCGGCGATGCGGTGCGCCAGCGCGGCAATGGCGTCAACCGAGGCCACCGACGAGGCGCTGACCATCACATGTTTCGACGTACCGGCAAGGCAGGCCCATGCCGTGTTCAGCTCCATCGCCGCCGGGTCCTCGATGTCCCGCGCCACCATCGGGCGGCTGAAGAAATGGATATGGTCCATCTGCTCGACGATGCGGGCCGCGTCGTGAATATCGGCGAGAACCGAGTCACGATAGCGGCCTTTATCGAGGTCGAGGATCTGTGGCGAGGCGCCGCCGCTGCCCAGATGCACGGCTGTCCCACCGAGGACGAGGTCGGTCCCGGGCCGGCGGCCGCACAAGGTGATCCGGCCGGGCAGGCTGTCGATCACACGCTCGACAAGGGCCGGCGGGAACAGCAGCCTGCCGTCCGGTGACAGGCTGCCGCCAGCAGCCAGAACCAGATCCGTCGCCTCGTCCGTCGGGTCGGCGAGGCCGGTACCGGCCAGAATGGCAAGGGCGGCATCATGGATCAGGTCGAGCTCGTCTTCGTCAAGCAGCGCCAAAAGGCCACCAACCGGGGCGAGCACAGCAACTGGCGCAGCATCAGGCTGGGCGCGGCGTCTTCGGCGCTGGCGGGTGTCTGGCGGGCTGTCGGCCATGCAGGCTGGTCCTCGGATAACGTCAACAGCTTCAGCATTGCGGCTTGCCACGCATGCGACAAGCCTTTTGTTAGCCTAGGTTTCGTTGCGAAGCAGCATCAGCAGCGCAATCACCGTCGCCCCGATCCCCAGCAGCACGGGCGCAGGCGGCAGCACGCTCCCCAAGCCGATTTCCCACAGCATTACCCATGCCGGGGTCAGATAGGAATAGGCCATCACCTTGGCGCTCGGCAGGCGCAGCGTCGCATATTGCAACAGGAAGAAGGATGACGACGTCGAGAACAGCGTCAGATAGCCGATGGTGATCCACACCATGGCCGGAAGCGCCGTCCAGTCGGTGGCCCGGATGTCGTCGAAGCCGACAACGACAAGGATGAGCGAGCCGGCGACCAGCATGCCGAAGGTGAAGACAGCAGCCCCCTCGCCCCGGTTCAGCTTGCGCACCATCGGGGTGTAGAGCGCATGGGCGATACAGCCGAAGAAATAGATCATCTCGCCGCGGCCGATATCGAAGGCCATCATCGCCGCGAGGTCGCCGCGAAAGATCACCCAGAGCGCGCCGCAGGCGGCGATGCCGAGGGCCAGCGCCATGCGGCTGGTCGTGACCTGGCGAAGAAGCCACCAGCCGAACACGGCCGACATCAGCGGCATCAGTGTGAAGACAGCCGCCGCCGATACCGGATTCGCCGTCTTCAGCCCCTCGAACATCAGCACGAAATAGAAGGTGAACAGCCCGCCGAGCACGAAATAGCGCCATGGCCGGCTCAGATATTCCGGTTTCAGGTCGCGCTGCAGCGCGGCGACCATGCCCATGACAATGGTGGCGAAGACAAAGCGCGCCGCCGTGATCGCCTGGGGGGCGATGTCATTGGCGACGATCGCGCCGAGGCTGAAGGACCCGGCCACCAGCGCGGAAAACCCGAGCATCGCAAGATGCCCGCGTATCTCGTCAGGGGTCAGCCCGGCAGCCGCCATCAGGCGAACCGCGCGAGATAGGCCTCGGCAAGCCGCGCCGTACCGGCGGCGAAATGCGGTGCCTGCGAGCGCGCGAGATCGGTGCCGGCATGCGAGCCGGTCCAGGCGAGGAGCGCCATGCGGCGCAGCATGATGAAACTGTCGATTTCCACCTCGTCCTCCCGGTCGAGCGGCCTCACCGCACGATAACCGTCGAGCCACGCCTCGCGCAGCGCCGGCACCTGCGGATGCTCTTCCATGAAACTGATGCCGGCGGCGAAATCATACATGAACCAGCCAAAACCGCAGTCATCGAAATCGATCAGCCTTGTATCGCCGCCGTCGATCAGAAGATTGGCGAGGCGCATATCGGCATGTATGAGGCCGTATCTGGCCGCCCCGCGCCCGTAGGCCGCAAGCCTGTCGCGGACAAGCGTCTCTGCAGCCTCCAGAACCTCGCGCACCCGCGCATCGACCCCGGGCCCGTCACACCAGTTACCCCAGTTCGGCGACGGCCCGAAGACCGACTCGTCATCCCAGACAAGCCGTTCAAAGCCGTCGGGAAGCTGCCATCCGGTGACATGAAGATGGGCGCGCGCGGCAATCCCGCCGAGTTGCCGGAACGGTTCGACCAGATCATCATCGGGATCAGGCTCTGCACCTTCCAGCCACTCGAACATCACCAGATGGCGCGGTGGCAGGGTGGGAGTTCCGTAGCTCTGGATGAGCCTGCCATCACGACCGGCAATCGCACGCGGCGTCGCCACACCGCCGTCGCTGTCCAGCGCCGTCATCCAGGCAAGTTCGCATTCTATGGCGCGGCGTGAATGGTAGCCTTGGCGGTGAAGCCGCAACGCCGACCGGCACCCGCCAGCCGCCTCAACAAGATAGGTGGCGTTCTCCGACAGGTTGATCAGCTGCAGACGCGCGCCCTCAGGCACGTCCCAGAGCGCAAGAGCCGACCCGGCCAGATCAGCAAGGGCAGGCAACTGGTCAGCATCTGAAATTGTCACCGGTTTTCCTCCCAAATGCCGCGGCCGTTTTGCCGCATGGCTGCCCGCACCCTCGAATCACAATTGACATTGATCCGCCTTGCACTTCAAGATTGAAGGGTGTCTGATTACCAAAAAGCTGGCACCGAATACCTCGACAAGCCCTTTGGTCGTATTCAGTTACGACGGTTAATGATTGGAGGTACATCATGAATATGGGCCTTGCCCCCCGTCCCGCTAACGAGGAACTGCGTGCGCAGACAGTCGTGAAAACCGGCCTCATTGACGCGCCCAATCCTGATCTATTCCAGATTTACTGTGATCTAGCAAAGGACATCACTGGTTTTGAAACAGCCACCTTCAGCCTTTATGACGGTGAAATGAAATGTTCAATTGCTGAAGCCGGCAGTGACGACTTCGTCCCAGGTACTAAGTCTGAGCGGAGTGAATTTAACGTCTGTGCCTATGTGCTGCTAGATACCGAACCTCTGCTAATGGCAGACATGAAAAAGGATCCCACCTGGAAAGATCACCCTGTGCTGAAAGACATGGATCAGGGTCCAGGCTATGCCGGCTTCCCGGTGATCAACAGCGAGAACTTTGCCCTTGGCACACTATGCATGTTGAACCCAAGTGGCCCGAAAGGTTTGAATGATGAGCAAATCATCCAAATCAAAAAGATCACCAGCAGCATTGCTCATATGCTTGATCTGCAGATTAAGCAGAAGGAGTTGACCTCACAGCGTATGTTGGAGGCACTGTCGCATTTCCAAAAGGTGGAAGACACTTTCGGGCTTGATGATTTCAAGGTGTATGTCTCTCTTTGCTCCGAGCTTGGCGTCTCGATCAAGGATGCCGAAGGAATCATCAAAGTAGGTCTGGCCGAAGTTGATGATGCCGGCCAGGTTCAGATGACCGAGGCTGGCCGCAAGCTTCAGTTCGACATGAACCTGCAGCAAAAGGCCATGAAGCGGATAAAGATGGATGGCAACGAGGCTGACGCCTTGCTTGACGAGCTGTTTGAGGAGATTGACTGACCATGTTTGCAAAAATCTTCAATTTCAAATTCAACGGCGTTGCCGAGGCCAAAGTAGCCGCATCCTTCGTCTCCGATGCCTTCGGCAAGCTGATCGTCACCAACAACATGCGCTCGCTGAATATCTCGATCGGCAAGTGTGGCAGCCTGTCGATCCAGACCAAGTTCGAGAACAGCGATGATCTCAAGTCGTTCGAGGTGAAAGCCACAGAGGTGTTCCGGGATCTGAAAGAAACCATGGTCTATAAGGAAGATAACTTCGCAGGTGTCTATATCTTCAATTACGAGGCCGAGGCCATCAAGGCGGAGGTGTCGGCCGGCTAGGTCATCCCACCCTAAATGCTCGCAAAAATATGCTGTGTGGCAGCGACGGCCTGCCGCACAGCAATTTTCTTTAGAGAGGAAGCGGACATGACTAAATATTTGATACATGGCAAGACAAGCGGAGACTTTGCAGCCGCGATGCTGAACAAGCCGCAAAACCGGCTTGAAATCCTGCAGCCCTTCTTCGACTCCTTTGGCATCACCGTCCATGAATTCGTCTTCACCAGCGGCATCGAGTTCAATTTCGTGTCTGTTCTTAGCGCCGATAACGACGACTCCATCGAGGCAATGGTGAACATCGTCTATTCCACGGGCAATTTCGCGAACATCGCCTGGTCGCGCGCCTATGACGCTGACGACTACAAGGAAGTGTTCGAGCATGGCCACGATCGGATGGGCGCCTATGTTTCGTCAATGCAGGTCGCCGGCATCGACTGATGTACTGCCGTACTATTACCTTCACGCTACTTGCACCGTCGATCTGGCCCCTTATAGAGGCTGTGGCTAAGACTAGCGATCAGGGTGACTACAACCGCTATCTGATGCGCGCCAACAACAACAGTGGCGTGGTTATCGAAACCTTCTCAACCAGCGAGCTTGCGACCTCGCATCTCGAGGTTCTGCGCGCCCTTCAGGCGCTGAATGAACAGGCAATGGCGAAAATTGGCGTCTCCGAAGGTGAGCTCATCTGAAAAGGAGCCCGAACTATGGAAGTCATTCTTAAAACCCTTCATTATTTTTCAATTTTGTTTGCCGGCGGCGTCACCGTCGGAAGCGGTGTCATTCAGGCCGCCTATATGAAGGCGGGCGAGGCCCCGCCACCCTATATCGGCAAGGCCTTTGCCCTGCTCGGCTATATCGGCCTCGGCTCAATCGTCACGCTGTGGATCACCGGTATCGGCCTCACCCATCTGATCTATGGCGGCTTTGCTATCAACGGTGCCTTTCACGCAAAACTGCTGGGTGCCGCCATCGTGCTGTTCATTTCGGCCTATGCCAACCTGCATGTGTACCAGGCGATCAAGGCCAAGCGCCCGCCGAACGGGGCCCTGATGAAGCGCCTTGTTCAGGCTGGGCGGGTCGGTCTGGTACTCGCCATCGGCGGAGCGGCGGTCGCCTTTTCCACCTGATCCGGCGACAACAGAGCGCTGGACTTATGTGCCACTCGGACAGACACTGAACTGATCCTGTGATCAAGGTGTATGGATGTCATTAAGGAGAGCAATAAAAGCCCAGGGGCTTGGGAACTTCCTAAAGCTCGGCCTCGCCATTGCCACTTCGGCCAAGGTGACACCTGCGCCGCTCCCGCAGAATGAGGGCCTTCGCGCCGCAAGGGTCAACGAAACCGGGCTGATTGGAAGGGATGTCAGCGCCCAGTTCGAGATTTTCACTGAAACAGCCAAGCTGATCACTGGATCTGAGAAGGCAATGCTGAACCTTCTTGATGGGGTCTGCCAGTATACGATCAGCAGTGTCGGAGAGAATTTCGACCCGCTTCTTGGCGTGCCGCAGACTATGACATTCTGCCAGTATGCCTTGCTGTCACCGGAACCGGTGCTTGTTCCCGATGCAGGCAAGGACCCACGTTTTGCCAATACCCCACTGACCAAGCCGCCTCTGAACTGCCGGTCTTATGCCGGATTTCCGCTGAACACCTCTGATGGTGTGGTTCTCGGCACACTGTGCGCGATCGATTCCGCGCCGCGCAGCCTTGACGAAGACCAGATCCGCATGATGCGAAAGCTGGCAACCAATGCAGCGGCGCAGATCCAGCTGATGGTAGAGCAAAGCAATCTCACCGCCTCGCGCGTGGCAACCATGCTTGGAAAGTTCCGTCAGTTCGCGCCTAAAGGCACGCTTGACGAATTGACCGGATTCCTCGATTTCTGCGCCCGTGGCACAGCCCTCCCCGAAATGATCGGCATTCTTGAACGGGACGGGATCATTCAGTCCGGCGATAATGGCTGGCACCTGACCCGCGACGGCACCGACCTTCGCACCGAACTTGGCCTTGCGCCCGAGACCTACAGGGGAAGCGACCAGAGCCTCGCACCGCAAGGCGGCGGACTGGACGATCTTCTCGGAAAGCTGGAGTAGGAAAGATGTTCTCGACCCAGCTTCAGCTCAAATTTGCCTCTGTATCCGAAGCCAAGATCGCGGCGCAGAGCCTGTGCGACCTGCTGAAAGGCCGCATCACCATATTCGATTTCCACGGCCTTCATGTGACAATCGGCAAGGAAGGGGAGCTTGCTGTCAATGTGCGGTTTGAGGATGTGGCGGCGATGGCCCATTTCGAAAAGGAACTTCCAACCCTTCTCGAAGACATCAACCAGGCCTTCATCTTCAAGCAGAGTCGTTTCTCCGGCGTCTGCGTGCTTGCTTTTGAGCGCGAGGCAATGTCGACTTCGATGGCCATCGAAACCCCTTCCTGACACCCTGCACCGGAAGGTGGCTACAGCATCTTTCGCAAAACTGTTTTGCCGTCACGCCTCTAGCCGGGCGGGCAGCCAACCCTCATATCCGACCTGAACTCAGAAAAACTCAGGAGGCGGTCATGAAGGCACTACTTCTCGGATCCATCGGTGTGCTGGCAGAAACATCGGAGCTGCAGCGGCGGGCCTATAACACCGCCTTTGTCGCGCATGGTGTCGACTGGCACTGGAACATCGCCACCTATTGCCAGCACCTTGCCACACCTGGCGGCCAGAACCGGCTGCGGCAGCTCGGCGGCGGCGCGCTGTCCACAATGGAAATCAGACGCATTCATGAAACAAAACAGGATGCCTATGCAGCAAGCCTTGCAGGTGGCATCGTGCCGCGCCCAGGTATTGTCGATACCCTGACGGTAGCCCGTGCCGCCGGCCTGCGCATTGGGTTTGTTACCACCACTACGCCGCGCACCATCGCCATGATCCGCCAGGCGCTGTCCGGCCATATCGACATGTCGGACTTTGCCGTCATTACCAGCAAGGATGATGTGGTCCACGAAAAGCCGGATGGCGCTTGTTACGAGCTAGCGCTATCGCGCCTCGGCATCGCGTCGCGTGATGCACTCGCCATCGAAGACACAGTCGCCAGCCAGTCGGCCGCCGTTGCGGCAGGCATTCGTTGTCATCTCTACACGGGGTCTTATGCCATCGCCGGAGATGCGCCC
>ENA-OSEY01001409-OSEY01001409.1-marine-metagenome-genome-assembly--contig:-NODE-1409-length-16582-cov-5.894638_pt1 | contig 16582 bp, 19 predicted proteins | sample MGYA00248465_ERZ534230 | MGnify/ENA primary metagenome ERZ534230 (study PRJEB26409, sample SAMN06344110) | marine metagenome | isolation source: Sea water from surface | place: Atlantic Ocean:Southern...
GTTTTTTCTAAATCATAATAATTAACTATACCTCCTGCTTCTTTTACTATTAAAGTACCAGCAGCAATATCCCACAAATTCAAACCATTTTGAAAATATCCATCTATTCTTCCAGAAGCTACGTATGCTAGATCAAGTGCAGCACTACCAAATATCCTAGCATTTAAATCAGCAGATGATAAACCATTTTTGTTAGTTGCAAATAGACATTCATCAAGATTTTTTCTTTTTGAGACACGAATTCTGTGATTGTTAAAGAAGGCCCCCTGATTTTTTTCTGCATAGAATATTTCATTTTTTATAGGATCAAATATTATTCCTGATATTATTTCATCTTTAAATTTTAAACCTATCGAAATACAAAAATGTGGAATTCCATGAAGGAAATTTGTAGTACCATCAATAGGATCTATGACCCAAATGTAATCATTATCATCATTTTTAATAAACCCTATTTCCTCTGAAAGTATAGAGTATTTTTTTTTATTTTTAGTCAACTCATTTATTAAAACTTTTTCAGTTTTTTTATCGGAATTGGTTACAAAATCTTTTGGTCCTTTTTTGGAGACTTGAAGATTTTCTAATTCACCAAAATCTCTAATTAAAATTTTAGATGCTTTTTCGCATGCTTTAATCATCAGATTTAAATTAGGGGAAATAGAATTCACAATTAAACCTTTTTTATGTATTCTAAAGTTCTAGTATCAATAGTAATTTTGTCTCCAGAATTTATAAAAGGTGGAACTTGAACCTTTAACTTATTGTTCAATATTGCTGGTTTATAAGATGATGAAACAGTTTGGCCTTTAATAGCTGCATCTGTAGAAATTATTTCACAATCAATATGTTTTGGTAGTTCTATAAATATTGGTTTTTCGTTATGAAATTTTATTGTTACCTCAAGGTTTTCACTTAACAAAAGACTTTTATCTCCAATAATTTTTTTTCCTACACTTATTTGTTCAAAAGAACTTAAATCCATAAAAACCAAACCACTCTGATCCTCATACAAATAAGAAAATTTTAATTCTTCAATCATAGCTTTTTCAACATTTTCACTCGATCTGAACCTTTCATTTAATTTTGTTCCGCTACTTAAATTTTTCATTTCCACTTGATTAAATGCTCCACCTTTACCTGGTTTAACATGTTGAGTTTTTAAAACTTCCCAAAGGTCATTTTTATACTCTAGCAAAATTCCAACTTTTATTTCGTTAGCATTAATTTTCATAAATCAATTTTTTTTGCAGCCTCTTTTGGTTTTAATTTAGAATTATTCCAAATATAACTGGAGATAGCTAAAAAATTTGGTTTATGCAATATAAGTTTCTTGTAATTTTTGTCGGTAATTCCTCCTATGCAAACTATAGGTAATTTAGAAACCTTTTTAGACTTATTAATAATTTGAATCTTGGATCTAATTGCATTTTGTTTTGTTTTAGATTTAAAGAATGAACCTAATGCCACATAATCGGCTCCGTCTTTAGTTGCTTTTTTTACTAGCTTAATTGAATTATGACAACTAACTCCAATTATTTTTTTCTTTAAAATTTTTCTAGCTTTTTGTAGACTCATATCCTTTTGTCCTAAGTGACATCCATCTGCACCAATTTGTTTTGCAAAATAAGGATTATCATTTATTATAAATTTGACATTAAATTTTTTACAAATTTTTTTTGCTTTTTTTGCAATACTTAAACTTTTTTTGTAACTTTCACTTTTTAATCTTAATTGAAAAAAAGATATTTTGTTTGTAGATAATACTTCAACAAGATCTACGAAAAATTTATTATTTTTTATGTTACTTGGAGATAATAGATATATGAATTTTTTATTTGTTTTCAAGTTCATTGCTCCATTTGCCTTGAGAAGCAAGAGAGCACATTTCTGCTCTGTGATTGAATATTTTTTGAGTTCCCTTGATATCTTTAATATTTTTTGACCAGTGTTTAAGAGCACTTTGTTGCAAAGCACGACCATATGAATAAGTCATAATAAAGTTAGTTGTATTATATTTATTTATCAAATTAAGATTTTCTGTAGCCTCAATTTCCGACTGACCTCCGGATAAAAATGCTACTCCAGGAACTTCCTGTGGTACTGAATTTTTAAGACACTCAACTGTTAACTTTGCGACTTCTTCCCCTGAAATTTTTTCTTTAGAATTACTTCCAGCGAGTATCATATTAGGCTTTAAGATAATACCTGTTAAATCAACTTTGTTTAAAATTAATTCATCAAAACATTTTTTAATCACAACTGATGTTTTATCATAACATTCTTTTGCAGAGTGATTTCCATCCATTAGTACTTCAGGCTCAACAATTGGAACCATATTTGCCTCTTGAACAAGTGCAGCATAACGAGCTAACGCATGTGCATTTGAATAGACTGCTAGTTTACTTGGGTATTCTTTAGAAATAAAATAAACACCTCTCCATTTTGTAAATTTTGCACCCAAATTATTATAAACTTTTAATCTTTCTCTTAATCCATCTAGGCCCTCAGTAATTTTTTCATTCTCTGATCCTGCAAGCACTTTTGCACCTGTATCAACTTTTATACCAGGATACGTACCTTGATCAGAAATAATTTCAGGAATTTTTTTTTTATTTACTTCTTGATTAATTGTCTCGTCATACAAAATGACACCACCTATACAATTTGACATATTAGAAGCAGTAAAAAGCGTTTCTCTAAATGACAATCTATTTGTTGCTGAGGATTCTACACCCACACTTTCTAGTCTCTTAGTCATTGTCCCAGTGCTTTCATCAGCTGCCAGTATACCTTTTCCATTAGATATGATTTGTAAGGCTATATTATTCAATTCTGACATTTTAATTTAAAGCTTTTATACCAGGTAGCTCTTTACCTTCAAGATATTCTAAAAATGCTCCACCAGCGGTTGAAACAAAATTAAAATTATTTAAACCTCCTGTTTTGTTAATTACAGCAATTGTATCACCACCACCAACAACAGAATAAAGAGAATTATTTTTTGTATTATTTTCAATAATTTTGCAAATTTGCAAACTTCCATTCTCGAAATTTTCATTTTCAAAGTAACCAGCAGGCCCGTTCCAAAAGACAGTTCTGCTGTTTTCTATAATTTTCTTTATTTTTTCTACCGTTTTTGGTCCGATGTCTAAAATTATATCCTCTTTAGATATATCTTTAAGACTTTTAATCTCAGAATGACTATCAAAATTCTTACCAACGCTCACATCCTCTGGATAATATATTTTACAAAAGTTTTTTTCAGCGTTTATAAAAATATCATCGATTATATTATTACAATGGTCCTCTTTTATAGATTTGCCTATTTTAAAACCTTTAAAATTTAAAATATTATTTGCCATACCGCCAACAAAAACTAAATTATCTAATTTATTTGTTAGATTTTTAATTAATCCTATTTTTGTTGATATTTTAGATCCACCAATTATGCAAGTGATTGGGCTTTCAATATCAGATGTTATTTTTTTTAACGCATTAATTTCTGACTGCAGTTGTAACCCAGCATATGATGGTAAAAATTTTGTAATTTTGGAAACAGAAGCATGATCTCTGTGAGAGCATGAAAAAGCATCATTTACATAAAAATCTCCCAAGCTTGCAATTTGTTTAGCAAACTTAGAGTCGTTAATTTCTTCTTCTCGATAAAATCTGATATTTTCTAAAAAAATTACCTCCTCCTCCTGCATAAATAGTTTATCTTTTGTTATTTCATATAAATTAGATGTAATAAGTTTTATTTTTTTTTTTATTTTTTTTTCTATGTTTAAACAAATAGGCTTTAGAGAAAGATCATTATTTTTTTTACCTTTTGGTCTACCCACATGAGATATTACTAATATTTTTGTTTTTCTGTTCAGTAAAAAATTAATCACTGGAATAATTTTATCAATTCTTGTCTCATCTAAAATATCTTTATTTTTTAGAGGCACATTTAAATCAAGTCTTAGTAATGCTATTTTTCCAGCAAGATTTTCTTGATCTTCTATATTTTTCATTAAGATTTTTTGTGAATAAATTCAGCTATATCGATCATTCTATTGGAAAAGCCCCATTCATTGTCGTACCATGCTGAAATTTTTCCCATATACTGCCCAATTACTTTTGTTAAATTTGCATCTATAATGGCGGAGGCAGGATTATGATTAAAATCAATTGAAACCAAATCTTCATTAGTAACATCTAAAATTTTTTTTTTATTTTTGGCACTAAACCTTTTAAAGGCCAAATTTATAGTTTCTATAGCTAATTTTTTTTGTGTACAAAATATAAATTCAATTAACGAAACATTTGGTGTTGGGACTCTCATAGCTACCCCCTCTAGCTTTCCTTTTAATGACGGTATAATTTCACCAATGGCCTTTGATGCCCCAGTTGATGTTGGTACAATCGATAAACTTGCAGCTCGGGCTCTTCTAGGGTCTCTATGAGAGTTATCAAGAATTCTCTGATCCGAAGTGAATGCATGTATTGTAGTCATAAAACCTTTTTCTATTTTAAAATTATTATGTAGAACATGAGCAACAGGGGCTAAACAATTTGTAGTGCACGAAGCTGCAGATATTATTCTATCTTTACTATTAATTTGGGCCTCATTCACACCAAATACAACTGTTTTATCTGCATTTTTGCATGGCGCTGAAACTATAACTTTCTTTGCGCCATTTTTTAAGTGTGGGAGCAACTTTTCTTTAGAATTAAATTTTCCAGTACATTCAAAAACAATATCCACTTTAGATTTTCTCCAATTAATTTTATTTAAATCAGTTTCTTGAGTGAAAAATATTTTTTTTTTATTTAATATTAAGCTATCTTTTCTGAAATTAACATCTGCTTTAAACTCTCCATGGATTGAATCATATTTAATTAGTTTTGAGCATTGCTCAGCACTTGTTCTATTATTTATATGTTTTATCTCTAAGTTCTTATTTTTTGTTTCTACAATTGAACGGACAATCATTCTACCTATTCTTCCCATTCCATTTATACCTATTCTTATTTTCATAATCTTTTTTTTATCTTCTTAATTATTTCTTTAGAATTTAGGCCAAAATAATCGTATATTTTTTTATAAGGTGCACTTTTACCAAAACTATTTATTCCAAAATTTAATCCATTATCACTTGTGTATTTTTTCCAAAAAGCACTTTCAGATGCTTCAATAGAAACCACCAAAGGAGACTCTTTTAATATTTTTCTCTTATATTTTTCACTCTGTTTGTCAAATATTTCTTGGCAAGGCATCGATATAACTTTGGAGTAAATATTTTCTGTGGCTAATTTATGACTTACCTCACAAGCTAAACTAGTCTCTGATCCAGAAGATAGTATTGTAAGTTTAATACGATTTGATGATCTATAAACTTCATAAGCTCCTAATGAACATTTATTTTTCTTTTCTAGTTTTGTTCTTACAGGACTAACACTTTGTCTAGTTAAAGCTATGACGCTTGGAGTATTTTTATTTTTTAATGCTAGTTCCCAACACTCAAATGTCTCAATTAAATCAGCTGGCCTAAATACATTTAAATTTGGAATTGACCTTAGACTAGTCAATTGTTCTATTGGTTGATGTGTTGGTCCATCTTCACCTAAACCTATTGAGTCATGAGATAAAACATAAATTACTCTTTTTTTCATCATCGCAGCCAATCTAATTGATGGTTTACAGTAATCACTAAAAATTAAGAAAGTTCCACCGTAAGGAATTAAATTGCTATGCAGAGATAATCCATTCATTATTCCACACATAGCATGTTCTCTTACGCCATAATGAATATAGTTTCCTGTAAATTTGCCAGGCTTAATAATTTTATGATTTTTTGTCATAGTGTTATTCGATCCAGATAAATCTGCAGAACCACCTATTAACAACTTGGAATTTGAAATAATATCTAAAAACATTTCAGAGCATTTTCTTGTTGCTAAAGGTTTTAAAGTTTTCAAATATTCCTTTTTGAATTTCATTATTGAAAAATTATTTTTTTTTAATAGGTTATTTTCTTTATAAACTTTTTTTAAGTTCCTAACTTCTTTTTTAGATATTCTAGAATTTCTTTTACCAATTTTTCTCCATTCTCTAATTATTGAATTTGGAATAACAAAACTATCGTATTTCCATTTCAATTTTTTTCTAACTAATTTTACCTCTTCTTTACCAAGAGGACTACCATGCGCCGAAGCACTGCCACTTTTGTTTGGAGAGCCAAATCCAATTTTTGTTTTACATGAGATTGCAATTGGTTTTTTTGAATTTTGAGCTATTTTTAAAGCTTTGTTTATTTCTTTAAAATTATGACCATTTATACTAATGTAATTCCAGCCATAGCTATTAAATCTTTTTTTATAATTGTCTGAAACTGCCAAACTAGTTGGTCCATCTATTGAAATTGAATTATTATCAAATAACAAAATTAAATTTTTTAGTTTTAAATGGCCTGCAAGACTTAACGCTTCATGACTTATTCCTTCCATCAAACATCCATCACCAGCTAAAACATAAGTTTTATGATTAATTATTTTCTTACCATATTGAGCTTTCAAAATTTCTTCAGCTAATGCAAAACCTACAGCATTTGAAATTCCCTGTCCTAACGGACCTGTTGTTGTTTCTATACCACTGTTTTGCTCAAACTCTGGATGACCAGCACATATAGAATTTAATTGTCTAAAGTTTTTGATATCTTTTAAAGATACGCTTTTATAACCCGTGAGATACAATAACGAGTACAGTAGCATTGAGCCATGTCCTGCTGACAAAATAAATCTATCTCTATTAATCCAGCTGGGATTTGCAGGGTCAAATTTAATAAAGTTTTTGAATAAAATCGTCGCCACATCTGCCATTCCCATTGGCATACCTGGATGTCCGGAATTAGCTCTTTGTACGGCATCTACCGACAAAAATCTGATTGAGTTTGCTAAATCTTTGTTATCAATTTTCAAAAATTATCCTGTATAGACTAAGATGATTCAATTTATTAGTATAGTTATATATATGAATTCTTTTAATGAGAAAGAAAAAAAATTACTAGACACTTTAGAAAAATTGAAAAATTTTGAGATATTAACTATTAAAAACTCTAAAGAAATTAAACTGTTAGAAAACAAAAAAAATCAATTAGAAATTGAAAAAACAGAATTAGTGAAAAAATATAATTTTATGAAAAATGAGTACGAGCAATTAAAGGTTAAATTAGATTATTTTGATAAACAGCGAAAAGAAGAAAGCAAAAAAGAAAAGAAGTTTGAGGAGAAAATTGATGAATTAAATCAAGAAACGGATATTCTAATTGATGAAATAGATAAATGGCAAATGTAAACATAAACTTCAATGGTAAAGACTTTTTATTGTCTTGCGAGGATGGACAAGAAGAACATCTTGATGAGCTATCAAACATATTAAACAATAAATTTAATAAATTGAAAACTACTCTTGGAAACATAGGTGAGAACAAATTGTTATTAATAACCTCTATAACTGTTCTAGATGAGTACTATGAAACTAAAAAAAGAATAAATGAAAAAAAAATAGAAATTGATGAAATAAAAAATAAATTTAAAGAACTAAAATCATTAGTTTATGAATTTAAAAAAAATAAAGATATTCAAATACATTTATTAAACGAAAAACAAAAAGAATTAGAAATTGAAATTGAAAAAAATAAAAATAATTATAACTCTATTATTGAAGATACTACAAATAAATTAGAAAATTTTATTAAGAAAATTGATGTCAATTCATCATTAGATAAATAAAAGTGAAAAAATCAGATATTAGAAATAAAATTTTAAATATAAGAAAAAAAAAGTTTGATCCCTTAAAAAAAATTAATTTTAATATTATTAAAGACTTTATTTTTAATAATAGTGTTAAACCAGTGATTGGCGGTTATGTTCCAGTAAATTATGAAATAGACTGTTTAAATATACTTAAAAAACTCGAGAATGAAAAAATTAAAATAAGCCTACCAGTAATTAAAAATAATAATGATATGGAGTTTTATAGATATTCATTTAAATTTCCAATGAAAATTAATAAATATGGGATACCAGAACCTTTTAAGAGTAAAATTCTATTACCTAATATTTTATTTGTTCCTCTAGTAGCTTTTGACGACAAACTGTATAGGATTGGATACGGTGGAGGATATTACGACAGATATTTAGCGAAATTAGAAAAAAAAAAGCTTTTCAAATCAATCGGCTTTGCTTTCTCTTTTCAAAAGGTTAATGAAATTCCTATTAATAATTTTGACAAAAAACTAGATCTAGTTATTACAGAGAATAAATTTTACAAATGAAATTTTTATTCTTAGGTGATATAGTTGGTTTTTCCGGTTGCGATAAATTAAAAAAAAATTTACCAGAAATAATTATAAAAAAAAAAATTGATTTTGTAGTTGTTAATGGTGAAAATTCCTTTGATAGCGGAGTAGGTATAACCGAAAACATTATGAGTGAATTATTATCATCTGGTGTTGATGTTATAACAACTGGAAATCACGTTTGGGATCAAAAAGAGACTTATGATTTTATTAAAAATGAGAAAAGATTACTCAGACCTTTAAACTTAATTGGGGATCTACCTGGCGAGGGTTTTAATATTTATAATTCAAAAAAAGGTTTCAAAGTTGGTGTTCTTAATTTGATGGGAAATGTATTTATGAAAAAGTGTGAAAACGTTTTTGACGTTTCAAAAAATTTTTTAGATAATAAAAAATTAAAAGCTGACTATGATTTTTTATTAGTTGATTTTCATGGAGAAATTACAAGTGAAAAAATGGCAATAGGACATTTTTTTGATGGTAAAGCGACCTTAGTTGTTGGTACTCATACACATGTTCCAACTAATGATTGTAGAATATTAGTTAATGGAACAGCTTATCAAACAGATGCAGGTATGTGTGGAGATTATAATTCTGTAATAGGCATGAATAAAGAAATTTCTTTAAACAGATTTTTAAAAAAAACTACAGATAAAAACTTTCCGTCAAATGGAAATGCTTCTCTATGTGGAGTTATCGTAGATGCTGACGATAATAGTGGATTAGCAAATAGAGCTGAGAGTTTTATTTTTAGTGGAGAATACAACGTAGGAATTTAATGGCGGGACATTCTCATTGGGCAGGTATAAAACATAAAAAGGATAGAGTTGATAAAACTAGATCTAAAATATTTTCAAAACTATCAAAAGAAATTACCGTAGCTGCAAAATTAGGAGATAAAGATCCAAACACAAATTCCAGATTAAGATCAGCAATTCAATCTGCTAGATCCGCTAACATGCCTAAAGATAATATAGAAAGGGCAATAGATAAATCAAAATTATCAAAAGACCATAATTTCGAACATTTACGATATGAGGGCTTCGGTCCTAATAATGTTGCATGTATAGTTGAGGCTTTGACGGATAACAAAAATAGAACAGCTTCTAATATTAGAACACTTTTTCAAAAAAATGGTGGATCATTAGGCTCACAAGGATCTGCTTCTCATAATTTTAAACAAATCGGAGTTATTAAGTTTGATATCAATGAGATCAAAGAAGATATTTTATATAATTATGTAATAGATTTAGGAATTGACGATTTATTAATTAAAGATGATATTTATGAAATTCATTGTGAAAAAAATGAAATTTATAATGTTAAAAAAAAATTGGAAATTAAAAAAAAAAATTTTATATCAACAAAAATTGAATGGATACCAATTAATTTAATTATTACTAAGGAAGATGAAAAACAAAATTTATTTGATTTTATAAATAGTTTAGAGGATAACGAAGACGTTCAAAATGTTTATACAAATTTAAAATTTACAGATTAGAAGATGTATATAATAAGTATTGACCCAGGTATTTCAGGTGCAATCTGTTTTTTTGAGAATGGGAGTGTGGTGGATGTAATTGATATGCCATCTATGGCAGACGGCAAAAAAAATAAAAAACAAGTGAATGGCTCCCAAATCTATAACGAAATAAATTTAAAAATCAAAAACATAGATAAAAAAAAAATTATTGTTGTTATAGAACAGGTATCTGCAATGCCAGGACAAGGTGTGACAAGCATGTTTAATTTTGGTCAATCATTTGGTGTGATTAAGGGAATTTGTTCTGCAATGCAACTACCAATGTATTTTGTTCGACCTGCAAAATGGAAGAAATATTTTAACCTAATTAAGACAGAAAAAGAGGCAAGTAGAACTAAAGCTATAGAAATTTTTCCTCAAATATCCTCCAAACTATCAAAAAAAAAGGACAATAATAAAGCAGATGCAATTTTGATAGCTAGTTTTTTTAATAATACACATTTAAGTAACTAATACCTATATTACTAAAGTCAAATTGATGACACAATTTAGTGTGAATAAAGTTTTATGGAAGCAGATATTGCATCACAAGCTGTTGGTTTAACAAGTACAGATTTTTCAATAGTTCAATTATTTTTAAGAGCAGATATTATAGTTAAATCAGTAATAATTATTTTAATTGCAGCATCAGTTTATTCTTGGGCAATTATTTTTGATAAATATAAATTATTTAAAAAAATAAATAAGACTTCTGACGAATTTGAGGAAAAATTTTGGAAATCGAAATCGGCAGAAACATTTTTTAACAATCTACCAGCTAACATAGACGATCCAATGGCAAAAGTTTTCAGAGTAACAATGCAATCTGTAATTAAAACACGATCTAAGTCAAATTTATCTGAGAGATTAGGAAGTACACTTCAATCAAATATAGAAAAGCAAATGAACATTATAGAGAAAAATTATACTTTTTTAGCAACTGTTGGATCTACAGCCCCCTTTATTGGATTATTTGGAACTGTATGGGGAATAATGAATTCATTTCAATCAATAGCAATTTCAAGAAATACCAGTTTAGCTATTGTTGCACCAGGTATAGCGGAAGCATTGTTTGCGACTGCTCTTGGTTTATTAGCAGCCATACCAGCAGTTATCGCATATAATAAATTTAGCAGTGACTCTAAAAAGTATTTTCAAAAATTAGAAAATTTTTCAAAAAGATTTATATCTATAATTTAAATGGCTTTTAATCTTAAACGATCATCTAGAGAACCAATGAGTGAAATTAATGTAACACCATTTGTTGATGTAATGTTAGTCTTATTGATAATTTTTATGGTTACAGCTCCTCTTCTAACAGTTGGTGTTCAAGTTGATTTGCCAGAAAGTTCAGCAGACACATTGCCTGAGGAACAAGAGCCACTAACACTTACAATTAATTCTAAAGGGGAAATTTATATCCAAGAGTCAAAAGTTGAATATGATAATATCATAGATAAAATTCTTGCTGTTTCAAAAAACAGAACGGATACTAGAATTTATGTGAGAGGAGATAAAACAATTAATTATGGTCGCGTTCTTGAAATTATGGGTATGCTTTCCGGCTCTGGTTTTACAAAAGTTGCTTTAATATCCGAGCCTTATAAAGAGCGTTAAAGTGTCTAAAAGTATTCTATTATCATCAGCTTTTCATGCGTTAATAATAATTTTAACGATTGTGAGTTTACCTTTTGTCGCTAAAAAACCTTTAGATTTGCCTCCATTAATATCTGTCGAGCTAATTCAAATTTCTGAGAAGACAAATATTCCTTTCGCACCTAAAGCAAAAAAAATAATTGAGAAAATCAAAGAGGAAGAAAAAAAACTTGTATCAGAGCAAGCACCTCCAAAAAAAATTAAAAAAATCAAACCTGAAGCAATTCCAATGCCAGACCAAAAGGTTGAAAAAATTAAACAAGTAGATGATAAGCAAAATCCTGAAGTAGAAGACACAAAAGTAAAACAAGTATCTGAATTCGAAAAAAAAGAAATCTTTGATCCCACAAATATTGCAGCATTAATTGATAAGTCTAAAGAAAATTTAGCTGAAACTGACGTAAAGTCTAATAAAATTACTCAATCTCAAGATAAATCATTAAATAATGTAGGATTAACTTTAAGTGAAGAAGATGCATTAAAAGCCCAAATATTTGGATGCTGGAGCATACCTTTGGGACTACCTTACAACGAAAATTTAATGGTAAGAATTAAATTGAAATTAAAACCAGATGGCACGATAATTGATTCTGAAATACTAGATCATGCAAGAATGAATAAACCTGGTCAAAATTTTTATAAAGTACTCGCTGAGAGCGCTTTAAGAGCAATTCAGCTATGCCAACCTTTGAGAGTTCCATCTACTGGATATGAAAGATGGAAGGATTTACAATTAAATTTTGATGCAAGAGAAATGTTAGAGGGTTGATGAGAAAAATTTTATTATTTATTTTATTTTTTCTATTTAATGTAAGTAAAGCATATTCTCTAATAGAAGTAGATATTACTAGAGGAAATCTCAATCCACTTCCAATTGCTGTTTCTCCTCTATTTTCTGACAGTGATACCAAACAAGAGCTCAAAAATGAAACAAATATTAGTAAATTAGGAGAGAAAATATCTGAAGTTGTTGAAAACAATTTAAGAAGAACTGGGTTATTTAATCCTTTAGAAAAAAATGCTTTTTTACAAAATCCTGATGTAGCACATTTAAAACCGAGATTTGAAGATTGGAAATTAATAAAAGCCCAAGCACTTATAACTGGACAAGTAAAATTTGTAGATGAGAAATTAAGAGTAGAGTTCAGATTATGGGATGTGCTTGCTGCTAAAGAACTTATGGCGCTAGCTTTTACAACTGTGCCAGAAAACTGGAGAAGAGTTGGTCATATTATATCAGACAAAATTTATGAGAGACTAACTGGTGAAAAGGGTTATTTTGATACAAGAATAATTTATGTTGCTGAACAGGGTCCAAAAACAAAAAGAATCAAGAAACTTGCTATTATGGATCAAGATAGTGTTAATACTAAATATTTAACTTTAGGAAACGAGTTAGTTCTAACTCCTAGATTTAATCCTACAAACCAAATGGTTACATACTTATCTTATTTTAAAAATTTACCTAGAGTTTATTTATTGGATATAGAAACTGGGATACAGGAAGTGGTCGGAGATTTTCCAGGAATGACATTTGCTCCAAGATTTTCTCCTGATGGAAAAAAAATAATCATGAGTTTTGCTAAAGATGGCAATTCTGATATTTATACAATGAATTTGGAAAATCGTATCGTAAACAGAATTACTAATCATCCATCAATAGATACATCTCCATCTTATTCACCAGATGGAAAATTTATTACATTTAATTCTGATAGAAGTGGATTTCAACAAATATATGTTATGAAAAGTGATGGCTCTAATGTTAAAAGAATTTCATTTGGAAAAGGTTTATATGGAACTCCAGTTTGGTCTCCTAGAGGTGACCTAATAGCATTTACAAAATTACATAAAGGTAAATTTTATATTGGTGTTATGAGAACTGATGGCAGTGGAGAAAGATTGCTAACTGAAAATTATTATCAAGAAGCACCATCATGGTCTCCAAATGGAAGAGTACTAATTTTTTATAGAGAAACAAAATCTAATAGTGAGGGTAAAGGATTTTCAGCAAAACTTTGGTCTATAGATTTAACAGGTTATAATGAAAGACAGGTGCCAACAGAAACTGATGGTTCAGACCCTTCTTGGTCATCATTATTGAGTAATTAATCCTAATTTGGACATAAAATATTGGATTAATTCAATTGATTTTTATGCTTGAAAGATCTATTTAGTTATGAAAAAATTAAAATTTAAGGATTTAGACAATTAATTAAGGAGCAGTATGATATCTAACAAAATTTTAAAAAACGTATTCCTAGCATTTCTGTTAAGCTTTGTTTTGTCTGCATGTGCAACACAAACTAAAAAAGTAGATTCTCAGATGCAAGGAGACGTATATACTGGTACAGACACTGTAGAATATTTAGCTAGTGGTGTCCCAGACAGGGTTTTCTTTGCAACCAATGAGTCAGTTTTAACAACTGCTTCTAGAGATACTTTAAGAAAACAAGCTGCATGGTTAAGAAAGAATTCAGACATTACAATTGTTTTAGAAGGCCACGCTGACGAAAGAGGAACAAGAGAATACAACTTAGCATTAGGTGAAAGAAGAGCTAATGCTGCAAAAGACTATTTGATGACATATGGAATTTCCTCAGATAGAATTTCTGTAATTAGTTATGGAAAAGAGAGACCAGTGGACTCTGGCTCAAATCCTTTAGCATGGTCAAAAAATAGAAGATCAGTCTCAGTTAAAGCTAATTAAGATAAAAAAATTAATAATTTAAGACCCTAGATTAAAATCTAGGGTCTTTATTTTGCCATTATTATTCATACAAATAAAATTTTAATGAAAAAAATTATATTTATAATTAATTATATTTTGTTTTATTTATTTCTTTTGTCGTCTAACTCTTTTTCCGACAACCATAATTTCAAAGAAATATTAGAAATTATTCAAAATGATATCAAAACTCTAGAAAAAGCAGTTTATTCTGAGAATAAATTAAACAATGAACTATCAAATAACTCATATGAATTAAATGATAATGCTGAGGATGTTTTAACTAGACATTTATTAAAATTATCAGAGATTGAAACCCAGTTTCAAAATTTAACAAACAGATTTGAAGAAATTAACTTTAAGATAGATAAACTTTCTACTAGACTATCAAAGGTACAGAGCGATAATCAACTAAGGTTTCAACAATTAGAGAAGTCAGTAAATAAAAATATCAGTACAGAGGCAGCAAGCATAACATCTTCATCTTCAACTTCATCATCATCTAGTGATCCAAATCTAACATTGCCTGGTACGAGTGAACCCCAAGATCTTGGTTCAATTTCTTATAAAGATATGACCAGCGAGGAAACAAATCAAGAGACACAATCAATTGATACTACAGCCTCAGTAGTAACTGAAAATTTTATTGTAGAAGAAAAAATTTTACCTCAAACAAATCCACAACAGCAGTATGAATTTGCAACAAGTTTTCTTAAAGTTGGAGATTATAATACTGCAGAGAGAGCATTTAGAGAATTTGTAAACACAAATCCAGATCATAAATTAGCTGGTAATGCTCAATATTGGTATGCAGAAACATTTAGGATTAGACAATTATATACTGACGCAGCATCAGCTTACCTTGAAGGTTATAAAAATTATCCTAAGAGCGACAAAGCTCCAATAAATTTATTAAAACTAGGAGTTTCCTTAGTACAAATTGGTGAAAAAGATCAAGGTTGTTTGATGATTTCGGGAGTTAAAAAGCAATATCCTAACGCAAAGGAATCTGTAATCCAAAAAGCCAAATATGAGGAAAAAAAGTTTGAGTGTAAAAAAAATAATTCATAAAAAAAATCTTCTTAAAATATCCGATAAAAAAATAATTAATATTTACCAAAGATTTAAAAAAAATATCATTTTTTTGAATGATAAATCTAAATTTTCTGCTGGAATTTCAGGCGGACCAGACAGTATGGCTTTAGCTTATTTTCTTAAACTTTATAGTTTAGAAAAGAAAATCAGAATAAATTACTATCACGTTGATCATGGATTAAGACATAGCTCGAAATATGAGGCCTTAATGGTCAAGAAAAAATTAAAATTAATCAATATAAATTTAAAGATCCTAAAATGGAAAGGTCAAAAACCTAAGTCAAATATTCAATCCAAAGCTAGAAAATCTAGATACAATCTTATAAGCAAGAGGTTAAATAAAAATTTAATTAATATTATTTTTCTAGGTCACACTGAAGATGATTTAATTGAAAACTTTTTAATTAGATTAAGCAGAGGATCTGGTTTAAAAGGTTTTGTATCGTTTAATTCAAAATTAATTGAAAATAATGGTGTTTATTTGTGTAGGCCATTGTTAAATTGCAGTAAAAGTGAGCTCGAGTATACTTCGCAAAAAATTTACAATTTTTATATAAAAGATCCATCTAATAAGGATTTTAAATATAAAAGATCTAGAATAAGGGAAATTATTCAAAAACTAAAAGAGGAAAAATTTAATTTTGAAAAAATTAAATTAACTATATCGAATTTAACAAAATCAAATGACGTTGTAGAATTTTATGTTAATAACAATTTGGATGAAAACACTATCTATTTAAAAAAGAAATTCGTAATATTAAAACACAATTTTTTTTTACAACCTGATGAAATAGTATTTAGAAGTTTTTCTAAAATATTAAGCGTTGTAGGCGGTAAGTACTACTCCTCAAGAGGAAGAAAAATCTTAAAAATGATTCACAGAATAGTATCTAATAACTTTTCAAAGGCCACCTTATCTGGGTGCACAATAGAAAAAATTAAAAAATTGACTATTATTTACCCTGAATCATTGAAAAAACTGTAATTCTGTATAATTTGCCTCTTGTTAAATTCGCAATAATTCTTAATTATATCGTATGAATTTTAGAAACTTAGCAATGTGGGCGGTTATAATAGTTCTTACTATAGGACTTTACAATATGTTTAAGAACCCCCAAAGGTCCATATCGCAAAATAATAGTATAATTTTTTCAGAATTTTTAAATGAGGTTGATAATGGAAGAGTAGTTCAAGTTGATATTCAGGGTAATAACATTAAAGGTATACTTTCAAATG
>ENA-OSEY01001410-OSEY01001410.1-marine-metagenome-genome-assembly--contig:-NODE-1410-length-16582-cov-3.111360_pt1 | contig 16582 bp, 18 predicted proteins | sample MGYA00248465_ERZ534230 | MGnify/ENA primary metagenome ERZ534230 (study PRJEB26409, sample SAMN06344110) | marine metagenome | isolation source: Sea water from surface | place: Atlantic Ocean:Southern...
AAGGTCTATTGAATCCACTGTTGATAAGTTATACACATCTTACTTACTCAACAAGAACAAAATAAAATGTCCAGAGACTTATATTTTCAGGGGTCAAAAAGCAGCTTCAAGATTTATCTCAAACTATAACTTTAAATCTAAATTAATATACAAACCATTATTTGGATCACAAGGCGATAACATAAGATTGATAGAGAGACCTAGCGATTTAGAAAAAATCGAGAACGAGACTAATATTTATTATTTCCAAGAGTATTTAGACAATAGTCCTAATTATGATTATCGAGTATTAGTTATAAATAATAATGATAATATAAAATATTTTTATATGACTAGATATGGCGAGACCTTCATAAACAATTTTTCTAAAGGTGCAAAATGTATCAAAGAGAAATTAAATGAAGACGTCATCGAGCTAGCAATTAAATCCTCTAGATTACTCAATATTGATTTTTGTGGTGTAGATATAATTGAATATAAACGTCAATATTATGTTATCGAAGTGAATAGTATCCCAGCATGGAAGGGACTTCAGAGAGTCGAGTCTTTGAATATTTCTGATTATATTACAAGCCTATTTAAATAATTTATTTCATGAAAATATCAGAGACCAATATAAAATTTGATCAAAAAAAAGTTGAATCATCATACACAACTTCATGTTCTTATGATGTGCAATGTATCAAGCCAGGTAATGTTAATTATTTTTCAGGACATCCTGATACAGTCATTGATGATTTTGTGAAAAGTTATGAAGTAACATCGAACATGATAACTTTACCTGATTTATCATTAGGACAAAGAATATATAAATGCGTTAAAAGCACAAAAGAAGCAGTAGAGACTAATACTAACTTAGGGATAATTCTTTTGTGTTCTGTCTTTATACAATCACTTCTAGCAGATGAAAAATATACACTCTCCGAGGCTACCAAAGCTATTATCATGGATGCATCTCAGCAAGATGTAACTGACGTGTGTAATGCTATTTCATTAGCTGATCCTGGCGGACTTGGCTCACATGAAAGTTATGACGTTAGATCAAGACCAGATATAAGTCTTCATGAAATAATGTCTTTATCTTCGGATTACGACCAAATCTCAAATCAATATTCAAAGTATTTCACTGACATATTTAATTTTATAATCCCAACTTTACATAATTCAATGAGCGAAATAAAAGACACGAAATATGCAATATCGTATAGTTTTCTTAAAATACTAGAAAAGTACCCAGATTCTCATATTACTCGCAAATATGGCCATAAAATTGCAAAAAAGACTAGCAAAGAGGCCTCTGATTTGATAAAAATATTAGACGGGGATACTCGACATGAGTCATGGGGTAAAAATCTAATGTCTCTTGATAAGCATTTTAAAATGACTCGGGTTAATCCAGGGACAACAGCTGATCTATTAGTCGTTTCAATGATGATATACGATTACTTCATTGGAATTGATAATACCTAGTCTGTGTCCGTTTATTAATAAACAAAAAAAAGGAGATAATAATGGCAGTAGTCGACAAAGTATTAGTTGGTGAAGCACTAGTTGTAACCGAAGGTGGGGATAACGAAATTTCACATATCGACTTATTAATGGGACCACGTGGTTCTGCAGTAGAAGATGCATTTTGTAACACTCTTTGTAATAACAAAGATGGTTTTACATCTTTATTAGCTGTAGTCTCACCTAACCTACCATGTAAACCAAGCACAGCGATGTTTAACAAGGTCACCATTAAAGGTGCTAAACAAGCTGTTCAAATGTTTGGTCCAGCACAGGCAGCTGTTGCAAGAGCTGTAACAGAGTGTGTGGAAGATGGAACAATTCCAGCTGATGAAGCTGATGATATTTTCATATGTGTAGGCGTATTTATTCATTGGGACGCTGATGACAATAAACGAATCTACGATTACAATTTTGAAGCTACAAAAATGGCTATCAAAAATGCTGTAAGTGGTGAGCCTAAAGCACAAGATGTTGTTGCTAAGAAAGCTACAGAACACCCATTTGAAAAATAATCAAACTTGATTAGTTCAATTAGAGCCAGCTATTCGCTGGCTCTTTTTTTTATAACATAATTGCTTATTTTCTTGCTCATCAAAAGTGATGAGACTAAAGCACCTGAAATGTTCATTTTACTTAACTTATATAAATCTAGAATAGAATTAACACCTCCTCCAACATAGTATTCTGTATCAGAATACTTCGGCATTCCACGAAGATATCTAAAGTCAGGCCCTTTTTTACTACCTACATCGGAAATGTTCATAAAAATAACTTTTTTCTTATAAGAAGAGTGAAACTTTTTGAAATATTGTGTTCCAAGAAATCGGTTTTTATAGTCATATGAGTGAATGTGATCTTTATAAACATAATTAATTAACCTTATATCTTCACAAGATTCACTACATAAGATAGGAGTTATATTTTTAATGTTCAATTTTTTGATTTTTTTTGAACCTACGTCTACCCAAAAGATCTTATTTCTGAACATATTAGCTATCTTGTAAATGATATCAATATTGTTACCATCACCATCAAGTAAGTCTAGATCAGCAAGATATATTGTAGACGGTTTATATCTAATTATTAAAGCTTTGATAAAAGCAATAGGATTTGATGAATACGTGGTAACAAGATCTATCGGTTCGTATGAGGCTCTATCACCTTGAATAGCTCTTACAACTTTGCCTTTTTTTAGATCAATTGCAGGTATAATATTCATGATGAAAAAGATTCTTATATTTGAGTATATTACAGGTGGAGGCCTCATTGAAAAGAAAGTTGATAATAGCCTACTTTTTGAAGCTGAAATTATTCTTAATTCCCTGATTGAAACATACAATTATGAAGTAAATTTTTTTTGTGATTACAGACATAGGTTCAGACACAAAAAGGACGCTATTATAGTATCAAATGATAACACTGAGATAATATACGACAGTAAATTTATAAATAAGTATGATTTTTATCTTCCAATATGTCCTGAAACTCATATGATTTATTACACTTATTTAAAAGAAATAACTGACTCAGTGAATAATATGAATCTATCATGTGCTGAAACAATTTTTGCAACAAGTGACAAGTTAACTTTTAGACAGATATGCAATAAAAAAAATATTTCTAGCCCTGATTCGTTTGATATTAGCAAAAGAAATCAACTTTACATTGAAAAAGATAGGACTGGCTGTGGATGTGTTAATACAAGGATTATCAAAGAAAAACGGACTGACACAAAAGATAAAATAACAGAGAAATATATACCAGGGCAAAGTTACAGTGTCAGCTTATACATATCACACAAAAGCTATAATATAATGTCGATTAATAAACAAATAATACAAAAGATAAATAATTCCATTAAATTGAAGGCACTTCTAGTTAATATCTATCCCTCATTTAGAGATCATTTATTCCATTTTATTGATAATATTTTAAATGTTTTTCCAAATCTCAGAGGTTTTGTTGGTTTAGATTTCATTGAGTATAAGGGAGAGTTATTTTTAATCGAGATAAATCCAAGATATACAACTTCTATGTCTCTTATTGAGAGATGTAAAAAAAAACATCCATTAGATTACAAATACAAAAAAACAAATGACTATGCAGGAAAATCATGTCAGCTAAAACTAATTTAATTAAGATTGGATGGGATATAGGTGGTGCACACATCAAGTATTGTGTTGAGTCTAGAGAATCTGATGTTATTTGGTATGATATTATCGATTTTGATTTTTGGAGAGATTACGCCAAACTGAGTGATCTTATTATAAGTATTTGTAAAGAATATCATCAAGAGGGGTCTTCATTAGTGAATTATTTTACAATGTCAGCAGAGATGTGTGATTGTTTTGATAACCGAAGAGCTGGCGTGAAATATATTCTTAATCAAATACATAAGATTAAATACAGTTCATATATTTTCTCTAAGCATGGCTTAATTAAATTCGATAGTAAGCATAAAATTACCCAAGATACAGTGGGGTCCTACAACTGGTACGCCTCTGCATTATATGTATCAAAATTCATTAATGACGCAATATTAATTGACTTTGGATCTACTACATGTGACTTTTCAATAATCAAAAATGGAAAAATTCAAAACAGAAGGACCTCAGATATAGATGGAATGTTTACAAAGGAACTTTTGTATACCGGCTGCTCAAGGACGCCAATCTATGCACACATCAATGAGATAATGTTTAGAAACAAGATTTATAGCATTATCCCTGAGAGCTTTTCTTCTATGTCGGATATCAACATAATTTTAGGTAACTTGAGCAAAGGAGATATTTACTCAAAGTCAGCTGACGGTTCTAGTCATTCTTTATTACAATCATATAAACGCGTCTCCAGATCTTTTGGTTTTGATTATGATAGATCTAAAAGAAATCTTATTTATAGTTTATGTTTAAAAATCTACGATATTCAATTTAAACTGATTGATAAGACATTATCTTTTCACTCTGAAAAATATTTTAAACACTCTAACTTTGTTGTTGTTGGACTTGGCTTAGGCTCTAAAATCATTCGTAATATGTGTAACAAGAATAGGTATGACTATTTAGATATTAGAGATATACTAAATAGTACCATAGTTAATGGTGATTATTTGTCGAATCTTTTTCCTGCATTCGTTTTAAATAGGTTAAGTTAATGAGCTACAAACTGCATCAGCTAGATTTTTCCGTTCCATCCATGCAAGTTTTTGAGAGTATTAAGAATGAAGATTGGTCTATTTTTCTAAACAGTAATAGCAAGCACTATCCAGATCAGAGATTTGATATATTATCTGCAAAACCAAAGAAAAAAATTATTTTTTCAGACGATAACACATATCTAATCAATGGTGACCAACAACCAAAAAAAAGTGAGTTATGTCCATTTGAATTACTCAAAAAAATAATGAGTGAGTATGAATCTAATTCTAACCCTGAAATACCATTTTCTGGTGGAGCAATAGGTTATATATCTTATGATTATGGTAATCATTTACACAATATTAAGAATAAAAATAAATGTTTTAATCATCCACTTTTTGCATTTGGTATATATGATTGGGCTATAATCTATGATTATGTTCAAGAAAAATCATTTCTTTTGTATCATGAAAAAAATAGTATCACCGAGAGTATTATTAATAATTATCAGGAGAAACTGGCGCACAGTCTTACACCATTCCAGATAACCTCTAGATGTGAGTCAAATATGAACTATGATTTATACGAAATGAAGCTTCTTAAAATATTAGAATATATTCGAGCAGGAGATTGTTATCAAGTAAATCTATCACAAATGTTTTCTGTTAGTTATGAGGGAGATGAGTATGAACTATATAAAAACTTAAACAAATCCTTTGCTTCGCCATACTCCGCATACATGAATTATCCATTTGGCAAGATATTATCATTTTCTCCTGAGAGATTCTTATCAATCAAAGACAATATTGTTGAAACTAAGCCCATTAAAGGCACTAGACCTAGATCTGATGATCCAGATGTAGATAAAAAAAATATAGAAGACCTTGAGTCTTCTCAAAAGGACAAGGCAGAGAACTTGATGATTGTTGACTTGCTTAGAAATGATTTAGGGATGAATTGTAAAAAGGGTAGTGTTAAAGTTGATAAACTTTTCGATATAGAAACTTTTGCAAATGTACATCATTTAGTAAGCACCATACATGCAGAAATAGATAGTGAATCAAATATTTACAATCTAATTAGAGATGCCTTCCCTGGTGGTTCAATTACTGGGGCACCCAAGTTGAGGGCAATGCAAATAATACATGAACTAGAGCCTAACAATAGGTCTATTTACTGCGGATCAATCGGTTATATTAGTTTTGATGAAAAAACTGACTTTAATATTTCTATAAGATCAATGCTATCTATAGACAATAATCTTTACTTCTGGGGAGGAGGGGGAATTGTTAATGACTCTGATATTAGAAGTGAATATAATGAGACAATTTCCAAAGTCAAACCGCTTCTTGATACATTTTCTGACTAATAAGTTTAAAGTTTCTTAAGATATTCTGACACATTACTGGATCAATATTATCTCGCTTCGAGTGAGAGCATAATGCGCCACGCAGACCTATAAAATTAGGTTGTAAAGAGAGCGCTTCTTTTAGCCTAATTGATGTAAGAGAGCCGGATATCCCACAAAATTTGTTAGATTCCTTACAAGATTCTACAAAGAACTTCAGAGTATCTGTTGATAAAATATCAAGTGTAGATTGATTATTCTTTGAGGCTGTATCAATCATCAGCCCATCATAATTTAGTTTAAGTATTTCCTCTATTTCTTGCTCACTATCTATCAAGTCTGCAAATATTACTCCCACAGTTTTGATAGTTAAATGCTTTACTGATTTCAAAAAATTATAATGGTCTTGCAACAGGTTAGTATCAAATATTCCTATCTTTACATATTCGATCCCCAACTGATCTAAGAATTCTATTCTTTTCGATTGCTTTTTTGTTAGGGGACTAGAATCATTTCCTGCGGTCACACTGAGTTTATTATTACTAATTATTTTAATAATTTCCTCTATAGAGCTATCTCCAACGTAACCGAGCGCACCATCTTTTACATTTTTAACGTCAACTATATCAAAATTGAATTTAGATATTATCTCAGCTTCATGAACATTCTTAATACTTGCAAGGATCTTAGTCATTTTTTGAAATAGCCTTCAATTTTTTCTTCTATCCAGCTCCATGCTAATTTTTCTCTCTCTCCCCCTGTTTTATCTATTCCTATTTTTAGGTAATCATATTCTTTTTTTACTTTTTCGTCATCAATCATGCCTAGTCTTGTTGATAGTACTGCTAGTTCAATAACTGAAAACTGAGCTCTATTGAATCCCATAAAGGGCCTTAAATTCTCTGTATTAAGAATATTACAAATAATCTTTGGTCTGAGTTCATCCTCGATAAAGCTTGATACTTTTAAATTCATATATGAATTTGTATTTGAAAGATGAGCAACTTCATTCTTTGAACATGGACTTAAATCCCAATCCTTCTCTCTTCCAGTAACTATTCCAGCAAATACTTTTACATCATCGATGAAATTTACTGTTGCTTTTTCAGTTTTAAGAAGATTATCTAATGTCTGTGAGGGCTTGAAGGGCGAGATCTGAACACACTTTTTATCCGCATGATCAACAAACTTTATCCCCATAGGAGCTATGTGAACTCTTTCATTTTCATTTATCGTTGTAACTATTACTTCATGAATCATTTTCTTTTTTTGAATGTTGGCCCCAATTCTTTAGATTGGAGTTTATTATCAACTTTTTTATCAACCAAACAACCCCAACTTAATTCCTCATCTTGTTGATATTCTTTTTGCAATTGATGTGCAATCTGTGCCCTTGCAAGCTCCACTCCCAAATAAAAGGCATGACCTGCATCATCGCTTACCTCAAGATGCTCATAGAAGTCGAATGGATCAGAAAAGATTTTGTACACATTTTTATTAAATAAATGTATACCATCATCGTTCACATAAATCCTATAATTTTTATCTTTGATATTGCCTTGCATCTCGATGAGTTCATCAGAACAAAAGGCATAATCTTTATGCCCATGATGAACTAAAAGCCCATCATTTATGTGCTTAGGTGTTAAGTTATTTTCAGACGCTGCATGAATGATTCTTCTTGCAAGGTCAGTTTCCCTGATGACAGTTGAACAATGTCTACTAACCTGAGTAGTAAGAATGTGATTCAATTTCAGCTCTTCAATAATGCCAAGCATGATCATATTTATCCCAGATGTATCAGCATGTGTTAATTCTGTTATATTGCCAAGCCCCATCATAATATGAATATCGGGATATTTTTCTCTAAGGTTAACGTATCTTACTAGACTATCTGTGAATCCATATGATATTGGATCAAGTATAGGATCAGCAATAAATATCAATTCATCATCTAAAGCACGATCAATAAGTTTATAAAATTCTGTTATATCATTATCAGTGGGAATTAAGATCGGGTATGAATCTAAATTCTCTAGTATATGATATGTTTCTGATTTAATACTTAGTAGATAGTCAGCACCTGCTTTAGAACCTCGTATAAGTTCATCAGTATTATGTGAATCAATGCTAACATAAAAGTTTCTATTCTTGAGCTCTTGGACAATCTCTTCAAGATGTGGAAAGTGTTTGTTTGGTAGGCAACCTACATCAATAACATCTGCACCTTCTGATCTGAAGAACTCTGCTTTTTCAATGACCTGATCCACAGTCATGTTCAGCGCATCTGTTATTTCCCCGAATATTGATGTTTCAAACTTTGATAGATCGTACTTTACAGGCTTTGCTCCAAAAAGAAGTGGTAAATCTTTGAGTTCATCGGGACCCCTAGTGATTGTTTTGCTTAACTGCTTTTCAAGAGATTTGATATCTCCTCTAACTCTTCCAGGTATGATTATCTCATCAAAGTCATTGACATCACCAATTCTTCTTTCAATCATATCAGTAGTCAAAAGTGCAGCAACATTTACATTTAAGTTTCTTATTTCATATGAAAACTTTTTATCTTCAATACTGTCAATAACTGTCTTAAGTCCTTTTTCTGCCAATTTTCCAGTTATGAATAATATCTTTTTCATTGAGACAGCTTCTTAAGGTGTTTTTTCAGTGATTTAACATTATCTACAACAATCACATTCTTAAACTTTTTAAGTTCTTTAAAGTTTTTGAGATCAATTTCTCTCGGATACAATGTTACAAGTTTTTTTGGAGCTTGCGTAATTACAACTGGCTCAGTGTCACAGGCAAAAACTAAAGATACTACTTCACATTTTCCTGCCTGCGCAAACATATTTGTTACAAGTGTATTTGAAACCCCTTGTGCCATAAGCGCTATTGTATTAGACGTAGCAGGAGATATAACAACAAGCTTGTAAACTGATTCGTATAATAAACTGACTGGGCTCGCACTAGCTGTGACATCCTTGAAAATTTTAATTTTGTTTTTTTCGAAAATAGATAGATCATAATCATACCACTTCAGCACTTCTTCACCTGCTTTACTTAAATATAAATCTACATTTTCTAGGGTTAGCATTAAATCAATCGATTCCTTCAAGTAGTGACCTGAACCGGTTATGCACCAAGCTATCCTTTTTTTATCCATAAAATCTGTCTATCAATGATCTGTTTTTTTCAATGTCATCCTTTGAGTTGATGTTTATAAACATTTCTTCATTTTGCTCAAAGAAAATTTCTTCATAGCCGCAAGCAGTATACCACTTATCAATTTTTCTCTCTCCTGTTTCTAAAAATACTCTTAAATTTTCTTTGAGTGATGAATCTAAACGAGCATAAACAGGTTGTAGTCGATCTCCAGTTTTGGTTACCAATATATGTTGATCTGATTCATAGTTGATGAATTTTTCAAAATAGTCTTCTTTTACAAAAGGGCCATCACTAGGCAGTATGATGACATACTTGTTTTTACTTTTAGATAACGCAGTATATATGCCAGAGAGAGGTCCCTGGTAATTATCTAATATATCCGAATAAAGATAGGGATGTAATTTTTCATATTCCTTTAGATTATTATTAGCAATGATAAAAACATCATTAGAATATTTATTAGAGATTTCGATTATTCTTGATAAGACAGAAAATCCGTTAAATTCCATCAAGCCCTTGTCCTCATAGTTCATTCTGGATGATTTTCCACCTGATAAAACAGCTATAGAGAGATCATCTTTTTGTAATTTAGTCGACATTACAATATTATAAGCTGATAATTTTAAATAGATAACTTATATAATATATTATGAAAATATTCTTGGCACCAATGGTTGGAAGAACTGATAAATACTTCAGAAAATTAGTGAGAATTATATCTCCCAACATAATTATGTTCACTGAGATGATTACGGTAGACTCTCTAATTAGGGGTAATTTAAGAAATTATACCGTGAATAAACAAGAACACCCCCTTGTAGCCCAGATTGCAGGTAATGATTCAGGTAAATTTATTGAGTGTGCTGAAATACTAACAAAATCAGGTTTCGATGAGATCAACCTCAACATTGGTTGTCCAAGTGCAAAAGTAGTTAAAGGAGGTTTTGGAGCATGTCAGATAATAGATCCATTTAAAGTTGCTGAGTTTGTTGAGGCAATAAAGTCTTGTACCGATTTACCTGTATCAATAAAAACGAGACTAGGACTAGGGTACGATCAAGACTTAGATGATATTAAAAAATTTATTAGACTAACCAGTGAGGCAGGCTGTGAAATTTTTTACATACATGCAAGAAATGCCATCCTAAACGGTTTATCTACAAGGAAAAATAGATCTGTACCACCTTTGAGGTACGATGACGTAATGATACTCAAAGAAACATTTCCACATTTAAAGGTTTATATCAATGGCGGTATAGTTAATTTGGAGGACTTAAATGAGTTATTAGCAGTTTATGGGGGTGTTATGCTGGGAAGGAAGATATATGATGACCCAATGTTTCTTAATGATATTGAGAAAAAAATATTCTTCTCTAATAATTATTTATCTACTCAAAAGGTTATTTCCAGATACATAGATCAGCTAGAACCAGAGGATAACCAGAATAAGTTATTTGCACTTAGACATCTTACGAATCTACACAAAGGAACATGCTATGCAAAAAAATGGAGAAAATATTTACATTCAGTGATAAATTCAGATCAACCATTACAAAATATTAAAAATTTCGACTATAGGGACAAAAATGAAGAGAGAAAAATTAACTGCTCGTAAAGCTAATATTGATAGACTTTATGAGGAATCAGTTCAATGTCCAGAATTTGAAGTAAGCTTTATAAAAAAATTATTTAAGAAATACTTCAATACAAAATGTATAAGTTTAAGAGAAGATTTTTGTGCATCTGCATTGATCTCATCAGAGTGGGTCAAAGACAATAAGAATAATACCTCCATCTCAGTAGATTTAGATAAAAGGATGATTAGTGCAGCAAAAAAGACCGCTCAAAATAGATTAGATAATGAGCAACGATCAAGAATGAAAATTAGATATGGAGATTCATCTAAATACAAGGGAGATATAGTAGACTGCATTCTTGCTACAAATTTTAGCTATTTTGTTTTCAAAGATAGACAAAAGCTTATTAAGTACTTTTCCAATGCATATAGTCAACTTAAAAAGAAAGGATTGTTTATGCTAGATGCATTTGGAGGATATGAGGCTCATCAGCTTTTAGAAGAGAGAACTAAACATAAAGATTTCACATATGTTTGGGATCAATCCTCGTTCAACCCGATAACACATGAAATTCAATGCTATATTCATTTTGAATTCTCAGATAAAACCAAGAAAAAACGAGCATTTAGTTACAGTTGGAGACTTTGGATGTTACCAGAAATTCAAGAGTGTCTAAAAGAGGCCGGATTCAGATACGTAGATGTATATATGCAAGGTTGGGATAACGAAAAGGATGAGGAGACAGAGAGATTTTATAAGGTAACCAAATGTGATGCTGACCCTGCTTGGGTGGCTTATTTAGTAGCTAGAAAATAGATTGATTGTTTTTGCATACATTTTATAATGTTCCTGAGAGTTAGTTATGCAGTCGCTATGTTTATCATAGAGGAAAGTCCGGGCTCCAGGGATAAAAGCGCCAGGTAACGCCTGGAAAACGTGAGTTTTGGAAAGTGCTGCAGAAAATAACCGCCTATTATTAGGTAAGGGTGAAAAGGTAGGGTAAGAGCCTACCGCTGCTGAGGCAACAAAGCAGGCATAAGTAAACCCCGCTTGGAGCAAGGCAAATTTGTGATTAATCCCAAGACAATCACATGGTTGCTGCTAATGAGATTATTGGTGACAATAATCCTAGATAAATGGCTGCACGCGACAGAACCCGGCTTATCAACTAACTCTCAATCATCATAAATACCCTCTAAGTGTATGATATATATGAACATATCAAATCAATCATTTCATACCATTATCATCAATTTAGCTATTTATTTGCTTGCATAAATCAAAAATAGGGCATATAGTGTTGATAAATGGCAATATTTGTTATTTTGTGGAGAATTATGGAGAATCTGTTTAAAGGTATTCACAACCTTAGTCTCGATTCAAAGGGGAGACTTGGGATTCCTATTACCTATCGTGATCACATAATGGGCTTATTAAAAGGGTCTATGGTGATCACCATAGATACAGAAGACAAGTGTTTACTTCTCTATCCTTCAAGCGTTTGGTCCAAAATTCAGGATAAAATCAGCAAGTTACCTTCATTTAATAAAAATGCAAGAAGGATTCAAAGACTTTTAATAGGACATGCAGAGGACATTGATGTCGATTCTAGCGGGAGAATATTAATATCAAAACCCTTGAGAGAATACGCATCATTATCAAAGAAAATAATTTTGATAGGACAGGGCGAAAAGTTCGAAATTTGGAACCAAGGCACTTGGAATGAAAATGTTGAGATGTGGCGTGAAGAAGCTACATCTATTGATGATGAGGAGGCATTGAGTGACTTAAGCATATGATCAGCAACAACGAATATAAAATATTGGGTGTTAGTGCAGATGATGATAGCTCAGTAATTAAGCTAGCCTTTAAGAAGCTGGCATCAAAGTATCATCCAGATAAGAACAAGGATAGCACTGAGTCAAACAGGATATTTGTAAAAATTAAATCAGCCTATGAAAATATTATGGAAAGTAAAAAAAATGAATAACACTGACTATCATATCCCAGTAATGAAACATGAAGCAGTAAGTCACTTACTTTCTGATAGAGACGGCATATATATTGATGCCACACTCGGATATGGCGGACACTCAAGACATATCTTAAAAGAAACATCATCTAAGTCAAAACTATTTGCAATTGACAAAGATATTGATGCAATCGAATTTAATAAAAAAGAATTATCAGAAGAGAAGAGGTTTACCCTTAAACATGGATGTTTCTCTTCTCTAGATGAATATGCGAGAACATGGAACATATATGGATCGGTTAATGGAATTCTATTCGATTTAGGAGTGTCTTCAGTGCACTTGGATAGTGCTGAAAGAGGCTTTAGCTTCAACAAGAATGCAGCATTAGATATGAGGTTTGATAGAAGCAGGGGCAAGAAAGTATCTGAATACATAAATGAATTACCTGAGAAGGAAATTGAGTATATTTTAAGATCATATGGACAAGAAAAATTTTCAAAAAGAATTGCAAAAAATATTGTAAAGCATAGGATAAATAATCCTATTAGTGAGACATTCGAACTTGTAAATATAATTAACAAATCCGTGATTGTTAATGATAAGAATAAACATAACGCCACCCGTTCTTTTCAAGCATTAAGGATATTTATTAATAAAGAACTCGAGGTTCTAAAAGAAGTGTTAGAGAAGTCATATAATATCCTTGCTCCCAAGGGACGGCTTGTTCTAATCACTTATCATTCTCTAGAAGAAAAAGTAATAAAAGATTTTATTGTGTTTACTGATCATAATCTAAACGTTCCTCGAAAGATGCCGATAAAAAAAGAATTCTTGACAAAGATGTTTACAGTGATAAAGAAAATCAAACCATCTGCAGATGAAGTAACTTCAAATCCTAGATCTAGATCTGCAAAAATTAATGTTTTAGAGAAGCAACAATGAATCTGACCTATTCACTTATTTTGATAATTTTTATAACTATGTCAGCTTTTGGTGTAATTTTCGTGAAATATCAAAATAGAATGCTAAATATTGAAATATCCAAAAATGAAAAAAGATTATTTTACCTCTCAGAGTCATATAGACAATTACTTCGAGATCAAACTGAAGTGACGGATAGAAAGCTTCAGAAAAATAGTTTAGGAGAAGCGCTAAATATGCAGCTACCTACTAAAGAAAGAATTTTAATCATGAACTTAGAACATTAGGAGGACACCATGTTTGAAATAGTTAATAATTATAATCAAAATGCAGTTATCAAAGTCATTGGTGTTGGAGGTGGCGGTGGTAACGCAATCATTTCAATGCTGAAGTCACAGATCCATGGAGCTGATTTTTTAATTGCAAATACCGATGTGCAAGCATTGAGAGATGTTGATGGAGCAACAACTGTTCAAATTGGGTCTGAAATAACAAAAGGGCTGGGTGCTGGAGCTGATCCTGAAAAAGGAAGACAAGCTGCTCTGGAGGCCAGCGAGACACTTAAAGAATCAATTGAGGGAGCTGACATGCTCTTTATTGCTGCCGGAATGGGAGGAGGTACAGGAACTGGTGCCGCGCCTGTAATAGCTCAAATTGCAAGAGACCTTGGTATTCTCACTGTTGCAGTTGTTACAAAACCATTCGATTTCGAGGGTCCGGAGAGGATGTCAAATGCTCAAGAGGGTATTAACAATCTCGAACAGTGGGTGGATTCATTAATTGTTATTCCAAATTCTAAGCTTAAAGAAGTATATGGAGGCAGTGAATCAATATTTTCTTCCTTTGAGAACGCAAACGATGTTTTAAGAGGAGCCGTAAAAGGTATAACAGAGATAATTACTATCCGAGGGTTTATGAATGTAGACTTTGCCGACGTAAAAACTGTCATGTCCGGGATGGGTAAAGCAATGATGGGGTCAGGTGTATCATCTGGAGAAAATAGGGCAGCGGAGGCTGTTACAACAGCATTAAGTAGTCCTTTGCTAGATAATATTGACCTTCAAGGAGCAAGTGGTGTTTTAGTTAATATCACATCTGGTTCAGACTTAACAACAGATGAATTTGAGGTTATTGGAAGCAAAATAAAAGAGATCGCAAATGAAGATGCCAAGATTATAACAGGATGTATTAAAGAGGATGATAATATTGGTGATCTTAGAGTTACAATAATTGCGACTGGGTTTGCTCAAACTAGTCCTGCAGATACACTATCCTCGGAGGCAAGCTCACCTGAATTAGATAAAGGCGCTATAAACAATAGTGATACGTCAATCATACCAGGAAATCAGATCTCTGATGAGTCAATCGCACAGGTGAATGTTAACCAGCAAGATGATCAGACTTCAATTGATATACCTGCGTTTTTAAGACAGCAGGCAGATTAAGAATACAACTAAATCTCAGAGTATCAGGCTGCTGTTATTTATAACAGCAGCTCTTGTTATATTTCTACTTATAATTACTCGGTTATATCACCTTCAAATTAAAGGAACTGATTGCTTCTTTTTTAATGAAGGTTCATGTAAACAGAATATTTTTGATGAGGCATCAAAGAGGCATATTCATAATCAGATCATCAAGGCACAAAGAGGTATAATTTATGATCGAAACAAGGATATCCTTGCGATGTCATTACCCGCTAAAACACTCTGTATAAATCCATATAAACTATTTTATAAAGATCATAATACTGATGTTCGAAAACTCTCCAATATTTTGGACATACCATATGCAAAGCTAAAAAAGATTATAAATAAGAATAAGGATAGAAAAGAGTACTATCTCAAAAGACATATCTCCAAATCCATATATCTTGAAATAAGTAAGATCTCTAATCCAAATATTTATTTTATAAACGAAAATAAAAGATCATATTTAGGAGGTGAAGCATTTTCTAATATAATTGGATTTACCGACATCGATGATAACGGCCAAGAGGGAATTGAATTAGTCAATAATGATGCTCTTAAACCTGTCGATGGATATAAGAAAATAAAAAAAGATAATATTGGAAGATCTATCGAGACAATAGAGGTTACAAGCAAGCCAAGTCCCGGGAAAGATTTGATTTTAACCCTTGATAAACGAATACAAATAGTCGCATACGATGTTCTCAAAAAGTATATACAAAAATATCGAGCAGAGAGTGGTTCTATAGTTCTCGTAGAGGCAAAATCTGGCAATATTTTGTCAATGGCAAATTATCCATCATTTGACCCAGAAAAAAGACATACATACAAAGGTTTAAAATTAAAAAATAGGGCTATCCATGATTTGATCGAGCCAGGCTCAACGATTAAACCTTTTATAATTTATGCCGGTCTGAAAAACAAAGTTATAGAAAAATCAACAATCATTGATACTGCACCGGGTGTAATTAAATTAGATAACCAAGAAATTAAAGATTGGAAGTACCTAGGAAAAGTATCTACTGGTGATATTATCAAGTTTTCTAGTAATATTGGTGCTGCCAAGGTTTCAAAAAAATTATCAAAAAAACAACTGATAAGCAATCTTGATTTATTTGGGTTTGGGCAATCTTTATTTATAAATCTTCCAGGCTCAAAAAATGGATCATTACCATCGCCTAACTCGTTAAGTGAATCCGATCATTTTAGTATTGGTTATGGTTATGGGCTGTCGGTTTCATTAATGCATTTAGTTAATGCATACACGATACTAGCTAATAATGGTTCACAAACTCAACTAAAGTACATCACAAATACTTATCCAGATCATAACAAACAGGTACTAGATGGAAAAATATCGAATATTATTCTTGATATGATGAGTGAAGTTGTTCACTCTCCCGATGGTACTGGCAAAAAAGCAAGCGTTAGTGGGTATACTGTCTATGGAAAAACAGGAACAGTTCGGAAAATAAAA
>ENA-OSEY01001412-OSEY01001412.1-marine-metagenome-genome-assembly--contig:-NODE-1412-length-16578-cov-3.123023_pt1 | contig 16578 bp, 17 predicted proteins | sample MGYA00248465_ERZ534230 | MGnify/ENA primary metagenome ERZ534230 (study PRJEB26409, sample SAMN06344110) | marine metagenome | isolation source: Sea water from surface | place: Atlantic Ocean:Southern...
GTCATGCCCACTTCTGCAGTGTATAGCGCGGGTGTTTCAACAGAGTATGGCCCATTGAAAAGCAAGAACCCATAGGCAACTGAATCTTCATCAGCATCCATGCTTGGAGTCCACGAAACATCTATTGTAGCACCTGCGGCTATAGATTCAGTTGTGATGATAACCTCTGCGCTATCTTCAGGAGTAACTAATGAAAATGGTGTTGGTGCATCATTTACAGAATTTATAATGACCAGTACTGTGTCGTAAACAAACGAGCCCGAACCATCAGTACCTGCAATATGCAACGTATCAACACCAAACATATTTAGCATTGGTGATATGTGAAGGTCATAGCCATCGATTGCAAAATCAAAAATATCATTATTGGACGCCATTACATCAAACTGAATACTATCACCGTCCACATCAACAAAATAAGGTTCTGTATCCGTACCGCCTAAGCTAATCACAAATGGCTCAGCATCCTCATCTGCTACTATATCTGCCATCGGCGTAATAATTTCTGGAGCATCATTAATTGGCACCACATGAAGAGACACACTATAAGGCTCACTATAGGTTGATCCATCGTAGGCAGTTACGATTAATGGTATATCTCCAAAAAAGTTTTCAACAGGCACAATTCTAAATCCATATTGTATCGGATTAATTGAGTACTGATTTACAATTGGATCTGTTTCATCCGCAGCAGAAATATCTAAAATAATTGATTCAAACTGGGTGTCGGGATCCCTGATAACAAATTGATATATGAACACATCAAACGAGTCATCTTCCATTATCTCAAAAGATGGTGCATCAACAATCTCCGGAGTATCATCAATGAAATTGACAGTAACTAAGATAGTATCCATTGCGTCATCGCCAGATGGGTCTGTTGCTGTTACAAAAACGCTATCTTGTCCAAACATGTTGGGGTTGAAGGAGAGATTGAGTAATTCACCATCCAGAGTTGCTTGAACTGCTCCAGCGCCAATTGTGTATACGTTAAAGTTCAATGAGTCTCCATCACTATCATAAAAATAGGGTGCAGTTTCAGTGCCTAAAAGATTAATTACTATATCCTCGGAGTCCTCATCGACAGCTATATCTGGAGCAGATGTTACAACTACAGGAGCATCATTACCGCCTATTACATTAACAATAAGTTCAACGACATCACTAGATGAAATTCCATCACTAATACTAGCTGCGATAGATAACTGTCCTGAAAAATTGTCCGCAGGTGTTACTGTGTAGCCATCCGTAATAGCTAAAGATGTGTAATTATCTCCATCCGATATTTCTAATGTAAGCGAGCCCAGTTCAGAATCAGGGTCTTCTACAATGAAATCGGTTAATAGAATATCAAATGGTACTTCCTCAAATGTCTCAAAACTTGCTGCATAAATAATTACAGGTGCATCATTTACAGCTGTAATCGATATTTGGACCTCAGCAATCTCTGATGAGAGTTCGCCATCACTAGCAGCATAGATAAACATATCAGAAATTGTTTCACTACCATCATGAACATAGGAAATTGATTGATCTGTGTTGACTGTTAAAACGCCATGCATAGGTTCTTCGAGGACTATAATCTGAAGATCATCCCCATCTACGTCAACATCATTAAAAAGTAGCCCTGAATCTATGCCCGAAGCATAAGTTCCTGCCTCATCAACACCGAAAGTGTCATTCGTGGCAACAGGTGCATCATTAACAGGAGTAACATTAACGGAGAAAGTAACAGGAACATCATATCCGCCATCATAAGCATTTACAGTGATATCAGATGCTGCATCACCATTGAAATTTTGCTCTATCGCAGTGAGAGTAATCATCTGGCCTGTAATCGTTGCAGAAACTTGATCACTCCCTGTGTTTGTAATAACACTGTAGACTATCTGTGACGGTGCATGCTCCGCATCATACATCTTACTGTACAGATCAAGCTCAATTGAACCATCTTCCTCAAGCAAAACTGGCTCTGTCCACGACCATACTGGGGCAGTATTTGCTCCGCAAATAACAACGCTGTTAGAGGTATAACTTTCACCATCACCTGTTCCATCATTTGGTGTTACAACAGCATACCACTCTTCATCACATAATGTTGCTGAAGCTGGGACAGTTGCATTAGTTTGAGAAGTTTCTACTGTGCCATTTTTATACCATACTATGCTAGCAGTTACATTATCACCATCAATATCTTCAGCCATAAAACTTACACTAAGATCATTATCAATAGCTGGTACTGCTGGGTCAATTGCTAGATCCTTAACTGTTGGAAGGTCATTAACAGCAGTTACACTAAGCTCAACTTGATAAATGTCACTACTAGCACCATCCTGATCTTTTGCAACAACTCCAACAAAGAGAGTCCCATTATAGTTTAGATCAGGTACTAAACCATCACCACTTGAATTTAGAGTATAATTATCTCCGTCAAGAACTGAGATAGAAAACGTTTGATCTAAACCATCAGGGTCTGAAATAACAAAATCAGAAACTGAAAAGGTAATACCACTATCTTCTGCTATAGAACCTGGACCATTATACCTTGTTATTTGCGGTGAATCATTTACCTGTAATACTGTAATAGGAATTGAAAATGAAACAGATGCTAAACCATCAGAAATAGAATATCCCACATCTAGCGCTCCAACATAATCTGCAATTGGAGTTATCGTCTTCAAATCATCTGATACGCTGTATCCATCCCCTGGTTCAACTTGTAATGTAAAATCAAACGGAAAGTCATTATCTACATCCTCCACCACAAAATCATAAATAGATGCAGTAAAGCTTTGGTCCTCTTGAATCTCATTTGGGCCAACATAACTGACAACAACTGGCTCATCATTTACCGCATTAATAGGAATGTAATAATATTCAGTAAAACTCTCCTCGTCTCCCTCTGACCTATCTACAACGGTGAAAGAAATATCATTCTCATAAAGGTTTACATCATCAGGAGTACCAGATATTATAGCACTATATACTATGTCAATTCCAGGTCCTGAGCTGTATACATTGGTAACATCCAACCAATTTTCAGCAGGTCCACCAATAGAAACTTCATAAACGCTAGCATCCTCGCTGCCATCAGGGTCTTTCCATGATAAAGTTAAACTGTATGTCTCTTCTTCATTTGCAGAGCCATTATTAATTATATCCGAACCACTTGTTACAAGAAAAGATGGGTCATTAACTGGGTTAACAGATAACGGTACTGTATAGATATCTGCACCGCCCTGATCATCAACAACTTCCACATGAACATCTATTGCGCCATTAAAATTTTGAGGTGTATTTATCATTTCAGGCATATCCATTGACCTTGTATAATTATCACCCGGCAAGATATTAAGTGTCATATCAACAATATCATTATCAGGGTCACTAATCGTAAAATCATAGATTTCGAAGAAAAAGCCCTCGTCCTCATTAAAATCTGTTGAACCATTGTAAGAAATAATAACAGGATTATCATTTACAGGATCAATACTGACATCAACAAAAGCATCAGAATAAACATTCCCGTCATTCGCTCTTAATGTTAGGGTGGCAATGCCCATGCCATAAAAGTTTTCAGAAATAGTAGAGACAATTAACTGACTACCTTGAAAATAAGCTGACACAACCTCATCGTTAGTGTTGCCTGCAACAGTAAGGATTAACTGTGAGATAGCTTGTTCAGAATCAGTGACAAACCCAGCCATTTGCACACGGTTACCTTCAGAATCCTCAGCAATGTGAATCATTGGAATTTCGTCACTCCAAACGGGTGCTGTATTCGCACCACAAATGGTAACCACGTTTGATACAATCCAATCACCTTGCAGTTCTCCATCTCCAGGCCTGACTTCAGCATACCATTCTTCACTACAGCTAGTAGCGGCAGCAGGCAATACTGTGCCCACATAACTTGTTAAAACGCCATTTTTAAACCAATTAATTTCAGTATTTTGTTCAGCATCACCATCAGGATCAGAAAAAGTGTATGAAACGGTAATATCATCGGTATCATTTGGGACTGCAGGAAATAGCGCAACATCAAAAACCTGAGGAGGTCTGTTTACAGCTATGTATGCATATGCTGATTGAGAGCCAAGACCTAAATTACCTCCCATGTCAGTAGCACTAACTTTGTAGTACATTGGAACATTGTAAGGAGGATTTTCATCTAGATAATTAGGCGAGACCGAATATCCAACGAAATTGCTAAAATTAGATTGGAAGAGGGAATCAGGTGCTCTATGTATACTGTAAAAATTAAAGTCATCTACATCAACAGAATTCCATGATAAAGATACCATACTGTTCTCCACAACTGCGAAAAGTCCATTGGGTGCTGGAGGCGCAATGTTATCATAAGACCTGCCAGTAATATAATCGGAGTGGAAATTCAAGTTAGGATCATCTGTGTGAGCAACCACTTTAAAAGCTGTCGCCAATTCATCTTCAATCGTATTAACTAGTGCTGCGTAAGGTTCATGCCCGATCCATGGAACTGTATTGAGATAATCCCAGGTGCCTTGCTCTGATACCATAACGTCATTACCAGATGGAGTGACTAAGAATTCATTTTGTCCTGGAACTGTCCAAAAAAGCTCACACATTGCACCGCCACCATTTTCATAATATTCTAGAATTATTTCATGTTGACCTTCAGAAAGTTCAATTGAACCGTTGTGAGATGTAGGTGGAAAATCATACCATTGATCAATAACTAGGTTTCCATTTACAAAGAGCCTTACACCATCATCTGAATGCGTTCTAAAATTATATAATCCTGATACAGGCGCGAAAATATCACCTGTCCATCGGACCTGAAAGTCATCAACAACAGGTATAGGGTTCTGGTCAAAATTTATATTTATAAGAGAGTCCTCTCTTGTAAGAATCAGTTCACCAAAGTCTGGAGACGCCCCTGAACCTGGGCTTGAAAAATATTCTCCATAAAATACACCTTGACCTGTCAACACATAATCGGATGGACTCGGGCTATATCTATACAAACTAAATTCTGTAAAATGTGGTAGATCAATTAAATCACCTGGAACCCATGATAGCATCATTTGCTTTCCTTGATCATTATTAACATCCATAAGGCCAGTTATACGTGGATTCTGATTAGGTGCTACTAAAATTTCAATATTTTCAATCGTAAATACGCCTTCAGCGTTTAAAGCGACCGTGAGATAATTACCTTCACAGTCAACGCCCCATCCATAATCGTTACACTGCTCACAGTTGTTGTCGTTAATACAATAATCCTGAGCCCAGCCATCATCGTAGACAATAAATTCTATGTCAAGTGGGGAAGCTACCTGACCATCTAAATGAACAGCAAAATCATAAGACATATCATAGAGAAAAATTCCATCTCCATTAAATATACCATTACTGGAGTCTCCAAACATTACTTCGCTCCCTTGAATCATCACAGCAGGGTCAATTCCCATATCGGTTTCAACAAAAGCATCTATAATTGTATTTGATGAACCAAAGTCAAACCTCACGCCATCAGCATAATTTAGGTCCGGTGATACTATGTTTACGGACAGACGAACTATTGTGTGATTGTCCCCCTCAAATCTAAATGCATTTGCTTCAACAGTCGTACCTGTTAAGTCCCGACTACCTTGGGCATATATTGAGCTTGTAATTAATGTTAGAATAAATAATACCGATAGATTTTTCACATTTTTCATGTTCAATTTCCTTTTTATTACGCGTAGTGATAAAAGTTGTGTACTAAAACTGCTTTTAATTTAATTAAAAAAGCTCCCGATAGATGAATTTTATGGAGATTTTTTATAAAATTTTAAACGAAACTTTTCAAGCAAAATCAGATATTTTTAATAAGGCCCATAAAGTTCCATAATTCTTTTTGTAAGTGTTTCTTTAGTATGCCTTGAAAACTCAGTATTTTCCATAATTGCTTCGAAGGCCTGATGAATTTCTTGAGTATTTTCCACAATCATACTTTTATTGTCTTTAATATCATCTTCAAACTTGGTTAATTGATCAATTGCATTTTCAATAAGGTTCTCCCTCTCCTCTAATTTTTTTCTGAAAAGCTCTATTCTTATATCGATCTCAGCTGACAGTTCATCGTAATTACTGAAAATTAGATCATTGTTTTCAGTTATTAACTCCTGAGCTTCATAGATATCATTTTCGCGACTAATTGTTCTTATCTCATTTTCTCTCAATCTGTTTAACAGTTCTTCATTCTGTTTCCTATCTTTGTCTGCAACACTCCGAATTGAAAATTGAACTTTGTTCTTATCATAGGATGCGATCTTTCCACTACCATCCTCAATTCCACCTATAAAAGTAGTTAACTCCCCTAACCTATTATATGTAGTTATGAAGCCTCCATTTTGATTATCCACTACACGAATTGAATTCACGGTAATGTCTCCTAGGTCACTGCTTTTAGAAGCCGTGAACATAACGAAACTAATAGAAAGACAAATTGCAGTAAAAAAACCGTAAAAATATTGATTCATTTTTATCCCCATTCTTTAAAATTATTTCATTATCTAAAATATATTAATCATTTGTTGTTTCTAGTTTGCCCCGACCAACTTCATCCACTCCAACGATTGACCTTGCTGAACCAAGATTATTATTTATCGTTAATAAACCAGCATCATTTTGACCAGTGCCAATAAACACTGTTTCGGAGCCTAGTCCATTATACGTTTTGACTTGACCGCCATTAATCTTGTTAGTACCTAAAAAAACTGTTTCTTGCTCACGCAAGTTATAACATTTCAAATTACCTCCCCCATCATCAGAAGAAGCAAGCTTAATAGAGTTAGTGCCGTTTTTACCATTCACTAGAATGTTCCCTCCATTATTTTTTCCTACTCCAAGATCTAATATTCGTTTTCCTTTTGAATTTTGCACTGTCAAACCAGAGCTTTTTTGCCCTGCTGAAATTTGAATACCAATGCTATTGTTCCTTTGAGATTTAAGCCAAAAATAGGAACTAAGTTGTTTGTTTCCTATTTCACCTACTTGATTCCCTGATTCATCGACAATAGTAATTTTCTGAACTGTTAGATTGTCAATACTACGCTTTTTTGCACCAACAAAAAGGAAAAAACTAGTACTAAGTATAATAGCAGAAATAAACCCCATTAAATATTGATTCATATTGCCTCCAATTTAAATAATTTCTAAAAAATTTATAGGACTAGACAGTAAAGAAATCAGACAACTTGAAGAGCATCCATTTTTGAGGATACGCTTTCAAAAAGAGCTGTTTCAAAATCAGTATTGCTCTTGTAATAATCACCAAAGACCATCTCCCATATTGAACTTTCTTCCATGCATAAATAAAAGAAAAGATCTTTATGCCATAAGCTGAATTCATCGTATACATTAGCGAAAATTTCTTTTTTAACTTCTTTGGTATATGATGACTTTCCAACAGCATCCTCCATTGGTATTTGCAGAACTTTACTTTTTAAACCAGTGGACCTGAGCTTATTGATCGCAGGTTTAATAAAAGTCAAAGTACCCATAGATATCATTGCAACCTGAGATGGATGAAACATTGACATAACCTTTTTCACAATGTTTTTATAATCATCTTCATACCCCTCATAATAAACAATGGGATGAAAATGAAATCCAACCAAAACTCCCTTTACAGATAATTTTTTTGCAGAGTTTAAGCGTTCTTCAAGACTTGCTGTTCCATGTTCCTCATTATCAATAAATATTTGAGGATTTAATGACCAACTTACAAAAACATTTTTAGGTATATCGGTTTTTAATAGGTGCGATATATTATTTGATTTGGTTTTGAATTCTAAAATAATGTTTGAATTATTTCTTGCAAAATCTAATTGCGCATCCAACACGCCCTCTCTATTACCTATTGCGAGTGAATCAGATGATTGCCCAGAGCCTATGTGATATTTTTTATTGGGGTCTAAAGGAATATTAGCCAGTTTTTCCGCTAAATTTTTATCAATAGATATTTTCCCATCGGAATAAAAAGTTTGAATACTACAATAACTACAACCCAAGCTACATCCTTGCACAGCATCAATCGTCATTAGATTGCAGCAAACAGTTTTTTCCGATGCAACAGGACACATGCCAAAAACCTCATTATTCTGATCATTGAGTTCAACTTTTCTAGGTTTAGGCCTTTGAGTATTTAATTTGTCAATTTTTTCATATTTAATCTTAGATGATTTTAATTTGTTCCACTCGCCTTTAATGTGAGACATAACCTCCTTTTTATTAAGCGGATTATTAGAGGAAAGTTCAAACTTCTCAATGCATTCCATTACAGTTTCATTATCCCACATGTAAAAATCAGTGGCTATAATTGAAAGCTGTCTAAGATCCTGAAATGAAAACCGATATCTTGAACTTAAACTGATAATATCCTGCTTTGCATCATTGCCTAAGTTCAGAAAGACTTTATCTTTCTCAATTTGGGATATTTTAGAGCTGGCTATATTCATTTAAATAATTACTTTAACTATTTAGCCAAAACTCTTGTCTCAAGCACAGGTAAGTCATTTGACTCTTCTAGAACGTGAACAATTTTTGTATCTTTAATAAGCGTCCCATATCCATCAGTGAGTGTAATTTCAAATTTATATTCACCAGGTCCTGCATTAAACGCGACCCTAGGAGAGCTAGGGTTTGGTTCAAGATAAACAGTTTTACCGGATATCTGCTTCCATTCAAATATTAATTTATCAACTTTATTCGGATCGTAAGATCCACCTGCATCAAGAATTACTGTTGCGGTACTTGTTTCAGGTCTACCATCATGCTTTATTCTAACTTTAAAAATTTTATCTTCGAGTTCAGCAGCTTTTTTTTGATCTTCTTTTTGCTTTTTGATCTCAGCTATCTGACGCTCTTTTTTAGCAATTTTTTCCTCTTCAAATACTTTCTCAAGCTCTATTAGACCAAGCAATGCAGCTATGCAAAGTACAAGAAAAAGGACAGCAGTTCTCTCGCTCATTATAAACTTCCTATTACGTATAAATTATTTTTATAGCCCACTCTTTTTAATTCAATTTTATTAAAGATAGTAGCCTACCAATATCAAAAATATGTTTCAATATAATTGCTACCCCAACATCATAAATTGGTATAGCTCCTGGAAATCCATAATTCCATATGATTACACCTAAGAGCCAAACTAAATACTTTAATTTTCCAAACATAATTATACACCTATTATTTCATTGATCGTAACATATAGTTTGAAAACTACAATAGCTGCAAGGATAACTTTCTCTATCTTCCCCTACAACTGGAAACAGATCAATTTCAGTTTCATTATTGTCTACGTTGGTAAGATGTTCCCTCATAGAATCAATACTATTTTCTATAAACACCTTTGCAGAATCAATGAGTCTCCCTGTTGGTTTAACCTTAACTGGTAACTGCTGATTAAGGTAAACATCAAATAAACGTATTAGACTTAGATCAACGTCCCATTTTTGTTTTGCATACAAAGCATAGATAGCCAATTGAACTTCATTTTCTTTCGCTACTTTGCCTGTTTTCCAATCGTATATATAAACTCTCTCACCATGTCTAATTGCAAAGTCTAGCTTTACCCAAAGTTTTGCACCATGAACCTCAAAAGAGTCCAAGTCCTCTATGGCAAGCCACTGGGTATCAGACATAGTTTGAATAAACCGGTAAGAGTCTGATGCAAAAAAACCATCGACACTATTGATCATTAGGTCTCTAATATCAAGTAACTCTTGGTCACTCATAGTCTTTTCATAGTAATGCTCAAATAGATTTGTTTTCCATTTTGGGTTTTCTTTCCACTCTTTGTTTTTAGATTGAGCCCATGATTGTTTAAAGTTTTTTATGACATTTTCTTTTGATTTATCTATATCAGCTTTCCTTCCATATCGAAGAACCTTCAGTGTCCTCTCTACCTCGTCATGCACTATCGAACCAGCTAACATTGGTAAAGACGTCATCTTATTTAACATATACAATTTTTTACTAAGTTCATCAGCATCTTTGTTCCATCCACCCCAGCTTCCATAGTAAGAATAATAGTATTTCCTTTTGCATGTATTAAATGCACTATCTCTTGAAAAACTCCAAGAAAAATCATTTTTAAATTCTTTTTTATCAGCCATATCTAGTTGATGCTGTTCAGCATACTTAATATTTCATTTTTCATATAAGGAGTAGAATAAGTTTCAACACCATCATCTTTTAGTTGTGCTACCAATTGCCTTGCAACTGGTATGTCATAGTATTTTTCAAGAATATACCTATATAAAGATAGCTGTAAGGTGTAATGATTATACTTACAGTCATCAATATGACATGTTTCTTTTTTGATACCTTTTTTACCATTAAATGAGGTTTTGTCTATTTTCTTTGAGGTTTTCCAATCAATTAATACATAGTCACCTGATTTTTTGTCCATCATTAGAACATCAATAGTACCAGCTATTGCGATTTCTTTACTATAAACGATCACCTCAGAAAAAGTATCAATATTGGGTTTTGAGACATATGCTCCAATCCATTTAGCAGCAGCAATTGATTTACTATCTTTTGGGTCTGAACCGTCTTTAAGCCAGTTCTCAATTTCAAGATGAACCTCCGTTCCATATTCCCTAGCAATCTGCCACTGTTTCATAATCGATTCTGGAGTTTCTGCAAAATATTTAGGAACATTGTTTACAAGATGATTTGCAACTTTAATCTCATCAAAAGGTTCAAAAAAACTTCCTACAAATGTTGTCACACTTGTGAAATTAAATTCTGGTTGATTAACTAATTGATACTCATGATTTTCAATTTCGAGCTTTATATCGTTGTTATTTATTTTGTTCATTTATTACGAATTTTTTCCAGTTTTGTACCAACCTCTATTACCAAATTTATCGTAAAGCAATACGGACCCGTGTCCTGCATTATTAGTTCCGTACCTACCTGTTAATTTTCCATCAGAATTAAATGTTGTCAAAGACTCTGTTAAATGAAGAGTTTCTCTTCCTTGGTTATCAAAAATACTAAGTTTCCCATAACCCCCATCAACGCTTCCAATAGATGAGGTTAATTTTGAATTTACATTAAATGTTGAAACCAAGCCTTCACCGAAACTATTCTCCCCAATCGAAGTGGTCTTTAATCCATTTTCATTGAATGTATTAATTTGCCCTCCATTGCGTAGAGAAACTTTTCCTTCGCCCCTAGTTCCAGGGCTAATATCAACGATAGAAACATTTTCCTCATTGAATATATTTATATTACCGTTTTTAATTGATAAAAGCGTATTTCCATCCTTGTCTACTACTTTGAAAACACCACCGAAGCCATTCTTATCTGTGATTGTGATAGAGTTTGCAATTATATCACCAAAATGCTGGGACCCTCCATATTTTGCGCCCGTTATCAAAAAAAAAGAACCAATAATAAGCATGGATGTTAGAAAGCCATTTAGGTAATTAAGCATATTGTATCTCCAATCATTTCAAAAATTTTATTATGGTATTACATTTTTTTCACTTCATCATAAGAATAATCACTGTTATCCAAAGTAGACCCATCAATATTTTCATGTAAAGATATTCTGTAACCATCAACTATATCTATTTCTTTTATGCCGTCTATATGCATTTTTTTATCCTTGTACTCAGGTATAGCTTTAGCTTTTTGCTTAGCTTGTTTAACATCTGTAGCGACTACAAAATAGTTGGTGTGGGACTCATAAAAACCGCCTGATACATTATCATCATAAAATCCTGCATGTACTAAAAATAACTTCATTTAATACTCCTGATTGTGTGAATTTTAAAAAAGTATTTTTCTTAACCCTAAATACTCTTAATCAAAATTGATATCAAAATAACCACTAATATTATTATCTGAACTGTGGTTTCACTACCAAATATTTTTTCAGGATTAAGGCTAGAAAGATCTACACTTAGATTGTCAAAGCGAGAACTAGAAAGTGGACTTACAGTAGGTGGATCAAGATCATCACTTAATATTTTGTCCATGTATGACCTTTTGGGTGATTCACCGTGAATATTTGTTTTTGGATCACTATCTAAACACATATAATAAATATAGAGTAGGTTCAAAGGAGGTAGCCCGGCAATAAGAATCCAAAAACTATTTTTACCAGTATCATGTAATCTTCTTATGCCAACTGCCACTAATGGGCAAATTGTTATAAACAGATACGCTATGAGTACAATTTTTGAAATGAAATATAGTCCAATGGAAATAACAAAATGTATCAGCAAAAATGTCCAATATTCTTTACGTCTTGCTCTTCCGTAAAAATTGAAATAATTGTTAAAAACAACTTCAATGTACCATCTCATGATCGAATCCTATAAACTTTTTAATTCAATGAAATAACAGAACCAAAAATAATCTTATTTTATGATTAATTCTAATACTTGGTCTTCTATTTTTTTAAAATTGCACAAACATAGATCATCGAACCATTTACAAAAGAATTATATATCTCTGTTCCTTTAATACCTGCATATGTTTTGAACAATTTTCTAATGAAAACAGATACGCTCTCATCTATGTGATCTTCACGATATTTTGATAATTTATCTAAACCTTGTATGATATTATCAGTGATATCAATTCTATTTAAAAATTTCAATTCTGAACTACTAAACTGGTCATACAGCTCTTGAAGCCCATCAGCAGTTCTAAAATCACAAAAAAGAAAGTAACCATCTTTTTTTAAAACACGATACGACTCTTTTAAAAATTTGGTGACATCCCCATAACAATGAGAAGATTCAACATTAACCAGTACATCAAAGGAATTATCTGGAAAAGGTAAACTTTCTGAATCTGCGCAAATAAAGTTTAAGTTAGGTACATCATAAAATTCTGAGCATAGAGCTACAGCCTCATTAGATATATCAACTCCCGTAATTGATGAAGGAGAAAGATATCTTGCTATGTAAGAAGCTCCTCCACCCCTACCAGAACCAACCTCTAAAACATTTTTATCTTTTATATCAGCATGACTAGTGACAAAATGATAAAGTTGTATGGAGTACCTTTCAATATAATCCTCTTCTGACAAATTAAGTTCAAAATCATGAGCATGGTAACCATAATTCATAAGTCTTAGATTAGTATTACGGGCTTTTTTCGCAAAAATATCATACCACTTTTCCCAGAACCATTTTTTTGAAAAGGGAGATAATTTTAATATGATTAATATTATTCTCTTTAGCATGTAAGTACAAGGTAAATAGAGTGGTAAATAATTACCACAATTATATTTTAGTGTGGCCCTTACAAAATATCACTTATTCTCAAATAAACAACACTAACGCGTTAAAGAATCAAGAAATGAATTAACCTCGGAACTCCAAAGATCATAGCCATTACTATTTAAATGAAGACTATCGTTTACAAATAGATCTGATTTTGGTTTACCATTTTTTCCAATCATTGGAGTAGCAGTATCAATGTAAAATACTTTTTCATTATTCTTGGCATAATCTCTAATGAAAGAGTTAGCTTTTTTCATTTTTTCCCAGAATCCCCATCTTGAAGGACTAGGTTTTATGGGAATGAAGACAATTAAACACTCATCAATTTTCTTATTTACTAAATCTGCGAATATTTTAAAGTCATCTAATAACATCATTGGAGATTTTTTATCAGCAATGTCATTATCCCCAGCATAAATAAATATCATTCTAGGCTGATATTTACTAACAATCTCATCAAAGTAAAAAATAATATCAGAAAGATGTGAACCTCCAAAACCTCGATTGATTATATTACCACTAAAATATTTATTTGTTGGCCAGAGCCTAATGCTTGAACTTCCAACGAAAAGTAACCCATTTTTTGCAAAAGTATTTTTGTTATCCCATTCAATAAATTGTTCAATAAATAGTTCTTTTCCCGTTTTTGAATGAAAATGTCGTTGGGGGTCTGGGTCAGATTGGGATAATACAAATGAACAGCACAAAAAAAAAAGGGCTACCGATCTCATTACAACTAAAGCTTTTACCATTTTAGTAGGCAAAAGTATTAATTATGAGAACAATAGCCCTGCACATAGGTTAATTTACTAAAAATACTAAATAATATTTTTTGTGGATGTTTTTAGACTGAACAGTCTAAACATGAGAAGATACCCTATATAATAAGGGTTTCAATAAAATTAATCTATACGGGATATATCGGTAGCTTGTTTACCTCTATCTCCATCAGTTGCATTAAACTCTACTTTATCTTCATCGCGTACTTGCTGACCTTCTGCTAGCATTGACTCATGAAAAAAGTAATCTGTGCCGTCATCGCCAGTAACAAACCCATAGCGTTTTTCTCTATTGTAGAATTTTACTTTACCTGTTTCCATTTTTTCCTCTTTAGTTAATTATTAAATGTATTCCTTTTTTGCCTCTAATGTAATAAATATTTTTTATTTTTTATTTTTGGTCATTTTATAAAAACTTTTTGACCCATGAGTTTCAACTGGTACTTGTACCAATTTAGTATTTCGTTAAAGTCCCCATAGATATCAGATGGTTTATTAAAACTATTCGTATCTGCTCTAAGCACATACATAGCATATTCACCCTCGATATGCTGTTCATTAAAATCAATATTTTTTACAACCTCAATACACCAATCACCATTTAAATCAGGCTCAAAAGCTAAAGAAGAATTAAAATATTTTAATTCAGCTTGCTCATTGATGCTTTTATAAGCATCCTCTAAAGATGCTAAAAATCCAAGAGTCCGATTATTTATACATTTAAATTTAATGTACGGATAAACCCATTCACCTGACTCACCTCCATCATCATGGCCTTGACAACTCCCAATAGTAAAAACACCATCTAACTGATTTAAAAACTTAACAAGTGGCTCTATTTTTGTATCAATACCACTCATATAAAATTATTACCAGTAATATCCACCGTCCTTGAGCCATTTCTGAACTCCCCCATGAGCTAAGCGAGCAGCTTTTCGATACGATTCTAAAGCAATGTCAAAATTGTTACTCTTTTGGTATACTATACCAAGATTATAATACGCACTAGCATAGTCTGGTTTTAACATTATAGCATTCTGATATGCAACGATAGCCATTGAATAATTTTTCAGTTCTTTATATACATTACCCAAATTATTATACGCATGAGCATCGTTTGGTCTTAGCTCTATCGTTTTTTTATAATATTTAATAGCATTTTTATATTTCTTTGTGACTAAAGCATAGTTTCCTTTTTGAAAAGCATCTGATGCTCGAAGCAACAAGGTTTCTTTCTTATGCTCAACGATTAAACTATCAGTAATAGTAATCTTCTTTGATAGTTTTTTCTCCAACTTTGAAATTTGTTCTATAGCGTCTTCAGCCAGAGCTTTTGTCTTAATTAATTCATTTTTTAACGATTCTATTTGTAAGGCATGCTCATTGGGGACTGAGGAGGAGCAGCCATAAATGAAAATAAAAATCACGAAAACATAAAATTTCATATTAATGCTATAACTTCTTGAGTTTGAATTTTGAGGGCAGGTGGAGAAAAAATATAAGACCAAATAATTATAAAAATAATGTTTATTTAGATCTGATTTGTTTTAAAGCATTTTTATATTGAATTATTTTTGCATCATAAATTCCATTATCATTGTTTTCGCTGTGTATTTTTATATTGTCAGCTAGATCAAGTAGTTTAATTTTAACAGAAATTTTATTTTGCATTAGCCTTTCTATATATCCAATTTAGGACTCACTTCCTCTTCTGCTTAATGAATCAATGGAACTAATAATATTTTGATCAAATCCTTTATTTTTTAGATCTAATAAACTGATATTAGTTTTTTCGATGACATCATGAAGAATAGCAATTATTCTTTCCTCATTACTTTTTGCCTTGATTAACAATCTCAAAGGATGAAGTATGTATGGCTCACCATTAATGCTGGACTGACCTTGATGAGCCTCACAAGCAATTGTTATAGCTTTATGAAGATATTGGCTCAATGTAGAAAACTAATAATTTTTAAAATGGAAGGTCATCATCCTCCATTGGATTTGAAGTAGGCTGCAAATTAGATGGTTCTGGGGACATCTGTCCTTGCGGCTGAGTATTTTGCCTTTGATATTCACTTTTATAAGCATAGTGAGTAGCACCTTTTTCAGATACCTCTCTTCTTTTTGCAATAACGATATTAACCCAACCATTTTCATCAGCATGCTCTTGCAATTCGCTTACTTTAAAAGCAGCATTAATTAAACTACCACCATTATCAAATGTTTTTTCTCTTAATGAACATTGATTTATGTATACCCTATCTTGAGCCATTACAACCTCTTTCTATTAAATGTTTAAAATAATTATACAAAAAATTACGTCCCTTTAATTATGGACCAAAACAAAAAGGGGAATAACAAATTTCATTCACTTGAAAAGTTCTATCCATCTAAGACAAATATCTTCAAATGAGATTGCCATATTAGCAGGACTTGAGCTGGGTAGAGATACATATTTTATAGATCTATTTAATTTGAAAAATTTTTTATACATACTTTCAGATTTTTTACCATTG
>ENA-OSEY01001415-OSEY01001415.1-marine-metagenome-genome-assembly--contig:-NODE-1415-length-16562-cov-3.819654_pt1 | contig 16562 bp, 14 predicted proteins | sample MGYA00248465_ERZ534230 | MGnify/ENA primary metagenome ERZ534230 (study PRJEB26409, sample SAMN06344110) | marine metagenome | isolation source: Sea water from surface | place: Atlantic Ocean:Southern...
CGGCGGTGCTGCGCTGGTCCGACGGACGGCCGCTCTCGATCTCCAACTCGCGCCGCGCTAGCTACGGCTACGACCAGCGTGTTGAGATACATGGCTCGCTCGGCATGGTGGCCGCCGAGAACGAGCACCCGGTCCGGATCCAGGTGGCAACGGCCGATGGCTATATGCGCCCACCGCTTCATGACTTCTTCATGACGCGTTACATCGCGGCCTATGAGAACGAGATCAACGCTTTTATCTCGGCCGTGGACGGAGCGACTGGCGGCGGCGAGGTGGGTGGCATCCCGACCGGCATTGACGGGCTGAATGCCCTGCTGATCGCTGAGGCGGCACTGGAGTCCGCCATTATAGGAAGGCTCGTCACCATTGAAAGCTAATGTCGGGCGTGAAATTCCGCCTTATTCGGGAACGGCGCCGATGATCTGCTGGTCGTAATCGATGATGGCGCCGGTGATGATCCCGGAATCTGGGCTCAGCAAATAGGCGATCAGCGGTGCGATCTGGTGAGGCTTCACCAGCTGGCCCATCGGCAGCCCGGCCTCGGCCTTCTCGAGCCAGTCGTCGGGCGCGTCGTGGAAAGTCTTCTGCACCACATGCTCGCCGGGTGTGTCCATCCAGCCGGGTGCAACGCCGTTGCAACGGATCAGGTTGGTCCGGTAGGCGTTGGCCGTGTTCCTGGTCAGCGTCACCAGCCCACCTTTCGATGTCGAATAAGCCGACAGGAAGCTCTGCCCGACATGCGCCGAGGTCGACAGGATGTTGACCATGGAGCCCGGCTTGCCGGTCTCCAGCAGATGGCGCACAACGCCCTGCATCATGAAGAACGGGCCGCGCACATTGATCGCCATATGCCTGTCGAACAGTTCCGGCGTGGTGTCAGTCAGGCTGCCGCGAGATGTATCGGCAGCTGAATTGACCAGCGCGTTGACGTGGCCGTGATGGGAAATGGCGGCAGCGACAGCGGCTTGGCAATCTGCTGTGTCGGCTGCATCACAGGCAACGAACAGGCAGTCCGCCCCGGCGTCGCGGAGCTGTGCTGCCGCGGCTTCGCCGCGATCGGCGTTGCGACCGGTGATGGTCAGCCTTGTGCAGCCCTGCCTGATCAGGCATTCGGCCACGGCCATGCCGAGCCCCTGGGTGCCGCCAGAGATCAGGGCGCTCGTGCCACTGTTATCAACCATTGTCAGTTGCTTCCCACATCGACCCACTGGCCGCTCAGTGATGATTTGTCGACCGCGTCCATCACCTGCTCGATGACCAGCCCGTCATTGAAGGACGGCCATGCGGCCTCGCCGGTCTCGATCGACTTTAGCAGTTCGTGCAGCTCGCAGATTTTCACATCCATATAGCCGAGGCTGTGTCCGCCATTCGGCAAGAACGCGGAATAGGGCGGGTGATCCGGACCGGTCAGGATGGTGCGGAAGCCGTCCGTGGCCGGATCGTCCTGACTTGTGAAGAGCTTCAGCTCGTTCAGCCGCTCCTGTTCGAAGATGATGGTGCCCTTGGTGCCGTGTACTTCCCAGCGAAGGCCGCATTTGTATCCCCAGGTGACGCGGCTGGCACCGATGTGGCCGTGCACGCCGTTCTCGAACTGCACAAGTGCCGCGACCATGTCGTCATTGTCGACCGACTTGCGGCTGCCCTTGTTCTGTGGGTCTTTACGCTCGCCATGGACAATGGCGATGTCGCCGACAACACGCTTGATGGTCGAGCCGGTCAGGTAGTGCGCGACGCTGATGACATGGCTGAGAACGTCGCCATTCGCACCAGTGCCGGACTGGTCGCGAGACATGCGCCAGGACCAAGGACGGTCGCCATCGGCCTCGTTGTCGACGTCATAGCGGCAGAAGAAGGCGGCGACCCGGCCGATGGCACCGGATTCGATCAGGCGGCGTGCGTGGGTGACGGCCGGATTCTTGGTGTAGTTGTAACCGATGATGGTCTGACCGCTGCTGTTGGCAGCGGCATCTGTCATCGCCTGCGAATCGGCAAGAGATGTCGACATCGGCTTTTCACACCACACATGTTTGCCGGCTGCGAGCGCGGCAATCGAGATTTCGGCATGCGTGTCGTTCGGCGTGCAGACGGACACAAGTTCGACCGCCGGGTCGTTCACCACCGCCCGCCAGTCATCGGAATAGCGGCTGAATCCAAGGTCGGTGGCGCGCTGTGAGGCGCGCTCCGGACTGAGGTCGCAAACGATTTCCAGACGTGGCCGGAGCCCGGTCCCGAAGACTGAAGCCGAGGCGCTGTAAGCGATTGAGTGGGCCTTGCCCATGAAGCCGGTGCCGATGACCCCGATGCCGATTTCCTTCATAACAGTCTCCAGATGTGCCGTAGGACAATGTGACGCAACATGTGGTCGCTTATGCCCGTCTGATAAGCAAGATGAAAAATGTCGCGCAGGCCATTTTGGAATATTTTTTCTAGATCGCCTCTTTACATGTGATCTGGTCCATTTAGTGTTTTGGTCTTCGGGGGAAGTATTTCATTACACATAAATTCCCCTTTTAACCTTTGGAGGAATCAATGAAGAAGCTGCTTCTTGCGCTGTCTGCTGCCGTCCTGTTCTCGGGCGCTGCCCAGGCAGAGCGCTACGTAATGGTTACCCACGGTGAGGGTAAAGACCCGTTCTGGCCTGTTGTCCAGAAGGGTGGTGAGGATGCCGCTCGTGCCGTTGGCGCCGAGTTCGAATACATCTTCAACCCGTCGGGCGACATGGGCGATATGGCCAAGTCGATCGCCGCTGCCGCCGCGACCCAGCCTGATGGCATGGTTGTTTCGCTTCCGGATCCGGATGCACTCGGTCAGGCCATCAAGGACGCCGTTGCTGCCGGTATTCCGGTCATCACCATGAACTCCGGCCTGGAGTCGTCCAAGGAAGTTGGCGCCCTGATGCACGTTGGTCAGCCCGAGTTCCTGGCTGGTCAGGCTGCCGGTTCGCGTGCCAAGGCCGAGGGTGCAACCAAGGCTCTGTGCTTCATCCAGGAAGCCTACAACACCGCGCTGAACGACCGTTGTAACGGTTATGGCGAGTCGGTCCCGACCAAGCTGGTAGACAGCTCGAACGACCCGGCCACCATCCCGACCCGTGCGGCTGCCGGCCTGCAGGCCAACCCTGACATCGACGCTGTCCTGTCGGTAGGCCCGCATGTCTGCGTTGGCGTACAGCAGGCCATCGACGAGCTGGGCATGTCTGTGCACCACTCCTGCTTCGACCTCAGCCCGCCGGTCATGGACATGATCAACGCTGGCAAGGTCAAGTACACCATCGACCAGCAGCAGCGTCTGCAGGGCTACATGCCTGTCATCACTCTGCACCTGTACAACACCGGTGCAGGCCTGCTCCCGGGTGCAAACATCCCGTCGGGCCCTGGCTTTGTTGACAAGTCGAACGCCTCTTCGGTTGCGGCACTTGCCGGCGTAGACCGGTAATAGGCCGATCAATCAGGTGGGTAGCGTCTCGCTACCCACCATTTTTTTGGATCCAGACATGAACTCCTCAGCAAGCACCCGTCAGGAATCGGACCGCCTCGCGTCCAAATCATGGCTGAAGTCACTCCTCGCGCGGCCTGAAATCGGCCCTATCGGGGTGATGCTTCTGCTTTTTGGCATGCTCGGTTACTTCTCCATTCCGGCTGGTGAGTTTTCGCTCAACCCGTTCGCCGGAGAGGGTTTCAACGCCCTCGGCATCCGCAACAACCTGCGTGTCATCGCGCAGCTGGGCATCATCGCGCTTGGCGCGGGCTTGCTGATTATCGCTGGCGAATTCGACCTTTCGATCGGCTCGATGATCGGGTTTGCGGGGGCCTGCATGGCCATGGTGTTGCGATGGGGCTTTGCCATCGTCATCCCCTATATTTCGTTCGAGGGGGGCATGCATGTCGAATTCTTTACGCTTTTCTACATAGACAATGTATCGCCGATCGGTGCGATCATGATCACCATGTGTTTCACGCTGTTTTTCGGCTGGCTGCAGGGTTTCATCGTGGTGCGCTCCGGCCTGCCGTCATTCATCGTGACGCTTGGCGGCCTGTTTTTCCTGCGGGGCCTGACCGAGGTGTCGCTTCGCGCCTTCAACCACCGTCCCGACCAGACCAAGGGCGCGACGACGGTGACGGAGCTTCCCGACATCAAGAACATCATCGATGTTCCGGGACATGGCGAGATGGAACGCGAGTCGGCAAAGGCGCTTCCCGAGGCGGACCTGATGGCGATCCTGAAGGACGTTCCTGCCGACACCATCGCAAGCATTACCGAACGGCTTCAATACACCGCCCAGCGTGTTGCCGATGCGAAGACGCAGATCATGGCGGCCAAGGGCGTGAAGCCGCTCGAGCGGGCGCTCGAGAACGCCATTGAATCCGGCAACGAGACGATGGCCGAGACCATCCGCAACAAGATCGACACTTTCGTGGTGAATCCGGTCGTTCCCAAGGAAATCACGGATATCGATGTGGCGCGCGCCTATATCGACTCGATCAGCTCGGCGCGGCCGATCGCGAATTTCTTCGGCGGTGACATTCTCGAGCCGATCTTTGATTTCCTCTATTTTCCCGTCGACTGGAACACCAACAATTTCGGCAACCAGTTCGCGCCGGGCCTCTACAGCTGCGTGATGATCTGGGTGATCCTTGCGATCCTCTGCTATGTCGTGCTCAGCCGCACCCAGGCCGGCAACTGGATCTATTCCACCGGCGGAAACCTTCAGGCCGCCAAGGCGAACGGCGTGCCGACCGACCGGGTGAAGATATCGCTCTTCGTCTTCTCGGCCTTCTGCGCGACGATTTTCGCGACGTGCCAGGTGTTCGAGGTGAACACTGCCGATGCGGCCAAGGGCAACCTGAAAGAGCTGGAAGCTATCGCGGCCGCGGTTATCGGCGGCATCGTGATGACCGGCGGCTTCGGCACGGTCGTCGGCATCATCGTCGGCGCTTTCATCTTCGGGCTTGCCAAGGAAGCCTTCTTTTACATTCCGGGGATCGACGGATCCTTCTACCGCGTCTTCCTCGGCCTCGTGATCATCGCCTCGGCGTTGCTCAACGAGAACATCCGCAAGCGCATTATGGGTACGCTCTGATATGGCTGATAACGCAACAACACCGCTTATCGAGACCAGGGGGCTGGTGAAGAAGTTCGGCTCCTTCACCGCGCTGAACGGGGTGGACCTGACTGTCTATCCTGGCGAGGTGCATGCACTTCTCGGTGACAACGGCGCTGGCAAATCGACCCTGATCAAAATCCTCTCGGGTGTGTTCAAGCCCACCGACGGCGAGATCATCGTCGAGGGCCGGCCGGTCTCGTTCGCCTCGCCGCGCGATGCAACCAATGCCGGCATCGGCACTGTCTATCAGGACCTTGCCCTGAATGCGTTGACATCGGTGACGCGCAATTTCTTCCTTGGGCGCGAGATAACCCATTTCTCCAGCCCCTTCGGCCTGTTGAAGATGGGCGAGATGGACCGCATCGCGACCGAGGAGATGGCCAAGATCGGCATCAACGTCGCCGATCCGAACCAGCCCGTGGGTACGATGTCTGGCGGCCAGCGCCAGACGCTTGCCATCGCCCGGGCAATCTATTTCGGCGCGAAGGTGCTGATCCTCGACGAGCCGACTTCGGCGCTCGGCCAGAAACAGCAGATGGAAGTGCTGAAAACCATCCGCAAGGTACAGAAACTTGGCGACATCGCCATCATTCTCATTACACATAATGAAATCCATGCGCGCCTCATCGCTGACCGGTTCACCTTCCTCAGCCTTGGCGAGGTGATTGGTCGTGGCACGTCAAAAGAGCTTGAAGGGGACGATATCAAGCGCTTGATGGCAGGTGGTGCGGAGATCGGAGATCTCGCCAAGGAGCTTGCCGACTAACGCCTTCAGGGGGAGGAGGTTGAATATGGACGCCGCTTTGGTCACGGCAAAGCCCGAGACCCTCGATCAGCTGATGACGCAGATTGAGCAGCAGCATGCCAGCATGCCGAAGCGGCTTCGTGAAATCGGTAATTTCGTGCTTGGCCATCCGGAGGCGATCGCCCTTTCGACGCTGGCCGAGCTCGCTGCGGAAACTGAAATTGCCACCTCAGCTTTCGTACGCTTCGCGCAAACTCTGGGTTTTGATGGCTTCAGCCAGATGCAGGCGCTGTTCCGCCAGCAGGTTCGCAGCAGCTGGCCGCAATATGCGAGCCGGCTTTCGGATATGGCGGATGTCGATCCGGCAGACCATTTCGAGGCGCTGTCGGTGTCTGCCGTTGAATCAATCAACCGGCTGTCGAATACCGTTTCCATGGAGCATCTCGAGGCCGCCGTGCAGAAGCTGACCGATGCCGAAACCATCTGGTTTGCCGCCGGCGGACGATCCAAGCCGGTGACCGTCTATATGAGCTACGTGCTGACAAAGCTCGGTATTCGCTCGCAGGAATTTCGCGAGGCCCCGGCCGAGGCGATGCGCGAACTCAACCTGGTCGGCCCGCGTGATGTGCTGCTGGCTGTCAGTTTCGCGCCTTATGGCGAGCTGACGGTCAAGCTGGCGCAGGAAGCCGCCGGCCGGGGAATCAGGATCATCAGCATCACCGATACCATGGTCAGCCCGGTGGCTCTGGACACGACCCTTCTTGTGACCGAGGAGAACATTTTCGGGTTCCGGTCACTCTGCGCGACGATGAATCTTGCCCAGTATCTCGCCATCGAGACCGGATTGAAGCGCGAGAAGGACGTCAGGAATGCGTGACCCGGCGCTGGATGTGATCTGTATTGGTCGTTCATCCGTTGATCTCTATGGCGGCCAGGTCGGCGGCAGGCTCGAGGACATGTCGGGCTTTTCCAAATATATCGGCGGCAGCCCGACCAATATCAGCGTCGGTTGTGCGAGGCTCGGGCTGAAATCGGCATTGATCACCCGTGTCGGTGACGAACATATGGGCCGTTTCATCCGCGAGACGCTGGATGGCGAGGGTGTCGAGACAAGCCATGTGATCACCGACCCGGCGCGACTGACGGCACTGGTGATCCTCGGCATTCGGGACAGCGCGCAGTTTCCGCTTATTTTCTATCGCGAAAACTGCGCCGACATGGCGATCTCGGAAGCCGACATAGACCCGGACTTCATTGCCTCGGCGAAGGCGGTTCTCGTCACGGGAACGCATTTCAGCACCGACCTTGTCGCCGGAGCCAGCTTTGCGGCGATGCGCATGGCGCGCGAGGCTGGCCGGAAGGTGGCGTTCGATATCGATTACCGGCCGAACCTCTGGGCTCTTGGCGGGCACGCGGATGGCGAAAGCCGCTTTGCCGAAAGCGCGCGGGTGACGGCCCATCTCCAGACGGTGCTGCCGCATTGCGACCTGATCGTCGGCACTGAAGAGGAGTGGCACATCGCCGGCGGGACCACCGACACCATCGCGGCGCTTCAGGCGGCCCGTGGCCTGACCGGCGCGACGCTTGTCTGCAAGCGCGGCCCGCTTGGCTGTGTCGTCTTTGAGGGCGACATCGACGGCTGGGACAGCGGGGTCGCCTCGCCGGTGCGCGAGATCGAGGTGTTCAATGTGCTTGGCGCCGGCGACGGTTTCATGGCCGGGTTCCTGTCAGGGTGGCTGCGCGGGGAACCGGCGGCCAAATGCGCGCTCTATGCGAATATCTGCGGGGCGCTGGCCGTCTCGCGTCACGGCTGTGCGCCCTCATACCCTTCGCAGACCGAGCTCCGCCACATGATCGACACCGGCAGCGAGGAATTCGCCCTTCGCAAGGACAGGTGGCTCGAACAGATCCACTGGGCGACCACACGCCGCCGCAGGCATGAACGGTTGCTGGCCTTTGCCTTCGATCACCGGAGCCAGTTTGTCGAAATGGCCGCGGCCAACGGCAAGACCGAGGCGGATATAGACCGGTTCAAGCTGATTGCCCTGCAAGCCGTCACCGAGACGGCAGCCTCCCATGACGGGGTGGGACTTCTGGTGGATGACAGGCTCGGCCGTTCAGCGCTCCATGCCGCGTCGGACCATGACATCTGGATCGGCCGGCCGATCGAGCAGTCCGGTGTGTTTCCGATGGCCTTCGAGGAAGGTCCCGATCTGGGAAGCCGTCTCGCCGAATGGCCGGTCACTCACTGCGTCAAGGTGCTGGCCCCGATCCGCGCCGACGATCCGGCCGAGCTGACTGCCTATAACGAGCGGGAAATCGTGCGGCTTGCCGACGCCTGCCGCAGGACCGGACATGAATTCCTGTTCGAGATCATCAGCGGCAACAATGGCAAGGCCGCGGCGCCGGACCAGATTCTGTCCCTGATGCAGCGCTACTATGACCTTGGGGTGGCGCCCGACTGGTGGAAGCTGGAGCCGGTCGAGGATACAGGATTCTGGACGGCCGCCGGCGACATCGTGCGCGCGAACGACCCGCATTTTCAGGGCATCATCGTTCTTGGCAAGGAGATGCCGGAAGAGCATCTTTGCCGGGTGCTGGCCATCGCGCGCACCGAACCGCTTGTGAACGGCTTTGCCATCGGCCGGACGATCTTCAGCAAGGCGGCACAGGCCTGGTTCGCCGGCGAGATCGATGACAACGCCGCACAACAGATGATGACAGCTGTCTACGGCCAGCTGATAGACGCCTGGGACAACGCCGCCTGACGGCTGCCCGGGGATGCAGGAGGAAATCATGGCAACTGTTCGCTTGACGATGTCACAGGCGCTGACCCGCTGGATGACCGCGCAGAGCATCGAGCAGCTTGACGGCAGCATCGAGCCGGCCTTTGCCGGGGTATGGGCCATCTTCGGCCATGGCAATGTCGCCGGCCTCGGCGAGGCGCTGTACGGCGTGCGTGACCAGCTGCCGACATATCGCGGCCATAACGAGCAGTCGATGGCGCATATCGCCATCGCCTATGCCAAGCAGAAGCAGCGCCGCCGGATGATGGCGGTGACCACCTCGATCGGGCCCGGCGCGACCAACCTTGCCACTGCCGCGGCGCTGGCGCATGTGAACCGCCTGCCGGTGCTGTTGCTTCCGGGTGATGTCTTCGCCACCCGCGCGCCGGACCCGGTGCTGCAACAGGTCGAGAGCTTCGCCGACGGCACCGTCTCGGCAAATGACTGCCTGCGCCCGATTTCCCGCTATTTCGACCGGATCACCCGGCCAGAGCAGCTGCTTCAGGCTCTGCCGAAGGCAATGTCGGTGCTGACGGACCCGGCCGATTGCGGGCCGGTGACACTCGGGCTGTGCCAGGATGTCCAGGCCGAGGCATGGGATTACCCCGAGAGTTTCTTTGCGCCGCGTGTCTGGCATATGCGCCGGATTTTGTCTGACGCGGCGGAGCTGTCGCGCGCGATAGAGATCCTGAAATCCGCCAAACGCCCGATGATCGTTGCTGGCGGCGGTGTTCGTTATTCCGGCGCGTCACAGGCGCTGACAGCCTTTGCCGATGCTGCAGGCATTCCGGTGGCGGCGACACAGGCCGGCAAGTCCAGCCTTGTCGAGGCTCATCCCATGTATGTCGGATCGCTTGGCGTCACCGGTGCGTCGGCGGCGAACAACCTCGCCGCGAAGGCGGATGTCGTGCTGTCTGTCGGAAGCCGTCTTCAGGATTTCACCACCGGCTCGAACAGCCTGATCTCGGGACAGGTGGTGGCGCTGAATGTGCAGCCGCATGATCTGGTCAAGCATGGCGCGATGCCGCTGATGGCCGATGCGCTGAACGGCATCGAGGCGCTTGCGGCCGGCATGGCCGGCTACCGGACAGATGATGCCTACCAGTCGGAAATCGCCGGCGAGTGGCAGGGCTGGACAGATGCTGTGGATGCTGTCTGCCGCGCCCCGTCGGACAGCAACAGCCTGCCGTCGGATTCCGAGGTCATCGGCGCGGTGAACCGGGCCTGCCCGGCTGAAACCATCGTCGTCGGTGCTGCCGGGTCGATGCCCGGCGAGCTTCACAAGCTGTGGCAGGTCGGCGCTGTCGACGGTTACCACATGGAATACGGCTTTTCCTGCATGGGCTATGAGGTGGCTGCCGGTATCGGTGTCGATATGGCGGCACCGGACCGCCCGAATGTGGTCTTTGCCGGAGACGGGTCCTACCTGATGCTGAATGCCGAGCTGGCCACCGCGGTGATGATGGGAACGCGGATGACGCTGATTATCACCGACAACCGTGGCTTCGGCTGCATCAACAGGCTGCAGGCCGGCACCGGCGGGGCCGCTTTCAACAACCTGTTCGTCGATTCCCGTCACGAGGTTCTGCCCGAGATCGATTTTGTGGCGCATGCCGCCTCGATGGGCGCGCGTGCGCAGAAAGCAGGCTCGATTGCCGAGCTCGAGAGCATGGCAGCCGAGGCGATCGGCCGTGACGGTGTCGACGTCATCGTCATCGACACCGACCCGGGGCCATCGACCGCGGCCGGCGGCACCTGGTGGGAAGTCGGCGTTCCCGAAGTCTCGGACCGGGCCGAGGTGGCAAGCGCCTATGAAGGCTGGCTCGACGGCAAGAAGCGTCAGCTGATGCGAGGGGAATAGGGATGTCGAACCTGCTTTTGCAACCCGACCTGAGTGGCGATGGCCCGATTCATGACGTGACCCCGGCATCGGCCGGCTGGTCGCATGTCGGCTTCGGGCTGCATGACCTCGCCGCGGGCACGAGCGTCGAGTCAGACGGAACAGCTGACGAAATCTGCCTTGTCCTGCTGTCGGGAAGCGTGCGGATCATTGCCGGCGATCTAGATACCGGCATGCTTCAGGGACGCGCCAGCGTGTTCGACAAGGTCGCGCCGCATGCCGTCTATGTGCCGATGAAAACCATATGGCAGGTCGAGGCAGGCAGCAATTCCGAACTCGCCGTCTGCCGTGCCCCCGGAACCGAGGGCAAGCTGCCGCCGCGCCTGATCGGGTCGCAGAACATGCCGCTCGAGACGCGCGGCACCGGATCGAATGTGCGCCATGTCTGCAACATCCTCCCCGAGACCGAGCCCGCCGACAGCCTGCTTGTGGTCGAGGTGATCACGCCTGCCGGCAACTGGTCATCCTATCCGCCGCACAAGCACGACACGGACAATCTGCCCGAGGAATCCTATCTCGAGGAAACCTACTACCATCGTGTGAACCCGCCGCAGGGCTATGTGCTGCACCGGGTCTATGATGACAGCCGGGAGCTTGACGAGACCATGGCCGCCGAGGACCGGACGGTGGTGCTGGTCCCGCGTGGCTATCACCCGGTGGGCGCCCCGCATGGCTATGAGAGCTATTACCTCAACGTCATGGCCGGGCCGAAGCGTATCTGGAAGTTCAAAAACGATCCGGCGCATGAATGGATGCTGTCATGAATGAAATGTCGACCAACTGGGACCAGCGTGCCGACGAGGCCATCGATGCCCTGCTGAACGGGCCGGGATACTATCTGGCCGAAAGCGTCTTCTCCGCCGAGCAGGTGGCGGAGGCCAACCGCATCATCAACGCCCATTCCGACGAGGCGCAGGCCGCGACCCATTTCCATGGCGAGCATGCCGACAAGATCCATCTCCAGCGCCGTGTCTGGAACCTGCTGAACAAGGGGCAGGTCTTTGTCGACATGGTGCAGCATCCGCTGGTGATGAAAGTGTTCGGCCCTATCCTCGGCCGCCAGTTCATCCTCGGCTCCTTCGCCGCGAACAGGCTGCTCCCGGGCGCGCCGGGGCAGGAGCCGCATATCGACTATCCCTACTGGGACCTTCACGATACGGGCGAGTTCCCGGCCGGGATCAACGCCGGGTTCCATATGAACTGCCAGTCTTTGATCAGCCTTCATGAATTCACCGCCGAGAATGGCGCGACGGCCGTGGTGCCCGGATCGCAGACCCGCGGCGCCTACCCGTCGAAGCAGGATTTCGCGAAGGAACATATCCAGCTGTCCTGCCCGCCCGGCAGCCTGCTTCTGTTTGTCGGCATGATCTGGCATTGCTCGATGCCGAACAACAGCGCCGGCGAGCGCACCTCGGTGCTTGGCCAGTATCTGCCGAAATTCGTCAAGCCGATGGAGGCTCTCGACCGGTCGGTCCGCACCGATGTGCTGAACGCCGCGACGCCCGAGCTGCGCCAGCTGCTGGGTGTCGATCTGCGCTATCCCGAACTGCTCGAGGACACGGAAGCCGGCAATGCCGAAGGCCGCAGCGCCTGATATCCTGAACATGATCTTCAACCTGCCCGTGAAAGGTATCCCCGCATGAAACTACGCCTCGGGATGTCTCCCATTTCCTGGTCGAATGACGACCTGCCACAGCTTGGCGGCGATACGCCGCTCGAGGTCTGCCTGTCCGAGACCCGCGAGGCCGGGTTCGTCGGCACCGAAACCGGCGGCAAGTTCCCGAAGGAGGCCGGGGCGCTCTCATCGGTGCTTGCCGAGCATGATCTGGCGCTGGTGTCGGGCTGGTACAGCGGCACGCTGATCAACAACGACCTCGAATCAGAGCTGGAGCGCATCGCCGACCAGCTGGCCCTGTTCAAGGCTGTCGGTGCCTCGGTCATTGTTTATGGCGAGACATACGAGACGGTCCAGAACCGGCAGGAGCGCCCGCTTTCCAGCCGTCCGAAGCTGGATGATTACGACGTCGCCGCCTATGGCCGCCGGCTGACGGCGCTGGCCGAACATTGCGCCGGCGAGGGTGTGCCGCTTACCTTCCACCATCATATGGGGACGGCGGTCGAGACCGAGGCCGAGCTCGACGCGGTGATGAACGCCACCGGCGAGGCTGTCGGGCTTCTGCTGGATACCGGCCATCTGGTGTTCGCCGGCGGTGACAACGCCTCGGTCATTGCAAAGCATGGCAAGCGGATCAACCATTTCCACACCAAGGATATCCGCCCCGACGTGCTGGCCGGAATCGACCGCAGCGCCGAGAGCTTCCTTGATTGCGTCCTGAAAGGTGTCTTCACCGTGCCGGGCGACGGCATGATCGATTATGACGACATCATGAAACGGCTGTTCGATACCGGTTATGAAGGCTGGGTCATCATCGAGGCCGAGCAGGACCCGGCCAAGGCCAATCCGCTGGAATACGCGAAGATGGGCTATAACAAGCTGCATCAGGCGCTTCACGATGCGGGGTACAGCCTCGCATGACGCTGCCGTCAGAACGCATCGCCGACCACCTTGCCGGACGCCCGATCATGGTCGTCGGCCGGGCCGGGATGGATATCTACCCCATGCCCGACGGCACCCGTGTCGAGGATGCGCACGAACTGGTCAATGACGTCGGTGGCTCGTCCGGCAACATCGCGGTCAGCATCGCCAAGCAGGGGCATCCGGTCATGCTGCTCAGCGCAGTCTCGAATGACGGGGTTGGCCGTTTTGTCACGCGGTCGCTTGGCGAGTACGGGGTCGACACCCGGCATTGCTTCGTCACCACGGGGCTGGAGCGTACTTCGCTCGCCATGGCAGAGACCACGACCGACAGTCCGGATGTCACCATCTACCGCAATGACGCTGCCGACCTTGCCATCACCCCGGCGCATGCCGAGGCGGTGGATGTCGCCGCGCTCGGCGCGATCATCATCACCGGAACGGCGCTGTCGCGCGAACCGTCGCGGAGCGCCTGCGAACGGCTTGTCGAACTGGCAGGCGATGCGGGCTGTCCGGTGGTTCTGGATATCGATTACCGGGCACAGGCCTGGGACAGCCCCGCCGAGGCGCGCGAGATCCTCGCCGGCATGGCGCGGCGGGTTCAGATGCCGGTCGGCAATGACGAGGAATTCGACCTGATCGCCGGCGGTGGCGGCCGTGCCTTTGCCAGCACGCTGGCCGAGGGTGGCGCGCTGGTGCTCTACAAGATGGGCGAGGGCGGGTGTGATATCCTCGAGGGCGGAGGCGAGGCCCATATCGGCATCTTCCGCGTCACGGCGCTGAAGCCGTTCGGATCCGGCGATGCCTTTCTCGGCACCACCATGGCGACACTCGCTGCCGGGCCGGGAATCAGTGCCGCGGTGACACGCGGCGCGGCGGCGGCCGCCATCGCGGTATCACGTCGGGGCTGCGCGCGGGCCATGCCGACCGCCGGGGAAATAGACAGCTTCATGGAAAGCCATGCCATGGACAGCACAGACGCGGCAACAGACTGACCGGAGACAAGCAAGATGCATATCGCCCCCTATGACAACGGCAACAAGCCCATCGTCGATGCCGAAAACAGCACCGTTCCGCTGAATTATTTCAACATCGTCAAGCTGAAGAAGGGCGAGGCCTTCACCTATCGGGTGCCGGGCTACGAGACCTGCATCGTTCCGGCCACCGGCACGGTCGATGTCGATGTCGAGGGTGTTGCCTTTGCCAGCCTCGGCAGGCGCGGCGAGGATGTGTGGGACGGCGAGCCTGAAGGTGTCTATGTGCCGGTCGGGGCCAGCGTCACCATCGTCTGCATGTCAGACGAGACCGAGACGTTCATCGCCGGCGCGAAATACGACAAGATTCTGGAGCCGTTCGACGTGCGCGAACCCGACCTTGTCCAGTATGGCTCCGACGACACCAAGACGCACCGCAAGATCAAGCATATCCTCGGCCAGAAGCAGCATGACAAGGTCGGCAGGCTGCTGGTTTCGGAATTGTTCACCGTCGGGGCGGGGGGCTGGTCGGGCTTCCCGAGCCACAAGCACGACACCAACCGCCTGCCGGACGAAACCCGCCATGACGAGACCTACAATTTCCGGTTCAAGCCGAACTGGGGATCGGGGCTGCAGATGCTGCAGCGCGAGGACGGCCAGCCTGGCGACGCCTATCACATTGTCGACGGCTCGACGATCTGCATCGACAACGGCTATCACCCCTGCGCCGTGCTGCCGGGCTACGAGATGTACTATTTCACCATTCTTGGCGGGCTCACACAGCGCTCGCTGGTGCAGTATTTCCAGCCGACCCATGCCTATCAGATCGAGACGATCCCGGGCATCAAGGACATGATCGCGAAATTCAAATGACGGAGCTGTCGGCATGAGCCTCGCAACCCTGTCAGATGTGCTGCAACCGGCGCTGAAAGGCGGCTATGCCGTCGGCGGGCTTGTCACGCTCGGCTGGGAGGAGATGCGCGCCTATGTCGCCGCCGCCGAGGCGGAGAATGTACCGGTGATCCTTCAGGCCGGCCCGGGCTGCCGCGAGCATACGCCGCTTCCCGTGCTGGCCGCGATGTTCCGCACTCTGGCCGAGGGTGCGTCGGTGCCGGTGGTGGCGCATCTCGATCATGGCTACAGCTTCGAGGAATGCTGCATCGCACTTGATTGCGGGTTCACTTCACTGATGTATGACGGCTCGAAGAAGCCGCTGAGCCAGAACATCGACGAGACAGCCCGCGTTGCCGAGATGGCGCATAAAGCTGGCATCTCCTGCGAAGGCGAGATCGGGTTTGTCGGCTATCATGGCGGGGCTGAGTCCGCCGGCACCGATCCGGACGAGGCGGCGCAATTCGCGCGCGAGACGGGCGTCGATGCGATGGCGATCTCGGTCGGCAATGTGCATCTGCAGACATCCAGCGGCGACGGGCTGGACGAGGGGCGTATCCGTGCGATCGAGGCGGTTACGGACGTGCCGCTGGTCATCCATGGCGGCTCCGGCGTGCCGGTGGCACAGCGCACCGCGCTGGCGCGCACCTCCAGCATCTGCAAATACAATATCGGCACCGAGCTTCGCATGGCCTTCGGCGCGGCGCTTCGCGATGCGGTGGGCGCGGACCCGGACCGGTTCGACCGGGTGCAGATCCTGAAAGAGACGCATGATCCGGTGGTCGCCGCGGCGCGCCGGGTGCTGGCCGCGCTCAAGCCTGCCTGACCTCTGCTACCTCATCTGTTTTCCTGATCCGGTTCAGGCCAGCTCGTCACGAAGGGCCAGAATATCCGTCCAGGTCTTTTCCGGAATATGGATGACGCCGCCGGCCTCCTCGCGGATTCGGCGCTCACGCTCGCCGGGAACCTCCACCCGGTCGAACCCGCGGGAAGGCGGGCAGCCGCGCATGTCGGCAAGGATCACCTCGGCGCGTTCCTGAAGCGTGTGGCCACCCGTCATGCGGGTGGTGTCGACCATGATCAGCAGCCAGTTCGCCTCGGTCGTCACCGGCCCGATCAGCGCTTCGGCAATCAGTTCGGCCGCCAGCGCCAGCGCATATCCCTTCTGCCCGGCGGCCGGAAGAATGGCCCCGCCCTCGAAATAGGCTTTCGGGTCGGTGCTGGGATTGCCATCGGCATCGATCAGGCAGCCTTCCGGCAGATGTGCCCCGGCGCTCTCGGCGGCGTAGATCCAGCCGCCGGCGACCGTCGAAGTTGCGAAATCCAGAATGAAGGGCCCGTTCCCGCCCCCGGGAAGGCCGAGGCACCAGGGGTTTGTCGGCAGCTTCGCCTGCGCCCCGCCATGCGGCGCCACCTGCCGCCAGACAGCGCGGTTGCCGCCGCCGATCAGGACCGACAGCATGCCGGCCTCCGCCGCCAGCTCGGCAAAGGCGCCGTGCCGGCCCGTATGGCCGAGATTGGTGATGGCGGTCACGCTCATGCCTGTATCCACCGCCGCTTCGATGGCGGTGTCAAAGGCGAGCTGCATCGCCGGAATGCCGTGCCCGCCGCCCCCGTCGATGGTCA
>ENA-OSEY01001416-OSEY01001416.1-marine-metagenome-genome-assembly--contig:-NODE-1416-length-16547-cov-6.140012_pt1 | contig 16547 bp, 17 predicted proteins | sample MGYA00248465_ERZ534230 | MGnify/ENA primary metagenome ERZ534230 (study PRJEB26409, sample SAMN06344110) | marine metagenome | isolation source: Sea water from surface | place: Atlantic Ocean:Southern...
AGTATTTTTAATAATATTACTTTGTATAATAAAGACATAACTATGGAAAATGTTGAGAATGCTGCTAAGGAACTTGAGATCCATGACTTTATTAATTCTCTTCCTGGGGGATACAGTTTCAATGTGAGTGAGAGAGGTGATACACTTTCTGCAGGTCAAAAGCAGTTAATAGCTTTTCTTCGTGTGTTAGTTAACAACCCTGATATTTTAATTCTTGATGAGGCAACTTCGTCAATTGATTCTTATTCAGAAGAATTGATAAAAAATGCTACAAAAAAAATAACAAAGGGTAAAACATCAATTATAATTGCTCATAGACTTTCAACAATTGAATCAGCAGATAAAATTATCTACATGGAAAATGGAAAAATATTAGAGTCTGGAAATCATAAACAGCTTTTAAGTATTTCCAACGGAAAGTTCAAAAAATTATATGAAGAACAATTTGTCGAAGAATTAGTTTAATTTTTTTAAGAGATTTATGCATTGTAATGCCTCTCTTGCATCATGAACTCTTAAAATATTTGCTCCTCTTTCTAATGCTAAAATGTTCAGTGCGGTAGTACCATTTAAAGATTCTTCAGGAGTAATACTAAGAGTTTTATATATCATTGATTTTCTAGATAAACCAACTATTATTGGTCTTTTAAGAGATTGGAATGACTCTAGTTCTTTTAATATTTTAAAATTATCATCAATAGATTTACCAAATCCAAATCCTGGATCTATAATAATATTATCAAAACCTAATTCTTCAAGTTTTAGAATTTTGGTTTTTAAAAATATTTGAATCGATTTGACGACATTATCATATTCTGGATTTTCCTGCATATTTTCTGGATCACCCAACATGTGCATTAATATGTATCCTGCATTATAATCTTTAACAACGTTAAAAATATTTGAATCATATCTCCCTGCACTTATATCATTTATTATTGAGAAACCTTTTGATAAAGCAAATTCAGCTACATCTGAGTTATAAGTGTCAATTGATAAATGAATATTTCTAAAATTATTAGATAGCTCAATTATATAATCTGATACTATATCAAGTTCTTTTTTTGGATCTATTAATTTAGATCCTGGCTTTGAGCTAGCAGCCCCAATATCAATTATTTCAGCTCCATTTGAAACCAAATTGGAAATTTGAGCATTTACCTTGTCAATTGAATCATATTTTCCTCCGTCATAAAAAGAATCTTGGGATAGATTTATAATTCCCATAATTTTTTTTGTATGTAAATCAAGGATTTTTCCGTTACAATTTAATGTCATACTTTTAACTACTTTTCCAAATTTATATTAAAATCTAATATGGAAGATACAAAGGAACAATATCATAATGTAATAAGTAAATCAAGGGAGATTTTTATTGATAAAAATGCTGATTATGGATCATCATGGAGAGTTTTAAGAATAATTTCATTGGTCGATCAGATTAATATTAAAGCACAAAGAATTAGAAATCTTCAAAATAATATTGCTAATAAAATTGACGAGGATCAAATTGCTGAGTTTTATGGAATTATTAATTACTCGATCATGGCGCTTATTCAAATTGAAAAAGGTATTGTGGATGAACCAGATTTAGATGCAGATGAAATAATTAAGCTTTATGATAAGAATGTGAACGAAACTTTCGAATTAATGCTCAATAAAAATCATGACTATGGAGAAGCTTGGAGAGAAATGGAAATTGTAAGTCTTACAGATTTAATTATACAAAAAATATATAGAATGAAAAGTATATTAAAGAATGACGGAAAGACTAATGTAAGTGAGGGAATTGATGCAAATTTTCAGGATATCTTAAATTATTCAGTTTTTGCTCAAATTTTACTAAAAGAATAAAAAATGAAACAAAAAATTATAATTGGTAATTGGAAAAACTATTTAGGTCACAAAGAATCAATTTCCCTTGCTAATTTACTATTAGAACTTGTTACCAAAGATAAAACTAGAGTTATGGTATCTCCTAACCATCTTTATTTAAATGAAGTAAATCAAATTTTAAGCACTACAAATATTGAAGTTATATCTCAAAATTTAACTTCTGCTGAATCAAAATCAGATACTGGAGGAATTACACTAAAAAATCTCAAGGAAATTAATATTAATAGGTCTTTAGTTGCTCATTCAGAGACAAGGATAAGAGAGAAAAATCCACAAAGTATTCTTTTAGAAATTATACCAATTGGTTTTCCGTTTGTTCTCTGTTTTGAAGAGATTAATCAAATACCTTTTGATACATTAAATGATGATTTTGAAATTATTCTAGCATACGAGCCTGTTTGGGCTATAGGAACTGGCGAAACTGCTTCAATAGGTCATATTAACGAAATTCATTCAGATGTTAAATCAAAGTTGTCTAAATTAGGTTTAAATATCCCAATACTTTATGGTGGTAGTGTAAACCCATCAAATTGTAAAGAAATTTTAGCTTCAGACAACGTAGATGGAGTTCTTGTTGGCGGTGCTTCAACTAAGTATGATCTTTTCAAAGAAATAGTGAATTCTATTTAACAATTATTTGTGAATCTTCCTTGGGTTATAAAAGTATATTTGCATCGTTATGTTGAGACTTTTATTAACTTCAATACTATTAACTATGAGTTTAACTTTAAGTGCACAAACTTCTGTGGATAATTCTATACATCAATTTAAGGTAGCTGATATTTATGGAAATATCTTCGACTTCTCTGAACTTAAAGGCAAAAAGATTATGATAGTTAATACGGCTTCAAAATGTGGTCTAACTTATCAGTATGAAGCTCTTCAAGAACTTTACTCTCAATACAAAGACTTTAATTTTATGATTGTCGGTTTTCCGTCCAATGACTTTCTTTGGCAGGAACCGGGTAATAATGAAGATATTATTGAATTTTGTGAGGAGAATTATGGAGTAACCTTTCCAATGATGAGTAAAATTACAGTTAAAGGCTCAAAAAAACATCCTATATATCAATTCTTAACACAGAAATCTAAAAATAAATTTAAAGATTCTCGTGTCACTTGGAATTTTCAGAAATATCTTATAAATACAGACGGTAAAATTGAAAAAATTATTTCTCCAAGGACTAGACCAGATTCCCAAGAAATTGTATCTTGGATAACTGATGGCCAATAAGAATAAATTCTCTACTAGATGCGTTCATGAAGGTGAAATTAAGGATACTATGTATCAAGGAATAGTATCACCTTTATTCATGTCAACTACTTATCCTTGGTTTGGCGGAGATTCAGAAAAGAAACCATACCCAAGATATTTTAATACACCAAATCAAGAGTTTTTATCAAAAAAAATTGCCTCACTCGAAAATGGGGAGAAAGCACTTATTTTTACGTCTGGTATGGCTGCTATCAGTACATCAATAATGTCAAATGTTAAAACTGGTGATCACATTATTTTTCAAAATGATTTATATGGAGGTACAAGAAATTTTATTCAAACTGAATTTGATAAATTTGGAATCCAATATTCGTTCACTGGAGGTTTAAACCCTGAAGACTTTTCTGCTCAAATTAAAAAAAATACCGTTGGAATTTATATTGAGACTCCGAGTAATCCACTTCTTAAAATAGTTGATTTAAAATCAGTCTCTTCAATAGCAAAGCAAAATAATCTTTGGACTATGATTGATAATACATTTGCGAGTCCAGTTAATCAAAATCCAATTGATCATGGAATAGATATAGTTATTCATAGTGCAACAAAATATCTTGGTGGTCATAGTGATATTTCTGCTGGAGCTGTAATTAGCACTAAAGAAAAAATTGAAAATATTCTCAATTCAGCAAAAAACTTTGGTGGAAATCTTAGTGATTATACAGTATGGCTATTGGAGAGGAGTATGAAAACTCTTTTAGTTAGAGTTAAACAGCAAACCGAAAATGCTAAAATACTAGCTAAAATGTTAGACGATCATAAAAATATTTCAAAAGTTTATTATCCAGGTTTACAGTCTCATCCCTCTCATTCAATTGCTAAGGAACAAATGAATGATTTTGGTGCTATGATGTCTTTTGACCTGAACGAGAATATCGATGTTTACACTTTTCTAAAATCTCTTAAAATAATCAAACCAGGGATGAGTCTAGCTGGTGTTGAGACAACTGTTAACTTCCCAATGAAAACATCTCATGGGCTTATGACTCAACAGGAAAGAGATATTCAGGGAATAGGGGATAAGCTCATTAGATTATCGGCAGGTATTGAATCACATGAAGACCTTTATGAAGATCTTGTTCAAGCAATAAATTCATCTATTAAATGAAAACGGATATTTTAGCATTTGGTGCTCATCCTGACGATGTTGAAATGGGTTGTGGTGGTACGATCGCTAAATCAACTGCATCAGGTAAAACCGTAGGTATTATTGATCTTACAAGGGGAGAATTAGGTACTAACGGTACTCCAGAGTTAAGAGATAAAGAAGCTAACTCTGCATCTAAAATAATTGGTGCAAAGTTTAGAATTAATCTTGGTTTTCAAGATGGATTTATTTTTAATAATAAAGAAAACCAAATTGAAATCATCAAAGTAATAAGACAATTTAGGCCTGATATTATACTTTCACCAACTCAAATTGATAGACACTCTGATCATGGTAAAGCTTCTGATTTAATTTATGAAGCAGCTTTTTTGAGTGGTCTTTCAAAATTAGAAACCAAACATGACGATAAGGTCCAACAACCCTGGAGGCCGAGGGTAAACTTAAACTATCAGCAATGGAATGATTTTAAGCCTGATGTGCTAATTGATATATCAGAGTTTATTGAAGTTAAGAAAGAAGCTATTTTGGCTTTTCAAAGTCAAGTTCTTAAAGACTCAAATTCAAAGTCTACAAAGATTAATTCAGAAAACTTCATCGAGAGTATAAAATATAGAGCTAAAAACTATGGCAGGCTAATTGACAAAGAGTATGCTGAAGCTTTTCAGTCAAGAAAAAATATTGCAGTAAATAATATCTTTGATTTACTTTAATTTTTTCAAATTTCCTTTAATATAATTTTCAAAAACTCTATTTTTGCCACCTAAATGGTGGTTGTAGTTCAGTTGGTTAGAACGCCTGATTGTGGTTCAGGAGGTCGCCGGTTCGAATCCGGTCTTCCACCCAAGTTAACCGTTACATTACACGTTTAAAATAAACCCTTCAGCTAATGAGGGGTTTTTTCTTATTAACTCATAAGACTATTCTAATTTACAGAAAAAGAGGCTAAAATGCTATTAATTGGCAGTACTGAGACAGTTGAATTAACGTAAAATTTAACCTATTTAAATCTCTTGTCTGGGTCTATATGTTGTCCAGAAATCTCTTCACCATATAATTGAGTAGCAAGGAGAATATCGCTTAACCACTCTTTTATGCTTGAGACTTTACCCTCAGAGTTCACAGTGTATCTAAGTGCATAGTCATTTTCGTATTTACCTCCAATACCCTCCATCTTTCCATTTAAAAAGATAACTGCAGCATTTTCACCAGAAATGATATCAGTAAATTCACCACCTACTTCTCCTATTAGCAATGACCCAAAGTATTTATTGAATTCCATATAACTATCCCAATCATAAGTACCGGATATATCAAGCTTTCCAGTTAAAGTCATAGTAAAGTCATCACTAACTAAAGATTTAAGCGTTTCAACATCACCAGAAAGTTGAGCATCGTATACCTTTAACACAATTTCTTCTGTAGCGTTAATCTTCTTTTCTCTTTCGCTGATATTAGTACAAGAAAGAAATGAAGTGCTTATAAATAAGAGTAATATTAATTTTTTCATTTTAATTGATTTAAGATTATTGTTCAATATATAAAATCTTACTAATTGGCAGTACTGCAGTTTAGAAAATTACATTGATAAAGGTTCAAAAGAATATCTTGTTGGAACAAAATTATGTTCTTTAAAGATTTGCTGAGTGGATGGCTTAGCTAACCATTCTTTAAGCTTTAATGGGTTTACATCAAAAAAAAGTTCTAGGACATTTTGATTATCAATTTTACAAAAAATACATTTTGAAGAATCACACCAGTCAGAAAACTCAGATTTTAAATTTTCATACCCATTTATTTTAAAATCATCTGCATCATTACAACTAGCTGTTAGCATTAGGTTCATATAATTATATTTAGGTTATTCAGAGTTAAATTTATACAAATATTAGTGAGACTAAAATAGGGGTTTTTTCTTTAACTTTACTGACATGAAAAAGATTCTATTATTAAACTTACTATTTGTAGGTTCATTGTTTTCTCAAGATTATTATTTTGAAAAATATGCTCCGTTTGATGAAAATATTAAATCACCAGAAGAATTTTTAGGATACCCTATCGGTGAAATGCATACTAGGCACGATTTAATTGTTTCATATATGGAATATTTGTCTGACGTTTCAGATAAAGCTGATATGTTCTCTTTTGCAACTTCTTATGAAGGAAGAAAGTTAGTATACTTAATCATTAGTTCACCAGAGAAAATTCAAAATATAGAAAATATTAGGAATGAACATATATCTTATATAGACCCCGATAATGAAAATTATAATAGTTCTGAAAAGCCTAAAAAGTTTCCTGTTATAATTAATCTTTCATACAGTATACATGGAAATGAACCTTCAACGTCAGAGGCTGCAATGCTAACAGCTTATACATTAGTTAGTTCAAAAACAGAAGTAATTAAAAATTATTTAGAAAACTCGATAGTGCTTATAGACCCTGTTTCAAATCCAGATGGAAGAGATAGACATACTCAGTGGGTGAATAGTTATAAAGCCTCACCATTGGTGGATGATCCTCAAGATGCAGAACACAATGAGTATTGGCCGGGAGGTAGAGTTAACCACTATTGGTTTGACTTAAATAGAGATTTATTATTTGGTATCCATCCGGAAACTAGAGGAAAGCTAAATTTTCATCATAGTTGGTATCCAAATGTAACTATGGATTTCCACGAAATGGGTACTAATAGCACATTTATGTTTGTTCCGTGGAAATCTTATGCAATTAAAGATCCAATAATTCCTCAAGAAAATAAATATTTTTGGTCACTTTTTGGTGAATATTTTTCAAAGGGCCTTGATGAAATAGGTTCACTATATTTTACAAAAGAATTATTCGATAAGACATATCCTGGCTACAGTTCATCATACGCTGATCTTATGGGTGGTATTGGAATGTTGTTTGAACAAGCCAGTTCAAGAGGTCACCTACAAGAAAACCAATTTGGCAAGTTAACTTTTCCTTTTACAATATTAAATCAATATGTTTCAAGCATGAATACAATTAAGGCTTCAGTTGCAATGAAGGATGAATTAAAAAAATATCAACAAAATTTTTTTCCATCTGCACTTACAGAAGCTGACAAAAGAAGAATTAAAGGCTACTCTTTTGAAATGGGTAAGGATAGGAATAAAACTAAAGCATTTATTAATAAATTGAAGATGCATAATATTAAAGTTCAAAGGGATAAAAACAATTTCTTTATTCCAACTAAACAAAAGAATTACAGAGTTGTAAGATCTATTTTTGAGACAGATAAAGAGTTTATTGATAGTGTTTTTTATGATGCATCCGCATGGTCGGTCGCAAATTTTTATGATATTGACTATGTACCTTCGTCTAAAAATTTTGAAGGAACCTTGATTAAGAATTTAGATGATCTATTTAATACTAATTCGTTTGATAAGTCAAACTATGCATATTTAATCAATTCAGTTGACTATAACATTCCTGCAGTAATTAATTCCTTACTTAATTCTAAAATCAAGGTTTCTACTGCTTTAAAGCCATTTAGAATTAATACGAGTAATGGATTAAAATCATTTGATAATGGATCACTTGTTATAACTGTTAGTATACAGGATATAGATTCTAATATGTTATTTGAAAAACTTAAATCTATTCAAAAAGATTTTGATGTTAATATTTATTCAGTTAGATCTGGTCTAAGTTCTAGCGGTATTGATCTTGGAAGTAGATATGTATCACCAATTAAAAAGCATAAAGCAATGATGTTAGTGGGAACTGGAGTAAATGCATATGAAGCTGGTGAGGTCTGGCATCTTCTAGATCAAAGAGTTGGCATGCCTATTTCTAAAATACCGATTAGAAATTTTGATAGAATCTCATTAGATAAATACTCAACAATGGTAATTGTTTCTGGTAATTATAAATTTAATGATATTCAAATACAGAAAATCAAGGATTGGGCTAGCAGAGGTAATACAATAATCTCTATTGGTTTAGGTTCAAAGTTTCTGATTGATAATAAAATTGTAAAAGAGGAGATACTTAAGTCAGAAAATGATCCTATTAGTGATTTATATCTTCCATACATTGATGCAATAAATAATAAAGGTAAAGAGCAGATTGGTGGAATTATTTTAAGAACAAATGTAGATTTAACTCATCCATTAGCATTTGGATTAGAAGATGCAAATTTACCAGTATATAAAAATAATACTATATGGATTAAACCTTCAAAAAACAATTATTCATCCGTGGTAAGATATACAGAGGATCCTTTAATTGACGGATTTATTACAGATAAAAATTATGAAAAAATTAAGTCTACAGTTTCATTATTAGTTTCTAAAATTGGTAAAGGTAGAGCAATAATGTTCTCTGATAATCCAAATTTTAGAGGAGCTTGGTATGGTACAAATAGATTATTTCTAAATGCATTATTTCTTGGAGACAAGGTTAGCATACCTTAATCAAATGTTTTTAGAGAAAAAAAGAACTGAAAAATCCAGAAATGTACTTGATTGTTGACTCTCAAGTGAAGAAGTTTCCAATAAAACTAAAATAATCTACTCAAGATCTCTATCCATGTTAGCTAATTCCCATGCTGTGTGAAAAATGAGTCTTGCCCTTTTTGTCAATAAATCATATCTAATCTTATCATACGTATCACCAGGCCCATGATAGTCTTCATGTACTCCGCTGAAAAAAAAGATGACAGGGATATTATTCTTAGCAAAATTAAAATGATCACTTCTTTCATAAAAATCATTTGGATCATTTGGAATATCAAAACTGTAGTCCAATTTTAAATTTTCTGTTTGTTCATTTATTCTCTCAGATATTTTCTTAAGTTCTTTGGAAATCCTGTCAGACCCTATGGAATAAACATATTCTTCATCTTCATAGCCTCTATTAGGATCCGTTCTACCTATCATATCAAGATTTAAAGTAGCAAATGTATTTTCTAGAGGATAAAGTGAGTTATTTACATAATATTCTGATCCCAGTAGACCTTCCTCTTCACCAGATACATGAAGAAAAACGACAGACCTTTTTGGTCTAACCCCATCTTCAACTGCTTCTTGAAAAGCTTGAGCAATTTCTAAAATAGAAACAGTTCCACTTCCATTGTCATCTGCACCATTATAAACTTCATCACCATTAATTCCTACGTGATCTAAATGTCCTGTAATAATCAAGTAACTCTCTGGGTAAATTTCACCTTCAATTACAGATGCAACATTTTGAGTATCTACAAAATTATCACCTTGAGCATATCTGTCGTATCCTCTGAGTGTAGATGGGAATGAATAGTTAAATGTGTACATTTTACCTGGAAGATTTAATTGATATGGTTGGAAGTAATCAATTGTATTTAAGGCAGGTCCTATTTTATTAGAAATATAAAAGTCTCTTAAAAAATTAGCAGCAGTTCTATCGCCTTTCGTACCAGTTTGTCTTCCTTCAAAACCGTCAGAGGAGTAAACCGATAAAAGATCTTCTAAATCATTGGAATTAATTGATTCAGCATATTTACTAGAAACAATTTCTTGAGAACATCCAGTTGAGAGAGTTAATATTAGAAAAAGAGTATTAAGCTTTTTCATAGTTTTTTTTTCTTTGTTTTATTTCATTCTCAATACCATCCCATAATGATATTCTTGCGAGAAGGGCTTCTTTTGATATTGAGCTTGCCTCTGATATTTTCTTAGCTTCATCATTACATAAATAAGATAACATTTCCATAGACATTGGGCCATGCAAGTCACCATCTACCTCAATATGCCTTTTAAAGTAATAAATTAATTTGTCTAAATCATTATTCTCTGCATTTATTCCTTCTATCAATGGGATAAACATATCAGGAATCAAATCCTCTCTACCAAATGTAAATACTGAGGCAACTTCATGAACATTGCCTCTTTTAATTACGGAGAATGTAAATTTTAAAAAATTCTTTACGTAATTTTTAATATCTAATTTGTCAATATCCTCCTCAATTGATTCAAGTTTATTTAATGAGTTAATATTATTTAGAATTTCATCAGTGTCAAGCCCAAATTCTTGAATTGAGTTGATATACATTTCAAAATGAGACATTGGGTTAGCATTTTGGTCTTCATCTGTTTCTTCTCCTGCTACAATTTCATTAATCAATTTTGCTGTAGTATTATTTTCGCTTGGGAACCAAGGAAGTGAAGTTGAGGTTAATTTAATTTGAAGAAACTTCAAAAGGGACATGAAATCCCATACTGCATAAACATGTGCACTTGAGAAAATTTTAAGATCTTCAACATCTTTAATATTATTGTATAGAGAGTGATTTCTAAGTTTATCTTTTAATGGTTCAAGTTCTTGGACAATATTATTCATTCAAAATATTTTGGCCTCAAATATAAATAATAATTAAATTCAACAAATGGATCAAATATTATTGTTTTTTATATCATCATTAGCACTTACCATAATGCCTGGTCCAGATATCTTATTTGTTATTAATCAGAGTCTTGAAGATAAAAAATCCGGTCTTTTAGTTTCATTTGGGTTATGTTCTGGTCTTATTGTCCATACTTTGGTTTTAGCTTTTGGGTTATCAGCTATTATTGAGCAAAATGATAATGTAATTATGTTCTTCAAATACTTCGGATCTGTTTATCTATTTTATTTAGCTTTTCAAGAATTTAAAAAAGATAGGATAATAAGTGAGAGACAGAAAGAAAACTTTTATTTAAGAGGAGTGTATATGAATCTAATAAACCCAAAAGTTCTAATTTTCTTTTTGGCATATTTCCCCAATTTTCTTTTTTCTGATACTATTTCCACATCATCTCAATTTATTATTCTTGGAGCTATATTTATATTACAAGCATTAATGGTATTTTTAATTGTGTCACTTGCTTCTAATAGATTAATCTCATTATTAAATATTGATTCTAGGTATAAAAAAATAGTTTATTTTAAGTCATTTATTTTTGTTTTAATAGGTCTGTCAATACTATTTTAACTTACTATATTTTAATTTGTATATTTGCATGCAATTAGTTTATAATTAATTGCACTATGATTAAATCCAAATTTGTTGGAGAAGGATTAACTTACGAAGATGTTCTTCTTGTCCCTGCTTTTTCAGAAATTCTCCCTTCAGATGTATCTCTTCAAACAAAATTCAGTAAGAACATAAACTTGAATGTTCCAATTGTTTCAGCTGCAATGGATACCGTAACTGAAAGTAAAATGGCTATTGCTATTGCAAGTGAAGGAGGTATTGGTGTTATTCACAAAAATATGTCTGTTGAAGAACAAGCAAATGAAGTTAGATTGGTTAAGAGAGCTGAATCAGGTATGATAATTGATCCAGTTACATTAAATTCAAATTCTTTGGTTATCGATGCTAAAAATTCTATGAAAAAGTACAAAATAGGAGGTATTCCAATTGTTTCAAAAACAGGAAAATTAATTGGAATAGTAACTAATAGGGATTTAAGATTTGAAAAAGATAACTTAAAGAAATTATCTGAGGTTATGACTAATAAAAATTTAATTACAGCTAAGGCAGGTACATCTATGTCACAGGCCGAAGAAATCCTTCAAACTCATAAGATTGAAAAATTACCAGTTGTTGATGAAAAAGGAATATTAATAGGTCTCATAACATTTAGGGATATTAACAAGCACTCAGAGAAACCAACTTCAAATAAAGATAAACTAGGTAGATTAATGGTAGCTGCAGCAATTGGAACAGATAAAGATTTTAAAAAAAGAGCTGAATATTTAATTAAATCTGGTGTTGATGCACTTGTAGTTGACACTGCTCATGCTCATTCAAGTAGGGTGGGAGATGTTCTCAAAACATTAAAGGATAAATTTAATGGTGTTGATATCGTGGTTGGTAACATAGCAACTGCAGATGCAGCATATTATTTGAAGGAGAATGGTGCAGATGGAATAAAAGTTGGTATTGGACCAGGCTCAATATGCACAACAAGAGTAGTCGCAGGTGTAGGTTATCCTCAGTTATCTGCAGTTTTAGAAGTATCAGAAGCATTAAAGGATTCGAAAATACCTTTGATTGCTGATGGTGGTATAAGATATACCGGTGATATTTCAAAAGCTATTGCAGCAGGAGCTGATTCCGTTATGCTTGGATCTCTTTTAGCTGGTACAGAGGAGTCACCTGGAGAAACGATTATTTATGATGGTAGAAAATTTAAGACTTATAGAGGTATGGGGTCTGTTGAGGCTATGCAAAAAGGAAGTAAGGACAGGTATTTTCAATCAGAACAATCTGATAATAAAAAATTAGTCCCTGAGGGAATAGTAGGTAGGGTGCCATACAAAGGACAGCTAAATGAGAGTATACATCAATTTATTGGTGGTCTTAGATCTGGTATGGGTTATTGTGGAACAAAAGATATACCTTCATTAAAAAAATCTTCAAAATTTGTTAAGATTACTGGTTCTGGAATTAGAGAGAGTCATCCTCATAATATTTCAATTACAAAAGAGGCACCCAACTATAGTCCACCAAAAATATAACTTTGAAAAGAATAATTATCACAGCATTGTTATGCCTTTTTTTAGAGAGTTGCTCAAACTTTTCGAATAATGATTCGAATAATCTTGTAGCTAGAGCAGGGGAATACTTCTTATATGAAGATGATTTACCTAATTACGTATCTAGTGATGATAGCTTAATTAAAATTTCAAATTTTATTGAAACCTGGGCAAAAGAAAAAGTTCTATATGACTTATCAATTATTAATTTATCTCAATTAAAGAGAGCTGAAATTGATGAGCTTGTCAATAATTACAGAGTTGACCTATATATAAACTCATACAAAGATTTAATAGTAAATTCTAGAATTGACTCAATAGTGACAAATGAGCAAATAGATTCATTTTACTCCATGAATTCAAACAATTTCAAGCTTAATGAGAATCTCGTAAAGTATAGATATGTTAAGGTTCCGGATGATAATCTTAATATTAATAGAATAAGAAGATATATTTTAAGGATGAATGAACAAGATAGATACTTTTTAGATTCATTAAATTTTCAATTTGCAGATCTAAAACTTGACGATTCAATTTGGTTTACCGAAAGAGATGTTATTGCTTCAATCAATTTTATCAACCAGAGTAATAAGTCAAGATACTTTATAAAAGATAGACTTTTTACTATAGATGAATCCAATTATATTAATTTCTTTATAGTTGATGACATGTTAAAATCAGGAAATATTCCTCCAAAATCTTATCTTTATGATAGAATTAAAGCAACAATAATAAATCAAAGAAAATTAGACATTCTTAAAAGTATTAATAAAGAAATATTAAACGATGCACTTAAATCAAGGAAATATGAAGTTTATAACTAGTTTGTTAGTGTTATTAATTTTTCAGTTTTCATTTACACAAGAAAAAATTAAAGTTGATGGAATATCATCAGTAGTTGGAGACTTTATAATACTAGACTCTGATATTGATAAAGTTTTAATTGATATGGAATCTCAAGGTCTTTCTACCAGAGGTGTTTCAAAATGTCAGCTTTTAGGTAAGCTAATGGAAGATAAACTTTATGCACATCATGCAATTCAAGACAGTCTTGAACTCTCGGATAATGAAATTTATGATTATGTTGATAGACAATTGGAATATTTTACTGAACAGTTAGGAGGAATTGATAAAGTATTAGAATTTTATAATAAAAGAGATGAGCTTTCATTTAGAGATGAACTTTTTGAAATAAATAAGACTCAAAGATTATCTGAGATGATGCAAGAGTCGATTGTAGAAAAAGTAGAAATCACTCCAGAAGAAGTAAGACAGTTTTTTCAAGCTATTCCAAAAATAGATTTACCAGTATTTGGTACAGAACTAGAAATTGCTCAGATTGTTGTTGAGCCAAAAGTGTCTGAAGAAGAAAATCAAAGAATTGTGGATCAACTTAAATTATTTAGAGAGGATATTCTTGAAGGCGGAATGAGTTTTGCATCTAAGGCTTTGCTTTATTCTCAAGATCCTGGTTCTAGAAGCAAGGGTGGCAAGTATACACTTAATAGGAAGAAGCCTAGGATGGCAAAAGAATTTAGAGATGTTGCATTTAGTTTAAGAGAAGGTGAAATATCTCAACCATTTAGAACCGATTTTGGTTGGCATATCGTAGCTGTTGATAATGTTAGAGGCCAAGAAATTGACATTCGCCATATTTTATTAATTCCAAAAATTTCTGATGATGAATTAAAATCAGCAAAAGAGAAAATTGATAAAATTAGAGAGAGAATATCCTCCGGTGAAATTACTTTTTCAGATGCGGCTTTAAGATTCTCTGATGAAAAGCAAACTAGATTGAATGGAGGAGTGCTCATTAATCCAAGTACTAATGACACAAGATTTGAGTTAACAAAAATGGATCCATTATTATATTCACAAGTAAAGGACCTTAAAGATAATCAGATGAGTATGCCTCTTTTAGATAACTCTGATAATAGTGTTTCAAAATATAAAATTTTGAAAATTTCTAACAGGTTTGAAGAGCATGTTGCAGACTTTTCTCAAGATTATGTAAAGATTAAAGAGCTTGCTTTAACTGAGAAACAACTTAAGACAATCAAGAAGTGGATGGAAGAAAAAATAGTTGACACTTATGTCAATGTGAATGCTGATAGCTCATACTGTAATTTTGCTTATAACTGGAAAAAAGAATAACTATTTAAAATATTTCCAAGGAACTATAAGCATACCAAAACACTCTCCACCATCTTTGTTTATATTTTTATGATGAATTTTATGTGCTCTTCTAACACCTCTTGCATATTTATTATCAATATTTCTCAGAAATTTAAATCTTTGATGAATAAAAACATCATGTACAATAAAATATGCAAGACCATATAAACCAATTCCTATTGCAATTGGAAGACCAAGCCAAAAGCCTTGCCCCCACATAACAACAAAACTTGCACTTAAAAAAGCATAGAAAAAAAAGAATAGATCATTTCTCTCAAACCATGATTTGTGGTCTTTTTTGTGATGATCTTTATGAAGAATCCACAATGGTCCGTGCATGATATACTTATGGTTAAACCAAGCTGTAAACTCGGTAATTATAAATGTTGCGACAAGAGTGGAAATCCATATAACTATATCCATTGAATTAAATTTAATTGATATTTAACATAAGACCTTGCAATTACAACAAACTTTTGGAAATTATGAATCCTAACTCTTTTTTTAACAATATTTTCAGATGAAATTCTCTTTAGCTTTTTTAATAATTTAAAATAATATCTATAAGCTATGTAAACTGCAAATCTTGAATTTTTTGGCAGTTTTACAATACCTTTGATGGCATTTCTGAAATCTTCTTCAATTTCAATTATTATCTCTTTTTTTGACTCTTCATTAAAATTATTCATGTCGACATTTGGGAAATACACTCTATTTAAAATTTTGGAATCATCTTTTAAGTCTCTTAAAAAATTTACTTTTTGAAATGCAGAACCTAATGATATTGCAAAAGGACTAAGTTCATTATACTTTTCTTCTGAGCCGTCAACAAACACTTTTAGACACATTAACCCAACTACATCAGCTGAACCATATATATATTTTTTGTATTCTTCTATTGTGTCATACTCTTTTTTTTCTAAATCCATTTTCATACTGTCTAAAAAAGAACTAATAAGGTTTTTTGGGATAGAGTATTTATTTACAGTCAACTGAAATGAGTTTAAAATAGGATTTAGACTTATTCCGTTGTCAATACTTCTCCATAGTTCCTTCTCAAACTCACTGAGTAATTCTTTCTTCGGAAATTCATGAAATGTATCAACAATTTCATCAGCAAGTCTTACAAAGCCATATATATTGAAAATATCTTGTCTTATTGACTTTGAAAGTAAATTGCTTGAGAAGTAAAATGATGTACTGTACCTTTTAATTACAAGTTTACTAGAGTCATTTGACACTTTATCAAAGATTGATTTCATATTACAAAAATAAGTAAAAAGAGTAAATCAATTCATATCTTTGATTTATGGAAAAAACTATATTGTATCATTACACATCTCTCTCACACCTTATTGAAATTTTTAAAACAGGTAAATTGCTAACATCGCAGACCGAAAAGATGCTTAAAGTAAAAAAACCAGGTCTTTGGTTTACAACTAACTCTAAATGGGAATATTCAGCATTTAAAAGATTTAATGATGGTAATAAGGAATTTGATTTAAATACTCCAGAGGAATTTGAAAAATATATTGGTTGTGCAAGGTTAGTAACTAACTTAAACTCACTATT
>ENA-OSEY01001417-OSEY01001417.1-marine-metagenome-genome-assembly--contig:-NODE-1417-length-16547-cov-2.781481_pt1 | contig 16547 bp, 14 predicted proteins | sample MGYA00248465_ERZ534230 | MGnify/ENA primary metagenome ERZ534230 (study PRJEB26409, sample SAMN06344110) | marine metagenome | isolation source: Sea water from surface | place: Atlantic Ocean:Southern...
TAAAGACGGTGTACCGGCTGTTTGGAAAATATGCACGGAGTCATCCAGAAATACTTCTGTAGTTTGGAACCAATTATTTGAATTTTCTTCCTTCAGATCTCTTTGAGGCCTATTGTACAATGTCTTTATTGGGTGGGTAAAATCATTATCAAAGATATCTAGTGAATCTCCTTTGCTATGGAATTTGAAATAGGACTTTCCATCAGGGTGTATTCTAATGGAGATGATGTTTTCCACACACCCAGGTAATAGCAATGGCACAATTAATGATAGAGTAAATAATTTTAATCTCATTAGAATTAAAATTAATACTTGATTTAGTTTTTTGTAGAGTTGCAATGCTTAAGTCAATAGCGGTATTTTAACATACTGCAAAGACAGGGTATTATAATGAGATACTTATTCATCTTTATATTGTTAACCGTAGGTCTTATTGCATCAGATTCTCCAAGAGCATCTGTAGTCCGGACCGATCATGGTTTTATAGACTACGCTAATCGGTTAATAGTTTCAAGAGGTACAGCATCCATATTGTCCAAAACTACTTCTCAAGGAGACCTCAAAGTTGTAGAGAAAAATTTAAAATTATCTAAGGGAGAGGCTCGTTCACAGGCAAGAGAAAATCTTTTAGATTTAGTTATGATCGTTAATTTTGACGGGCGAACAGTGGGTGAGCTAATGGTTGATGATCCCCTTATTGAAAGTAGAGTTGAGACACTGGTAGGTAGTGCATATCAACAAGGTGAGATTGAATATCTTGAAAGGAAAGAAGTAGCTATTGCACTAGCCATAAAAATGTCAGGTCTTGCAGAGATATTGGTTGATGCTAGTGGGCACATGAATGAGAACCTCGCACAGTCAACATTTCTAATGACTCGCAATGCCGTTCCAAAAAGCGAGAGAACCTCTGGAATTGTAATCGATGCTAGAAATATTTATCATGTTCCCGCAATGGTGCCAAAGGTTTTCAATGAAAATGATAAGCTTATTTATGGGCCACGGCATTATACTCGTTCACGATCTGTAAATAGAGGCCCAATAGGTTATGCACACAATATGGATGATGGAAATGTCCGTAGAAGAGTTGGGGGAAATCCAATTGTGGTTGAAGCGGTTTCTAGCAATGACACAGTGAATCTGACGGTTTCAAATTTGGATGCGGAGCGCATAAGAGATGCTGAAAAAAAATTTGGTGTCTTAACAAATTGTAAGGTGCTTGTTCTTCTTAAGTAGGATTATATATGCCTGAACAATATAAAAAGTTATTAATAGCTACATGATTTATAGTCTAATATATTTGACTGGAAAGGTCATTCTTTTTTAGGATGACCTTTTTTTTGGATCTTTTTACGATAGATAATTTTAGTATAAAATGAAAGAAGCGATTTTATTATTGCAAGACGGGAGTCTTTTTAGTGGTAAATCACTTGGGCACATAGGTGAAACGGTTGGTGAAGTCTGTTTTAATACTGGGATGACAGGATATCAAGAAATTCTGACTGATCCCTCATACTGCAAACAAATAGTGACCATGACCTCTCCTCATGTTGGTAATTATGGAATCAATGCCAATGATTTGGAGTCAAAAAAAATTCAGGTTGCGGGGTTTGTTATAAAAGAAGGAACAGATATCCCATCTAATTGGCAGTCTAAAGAGTCACTAGATAGTTATTTAAAAAGAGAAAAAACTGTTGGGATTCAAAATATAGACACACGCGCCCTTACTCGTCATATCCGCGATTGTGGGGCCATGAATGGTATTATCTCTTCGATTGAGAAAGACGTTAATATTTTGAAAAGAAAGCTAGACTTAGTACCCTCCATGAATGGGCAAGATTTAGTTAAAGAGGTTACTTGCAATGAGCCATACACATGGGCTAATAAAACTGAAGGCTATTTTAGAGTAGCAGCAATTGACTATGGAATTAAGCACAACATATTGAGACTATTAACTGAAAGAGATTGTACTATTGATGTGTTCCCCGCAAATAAATCTCCCGAAGAAATAATTGAAACAGATCCGGATGGAATCTTTCTTTCAAATGGTCCTGGAGACCCCTCAGCAGTTTCATATGGAATTGAAACAGTAAAAGCTTTACTTGGTAAAAAACCAATATTTGGGATATGTCTTGGACACCAGATTTTGGCACTTGCATTAGGAGCAACAACTTCTAAACTGAAATTTGGACATCGTGGGATCAATCACCCAGTTAAAAGGATTGCAACTGGGGCAGTAGAAATAACAAGCCAGAATCATGGTTTTGTAGTTGATCTTGAATCTCTTCCTAAAAACGTAGTACCAACTCATGTGAACCTCAACGACAATACTTCAGCAGGGATAACTTGCGAAGAGTTATCTGCATTTTCTGTTCAGTATCATCCAGAGTCAAGTCCTGGACCACATGATAGTCGATATCTTTTTAATCATTTCATAGACTTAATGAAAAATGCCAAAAAGAAATGATATAAAATCTATTTTAATCATTGGAGCTGGTCCAATCGTCATCGGGCAGGCCTGTGAATTTGATTATTCAGGAACCCAGGCTACAAGAGCATTAAAGGAAGAAGGATACAGAGTAATTCTAGTCAATTCAAATCCAGCAACGATCATGACAGATCCTGACATAGCTGATGCAACGTACATTGAACCGTTATCCATTGAATATCTTGAAGCAATTATAAAGATTGAAAAACCAGATGCAATTCTGCCTACTGTTGGTGGGCAAACTGGGCTAAACCTTGCAATGGAACTCCATAAGCAAGGCATCTTGGATTCAAATAATGTGGAACTAATTGGAGCACAGGTAGCAGCTATTGAAAAAGCTGAAGATAGAGAAAGATTCAAAGAGGCTATGGATTCTGTTGGTATTCAGACGGCCAAGGGAGGGTTTGTTAAATCATGGGAGGAGGCAGAGTCAATGCTGGACTCAATCCAGTTTCCAATAATCATTAGACCCTCTTTTACCCTAGGCGGAACAGGTGGATCAGTGGCATATAATTTTGAAGAATTTCAAAGCCTCGTTGAAAAAGGCCTCCAAGCTAGCCCGATTACAGAGGTCCTTATTGAGGAGTCGTTACTTGGGTGGAAAGAGTTTGAGCTAGAGGTAGTTAGAGATAAAGCTGATAATGTGGTAATTATTTGTTCAATAGAGAATATAGACCCAATGGGAGTTCATACAGGTGATTCAATTACAGTTGCACCATCAATGACATTATCGGATAAAGAAATGCAAAAGATGAGAGACTGGTCCATTTTATGTTTAAGGACCATTGGGGTAGAAACTGGAGGGTCAAATGTTCAGTTTGCTGTAAACCCTTCGAATGGTAGATGCATTATAATTGAAATGAATCCCAGGGTCAGTCGATCATCTGCTCTTGCATCAAAAGCCACAGGTTTTCCAATTGCTAAGGTGGCTGCTAAACTTGCAATCGGCTATACTTTGGATGAATTGACGAATGATATCACAGGAAAAACATTAGCTGCTTTTGAACCAACCCTTGATTATATTGTAACAAAAGTTCCTAGATTTGATTTTGAAAAATTCCCTAGCGCGACTGGGCATCTAGGTGTTCAAATGCAAAGCGTAGGCGAAGTAATGGCTATTGGCAGAACATTTAGAGAGTCATTGCAAAAGGCTTTTCGCTCGCTAGAGGTTGGGCTTGATGGCTTAGAGGCAAAACCCGTTGCAAAAGATGACCCAGATTTAATTCGTACAAGATCACTGGACATGTCAGCACTAAGATATGCTACTAGCTTTAGGTTGTTAAAGGTTAGAGAAGCTCTAAAACAGGGTAGATCGATTGATGAGGTACATAGATTGACAAAGATAGACCCATGGTTTTTAAATCAGATAAAATCTTTAACCATAATGGACCATAAAGATTCATTGCGGTTATTAAAAGAAAATGGTTTTTCTGACACCCAGCTTGCTAGAGCAATGAATAAGACAGAAATAGAGGTGCGTAGGGAACGTAAAAATCAATCTATTTTGCCATCATTCAAAGTCGTTGATACTTGTGCTGCTGAGTTTGTTGCAAAAACTCCTTACTGTTATTCTACATACGATATGGAAAATGAAATTGAGCCACTTGAAGGGAAAAAGATAGTTATCCTTGGCGGGGGGCCAAACCGCATTGGTCAGGGGATCGAGTTTGACTACTGCTGTGTGCAGGCTGTATTTGGCTTGAAAGACCAAGGATTTAATACAATTATGGTCAACTGTAATCCCGAAACGGTAAGCACGGATTTTGATCTTGCTGACCGATTGTATTTTGAACCTGTTACTTTTGAAGACGTATTAAACATTATAGAATTTGAAAAACCGGATGGTGTGCTTGTTCAGTTTGGTGGACAGACCCCATTAAAGATTGCAAATGCTCTTCAAAATGCTGGAGTAAAGATCGTCGGTACCTCACCAGAAAACATTGACAACGCAGAAGACCGTGAAAAATTTGGATCCATAATTAAACTACTCGATATTACCTGCCCCGAGTATGGGACCGGACGAACGCTAGAAGAAGTGGTTGATATTGCAGAAAAAATTGGATACCCAGTCCTTGCAAGACCAAGCTACGTTTTAGGTGGCAGAGCAATGGAAATAGTTTATTCAAAAAAGCAGCTCATAGATTATATTTCAAGATCAGCGGATGTCACAGCAGGGCATCCAATACTTATTGATCAATTTTTAGAAGACGCATTTGAGTTCGATGTGGATGCTCTTTGTGATGGAGAAAGTGTTCACATTGGCGCCGTGATGCAGCACATAGAAGAGGCGGGTATTCACTCTGGTGATTCTGCTTGTGTTTTGCCTCCATATAAAATTACTGCAGAAGCATTAGAAGAGATAATTAGGATTACAGAGCAATTAGCTCTTAAACTAAATGTGATAGGATTGATTAATCTTCAATTTGCATATAAAGATGGACAGGTCTACGTATTAGAGGTGAACCCGAGAGCTAGTCGAACGGTCCCCTTTGTAAGTAAGGCCACAAATGTACCTCTAGCCCGTATTGCATCTCAGCTTGCTGTTGGCGCTAAACTAAAAGACTTTGAATTAAAAGAATGGGATAAAAGTCCGTACGTAGCAGTTAAAGAAGCGGTGCTACCTTTTAATAAATTTCCTGAGGAATCTATATTCCTAAGCCCTGAAATGAAGTCAACAGGAGAGGTCATGGGAATTTCAAAGACGTTGGGAGAATCTTTTAGGAAGGCATCCATAAGTGCAGGCACGTTGATACCTGGTAGTGGGACAGTATTTATTTCAGTAAACAATTCAGATAAATTAGATGCAATTCCTATTGCAAGAGACCTTCTGGAATTGGGATTTAAATTAGTTGCCACATCAGGGACCGCCAAGGAACTAGCAAAAAATGGTCTTGAGGTTTCGACAGTTTTTAAGGTCGGTGAAGGGAGACCCAATATTGTTGATGGTATAAAAAACGGTGAAATTAACTTAGTGATCAATACGCCAATGGGTGCGCGAGCAAGATACGACGAAGAATCCATTGGCAGAGCTTGCATCCAGCATGGGATTGTTGCTATAACAACACTCTCAGGTGCGAACGCAGCATTAAGAGCAATTCGAGTTGCGTCAAAGAAGATTGAACTAGATTCCATTCAAAATTATCATTTATGAACTTCTTGATTGCTTATTCTGAAATAATTCTATAGTATTTTTTATAAGTTTCTGTTCGATTTATGATAAATGAACAATAAAATAAATGAATAAAAATATTCCATTAGACCAAATAAAAGACTCTAAAGTATCTGAAACAGATATTGATGCAGTAATTGATACGAATAAAGAGCTATTTGACCAGTTAAACTCAATTCCTGAAATAAAAGCTCTAGGGGCAATTTCTATTGATGATGAAAAACAAGAAAAAGAGGAAGAGGGTAGTAGCGCAGTTTCTGAACTTGTAATCAAAATTCAAGAGTTTTATAGTAATAATGAACTTGCCAGGTATGCGACCTGGGCTTTCTTTTTAATTTTACTATCTACCAGTGCGCTTACGGTTCTTGAGTATGATATGTTTAACGCAAGTGTTAAAGAGGACGCAGAAGGGAGCTTTATTTTTGGAGAAAAAGAACCAAACTGGGTGGATACTTTTTTTCATACATTTTGGTGGTCTATTGTTACATTTACAACAGTTGGCTATGGGGATGTAAGCCCAGTCACTCACTTAGGTAAATTTCTAACAATAATAATCATGTTATTAAATTTTGGCGTTGTCACCCTACTTGGTGGGGCTGTAGCGTCTGTATTAGTTGCTCAAAGATTAACAGGAGATGATACATTGGATGAAAATAAATTTGATGGCCACTTGGTCATTGCAGGCTGGAACAAAACAGTTCCTTCCGTATTAAACCTCATTGAATCAAATAAGGACTCAACCTCTGTTGTAATACTTGTCAATGAGATGGATAAAGAAGTTATTCAGCGGGCGATAACAGGCTATGAAAGATTAGACATCACTCACATTCCTGAAAACTTTACTCACGAATCTGTATTAAGAAAAGCTTTTTTGGACAAAGCAGGAACTTTCATGATTCTTCCAGACAGCTCAGGTCTATTGCCACACGAAGAACCAGATGAAGACAAGACAGTACTAACTTGTCTAACAGCAAAGTCCATATCTGAATCCTGTAATGTTGTAGCCCATGTGTTAGATGTTGAAAATGTTTCACACCTCCAGCGGGCAAATGCAAATGAGATAGTTATCCCTGATGAGCATGTACCTCATTTGTTGGCAAAACATGTTACAGACCCGGGGGTCCCTCAGTTTTTCGACGACTTAATTCTTAAGGAAGAGGAAGATAAAGGTCTGCAGGAAGTAAAAATTCCCAAGACTTTAAATGGTCAAACGCATAATAAAATATCTGCATTTTATAAATTTAAATACGGATGGTTGTTAGTAGGCTACGCTATAAGGAAAGCTGGATTCAGCCTTGATGAGCAGATGGGTGAAAGCGGAAGTCCATTAATTAGGAATATGATAAAAGAGCAGCTAGATGGTGCTGGAATAAACTTGACAAGTGATGAGCATGTTGTTGTTGAAATCAATCCTCCTGATGATTACAAAATTGATAGAAAACACAGCGCACTTGTTTTAAGGTAGAGATATGAATCCAACAGCAGAACAGATCCAAAAAATAAATCACTTTAGTAAAGTTAATATTGATATGTGTGCAAAGATTGCAAGCGTTGTAGACATAAAAGAGTGTGAACCAAAAGAGCAACTATTGACAGAGGGAGATACCGGAGATACTATGGTATTAGTTTTCCAGGGACAGGTTGAGGTGTCAAAAAATATGATGGTCAAAACAGCTAGCGGGTTTACAACGTCAAGAAAGCCCATAATTCGACTCGAAACCACTGATCCAAGACCTTCAAGAGATCCAGAGACGGAGTCAACAGTTTTTGTTGTAGAAGCTCCTGCGTTTGGAATTGGTGAATTTTCGCTGGTTTTGGATAATGCTATAAGGACTGCACATGTGAATGCTACCACTCCCCTGAAATATGGTATTCTTGGCTTGGAAGACTTTACTAAAATTGTTAAAGATCATCCTGAGATTGGAGGAGCTGTATATTTTGAGGTGGCAAAATCCGCGGTTAATAATTTAGCGACGGCAAGCGGAGACATATCCAACCTGACACAGGCATTCTTCTTTGCTCTAACTAGATAGCTCTTTAGCTATTTTTAACTTTTAGTTTTTCACCTGATTTTGGTTTATCAACGACTATATTCATTCACCAAGACCCTATCGCATGCTGTATAAGTGTTACCTCGTTTTCATGGATAAAATCATCTGCGTTTGCTATTTCAACATAGCAATTAATTAACTTTTCTAGTTCAGCATTATCAAAATTATCTGCATTTGCAATTTTTATTAGCGAATCATCAAACTGAACCTGCCTGGCCTCTTCTGTGTTAAGTTCAATAAATTTTTCGGTAGTCATTCCAAAATCTCGATTGAAGATTTCATTATCAACATCTGGTACAAATAATTTATAACTATTAAAAATCGCATCTTTTTCAGATTCATCTATTTCTTGATCAGCGAAAAAAGAAATGCATAGCAACGAGTATAATATATCGTGGTTTATTGACCAATTTATTGTAGGCTCGTCCTCTGTTTTTTCTCTGGCAGATATTTTTCTTTGCAACTCTTCCATCCTTTCTTTGTCAGTATCATTGAGGTAACCATCCTGTCTCTTCCGCTTTTGCATTAGTTTATCTACTTCCAGTGATAAAAATTTTACATCTCTTTCAAGAGCCTCAAGCCTTTTATCCATAAGCCCAAATAGTAATTCTTTGAATGGGTCTATTTGGTCTTTTTCAGGCGCAAAGTATATATTTAAAGTACCCCTATCGGTGTCTTCCCAGAAATGTGGTCCAAATATGGATAATAAAAAACACTGTGTATTTGCATTTGCTTTAAAGGTCTTTTCATCAAAGTAGGCAAGATCATCCAGATAGTCTTCAGCAATTGATGTTGCAAATTCTGTTTTCCCAACAGAGAGATAGAAGAGAGCAAGCCCAATTTGGATTCTGCGCGTGCCATTGTTTCCTCCTAAAATACCTTTGTCTACTTCGTCTTTGGAATAACCGGGAGGTTTGTCCAATTGTAATATCATTTTAAGAAGATCCATCTGATCTTCATCGCTCCAACCTTTCTCATGAATTAATACCTGGCACTTTCTTAGTTCAAACGTTAGAGTGTCTACTACAAAATAAAGCCCAGGGTTCGCCTCAGCATTTTTGTATATGTCATTTGCATAAAATTTGAATTTATCATAACAGTACTTTGCCATGTCAACCCGATCTGCTTTAATGTACTCCTGTATCATATTTGAATAGTGAAATGATAGGTTATATAGATTTCGAGGTTCATTATTCTTATAAGCATGTTTTATAGCAAATCTAAATAAAGTATTAAATCGAATATTTACATGTCCTAAAATAGTATCATCCCCATTCTTTAGGCATGTAACGCCAATATCAACCATCTCCGCAGGTATTAGTGATGCTATGTCAAAACGATCATTTGTAATCATTTTGATATAAGAGCTTCCAAGTAGTCGAAAAGTTTTTACCTCATAAAATGTTTTTGTTTCAGACATTTCTTCATATTGAACATCTGTATAGGTTCGAAATGTTGCATTTGATTTAATGGTGTCTGTCAAATCAAAAAATCTTTTGTTGAACTCAAATTTATTAGAAATATAGAGTTGGATAATTTCACTAATTTCACGAATAATATCAGTTTGGGTTTCTTTAAACTCGGTAAATGCTAATAAGTCGTCCAGCTGGTCAAGTGAGCCCATTATTTCTTTTTGATATTCCTCTACAACATCTATGCTGTCATCCATTGCTGATTTGATCATTGGTTTTTTCATTTTCAGTATGAAACTTTGAATAATGGATGAAATGGTTGAAACAACATTGCTTGTCTTGGAATACAAAAGAATATAAAAGATGTATGGGAGAGTAAAGATAGATCCTATAAAAAGATAAATGTAAGTATTTAACACTGAGCTTGATACTCTACCAAGTGGCTCTACATAGAACATAATTAATACTGCATGTAAAGATGCTATAATCAAAAACCAGACATAGACTAGGCTGAGCCAATCTTTTACAAATAAGTCCATTAGCTTGGGTGATGACTCAGCAGCAATGGCGATAACAATTATTAATGTTCCTAAAACCATGGCCAACACCCCACCCCAAATCTCTGGAGCAAAGTCTAATGCGATTGTTTCAGGATCAGAGAGGTCAATGTTTAACTTGTTATTAAAATATTCAGCAATGGATGGAAAATATTCATGGAATAAAATATCGGACCAGATCATTGCTACTAGAACTATAATGAATGATATAATAGTTCTATATTTAAACTGTATACTGTTCAGTCTAATTAGAGATGAATATATTTTTTTCACTTTCTATGAATTTGCCTAATTGTTTTTATTTCAATCAAAATATTATTAAAATAATTACGTTGTCCACTTAATCTATAGTCAGAATAGAAAATAAAAACTACGATGGACTTATTATTGATACAATATTCCATCTAAAAAAAAAGAAAGGTTATTTTTGAGAAATCTTGCTCTTCTTTATTACTCATTATAATTTTCTAGGTTTACTAACCGATATAGTGGTCACATTGACGCATGTTGGTTTTAAATTAAAGATAAGCATTATCCATTAATAATAATATAAGGGGATATTATGGCAAACTGGAGTCAGCATCACGATTTAGTCTATGCTTTCGTCTGTGTATCATTTTTAGCAGATGGTGAGGTAGAAGAATCTGAAAAAGAAGCTATGCGTGGCAATGTCAAGGTGATGTTGCCGGACGTGTCCGATGAAGAATACAACTCAATGGAAGCTGAGGTAATCAATAAATTTATTGAACTTGGCGATGAAAGCTCTAGGATGGACCAATATGGGACATCTTTAGAAGCCCTAAAAGGGCTATTTACGTCAGACGAGGATCGGTACAAGGTTGTGAAAAATCTTGCATATATTGCTCGTGCTGATGATTTCATCCATGAAAATGAGATGGCGATGGTCGAACAAGCTGTTAGTGGTCTTGATATGACTGATAAGGTAAAACTTGTTAAGACCGACTCTACTTTATTCGTCGATCCTACATTCTAATCAAAACAAATAATACTTTACAATAGCCTTGGGGTATAATTCTGAGGCTACTGTATTGTTTTAAATAAAAAGTAGGTTATGCATGTCAGAACATAGAAAGAGTCAATCAACTAGGAGAGGAGATAGTAGCGATCGCAGAGGTGGTCATAGGCGTTTAGAACATCGAAGAAAACAAAATCTATCTGTTGATAATGAAAGGCGGGAAAAAATTGATCAACGTACTGGTTATCAAAGAAAAGGGAATCGGAGGAGTGGTTTAGATCGCAGAGAAGAATTAAAAAAAGGGCAGTAGTTACTGCCCTTTTTTATAAGTTCTTTCCCTTAACTGTACACTCTTTGCATTCCTGACAGAAAACCATTAAGTGCGGCGAGAGCAGTTTGAACAGAATCTTTTATTTCTTCCTGTTTAGATCTTGTATTAGCTACTTTCCTTATAATATTTCTGACAACCTTTCTATGCCATTTGTCAGCATGCATATGGACTGTGAAAAATTTTAGTGTTTCCTCATCGTTTATATTATAAAACTTTTGTAGTCCTTCTTTTTTTGTTTCTGATATCTCAGGCTGCATTGATTCATAACAATATAATGCGGCTAATCCTATGTGGTACTTATCAGAATTTGACAACGTCATAAATGTATTCACTAAATCTTTTGTCTCTTTGAGAAGAGTTGTATTATTAACCCTTTCTCGGCTGTTACCCATTCCTTCAGCAAATCTCATCCAAAGCTCGGGATGATTTTCCTTACCCTCTTCTTCCTCTACTAAATTCTCTAATAAAAGTTGCCTTACCTTTATTTCATCGCAGTTTGAATGAATTGCAGATAAGTATCTAGGAAAAAGAGAAACATGCTGAAAATATTGAGCGGCATACTCTTGAATTGTGTCATGGGATAATTCTCCTGCGTTCCATGATTCGTAAAATGGATGATTTAAAAGATGCTTTTCTTGGATTTTTTCGTCTAATTGATCTATAAATGGTTTTGCTTCCATTTGTTTAACTCCCGATTTTTTTATTAAATAATTGTCCCGAATATTATGATATGAAAAGCCTAACAAGAAAGGATATTAATTCAATATCTTTAATTAAAATGAAAAAAGGTATCGTAAGATACCTTTGTTCGTGGGATTGGCTACTTTTCTTTAACTACATGTAGTTTCAATTAGCGCAGCGCAGACCTCATAAGGATCCATGTTTGCAGCAGGTCTCCTATCTTCAAGATATCCTTTTTTATCATTTGCAGTAGCCATTGGTATTCTTATTGATGCGCCACGATCGCTAACTCCATATTTAAATTCAGTTATTTTAGCAGTTTCATGAAGGCCAGTTAGTCTTTCATCATTTTTGCTTCCATAAACACTAATATGCTTATCTATGTTTTTTCCAAGTTTTTCACAAGCCTCAACAATGGTATCGTAACCACCATCTTCTCTCATAGTCTTTGTACTAAAGTTTGTATGAGCACCAGCACCATTCCAATCGCCTTTAACAGGTTTTGGCTCTAAGCTTACTGTAACATTATAATCTTCAGAAACTCTATGTAATAACCATCTTGCAATATGTAATTGGTCTGCGACTTCGGGTGATCCTAACGGTCCAATCTGGAACTCCCATTGACCAGGCATGACTTCTGCATTTATTCCAGAAATTTCTAATCCAGCATCAAGGCACAGTTGAAGGTGTTCTTCTACAATATCTCGGCCAAATATGTTATTAGCTCCAACTCCACAATAATATTCTCCTTGAGGTGCGGGGTAACCCTCTGATGGAAATCCCAGCGGTTCAGATCCATCATAAAAAGTATATTCTTGTTCAATCCCAAACCATGGGATCTCGGATTTGTACTTTTCAGAAACTTCTACACAATTTGCACGATTATTGCTCTTATGAGTTGTCCCGTCGGCATTCAAAACCTCGCACATAACCAATATATCATCTCCTCCTCTTATTGGGTCAGGGACAAAATAAACTGGTTTAAGGGCACAATCACTATCATTGCCATCCGCTTGTAAAGTGCTCGAACCATCAAAACCCCAGTCTGGTAATTGCTCTAATCCTTCAACTGGACCATCAACAATCTTTGTTTTAGATCTTAGATTTGCGGTTGGTTCATAACCATCAATCCAAATATACTCTGCTTTTACTTTGCTCATTTTTTTACCTTATTTTTGTTATCCTATTGCTTCTTTACCCCGTTCATTTGTTCGGAGTCGTATACATTCTTCAACTGGAAGAATAAAAATTTTACCGCGCCCTTTATCTTTGGCTCTTTGAGCTACCTTAATAATACTATCAACAGCATTGTCAACGTATTCATCATTCACTGCTATTTCTAAGCGCACCTTTTTTAGCAAGGATATTTCATGCGCGATTCCTCTGTATACCTCTGCTATAGGTACCTCTTTACCTTGACCAAGCGCATTAGAAACCGTGAACTTGTAAATTTTATTTTTTAATAACTCCTCCTTGATTTCAGGAAGTTCTTCAGGTTGTATTATAGCGATAATCAGTTTCATGTTACTCTACATTGAATATTTGGAATCCAGCGTATGCTTCCATTTCATGCTCACTTATATCAAGGCCAACTATTTCTTCCTGTTCATCTACACGTAATCCAAAAAGTTTATCAATTAAATAAAAAATCAGCATGCTCGAAGCCAGGCAAAAAACACCGTACGACATTATACCCAATAGTTGAGTTGAGATACTGTGATCTGTGCTAAAAATACCTACAGCTAAGGTTCCCCATATTCCACATATTAGATGGACAGATATAGCACCAACAGGGTCATCAATTTTTCGTGAATCCAAATAAAGAACTGAAGCTACAACTAAAAGTCCAGAAATCAGACCTACTAGTATTGACATGGTTGGATTAATTACATCAGCTCCTGCAGTAATCCCAACTAACCCTGCTAGCGAGCCATTTAATATCATTGAAAGATCAGGTTTATTAGATAAGTACCAAGAAAAGGCCATCGATCCTATAATACCTCCTGAGGCGGAAAGGGTCGTTGTTACAAAGACGGTTGATACTGCCCCAGGGTTAGCGGAAAGAACAGACCCTCCGTTGAACCCGTACCACCCAAACCAAAGGAGGAATACACCTATTGCTGTTAGTGGCATATTATGTCCTTTTATAGGGTGAGCACCTTTTCTGGTATACTTTCCTATTCGAGGGCCAAGTAGGTAAGCTCCCACCAATGCTGCCCATCCCCCTACTCCATGCACAAGAGTAGAGCCAGCAAAATCATAAAATCCTAACTGATCAAGCCAGCCGCCGCCCCATTTCCACGAGCCTGCAATTGGATATATTATGGCAACATATAGAGCTGAAAACAGAAGAAAGCTACTTAGTTTTACTCGTTCAGCAACCGCACCAGAGACAATAGTTGCCGCAGTCGCTGCAAACATTGCCTGAAAAATAAAATCAGTGTAATACGTATATCCAACATTATAAGATGGTGTATCCCAGTTTTCCCCCGGATTAAGACCAAAGCCTGCAAATCCAAGCCAGTCACCTAAAATAAAATCACCTGGGTACATCAGACTAAAACCGCATAATGCATAGGTCAATAATCCTATGGCAACAATTGAAGTGTTTTTGAAAAGTATGTTGACTGTATTTTTTGCTCTAGTTAATCCTGCTTCTAATGCTGCAAATCCAAGGTGCATGAGGAAAACAAGAATCGTGGATACCAACATCCACGTATTATTTATTGTGAAATCAGGAGTACTCATTTAAATACTAGCTTATATCGGCAGTACAATTCCATTTTTATAAGAAGAGAGTATAATCTGTGTCTCTGTCCTTGTTACACCTGGCCAACTCTGGATTTTTCGCAATAACTCTTCAAGCGTATTTGAGTTTTTTGTTGTTACAAGAAGAGTATGAGACCCGTTACCAGTCGTACTAAAACACTGGACTACCTCACTGGTTTTTTCTGCCTCAACGGTAACTTCTTTGTAGTATTGAGATGACCCAGATATGACGGTTATGATAGCAGATACATCAAGACCTAACTCGCTTGGATTTAATACAGCTTGAAACCCAAGTATCACTCCGTTTTCTTGCAGCTTTCTTATGCGTTCTGTAATAGTTGGGACAGATACTTTTATTTTTTCTGCTATGTTACTGGCAGATTCGCGTCCAGACTTCTGAAGCTCACCAATTATTTTTAAATCTATATTGTCTAATTTCAAAATAAGGACCTTTTGATTTTGTTTAAAAATATTAAGAATAAACCAGTAAACATAATAAAAATTTAGAATAAATTAAAAAATAAATTAAAATAAATATTCCAATTGTATTTCTTACTTATGCCTAGATGCTAGCTTTTGTGCCATCTCAACTCCAATTGAATGGAATTTAGATTGATCATTTTTCTTAATTTTTGGTACTAAATAACAATGGTAAACATATGAGTACTGCGCCAAAAACCGTTGCATTTCATACTATGGGATGCAAACTAAACTTTTCTGAAACTTCAACCATCTTAAGAGATTTTATTCAACAAGGTTTCAAAAGGGTTGATTATCGTGATTGGGCTGATATTTATGTTATAAATACATGTTCAGTTACTGATAATGCAGATAAGGAGGCAAGAAAGCTAGTAAGGCAGGCCAAAAGACAAAATCCTGATTCCTCGGTCGCTGTTATCGGTTGTTATGCGCAGCTAAAACCAGATGAAATCGCAAACCTAGATGGTGTTGACATGGTATTGGGGGCCGAAGAAAAATTTAATTTACTTGACCATCTTGATGAAATGGAATTGAGTAAGGATACTACTATTTTCAATTCCAGTGTAGAAAGTTTGAATGATTTTAAACCATCCTTTTCTATTGGTGAAAGGACCCGTTCATATCTCAAAGTTCAAGATGGATGTAATTATACATGCTCATTCTGTACTATTCCTCTTGCAAGAGGTAAGAGTAGGAGTGCAGATGTTAAAACTACTATGAAGATAGCAAAAGAAATAGAAACTCATGGTGTAAAAGAGATTGTTTTGACAGGTGTAAATGTGGGTGATTTTGGCCATAAGGGAGAAGAAACATTCTTTGATCTTATTTCCGAATTGGATAGGCTAAACAATATAGAAAGAATCAGAGTTTCCTCGATAGAGCCTAATCTCTTAAATGAGAGTATCATTGAATTTTGCAACTCTTCAAAACTTTTTATGCCACATTATCATATGCCGCTTCAATCGGGTTCAAATAAATTATTAAAAGCGATGAGAAGAAGATATGATAGAAACCACTATTTGGATAAAGTCAACCTAATTAAATCATTAGATCCAAGCGCATGCATAGGAGCAGATGTTATCGTTGGGTTCCCAGGGGAGACAGATGACGATTTTTTGGACACATACAATTTTATAAAAGATTTAGACTTGGCATATTTGCATGTGTTTTCTTATTCAGAAAGGGATAATACTGATGCAAAGAGTTATCAAAACTCTGTCCCAAAGACTAAAAGATCAGAAAGAAGCAAAATACTCCGTAACCTATCTGATAGAAAACGTCACTTATTTCAAGAGCAGTATATAAACAGCACTAGGGAAGTGTTATTTGAAAGTATGAAAAGTGGCTACACTTTTGGACATTCTGACAACTATATCCGAGTAAAAGTTCCTCAATCTCCTGAACTAATAAATTCTATACACCCTGTTAATCTTAAAAAGGAACAAGGAGGAGCAGTTCTTGGGGAATTATAGTTTAATACTCTTACTAGAGTTTCTATATTTTCAAATTAGATGATTCAATTTGATAACGTTTCAAAATCATTCCCATCTGGTTCACTTTTTAGTGGTGTAACTCTAAGTATAAAAAAGGGAGTGAGAGTAGGCCTGGTAGGGAAAAATGGATCAGGAAAGACAAC
>ENA-OSEY01001419-OSEY01001419.1-marine-metagenome-genome-assembly--contig:-NODE-1419-length-16545-cov-7.304287_pt1 | contig 16545 bp, 16 predicted proteins | sample MGYA00248465_ERZ534230 | MGnify/ENA primary metagenome ERZ534230 (study PRJEB26409, sample SAMN06344110) | marine metagenome | isolation source: Sea water from surface | place: Atlantic Ocean:Southern...
GAGTGCGTTGCTTGAGTACAAGAGGTATTCGAAGAGTCGAAGTGCGGCAGAGATGGTGACGCAGTTCATGGAGATGTATGCGGGTCCGATCAAGTTGAAAAGGAAACGTCCGAGGTGGCTGTGGAACGGCGCGTCCTACGCGCAACATCCTCAGATTCGATGCATACAAGAATCCTCCGAGTTGAACGGCAAGAAGGATACTACGATCTATGAAGATCCGAGGGCTGCTGATTTTGATGAGGTTCTCGCGTTGAAAAATCAGTACAACGGAGGAGCTTCGAGCGATTCGGACGATGCCGTCATGTCGGTCGTGACGACGTCGATCAAGTCCATGTCCTTGATGAAGTCGTCCAACACGACCGCAAAACCTCCCCAATCGCCTCATCGCAATCGTCAACATCAAACCACAACGTCAAAGTTCGAAACGAAAACCATGAACAAAAGCAGCGAGAACAGGGAGTACGAAGCACTTGGAATCATGTTATAATTTATTTACACAAAAACCTGTTGTTAAAAAATATTTAAAACACGTTATAGATAATGATGGAGGATGTTTAGCATTACACACTGGTTTTGGTAAAACTTGTTTATGTCTATTAATAAAATCAAGTGTATTAAAGGGAATATTTTCAAATTCATATGTTACAATACTTACTTTATTAATAAACTCTGAAATTTTCTTTTCATCACTATAATCACCCAGTATAAAATTATCAGCAAATTTTTGTGCGGGGGCATTTTCATCGTCACAATAAATGGTAGTTTGTACATTTAATTTCTTTGCCGCTGTTGCAAGCATACTTCCTAATTGACCACCACCTAAAATTCCAAGATTTATCTTACTCATTTAACGTGGTATTTTTTTCACAGATCTAGTTTGTTTACTACGCCAATTTTCAAGATTATTTCTTATTTTTATATCGCTAACTGACAATATAGATGCAGTTAGTAAAGCAGCATTTATCGCCCCATCAACACCGATAGCAACTGTTCCAACTGGTATTCCTTTTGGCATTTGAGCTATTGAAAGAAGACTGTCCAATCCTTTTAATTTTTTACTTTCTATTGGAACTCCTATTACAGGTATTCTTGTTAAAGCAGCTATCATTCCAGGAAGGTGTGCAGAGCCGCCAGCCCCTGCAATAATTACAGAAATATTATTTTTTTCAGCTTTTTTTGCAAAGTCGTACATTCTATTTGGAGTTCTGTGAGCTGATACAATTTTAGTTTCATATTTTATTTTGAGTATCTTGAGCACTTTAACTGTGTATTTCATAGTTGAGTAATCCGATTGACTACCCATTACTATTGCTACTTTGTGACTTTTTTTGTTCTGCATTTATATATTTAATATCAAAAAACCTAACACTAATATATATTTATTATATGAATTACAGAATTGATAATCTTCAATATTGCAAGTGGTCTAGAGAAGTATTTGAAATAAACCGACAAGCTGGCTTGGATGCTGTACATGTCACAGTTGTTTACCATGAAGATTATGACGAATTTCTTGAACGATTAAAAGAATGGGATGATCATTTTAAAAACAATTCTGATTTAATTTTTCTTGGTAGAAATTTTAGTGATATTGAGAAAGCTAAAAAAGATAAAAAAACAGCAATTTTTTTTGGTTTTCAAAATTGCTCTCCTATTGAGGATGATATCGGTTTAATAGGTAAAGTTCATGAACATGGATGTAGATTTATGCAATTAACATACAACAACCAATCTCTCCTTGCTACTGGATGTTATGAAAAAAATGATAGTGGTGTCACTAATTTTGGACGAGAAGCAATAAAAGAAATGAACAAGATTGGTGTAGTAGTTGACATGTCACATTCAGCAGAAAAAAGTACTTTTGACGCAATAGATATTAGTGAAAAGCCAATAGCTATCACTCATGCAAATCCTAGTTTTTGGCACAGTGCAAAAAGAAATAAATCTAAAGATCTATTAAAAACTCTTGCTGACAGCAAAGGGATGTTAGGATTATCATTATATCCGCACCATTTGAAAAATGGTACTAATTGCACATTAGAAAGTTTTTGTGAAATGACAGCTCAAACTGTAGAAATAATGGGCATAAACAACGTTGGAATAGGTTCTGATCTATGCCTGTTCCAGCCAGATACTGTTGTAGAGTGGATGAGAAATGGAACATGGGCAAAACAAAAAAACTTTGGTGAAGGAAGCAAATCAAAACCAGGCTTTCCCAAACAACCAAATTGGTTTGAAGATGCACGAGGTTTTAAAAATTTAGAAACTGGTCTTAAAAAAATTGGTTTTAGTGACGAAGAAACAAATAAAATTTTGGGTAATAATTGGTTCAATTTTTATAAAGGGATAAATTAATGGAAATACAATTAAGAGATCCAAAAGAAGTAATGAAATTATCAAGACTCGGATCTTTTCATCAATCAAAACTTTCTTTTTTGAGATCCTTCTTACAGGAATTTAAAAATTGGGAATACAAAAGAGATCTATTAGATTTGGACGAGAATGGTTTTGGAGTTGTTATTTATTCTTTTAAAAAAAAAAATAGAATTTATTCTTTGATTTGTTTTGCTAATAAAATAAGCGACCAAGAAAGATCAGATAGAGTGATTGCTACAAAATGGGACGCAGCTTTTACACTATTTGATGGCGTTCCAACAAAACAAGATATCGAAAGATTAAAACAAAATGTTCCAAAACAAGAAGTTGGTAGAATGTCATTTAAAGAACTTACATTATCTCGTGCAAACAAATCAGTGAGAATTTTTGATTATGTCGTTGAGTGTCTCTCAAAAGGAAAACAACCAGATAAGGATAAATTAGCAAAAGTTGGGTACCTTTACAGAACCACAGCTGTCTACGGCTCAGGAAAATTTGGGCTGGCCGATAGATTTAGAATTAAAAATAGAGAAGAAATATATGGTCCATTTAGATTAGAAATGATGTTGGTATATCTTGTAAGACAATTTACTTTTGATCAAGTTAACCACATTGCAAAGAGTAAAAATCCCAAAAAAGCAGTCAAATTAGATCCAAATATCTCCAGAAATCTAGGAATAGGTAACTCTACTGGTCTAGGGATGGCTCCATTTATTGTAAATCATCCTTTGTTACTAAATAATTGGATAATGGCAAGAGAAACTGCATTAAAACAAATTAGAGAAATAAAAGAGGTAAAAAAAAAAGATGTTGATCTAATAATTAGTTGCCTGCAAAATTCTAAAAAAAATATTGATAATTGGACTACTGAAAGTGAATTCCAACTATTAAAAATCAATAATTTAAAGAAAGATTTAGATTTATTGTTACAATATTTTTTAACTAAATTTGATTTCGAAAGAGAATTTTCTTATAACGATTTGTATATTTGGGCAAAAAACAATCTAGGAGAAGAGTGTTTAGAATTTATGGTCTCAGTGATAATGGAGCCATATGAAAAAATTACAAATCCCTTAATAAGAACCATGAGTGCTGATGAAGAGAAGTTCTTTACAATACCAATAGAGAAAACAATTTTAGATTTAAGAAAAGTTTTAGAATTAAAATACTCAGATATTCTTAAAATAGATTTTAAAAAAAAAGAAAATAATCAAAATTTTTGGTTTATTTCAAAAAACAAGGAAGAACCCAGGCTTGCCAACAGATTTCAAGATGAAGGTTCGGATTTAGAGCAACCATTAGCGATAGCAAGAGATATTTGTAAATTGTATGAAAGAATTTCAAATGAAAAAAATAGTTTAAAAATAGGAACTTTCTTAATGAATAATAATGACCTTAGACATGTCGTAAGAAGAGCGTTCATAACAGAAAAATTTCCGTATGCTGAAATTCAAGATAATACAATAGGTTCAAAATTAATGCCAATTGACATGCTAAGATTGAAGCTTTCTTTTTTTGGTGCGGTAAAATTTGATCCTCGTTCAGATAAATGGCTAAGGATCTGCATGTTTCAAGGAGCTCCATTACCAACTGAGCTCACAACATCAAATGACCATTGGGTTTATAATTCAATAAATTAATGAAAAGCTTTAGTGAAATAGACACCACAGTCAAAAGAGCTTCAAAAAGCATTGGATTTGAATGGGGTATTGCAGAAGAATTAGGAAAAAATATACGATTACTGGAAATGTTTGGATTAGCAGGTTTGAAAAATTTAAATTCATATTTTAAAATTTATAATCAAAAACAGTTTCAAAAAATAAGTTTAATATCTAAAATAAATACTTCTAATATTGCTTATTGCCCAATTATATCAGGTACAAATTTTTTAGATCAGGTAATAAATTTAGAGAAGATGGATGAAATAAATTTTGAAAATATGGCATTCCCTTTATTATTTTTACCATTTGTTAGTAGGTCAACTGAGATTATTGGTAAACGTATTTTTTTAAATATTGATGAAAAAGAATTTTTATTAAATTTTAACCAATCTATTTATTCTAATTATTTGAGTGGTGATATAATCGATTCTGCAAAAAAAATTAAAATAAAATTTATAGAGAATAAAAACACATTTGAAGAAAATGAATGGCAAGAACTTTATAAATTATCAGAAGGAACTTTTGTAGAGGAGACAGAACAATTGAAAAATTCAGCTGCTGGAGCAGGACTTACAGATAATGACTAAAGAAGAGAAAAAATTAAACTTCAAAGAAATTGATAATAAATGTGAAGAATGCGGGAAAAAAGATGAAAGTGTGAGAGAAAATTTAATTTTATCCGGCTTTAAAATTTGCCAGTCTTGCAGGGTTTCAAAAACAGTATTTCCAGTTTAGCTAATTGTACTTATTGGCAATGCATTCATTCTACTAATCACAAATGATATCGATAAAAATGCAATTAATAAGAAAGCTAAAAAAATTATACCAAAAGATTTAAAGTTAGACTTAAGTCCCAAAACATGTTTGGTTGATATTATAAGAGACGCAAAAATCCAAAATTGAGTTAAAAATATTACAGGTAGTACTAAATCTGGTGTGACTGCAAAAAACCTAATTAATCCAGGTGCATGGGCATAACCAACACCAATAAGAACTTTTTTAAATGGTATTTTACTATTTTTGTCTGGAAATAGCTTAACTCCAATTACAAAAATTAATATAGACCAAATAAACCATGTTAAAATAGCAGTTAATCCCGAAAGTCCTATCGATGTTTTAATAATACTATTTGCAGCAATTGCTCCAGCAACTCCTTCTAAAATCATTATCAGGCCAGCAAAGTATATAGCAGCCTCTCCAAAATATTTATTATCTGAATAAAGAGATCTATCTAACTTCAGTGATTTAAAAACAATATCTAAAAATACAGCAAACATAACTTAAATGAGGAGCGAATTACTTCGCTCCTCGAAATATTGAATTAACCTTTTACCACTTCTCTTGTATTTGCGTAGTATGACTCAGTAAATGGAATATCAACTACTACAGCATCAACAGGTTTACCAGGTTTTGTGGAATATTTTCTTGGTAAATGAACTTTATATTTAGTTCCAACTTTACCTTTTGGAAAACCATTCGGGTTTTTTGTACCATCGTATGGGACATATCCCATTGCGATATTCATTCCCTTTTCCGGATGATACCAAGGCGAAGTAATAAATCCTACAGGTTTACCGCCACTTGGTTTTGAAATTAACCAAAAGTCAGGAGCATATTCTGTTATTGGTTTTCCGCCCATTTCCATTCCAACTAATTGAAGTTTGTAAGGTTTTTTTCCTGCTTTTAATTGTTTTTTCATTTTTTCCAAAGCAGCCTTACCAACATAATTAGCTTTTTTCTTCCATTCACCTTTTCCTGATAATGATACTTGGTAACCAAGATTACATTGAAACGGATTGTGTTCGTGATCTAAGTCTTGACCCCAAGATAAAATCCCAGCCTGTATTCTTCTGTGGTGAGCAGGAGCAATAACTCTTAATTTATGTTTTTTTCCTGCTTTCAAAACTGCATTCCACATATCATCTGCATATTTTGTAGCATTCCTTAAATAAATTTCATATCCAGCCTCACCTGAAAAACCAGATTGTGAAATAACACAATCTCTTCCACCAACCTTAGCTTTTGCTAAGCCATAGTAAGGCATATTATCTAAATCAACTTGTTTACCGATTAAATCTTTCATTAGTGCTTTAGATTTTGGACCTTGTATTTGTACAGGACACGCATCTATTTCATCAATTTCACATTTAAATTTTTTATTTGCATTTACCCCTTGCAAGTAAAGTCCAATATCACTGTCTGATAAACTAAACCAAAATTCATCTTTAGCTACTCTTAATAATATTGGATCATTTAAAACACCACCTTTATAGTTACAAAGAATAACGTATCTTGCTCTCATTGGTGATATTTTTGTTGCGTCTCTAGTAATTACATAATTAACAAATTTTTCAGCGTCTTTGCCTTTAACTCTAATTTGTCTTTCAACTGCAACATTCCACATCGTTACATCATTTTTAATTGATTTATATTCAACCATCGCACCATTTTTGCCTTTAACATAACCTCTTGGATGGTAAATACGATTGTATACAGTTGCTCTCCAACATCCTGCTCTCATTGATAAATGCCAATAAGGTGATTTTCTTACCCTTGTTGAAATTAACAATTCAACTTTTGTTGGTCCACTTTGTCTTAAATTATAAGGTACGTGTCTGTCTGATTGGTTCACAGACGTTGCATGTTTCATTTTTGAATAATCAAACTCTTTAGACATATTCATTCTCCTTCAACCACTTGTTAGTTTCCTTCAAGCCGCCGAATGTATAAATGTGAAAAAAATCGGTATGCATTTTTAATTTCCCAATTAATTCATTAGGGTCTTTAGGTTTCATCAAATCTAATGCCTTACTAAAATTAGATTTTAGAAAGTTAATGGAATTTTTTGCACCTACAATATTAGCAAATTTAATTAGGCTAGTGATTTTAAGTGGTCCAGTAATTCCAACATGAACTGGTACTGACTGCTTGGATATAAAGTCAATTATAGGCTGAGGATCTAGCAACCATTGGGTGACTATATAATCAGCGTAAGGCTTTTTATCTTCCATTGCTTTTTCCAATTTAGAATCCGATATATCAGGACTCCCCTCTGGATGTCCAGCAATTCCTATCTTCATTTGTTCAAAATAACCTGTCTCCAAAAGTTGTATTGAGCTATCGAACTTACCAACAGGTTCTCTACTTCCTCCAATAATAAGAGCTTGTTTCACACCACCGTCTTTACATATAGAAATATAATCTTTTAGTTGTGTTTCGCTTTCAATAGATCGTGCCGGGAAATGTGGAATTGGATTAAAACCATTTTGAACTAATTTAACAGCTTGTTCCGCAGTCTCTTTATAATCGCCACCTGGAAGCATTGTTATGTAAACATCCTTAAGGGTAGGAAGAGTGGAAAGGTCTGTTTTTGGTCCAATTTCTAAAGAAAAGTTCATTGGAAGATATTTATTTATTTTGAAAAAACTGTCTATAAAAATTTGAGATCAAATTGAAACAGGTTACTTTTTTTGACCTCTATGCTTTTGGATCCTCTGACCGTACTGCTGGGTAACTCTATCAAAAATTATGGCCAAGGCCACAATTGCAAGTCCATTCATCATTCCAAGGGCTAAATATTGATTAGAAATTGATTGAAGAATTGGAATTCCTAGCCCTTTAACACCTATCATCGAAGCTATAACAACCATTGCTAATGCCATCATTATAGTCTGGTTTATGCCTGCAAATATTGTAGGTAGAGATAATGGGATTTGTACTGACCTTAGTTTTTGGAATGGTGTAGCACCAAAAGCTTCACTGGCCTCAAGTGTTTCTTTGTCAACTTCACGAATACCTAAATTAGTAAGTCTTACTATTGGAGGAATTGCATATATACAAACTGCCAATAAACCAGGTACTTTTCCAATACCCAGTAACATTATAATAGGGATCAAATAAACAAAGCTTGGAATTGTTTGCATCATATCTAAAACTGGTAAAATTGCTTTTTCAGCCCTGTTAGATTTTGACATTAAAACACCTATTGGAATACCTACAACTATACATACTAATGTTGAAACAGAAATTATAGCAACTGTAGCCATACAATTTTTCCACATACCAAAGTAACCAATAATCACGAAACAAACCATTGTTCCAATTACTAATTTAATACTTCTTGAACCTATCCAGGCTAAAAGTCCAAACACTCCTATTACTAACGGCCATGGACTACTTACTAATAGTTTTTCTAACCATATTAAAAAATGTAAAAGAGGATCGAAAAAACCCTCTATAGAGTCACCATACTCTCTTGAAAATTCTTTAAAACTTAAATCAATTCCCTTCTTTAATTCTCTTAAAGCGTCTCTATCCATTTCGGGAATTTTATTAAAGAAATCCATAAAAATTTTTTTATTTCTGAACCCGTTAATTATAACGGGTTCAGACAATTTTAACTATTAATTAAAGTGCTTTTTTGATTTTTTTTGCAGCACCGCTTGAAACCCACTTAGTCCAAACACTTTCTTGTGTTTTTAGGAATTCAATTGCAGCATCAGCACCTTCTGCTTGGTTTTCTGCCATCCATACTAACATACCATTCATTGCTGTACCTGGATAAACTCTTTTCTTAAGATAATTCATACCATCTTTTCCAGCAGTTTTTTTGTAGTTGTCAGTAACGACTGTGAATACTTCAGATTTTACCCATGAAGATTTCTTAGGATTAGCACATTCTTGTTCAGGTTTTGCTAAACAATTATCCCAATTATCTTTACCGGCAAACTCACCCATATCTACAGCTTGAAGATCATACTTTCCAACTAAAGATGTTGGAGACCAGTAGTAACCAAACCAGTTTTCTCCTCTTTCTGCAGCTTTAGCAATTGAACCATCTAATCCTGCAGCTGAACCAGTTTCAACTATCTTCCAACCTTTTTTCTCCATTTCCCATGCTCTAAAATGGTTTCTGTTACTTAATTCACAGTTCCATCCTGGAGGACAAATATGAAATCCACCTTTTGATGGATCTTCTGGGTGTGGAAAAAGATCTGGTCTTTTTAAAATAGCATCAGCAGTTGTTAACTCTGGATGTTTTTTCAAAGTGTGTGGAAGTACCCACCAACCTTCACCAAGTCCTGTAATAGGCGCTTTATTTATTGAGTGTAATTTTCCTTCATCAACAGCTTTATTTAAAGCAATGATCGCAGCGTTTGCCCAAAACTCTGGTGCAACATCTGGCTCACCTTTTTCTTGCATTGATGTAAACGTTGGCATAGTTGCTCCTGGAACTAGTTCCACAGTACAACCATAACCTTCTTCTAATATAATCTTATCAACTTCAGCCATAAAATTAGCTGATGCCCAGTTCATATTAGCAATAGAAATCTTTCCACATGCAGCGTTAGCTATTCCACTAAAAGAAGTTAAGCCAAATGCAACAAGTAAAGAAAGAATTATTCTTTTTATTTTCATTTATTATCTCCGTTTTTTAAATTTAAAAAGTAATTAGAACATATATAAGAAAAAAAGCAAACCAGTAACAACTATGAGTTGTAATTAAAAATTGCTTTTACTTAGATTTTGTATTTTGATATTTTTAAAATTATGAAATTTGTCTCATACAAAAATATTTTTGGTTTTAAATTTAATTTAAATTGCAAAACTGTTTTTCAACAATCAATTATAAGAGACAGTTATTAAAAACTTTCCTCAAATAAAAAATAAATTAACTTTTAAAGGAGGAAAATGAAAAAAAACTTATTATCAAGATTAGATGAAGGTCCTGTCATATTTGCAGAAGGGTATTTATTTGCAATGGAAAGAAGAGGGTATTTATCTGCCGGCCCATTTGTACCTGAAGTAGTGCTAGAGCATCCTGATGTAGTGAGTCAGTTACACAGAGAATTTATAAGAGCAGGTTCTGATATTGTTCAAGCTTTCACTTATTACGGACATAGAGAAAAATTAAGAATTATTGGAAAAGAACATCTGCTTGAACAAATGCAAAAAAATGCACTTAAAATCGCAAAAGATGCTGCAAATGAATTTAAAGATTTGGATTTGATGGTTTGTGGAGATGTTGCAAATACAAATATTTTTGATCCAAAGGATAAAAACTCATTTAAAGAATGTCAAAAGATGTATGAGGAACAAGTGCTTTGGGCAAAAGAGGCAGGTGTTGATTTTATTGTTGCGGAAACTATCAATTGGGTAGATGAAATGAAGATAGCATTAAAAGCAATTAAGGATGAAGGTTTAATAGCTGTAGCTAATTATGCGATACCTAGAGGAGATTTAACAAGAGACGGTTACACAGCTGAAGATGCGTGTAAAATAATAGAAGATCTTGGTGCAGATGTTGTTGGTTTAAATTGTTATAGAGGTCCTAAAATGACAATGAAACTTTTAAAAGAAGTTAGAAAAAAAGTTTCATGCCATGTCGCAGGTTTGCCTGTTCCATATAGAACAACGGAGGAAGAGCCTGGATTTTTAAATCAAACTGATCACGGATGTGATTGTATCCCAGGAGGAAATGCGTTTCCCGTAGCTTTAGATAATTTATTTTGTAATAGATTTGAAATGGCAGAATTCGCCAAGGAATGTCTTGAGAAAAAAATTAATTTAATTGGTATATGTTGTGGAGCAGAAGCTCATCATGTTAGAGAGATGGCAGTTGCAGTTGGAAAAAAACCGATTGCTATGAAGTATATGCCAGATATGAGCAAGCATTTTCACCATGGGACAGACAAGACATTGAAGAAAGTAAACAAAGAAATAAAATATTAAAATGGAAAATCATGCAAAAGTAGTCATTATCGGTGGTGGTGTAGTAGGTTGTTCAATTCTTTATCATTTATCTAAATTTGGTTTAAAAGATTGTATTTTACTTGAGAGAAATGAACTTACTTCTGGTTCTTCTTGGCATGCTGCTGGCAATGTTCACGTAATTTCATCTGATCCAAATATTTCTAGAATGATGGCCTATACAATTGGTCTTTATAAAGAGATAGAAAAAGAGTCTGGTCATTCTGTTGGTTTTAAACCAAGTGGAGGTTTTTATTTAGCATCTAATGAGGTTTGGGCTGAATATTTAAAGAGGGAAAGATCAAAAGCAAGATATATGGGTCTAGACCAAGAATTTATTTCTCTTGATGAAGTAAAGAAAAAACATCCTTTAATTGATCCTAAAAGGTATTTGTTAGCTTTGTGGGATCCTATTGATGGTGAAGTTGACCCTTCAGGAGTGACATATGCATTTGCAAAAGCTGCTAAGGTTCATGGTGGAAAATATTATACTCACACTGTCGTAAAAGATACTAAACAAAAACCTGATGGATCTTGGGATGTATTTACTGATAAAGGAAATATTAATGCAGAAATAATTATAAATGCAGGTGGTTTATGGGCTAGAGAAGTAGGAAATCTTTCTGGAGTAGATCTTCCAGTTCAACCAATGGAGCATCATTATTTAATAACTGAAAGTATTCCAGAAATTGAAGCGATGGGAGATCAAAGATTACCAATTGGTACAGACTTTGAGGGAAATATTTATTTTAGACAAGAAGGTAAAGGAATGTTGCTTGGTACTTATGAACCTAAGTCAACTCCATGGAAAATAAATGGAACTCCAATGAACTTTGGACATGAATTGTTAGAACCAAAGCTAGATAATATTCAAGACAGGTTAGCAATAGGATTTGAAAGAATGCCAGCATTAGAAAAAGCTGGAATAAAAAATATTGTTAATGGACCTTTTACTTTTGGTCCTGATGGCAGTCCACTTATTGGTCCAGTTCCTGGTATGAAAAATTATTGGGTTGCAGTTGGTGTTATGGCTGGTTTTTGTCAGGGCGGCGGTGTTGGAAAATGTATTGCTGAATGGATTATAGATGGAGAACCGTCCATTGATGTTTGGGCAATGGATGTAGCAAGGTTTGGTGAATATGCTACTCCACAATATGGAACTATTAAATCCTCAGAAAATTATGAGAGACGATTTATTATGACATTTCCAAATGAAACTTTACCCAAGGGAAGAAAACAAAAAACAACTGCATTATATGATCGTTTTGTAAATCAAGGAGCAGTAATGGGTGATGGATTTGGTTTAGAGAGCGTTTTATGGTTTGCAAAAAATAAAGAAGATGCCTTTGAAGAGCCAACTATAAAAAGATCAAGATCTCATAATTACGTATCAAAAGAAGTTATAAATGTTAGAGAAAATGTAGGTGTGATGGAACTTGCAAATTTTTCAAAACACGAATTTGAAGGACCTGATGCTAGAAATTTTTTAAACTATATTATGGCTGGAAAAATTCCTAAACCAGGAAGAATTTCTCTTACTCCAATGCTTACTTACAGAGGAAAACTTTATGGCGACCTTACCGTGTCATGTATTGATGAAAATAAATTTATGGTTTTTGGATCTGGAGCAGCTCAAGAAATGCATAGAAGGTGGTTTGAAAGTCATTTAAATAAATTTAAAGTAAATTATAAAAATCGATCAGATGATTTTCATGGTTTAGCAATATCGGGACCTAAATCCAGAGAAGTTTTTCAAAAAATTGTAAGAGAAGATGTATCAAATAAAAATTTTAAATTTAGAGACTCTAGGAAAATGTTTGTTGGTGGAGTACCAGCAATTGTAAATCGATTATCTTTTACTGGTGAGCTGGGATATGAAATTTATACAGCGCCACATTATCAAATTAAATTGTACGAAGAATTAATGGAAGCTGGTAAAGAATTTAATATTCAACCCTTTGGTTTAAGAGCTTTAATGTCTATGCGTCTTGAAAAAAATTGGGGCGCCTGGACGCTTGATTATAGACCAGACTTTACTGCAAAAGAGACAGGATTGGATGTATTCATTGATTGGGATAAAGATTTTGTGGGAAAAAATTTTGCAAAAAAAGATGAAAGTAAAAATAAACTTACACCATTAATTGTAGAGACAAATGATATTGACGTAACAAATAATGAAGCAGTACTCAAAAATGGAAAAGCTATTGGATACGTAACTTCAGGAGGTTTTGCACATTTTACAAATAAAAGTGTTGCGTTTTCATATCTTGATAGCAAAGAAATAAGTTCAGAGAAAGGAATTCAAGTGGAAATAAATGGAGATTTGTTTAACTCTTCAGTAATAAAATCACCGCTTTATGATCCAACAGGACAAAAAATGAGAAGCTGATGGCACAAAAAGACGTAGGAAACAAAATACCAATATATAAATTAAAAAAAACCGATGAGGTAATGAAGTATTATGACGATTGGGGACAAGAAAATAAATATGATAAGGACATGCTTGATTGGAACTATACTGGTCCAAAAGAAACTACTGAAACATTTATTAAATATCAAAAAAACAAAGATGCTAAAATTTATGATGCTGGATGTGGTACAGGATTAGTTGGTGTTGAATTAAAAAAATTTGGGTATCATAATTTTTATGGTGCAGATCTTTCAAAAAAACTCTTAGATTTGGTACCTGACCAACTTTACAAAAAACTTGATCAAGTCGATTTAAATAAACCTATCGACGAAGAAAATGATACTTTTGATGCCGTAATGTGTGTTGGGACTTTTACATTTGGACACGTTAAACCTCCTGCTTTAGACGAATTTATAAGAATCACTAAAAATAAAGGACATATATGTTTTACAATAAACGAAGGAATACACGAAGAGTATGGCTTTGATAAAAAAATTGAACAATTAAACAATGAAAATAAATGGAAAGAAATCGAATTTTTTAAATCTGACTATATTGCAAGCAAAGATGTGAATGCTTGGCTTGGGTTATATGAAGTGATAAAATAAGTTATGTCTGAAATTTATAATATTATAGACAAAAAAAAACTAGATGTTGTAAATAACTCGATTGAAAAAGCTCATGGATTACCAAACGAATGCTACACGAGCAAAGATTATACTTTAATTGAGAGAAAAAAACTTTTTGAAGATAAATGGATTGTAGCAGGAGTTGCAAGCTCTATACCTGAAATTGGAGATGTAAAACCAATAGATATTCTTGGAATGCCAATTTTAATTTTAAGAAATAAACAGAATGAAATTAAAGTTTTTCACAATGTTTGTAGTCATAGAGGAGTGAAACTGGTTTCTAAAAGTGGAAAAATTAATAGCCTTATTCGATGCCCTTATCATTCTTGGTCATATAGTCTTGATGGAAAATTAATGGCAACACCTCACATTGGTGGTATGAATAAACATTCTGCAGAAGGTTTTGATAAATCAAAAAGTAATCTAAAAGAAATTAGATCTTATATTTGGTTAGATTTAATAATGATAAACATTAATCAAAATGAAATGTCTTTTGAAGAATATATAAAACCCTTAAGCGATAGGTGGGAAAAATTTTGGCCAATAAAAGACCGAGAACTAATTCATCACTCAAATGATTTTGGATATTTCAAATTAAATGCGAAATGCAATTGGAAATTTGCAATTGAAAACTATTGCGAAAGTTATCATCTTCCATGGGTTCATCCAGGATTAAATTCCTACTCAAAAATAGAGGACCATTATCATATTCAAGGTTTACCCAATCGCTTTGCCGGTCAAGGCACAGTTGTTTATAATCCTCAATTTAAAGGAAAAGAAAAACTTCCAAGTTTTCCAAACTGGCCAAAGGATAAAGAAAATATTGCAGAGTATGTTGCATTGTTTCCAAATGTTATGCTTGGAATTCATAAAGATCATTACTATGCTTATTGGATTGAACCAATTAATCATGAGTTTACTCTTGAACATATGGAGTTATATTATGTTGGTGAACAAGCAGCTCAAGCTAATAAATTTAAATCATTACGAAAACAAAATCATAAACAATGGGAAGACATTCAAAAAGAAGATGTTGATATAATACAGGGTATGCAAACTGGCAGAAACTCTCCATCATATAATGGAGGAAACTTTTCACCTGTAATGGATAATCCAACTCATCATTTTCATAAATGGGTAGCACAAAATTTAATTTAAAATGAAATTTAGTAGAAAAATTGCACCGGAAATTAAAACATCACCAAAATTTTTAACAAAAAAAAGATTAAAAGAGGATGAGATAAATTTTGAAAAATTAAGATCATATAGACTTGATAGAGTTAGAAAAGAATTAGAAAAAAATAATCTCGAGGCATGCATACTCTTTGATCCAGTCAATGTTAGATACGCCTTAGACACAGTAAATATGAGTGTTTACAATATGCACAATCTAACAAGATATTGTTTTGTGCCTGTTAATGGACCAACAATTTTGTATGAGTACTTTAATTGTGAAATTTTATCAAAGCACTTAAATTTAATCGATGAAATTAGGCCAGCCATAACTTGGGATTATTTTAGTAATGGAGATCAAGCAAATGCTCAACTCAAAAAATGGATTAATGAAATTAAAGACTTATCAAATAAATATTTTAAAACTAAAAAAATTGCAATTGATGTATTAAATGGTCCAGCTGTATCTGAACTTAATAAACAAGGTATTGAAGTTGTTGATGCAAAATTAATACTAGAGCAAGCAAGAGTAATCAAATCTCCTGAGGAATTAAAATGCATGAAAGCTGCAATAGAAGTTGCAGAGATTGGTGTTGCAAAAATGCGAGAAGAATTAAAACCTGGTATGACAGAAGATGAACTTTGGTCCATACTTCATAAAACAAATATCGAGCATGGCGGTGAATGGATTGAATGTAGAATATTATCCTCAGGTGAAAGAACAAATCCATGGATGCAAGAGAGCAGTAACAAAGTAATGCAAACTGGAGAAATAGTTGCTTTTGATACCGATATGGTTGGTCCATATGGATATTGTGCAGACATTTCAAGATCTTATGTCGTGGGACATAAATTCAATGATGAACAAAAAAAATTATATTCAATGGCAGTAGAACAAATAGATCATAATGCAAGATTAATTAAACCTGGAATGACTTTTAAAGAATTTATTGAAAAGTCATGGTTATTACCTGAGGAATATTATGGTAATCGTTACTCATGTATGGTTCATGGAATTGGTCTTTGTGATGAGTGGCCACAAATTAAATATCCAACAGATGGTGGAGAACAAGGTGGAATGTTTGAAAAGAATATGACTATTACTGTTGAAAGCTACATAGGTAAAGTAGGTGGCAAAGAAGGAGTTAAATTAGAACAACAATACTTAGTTGGACAAAATGGACTTGAATTAATGTCTCATCATCCTTTAGAAAAAATATAATGAAAATTATTTTAATTATGGGTTTACCTGGCGCAGGTAAAACAACTCTAGCAGATGAACTTGCACCAATGGTAAATGCAAAAAGATTAAATGCTGATGAAGTAAGAAAAGCTGCAAACGATTGGGATTTTTCTGAAGAGGGAAGAAAAAGACAGGCAAAGAGAATGGCAGATCTTGCTAGTAAATTAAAAGCAGAGGGAAATTATGTTGTAGCTGATTTCATTTGCCCAACGCCCGAAGCAAGAACCTTATTTCCAGCTGATTACGTAGTATGGGTTGATACAATAAAAGAGGGAAGATTCGATGATACTAATAAAATGTTTG
>ENA-OSEY01001420-OSEY01001420.1-marine-metagenome-genome-assembly--contig:-NODE-1420-length-16544-cov-4.254752_pt1 | contig 16544 bp, 17 predicted proteins | sample MGYA00248465_ERZ534230 | MGnify/ENA primary metagenome ERZ534230 (study PRJEB26409, sample SAMN06344110) | marine metagenome | isolation source: Sea water from surface | place: Atlantic Ocean:Southern...
CTAATTCTAAAGGCTTCAATTTCGTCAGGTTCTAAACTTTCAAAAGCTTTTACTAAATCAAAGTATTTTTTTACAACATCAACCATAAAGCAAAATTAAAATATCTTTCTTAAATCCATTTTGGAATTATCCTAAATATTTAATTCTTAAGAGAATATTTTAAAAAAAATGTACTTTAGATTGATGAATGTAATTGATGTTGTCGCATTTATAATTCTTACATATGGTGTTTTAAGAGGGCTTAACAAAGGCTTCGTAATCGAAATTTCTGGCATATTAGCCTTCGCTTTAGGTTTAATAGGTGCATTTAAATTTTCTAATCTTGGAAGTAAAATTTTTAGCAATTTAATTGATTGGAACCCGAAAGCAATCCAATTGGTATGTTTTATAGCTCTTTTTTTAATCATTACATATTTGATATCCTTAATGGCAAAAATGATAACTAAAACCTTGAAATTTATCGCATTAGGTTGGTTAAACAGAATCTTTGGGGCATTATTTGGTTTTATTAAATGGAGTATTATTATAAGTGCACTATTTATAGTAGCAAATGAAATAAATCTTTTTGTTACTGTATTTCCAAATTCAATCTTTGAAAATTCAAAAATTTATCCTTTTTTGGCCGATTTTGGTAGTTTTTTATTTGACTGGGTTACGGAATCAAAAGTTATAGAAGAAAATCAAATTATTTAAAGAATTAATTAATCTTCTTGTATGAAGCTTCTTTTATCCAACCTTCAGATCCATTCGCGATTCTAATCTTTTGCCATTCTTCAAGACTATCTAAAAGTTGCATTTTAGCACCTTCATGTAGAACAAATAAACGGTCCGCTTGTTGATTTGGTTCTGACCAAATATCAGTTTGTTTTGAGAAAAGTATTGCGAATTTCTTATTTTTTTCGTTTTGATCAATTGAATAAGTAATTGAAAAAGATAAAATAAATAATAAAAGAATGCTTAGAGAGCTAAAGAAAAATATTCTTTTTAGCCTTGCCCGAATAAAAAATAAATAAGCTAAAAAAAGAATGGTGAAAATCCACAATAAAATTACAGTGAAAAATGTCCATATATCGAAACTAAATGTTTCAATAATTGAATTTCTTATCTGATCAATTTGTGATACAGGTATTTTTTCAATGGCATCAATGGTCATGTTATTTGCAAAGGTGCTATTTGTAATAATATCTTTATCATTTGGTCTCATCAACATGGCCTTTTCAAAATAATAAACACTTTCAGCAACTTTATTTAACCTATAGTTTGCATTTCCAAGATTATAATATACGTCTGCACTGTGTTTACCCATTTTTAAAGTTTGCTCGTACAAACTGATCGCATTTTCATAGTCTGCTGCATTGTAAGCTTTATTGCCTTCATTAAATAAAAATTCTGGAGTAGTCTGGCAAAAAGACATTCCTAAAACAGAAAATATGATAAAAAATATAAACTTCTTAACAATATTAAATTTTCCTCTTTTTCTCATATCTGCCTATCGATTTTCTCAATTAAAGTACTTGCATTTTTAAAATCATCTCTCATGTTTACTAGAGACTCAGGAGAATACCTTGCTCTTTCACAACTTTCAATAACTTCTACATATTCTAATGCTATTTTTTTGTCAACACTATTTTGATGTAATAAATTTTTAATTTTTGATTTACTAAGCTCTGTCGTTTCAATTTTAAGCTTTGCTTTTAGGTAATTATGAAGTGCCCTTTCTAAAACCTCATAAAATTGAGCTTGATCATCAAAATGTTTTTTTGCTGAGCTTAAATATTTTTTTGTTAGTTGTTCAGCTCGCCTTTGTTTCTGTTTTATGACATTTTCATTCCCCCCATAAAAAATGCGTTTTAACAAAAAAGATAATGATAAAATAAAAACTGGAAATATAACTAAAGTCCAAAATAATTGACTCCTCCAAAATGATTTCTTGTCAATTGACTCAAATTTAGTCTCCAATTTAATATATCGAAAAGCATTGTCTGACACTGGAATAGAAGTTTTAGGGGTTATTGATTTTGAATTCTGATTAGTGTTTACTGCTGTTGGCCCTTCAAAAACATCAACTATAAGATCTTGAGATTTTAATATTTTATATGATTTAGATTTTGGATCAAAATATGAAAATTGAATTGAGGGTATGGGATATTTGCCTTGAAATTGAGGAACAATTGTATAATTATCTTCGATAGTTCCCTGCATGCCAGAAATTGTAATTTTAACTTTTTCATCATGCTCTGGTTCATAAACTTCCAGAGTATTAGGAACATTAATATTAGGAAGATTGAAAAGCTTTAAATTGCCTTTCCCCCTAACTTTTATTTTTGCCTGAAATGATTCTGAAGCTTTCAACAAATCTTTATTTAATATCACATCAAAATCAAATTGGCCTACTGCCCCAGAAAAATTTTCAGGTTTATTATTTTGCGGTAGATCTTTTACTGCTATAACTTTTTCTCCAGTTGTAATTGTTTTTTGAGTCTGCGTCATAATACGTCTTCCAAATAGATCTCGTCTATTACTCGGTATGCTCAAGCTTAGGTTTAAAGTTAGTGGCTCAAGAACCAACTTTCCTGTTTTTTGCGGATACAAAACCGCTTTTCTCCAAATCACCTCATTATAAGGTTCCCCCTTATATGAACCGCGCATGTTGATTTCTGCTCTTCCAATTTTAATCAGATGACTCCAAAAGTCACCATAAGAGGGTGACTCTAATTCTGAAACATCTGAGACCGAAATAGGATTTCTAAAATAGAGCTTATAAATTACTGTTATTCCCTCATTTAGATAGGGAGCTGATTTGGAAACTTCTGCCACAAGATGAATGTTCCCGTCTAAAATATTATCTACATTATTTGGATCATTTGGCTTTTTGACTGAATTGGTTACTTCAATTTCAACTGGAGTTGTTTTATATATCTCGCCACCAATAGTAACGACAGCCTGCCCTATGGTCACTTTACCCTTAATTTTTGGAGTTAAAAAGTAAGTGTATGTTTTTGAAAAACTTTGAACCCCGTTAACCCAAGAACGACTTACGGCTTGTTGTGGACCGCTTACAACCTGAAAATTTGAAAATGACGGTGGATTGAAATTATCCCCATTTTCATTCATTTCAAAATCAATTCTTAACCTTTCATTAAGACCCAATCTCCTCTTACTTACCTTAGCTTCAAAAGTTACTTGTGCCTCAATTAGGAAATTAAACCCCAATAGAAAGCACAATAAATATCGGACTGAGAACTTCAACGACATATTTACCAATCTTTTTTCCCTTTAATAGGAGCTCCTTTTAATTTTTTTGCATTTATTTTATCTTGAACTTTTTCCTCTTGGTTATTCATTGCCTCTAACAAGCTCTGTACTTGTTGAGGAGAAAGTTGTCCTTGTCTTGGTGTCTGTTTTTTATCTTCAGGTTTTTCCTGTTTTTGATCCTGGTTTTTATCTTTTTTTTGATCTCCTTCATTTTTAGGTTCATTTTCTTTATTAGAATCTTGCCCATCATCTCCATTATCTTTTGGGTCCTCATTCTTCTGATCTTGATTACCCTTATCTTCTTCTTTTTCACTCTGATCCTCTTTTTTTTCTTGATCTTTTTTGTCTTGATCTTGCTCTTGTTCTTCTGGAGGTTTATCTTTCTCTAGAAGCTCCTTGGCAAGGGCATAGTTATACCTTGTTTCTTCATCGGAGGGATCATTTCTCAATGCATTTTTATATGCTTCAACTGCATTTTGATATTCTTTTTTTTGCATATATACATTCCCCATATTATGGAATGCACGATGCTTTGATTCTTTATTTTTTGCAAACTTCTGAGACTGGAAAAATCGTTGTGAAGCTTCATCATATTTTTCATCTAAAAAATGTGTATTCCCAAGATTATATAAAGCTTCAGATTTTTCTGGTGCTAAAGAAATAGCTTTCCTATAGGATTTCTCAGCCTCTACATAGGCTTCTGTTTTCACTTTTTTATTTCCTTCATAAATGTGGTTAGTAACTTCTCCCGTTTGAGAGATTCCAAATTTGAATGTTATTAATACAAAAATGTAAAATAAGTCAATTTTCATTTTCATTAAATAAGTTCAGTTTTTGAACCCACTTTGTTTTAGTTTCAAACAAAAATAGGTCGATTAAAAGAAAAATTAAAGCAGCTAATAAAAAAGCTTGAAAACGATCTTTGAAGCTTACAAATTTTTTAGCTTCAAACTCTTTTTTGTCCATCGCTTTTAATTGCTCCGAAACAAAATCTAAAACTTTTTGTGTATTATTCCCGTCTTGATAAATCCCCCCTGTGCTCGCAGCAATATCCTGCAAAATATTTTGATTTAATTTTGTTATCACAACTTCTCCGTCAGAATCTTTCTTATACGACTCTATAATACCATTTCTTTTTAATGGAATTGGAGCTCCGCTTTCCGTTCCAACACCAAAAGTGAAAATTTTGATCCCTAATTTAGCTGCTCTTGATGCAGCATTTGATGCCTCCTCAGAATGATCCTCTCCATCAGATATTAAAAAGATTACTCGATTGGTTTGATCTTCATCATCAAAAAAAGTTCCCGCAAGATCAATTGCACTGTCTAGAGCGGTTCCCTGTGAGGAGAGCAAATCTGTATTTAAGGCCTGTAAAAACATTTTTGCAGCAGCATAATCTGTTGTAATAGGTAATTGAGGTACTGCTTGAGCAGCATAAGCAATAATTCCAACTCTATCGCTAGCTAATTGATTAATAATAGCCGATACCAAACGCTTTGACTTTTCAATTCGATTCGGGGCAATATCCTCAGCTAACATACTTCTAGATACATCCATCGCAAAAACTATATCTACTCCTTCCCTTTTAACAGTCTCAAGTTGTGTTCCTATTTTAGGGTTCATTAACCCGAACACTAATGAAACAATTGATAGGCTTAAAAGAATTATTTTAAAAGTTGGTTTGAATTTAGAGCGATTTGGACTTAACAGTTCCAATAATTCTGGTCTTGCAAAAATACTCTGAGTTTTTCTTTTCCAGCTAACTAATATAGCGTATGTAAACCATAACAATGGCAAGATACACAGAAGATAAATATATTGGAATACGTCTATTTGATACATTAAATAAAACTTTTAAAAACAGTACTTCTGAGAATCCATTCAAAAACAATTAAAGCTAGAGCTAATACTATAAGAGAGCGATACTTTTCTTCGTAATTATAATATTTAAATTCTTCAATCTCTGTTTTCTCTAATTTATTGATTTCATCATAAATTTCTTCAAGTTTTTGATTATTAGTTGCTCTAAAATATATGCCTCCTGTCTTTTGTGAAATTTCTTTTAATAAAACTTCATCTATCTCTACTTTGGTGAGTCCGTATTTGAATTTTCCGTTTGGAAGAATTCCAACTGGTGCTAACGCGGTACCATTACTTCCAAGGCCAATCGTATAAGTCTTAATTCCAAACTCTACTGCCAACTCTGTAGCAATTTTAGGATCAATAAATCCTGAGTTATTTACACCATCCGTTAGTAAAATAATGATTTTACTTTTGGCTTTGCTATCTTTTAATCGATTAACTGAGGTCGCTAGACCCATTCCAATTGCCGTTCCATCTTCTATAAGACCTTGGAAATTTATTTCGCCTAGAGATGATTTTACTATACTCTTATCACTTGTAATTGGAGTTTTTGTGTAGCTTTCACCAGCATATACAACAAGCCCTATTCTATCAGACCTACGATCTTCAATAAATTCTCCAGCAACTCTTTTCAACGCAACTAACCTATTTGGTTTCAAATCTTGTGCCAGCATGCTAGATGAAACATCTATAGCCATTACAATATCAATTCCTTTATTAGTTTTTGTCCTTGTTGAAACATCAACTGTTTGAGGTCTAGCAATTGATAAAATAATCAAACTAATTGACAATAAACGAAATACATAAAGAAATGGATAGAGTTTTGCCAAAAAAGAAGAACCCATCTTAAAATTTAGAAGACTAGGCATTTTTAATATAGGTTGTTGTTTTTTCCAGGTTAAAATATTCCATACAACCATAATAGGAATAATTGAAAGAAGCCAGAGATAATTAGGGTTTGCAAAATAAATTCCTTCAATCATTTTTATAACTCTTTTATCAATTCTATGCTATTAATAATGCGCTGTTCTATACTTGGAGCATAACGATCTTCTTTTTCATACATTATTGTAAGAATAATTGTGCCCTCCTCAAAAGTAAATAGTAACGCATTAAATGAACATCTAATCCGATCTGATATTCCTTTTTTGGGATAATCTAAAGTCCCAAAAACTTTAGCTACCGATAGACCAGAAGGGAGTTCTACTGCATCATTTTTTATTAGAATATTTACAGCTCCTTTAGATTCAAAATTTGAAATTATTGAATTTATCAAAGCTTGCCCTTTTTCTAGGTCAGCTTGCTTAGGATCTAAGGTAGTAGACTGAGGTTTTTGAGAATTTCTAGATTGGAAATCAAATAGTAAATCGACATAGAACGGGCTGTTAAAAGTTCCTAATCCGAATTGTTCAATATTTTTTTCTTCTCTTGAAAAACGCTCAAGAACCTCTGGTGTCTCAATTTTCAGTGGAGGTGTACCATATTGACTTGAAATCCATTGACCGCTATAAAGTCCTTTAGTTGGATATAACAAAATAGTATCTCGGACAGGATAATAGCCATATATAAGCATACTTAAAACAAGTGCAAATGATGCTAAAATACCAACCCCAGAAAACCCCCAAATCCACAGTTCTTTTCTGCGTTTTTTTGCTAAATATTCTTGATAGGCTGCTTTTTCTTTAAGCTCTTCTTCAGTAGGTTCAGGTAAAGCGTCTTTAGTCTCAATTACTACCGTCTCAACTACTTTTCTGTCCTCATTTGCTATACGATATTCTGGCATAGATTTAGCAAATTTTACCAAATCAGCATTTTGTAAAACCTCTTTCAGACTCAAAAGTGTTTTTCTATCCAAATCAAGAGTTCCAGCATCTTTTCGAATTTCCAGTTTTGCTAAAAGTTCATCTGAGGTACTTTCAAGTGCGTCTATTTTTGCATCTTCTTGAAGATATACTCTTACAACCTCAATTAAACTTGAATAATATCTTTTATACTCTTCTTGTTTATTTAGATTCTCATTTTCGAGAGCTCTAAGTTGCTCGATAGCTCTTTCAAAAGGGGGTAGCTCACTTTCTTTTAATTCATTTCTCCTTTTCTTAAATAAATATGTGTAAAATATCCCAAATAAAATAATTATAACTACTATTCCCCATAGAATTCGAGCAACTAATTTTTCATAATTTTTTTGCACTTCCTCTAATGGCTTTATATCATATAGTTTTTGCTTTAGAGTGTCCACTTTTATGGCATTCACTCTAATTGGAATTAATTTGGAAATTTTTGAGAACCCATTAATTAATACTTGTTGTTGTGGAATATAAAAATCTCCAGAATCAAATTGAATTAGTGAATATTTTTTAGTGTATAAATAGTGATCAGAAGTTTTAAAAGTATCAACAGGACTTGACTCTAATAGTTCAAAAGGTGCAAACAAGGATTGTTCAGGAAAAACAACTTGAGCGCTAGTATCTGCTTTTACTTGAAGAAAATAATTTATTTGTTCACCTATTCTTACAACTGTAGAATCTACTGATACGGTTAATTTTTCACTTTTTTGAGCAATACAAATAAAAGATATTCCAAAAAAAACAATTGTTTTTTTAAACATTTAAATACGTGTTTTAAAATACCCTAATAACTTCTTTACATAACTTTCTTCAACACTACAACTTAGGTGTCCCGCACCGTTTTTGCTAAATAGTTCCTCGTATTTTTTTACTTTTTCCCTATATGCATCTGCATATATTTTTCGTGTTGATTTAGAAAAGGTATTTATCCATCTTACAATTTTTGTTTCAGCATCTTGCATTGGAACTATTCCTAAATTTGGTAAGACTGCTTCGATTGGATCAAAAACCCTAATTCCAGTTAAATCGTGTTTTTTTGCCACAATGCGTAAGTTCTTTTCATAACCTTCATCCATAAAATCTGAAAGAACAAATACAATGGCTTTTTTCTTTAAAACTCCTGAAAGGTATTCAAAAGTTGTTGCTATGTTCGTTTTTGAGCTTATTGGTTGAAACTCTAATAATTCCCTAATGATCCTTAATATATGTGATTTACCCTTTTTTGGTGGAATAAAAAGTTCAACATTATCAGAAAATAATAGCAAACCTACTTTGTCATTATTTTGAAGAGCAGAAAAAGCAAGAGTTGCAGCAATCTCGGTTAATATTTCTCTTTTGAATTGAGTCTTTGTACCAAAAGACTCAGAGCCACTAACATCTACAACAAGCATCATAGTTAGTTCACGTTCTTCTTCAAAAACTTTTATAAAAGGCTCATTGTAACGTGCTGTCACATTCCAATCAATTGCTCTTACATCATCTCCATATTGATACTGTCTAACTTCACTAAAAGTCATTCCGCGTCCTTTAAAAGTAGACTGATATTCCCCTCCAAAAATATTATCACTTAATCGGCGGGTTTTGATTTCAATTTTACGAACTTTTTTCAATAGGGCTTTTGTATCCATCACCTGCTGTATCAGTTAAAATAAAGTCAATCTTTCTTATGGAACCTCTACCTCATTAATAATTTGCGTTATTATTTCTTCTGAGGTAATGTTTTCTGCTTCTGCCTCATAGGTTAGTCCTATTCGGTGTCTAAGTACATCATATATAACAGCTCTAACATCTTCAGGAATAACATAACCTCTATGCTTTAGAAAAGCGTAACATTTCGATGCAGTCGCAAGATTTATACTCCCTCTGGGAGAGGCACCAAAACTAATCATAGGCTTTAGTGATTCAAGTTTATAGTTTTCCGGATAGCGCGTAGCAAATATTAAGTTAAGAATATAATTTTCAATTTTTTCATCCATATATACTTCATGAACAGTTTCTTGGGCAGATATAATTTGCTTAGTATTTATTACAGGTTTGATATTTTTGGTAGAACTATTAAGATTAGTACGCATAATTAGTTGCTCCTCATTAAGCTTAGGGTAGTCAATTACTGCTTTAATCATGAATCGATCAACTTGAGCTTCTGGAAGAGGATAGGTACCCTCTTGTTCAACGGGATTTTGAGTAGCCATAACCAAAAAAGGAGCTTGGAGCTTAAAACTTGTGTCTCCAATTGTTACCTGTTTTTCTTGCATTGCTTCAAGTAAAGCAGATTGAACTTTAGCTGGAGCTCTATTTATCTCATCTGCCAGAACAAAGTTGGCAAAAATGGGACCTTTCTTAATAGAAAAATCATTTTCTTTAATATTGTAAATCATCGTCCCAATTACATCAGCAGGAAGTAAATCTGGTGTAAATTGAATCCTGCTAAAACTTCCTTTCACCGCTTGACTTAAAGTATTTATAGCCAAAGTTTTAGCAAGCCCTGGAACTCCTTCAAGCAATATGTGACCTTTTCCTAAAAGCCCAATTAAAAGGCTTTCAACCATACGCTTTTGGCCAACAATTATTTTATTTATTTCTAAAGTAAGAAGATCGATAAAGGAGCTCTCTTTTTCAATTTTCTCATTAATTGACTTTATGTCAATATTTCGATTGTTAGTTTCTTCCATAGATTTTTATAATATTTTTTTTGGACAACAAAATTCAAAAATAAATTACCACTTAGTTGTTAACAATTGGTTAAAAATTGAGCAGACATCATCTGGCTTAGATCTGAATTGTTGCTAATTTAGGTGTTAAAATTAATCAATTGATATTCTCGTGAAGCCCTTTTCAAGAATAATTTGTGGAACCATGAGTTGGGGAGTTTGGGGTAAAAAATTTTCAATACCTCAAATGCAAGAGTTAATTGAAAAAGCAATAGATATTGGAATTCATACATTTGACCATGCTGATATCTATGGGGGATATACGACAGAGAAAAGCTTTGGTGAAGCTTTTAAAAAGAGTTCTTTACCTAGAGAAAAAGTACAGTTTATTACTAAATGTGGTATACAAATTCCATGTGAAGCCCGGCCACTTGAGGTTAAACACTATGATTATACTGCTTCTCACATTCAACTTAGTGTAGAAAACTCTTTAAAAAACCTTAATACTGAATACATTGACGTTCTTTTACTTCATAGGCCAAGTCCACTGATTGATGAAAATATTATTAATGATGCTATCAGAAAATTACAAAGAGAAGGAAAAGTAAAAGAGTTTGGAGTTTCAAATTTTACTCCATCTCAAATGGATTTAATTCAACAAAATATGCCATTGGCCTGGAATCAGATAGAATGTTCACTAACTCATGAATTGCCAATGTTTGATGGTACCTTAGATCACATGAAAATTAACGGTGTTGGTACTATGGCTTGGAGTCCTTTAGGCACATATTTTAAAGAAAATTCTTCTCAAAAAAAGAGAATAAAAAAAATTTTGTTGCAATTATATGAAAAATATAATTCTAGTGAAGATCAGATATTACTTGCATGGCTTTTATTCCATCCTTCAAAAATCTATCCTGTGGTAGGAACCACTTCCCTTAAAAGATTAAAAAGAGCTTTTGAAGCCATAAAAATTAAATTAGAAATTAGTGACTGGTTTTTACTCTTAGAAGCCAGCATGGGAAAACCTATACCTTAAATTATGAAAAATAAAATTGTTTTAATCACCGGAGCAACAAGTGGAATAGGATGGGCTACAGCCCTAGAATTTAAAAAAGCTGGGGCAAAATTAATTTTGTGTGGCAGAAGAAAGGAAAGGCTGGAACTTCTTGACAATAAACTGGGAGGAGAACAAAAACTATTGAATTTTGATGTTCGTGACAAAAATGACGTATTTAAATCATTTGAAAGCCTCCCAGAAAATTGGAAAGATATTGACCTATTAATCAATAATGCTGGAAATGCACATGGCTTAGATCCAGTACAATCTGCAAACCTTGAAGATTGGGATTCTATGATTGACGGAAATGTGAAAGGTTTAATGTATGTTACAAAAGCTGTTCTTCCAAGTATGATAAAGCGAAAGAAAGGCCATATAATTAATTTAGGTTCAATTGCTGGTAAAGAAGTATACCCAAACGGCAGTGTGTATTGCAGCAGTAAAGCAGCTGTAGACTTTTTTACACGTGGATTAAGAATTGATCTCAACCCACTTGGTATTAGAGTTGGAGCAATTCATCCAGGCCTAGTTGAAACTGAATTTTCCGATGTCAGATTTAAGGGCAATAAAGAAAGGGCAAAGGCAGTTTATGAGGGAATTGAAGCACTTACAGCAAAAGAAGTAGCCAGCTCAATACTTTATATGGCTAATGTTCCTGATAAAGTTACAATAGCTGACATGGTTATTTTACCAACTTGTCAAGCCAATTCTTATGTAAATAATCGTAAAAAATAACTCTAATTTATGTTTTCGGGATATAGAAAATGATTGTATGGAAAACGTGTTACATGAATTCTACGAACAGTTTCATAAATTAAATTTAGTAATTTTCTAAAGTTTTTCTTTTTCAGCGCTGAAACAAATATTGATTGCTCATTTTTTTTACTTATCCAAGATTTCTCCCATTCAGCTATCGTGTAATTTCTTTTGTCCCGCTTTTGAATTAATTCATTTTCATCCCATGGTAGTGCCTTGTAGGCATCTATTTTATTAAAAACCATTATTGTTGGCTTTTCAATACAATTGATTTCTTCAAGAATTTGATTGACAGAATCAATATGCTCCTCAAAATTTGGATGCGATATATCGACTATATGAAGTAAAATGTCAGACTCCTTCACCTCATCCAATGTACTTTTAAATGATTCTATCAACTGCGTGGGTAATTTCCGAATAAATCCAACTGTATCACTTAGTAAAAAAGGAAGATTTTCTACCACAACTTTTCTGACAGTTGTATCCAATGTTGCAAAAAGTTTGTCTTCTGAAAAAACTTTACTTTTAGAAATTACATTCATCAAAGTAGACTTCCCAACATTTGTATAACCAACCAAAGAAACCCTTACTAATGAACCTCTATTCCCACGCTGTGTTGCCATTTGTTTATCAATGATTTCCAACTTATTTTTAAGTAGCGAAATTTTATTTCTTACAATCCTTCGATCAGTTTCAATCTCAGTTTCACCTGGTCCACGCATGCCTATTCCACCTCTTTGACGTTCTAAGTGCGTCCAAAGTCCCTTAAGCCGAGGAAGCAAATATTGATATTGTGCGAGCTCAACTTGGGTTCTTGCATAACTGGTTCGGGCCCTTTGAGCAAAAATATCAAGGATAAGACCTGTGCGATCAAGAATTTTTACTTTTAATAGTTTTTCAATATTGCCTTGCTGAGTTGGTGTTAATTCGTCATCAAAAATTACTGAAGAGATTTTTTTTTCCTTAACAAATTTTAATAATTCGATAATTTTCCCTGAACCTATAAAGGTTTTTGGATTAGGAAAATCTAATTTTTGTGTGAAAGATTTGACCACTTCCCCTCCAGCGGTAAATGTCAAAAATTTCAACTCTGCTAAGTATTCTTTTGACTTTTCCTCATTTTGGTTAGAATTAATGATTCCCACCAAAACAGTTTTTTCAAGTTCAATTGGTCTGCCTTCAATCATTTACATTTATTCCCATTTTTTAAGTTCTAATTTTCTCCCGTCAAAAACACCGTAAGTAAAATGCGTAATCCAATCCCCTAAGTTAATGTAAGTTGAATTTTTATCTAACCTAACATTTAATGGAAGATGACGGTGGCCAAAAATAAAATAATCCCGATGCCTTTGTTTTAACTTACGCTTGGAATATTGAATTAATAATTCTTTATCCTCCCCTAAATATTTCATTTCATTACCTCCTGATATCCATTTATTTTTAAGAGATAAAAATTGGCCCATTCTGATTCCTAAATCAGGATGAAGTATTTGAAAAAGTTTCTTAGCTATAGGATTTTTAAAAACTTTCTTTATCAGTTTGTAAGAAATATCTCTTGGCCCAAGCCCGTCGCCATGACCAATAAAAAAAGAAACATTGTTATATATAAAATCTTTTGGTTCGTAATACATTTTGATGTTTAATTCTTTTTCAAAATAATCTCTTATCCAAAGGTCATGGTTTCCAACAAAATAATGAACTGGAATACCGGAATCTGTTATCGCGGCCAATTTCCCTAGGACCCTAACAAAACCTTTAGGAACCACTTTGCTATATTCAAACCAAAAGTCAAATAGGTCTCCTAATAAAAAAAGTTCTGAACCTTCTTTTTCTACCATATTAAGCCAATTGATAAAATGTCTTTCTCTTTCTGCGCTAAGATTTTTATTTGGGGCTCCAAAGTGCTGGTCTGAAGCAAAATAAATTTTTTTGATTTTAGTTACTCTCATTAATTGAAACTAACCGATTGCTTGCTTTAAATCTGTAATTAGATCATCAACATGTTCTATTCCAACACTCAATCGAATTAAAGCATCAACAACACCACTCTTTTCTCTTATTTGTTTGGGTATCGAAGCATGTGTCATGCTTGCAGGATGACCAGCCAAACTTTCAACACCCCCTAAGGATTCAGCAAGAGTAAATATTTTCAATTTCTCAACAATCTTTATCGCTGATTTATAATCTGCTCCTTTAGTAACAAAAGAGAGCATCCCTCCAAAATCTTTCATTTGACTTCTTGCTATATTATGGTTAGGATGAAATTTAAACCCAGGCCAATATACCTTTTCAATTTTCGTGCTTTCTTTCAAGAAATTTGCAATTTGAGCAGTATTTTCGCAATGTCTTTGCATCCGTACATGTAAAGTTTTTATCCCCCTAAGCGTTAAAAAACTGTCCATTGGTCCACAAACAGCACCACTAGCATTTTGGATAAATTTAAGGCGTTCTGCCAAGTTCTTATCATTTACTATTAAAGCACCCAAGATAACATCTGAATGTCCAGCTAGATATTTAGTCGCAGAATGCATTACAATATCTGCTCCAATTTTTAATGGTTGTTGAATGTAGGAAGAAGCAAAAGTATTATCAACTGCTACTAAAATATCTTTGCCTTTAACTAAATCAACAACAGATTTAATGTCGATTATATTCATCATTGGGTTAGTTGGGGTTTCAATCCAAATTAACCTAGTTTTGTCATTTAAAACATTAGAAATATTTTTAGTATCATGCATTGATACGAAGTGAAACTTTAGCCCAAAATCTTTAAATATTTTGGTAAATAATCGGTATGATCCTCCATAAAGATCATCAGTTGAAATAATTTCGTCACCAGGTTTAAGAGTTTTCAGAACTGCATCCATAGCAGCAAGCCCTGAACCAAAAGCAAAAGCAAAATTACCAGATTCAATACTAGCTAGAGATTTTTCTAATGCTTCTCTAGTAGGGTTGTGAGTACGACTATATTCAAAACCTTTGTGCTTTCCTGGGCTTTTTTGAGCGTAGGTTGAGGTTTGGTAAATTGGAGGCATTACAGCTCCATAGGCTTTATCTGGAGATTGGCCTCCATGAATAGTAGCTGTATTAAAATGAAGTTCTTCTTTCATTGTTGTATTTTATATAAGGTAAAGTTATTTGATTTTACAAAAACTATACTCTTTAGAGTAAAATGATTTTTCTTTGTAAAGAAAATTTAAATATGAGATTATTTTATTATTTAAGTACATGTCAGACATGTAAACGCATAATGAAGGATCTTGATTTAGATGATTCAATTCAAAAAATAGACATCAAAAAAAATCCTATAAATAAGGATCAATTAAATTATTTATACAAAATTGAAGGGTGCTATGAAAACTTAATAAATAAAAGAGCGCAACTTTTTAAGACTCTCAGTTTAAGCAACAATGTCTTAGGGGAAAATGATTTTAAGAAGTTACTTTTGAAACATTACACTTTTCTAAAAAGACCTGTGCTTGTTTATGATAATTATCTTTTTATTGGAAATTCTTCTAAAGTGACTATTGAGATGAAAAAGTTTTTAAGTGAACAGTAGAATATTAGCTTTTTTTGCTGCTTTTGGCGCTACAACCATTTATGGTTTGAATCATACTATAGCAAAAGTAGTTATGCCACATTATATTGGCCCCTTTGGATTTATAATGTTAAGGGTATTTGGTGCTGGGTTTTTGTTTTGGCTTGTGAGTTTATTTATAAAAAATGAAAAAATTCATCGTGAAGATTATTTTAGAATAGCCTCAGCTGCAGTTTTGGGAATGTGCATTAATATGTTAATGTTTTTTAAAGGACTTCAGTTATCTACACCTATTAATAGTGGTGTAATTGTAACTTTAACACCAATTATTATTTTGGTTCTTTCAGCATTTTTTTTGAAAGAAAAATTGACTACACAAAAGGTCATAGGTATTTTTTTAGGTTTTGTAGGTGCCGTAATGCTTGTTATTTATGGAAGCAATTCAAAGGTTATAAATGCGCCAAATATTTCATTTGGTAATATACTTCTTTTAATTAATGCAATTAGTTTTGGAGCATATCTTGTAATAGTTAAACCAATCACAAAAAAATACCACACAATCACACTAATGAAATGGATGTTTCTGCTTGGAATGATCTACACCTTCCCATTTACATACAATGAATTTAGTCAGGTATCTTGGAGTGCACTCCCATTTGAGGCAATTTGGCGAATGAGTTTTGTAGTAATTGGAACCACCTTTTTAACTTACATGCTTAATGTTTACGCTTTAAAAAAATTACCCCCAACCGTTATTGGTAGCTTGACTTACTTACAGCCACTAATAACCATAATTTATGCAGTAATTACTGGGAATGATATTTTAGATAGTGTTAAGTTTTTTGCTTGTATTTTAGTTTTTATTGGAGTTTATCTGGTTTCAAAGAAAAATTCAAAAGTTGGTCTTGAAGAATAAAAATCTTTTAAAATTTATTTATCTAAATTTTTAGGTTCTCTATTCCATCTTCTTGTATCCTTAGATGTAATTTCTTTGAATGAACTTGTCTTATTACTTTTCTGAAATTTTTTCAAGATATCTTTGGGTAAAGAAGTAAGTTTTCTTGATTTAAGATTTATCCATCCCCCCGACATTTCACATCGTGCTAAATTTTCGCCCTTGTCATTATAATAATTATGCTCAAATTCAAAAAAAGTACCGTCCTTACTCAAAGCCGCTAACTCAAATGAAACTTTAATTTTCTCATCTGGTAGAATTTCTTTAAAATAGAAGAGATGTTCATTGAAAACTACAGGTCCAATAGATAACTTCATTAACTTTGAATGTGATAACCCTATATTTTTTAAAAATTTCATACGCGTATCACTTGCAAAACTTAAAAATGAAATATTCGCAAGATGCCTATTTGCATCAAGATCATTCCACCTAATTTCAAATTCTTTTAAAAACATAAAATCTTTTTTATAAATCTATTCTTTTTCTATTTTTGAAAAAAAAAAAAAAATAAAAAAAATTATTAATTTTTTTTTGTTGAAAAAAATAAAAAAAAAAAAAGAAAAAAAAAAAAAACCAAAAAAAAAAAAAAAAAAAAAAAAAAAACAAAACTCAAAAAAAA
>ENA-OSEY01001422-OSEY01001422.1-marine-metagenome-genome-assembly--contig:-NODE-1422-length-16533-cov-4.254740_pt1 | contig 16533 bp, 13 predicted proteins | sample MGYA00248465_ERZ534230 | MGnify/ENA primary metagenome ERZ534230 (study PRJEB26409, sample SAMN06344110) | marine metagenome | isolation source: Sea water from surface | place: Atlantic Ocean:Southern...
GAAGGTCTGCGTGCCTGGATGGCACCGGCTGACCAGCCGCACGAAAACTTCGTCTTCCCTGAAGAGGTTCTGCCCCGTGGTAACGCTCTCTAATCCCGGTCTTGGCGCCACTGGCGGCAAAGACCTTCCATCCACCGGGTATGCCTGGTGGTCCGGCAACGCCCGCCTGATCAACCTGTCCGGCCGTCTGCTTGGTGCCCACGTGGCCCACGCTGGTCTGATGGTGTTCTGGGCCGGCGCAATGATGCTGTTCGAGGTGAGCCACTTCACCTTCGACAAGCCCATGTACGAGCAGGGCTTCATCTGCATGCCCCACGTCGCCACCCTTGGCTACGGCGTGGGCCCCGGCGGTGAGGTCACTGATCTCTTCCCCTTCTTCGTGGTCGGTGTTCTGCACCTGATCAGCTCCGCCGTGCTCGGCCTCGGCGGCCTCTATCACGCCCTGCGTGGTCCGGAGATCCTGGAGAACTATTCCTCCTTCTTCTCCCAGGACTGGCGTGACAAGAACCAGATGACCAACATCATTGGTTATCACCTCATCCTTCTGGGCGTCGGCTGCCTGCTGCTGGTCTTCAAGGCCATGTTCTTCGGCGGCGTCTACGACACCTGGGCCCCCGGCGGCGGTGACGTCCGCATGATCACCAACCCGACCCTCGATCCGGGTGTGATCTTCGGCTACTTGTTCCGCGCCCCCTTCGGCGGCGAGGGCTGGATCATCGGTGTGAACTCCATGGAGGACATCATCGGTGGCCACATCTGGCTGGGTCTGACCCTGATCTTCGGTGGCATCTGGCACGCCATCACCAAGCCTTTCGGCTGGGTGCGTCGCGCCTTCATCTGGAACGGTGAGGCCTACCTGAGCTACAGCCTTGGCGCTCTGAGCTTCATGAGCTTCATCGCTTCGGCCTACATCTGGTTCAACAACACCGCCTATCCCTCCGAGTTCTGGGGCCCCACCAACGCTGAGGCATCCCAGGCTCAGAGCTTCACCTTCCTGGTGCGTGACCAGCGCCTCGGCGCCAACATCGGTTCCGCCATGGGCCCCACCGGCCTTGGTAAGTACCTGATGCGCTCACCCACTGGTGAAATCATCTTCGGGGGAGAAACCATGCGCTTCTGGGACTTCCGTGGTCCCTGGCTGGAGCCCCTGCGTGGCCCCAACGGTCTCAGCCTCGACAAGCTGCAGAACGACATTCAGCCCTGGCAAGTGCGCCGTGCGGCTGAGTACATGACCCACGCTCCCAACGCCTCGATCAACTCCGTGGGCGGCATCATCACCGAGCCCAACTCGGTGAACTACGTGAACCTCCGCCAGTGGCTGGGTGCAACGCAGTTCGTGCTTGCCTTCTTCTTCCTGGTTGGTCACCTCTGGCACGCCGGCCGCGCCCGCGCTGCTGCTGCTGGCTTCGAGAAAGGCATCGACCGCAAGGCTGAGCCTGTGCTCGGCATGCCCGACCTCGACTGATCCACCGGTTCAACCCAAACGATCGTCATCAACCCTCGCCACACGGCGGGGGTTTTTTATTGGGATGGGAGAGGCGATTTCTTAGCCTGTCCGAATCGATGGATCGTCCGTGAACACAGGCCTGAACACCCGGGTGATCCACCACGGCGACAGTTTTGCGGGAGACACCGGCACCGTGATGCCGCCGATCTTCCCCACCAGCACCTTTGCCCATGGCAACGCCGGCGGATTTGATTACACCCGGTCCGGCAACCCCAACTTCCGCATCCTTGATGGGGTACTCGCCTCGGTTGAAGGCTGTGCCCACGCCACCGTATTCGCCTCCGGCGTCAGCGCCATTACCGCCGTGGTATCCCAACTGAAACAGGGCGATCTGGTGCTCTGCGAAGAGAACCTCTACGGCTGCACCGTGCGGCTGTTCGAGCAGGTGTTCGCCAAGTTCGGATTGGAAACCGCTTGGGTGGACTTCACTCAGCCGGCCGCACTGGAGCAGATCCAAGCCCAGAAGCCAGCGATGGTGTGGCTGGAGAGCCCCACCAACCCTCTGCTCAAAGTGATCGACCTGGAGGCGGTCTGCGCCATCACCCAACCCCTCGGCATCCCCGTGGTGGTGGACAACACCTTCGCCACCGCCCTGGTGCAGCGCCCCCTGGATCTGGGCGCCACCCTCTCGCTCACCAGCACAACCAAGTACATCAATGGCCACTCCGATGCCCTCGGCGGAGCCGTGTGCACCAACGATCCCGAGTGGCACCAGAAAATGGTGTTCTCCCAGAAGGCCCTGGGCCTGCAGCCCTCACCCTTTGATTGCTGGCTGATCACGCGGGGCATCAAGACCCTGCCGCTGCGGCTCAAGCAGCAGATGGCCAATGCCGCGGCCCTGGCCGATCAGCTGGCGGGGCACGCCAAGGTGAACTGGGTGCGTTACCCCCACCGCAGTGATCACCCGCAGCATCAGGTGGCAACCCGTCAGATGCGTGCCGGTGGCGCCATCGTGACGGTGAGCTTCAACGCCAGCCAGGAGCAGACCTATGCCCTCTGCAAACAACTGCGCTGGTTCACCATGGCCGAAAGCCTGGGCGGCATCGAAAGCCTGATCTGCCACCCCGCCACCATGACCCACGCGGCGGTATCCGCCGAGGTGAAGGCCAAGCTGGGCATCGACGATGGCCTGGTGCGCTTCTCGGTGGGCTGCGAAGACCTCGCCGATCTGCAGGCCGATCTGAACCAGGCCCTGGAGCTGCTGGCGTGAGTCCTCGCAATCTGCTCAGCGATCCGGCCTGGCAGGGCTCTGATCTCGGCCATCCCCTGCCCGACTCCCCCCATGCGGTGTCTGTGGCGCTGCCGCGCTGGCGCGATGTGGTCGCCTACGAGGAGAAGGATCCGGCCTGCCGCGATGCCCTGCAGACGATCTATCCCCGCTTCGGCCTGCATCCGCTGATCCGACAACTGGTTCAGCCTTCGGAGCTTGCAGGCACCACGGTCTGGCCTTACCCCACCGAAGCGGCAGCCCAGGCAGCCCTGGCCCACTGCCAACGCAAGGCACCGGAGAGCCGCTCGGAGCTGATCGCCATTGCTGGGGTGACCTGCCTGCGCAGTGATGCAGCGGCGAGCCCCCATGCCAAAGCGTTCTGGCAGCACACCGGCCTGGGCCTCTCCTCCCGCCAGGCCGCCATCGCCCTAGGGAAGGAGACGGCCCCCAGCAGCTCATTCGGCGACGCCGCCCGCGAGGTGATTCGAAAGCGCTTGGCTGGCATCCATGGCGTCGACGCCCAGCAGATCAGCCTGCATCCAGCGGGAATGGCCGGGCTGCATGCGGCACTCAGCGCCATCCAGACGCTGCGGCCCGGCAAGCCCACGCTTCAGCTGGGCTTTCCCTATGTGGATGTGCTGAAGCAGCCGCAGGTGGTGTTTCACGGTGGCGAGCTGTTGCAACCGCAGAGCCTCGCCGAGGTGGAAGCGGCCCTGGATCAGCTCCAGCCGGCGGCCGTGATTGTGGAGCTGCCCAGCAATCCGCTGCTGCGCTGCATGGATCTGCCGGGCGTGTCGGCCCTGGCCCGCAGCCGCGGCATTCCAGTGATTGCCGATGACACGATCGGCACCGGCATCAACCTCAATGCCCTGCCCTACGCCGATCTGATCTTCACCTCACTCACCAAAAGCTTTGCCGGGCGCGGTGATGTGATGGCGGGCAGTGTGCTGGTGAGTCCGCAGTCGCCCTGGGCGGCCTCCCTGCTGGCGGCGGTTCCAGCCATCGCCCACCTCAGTGATGCCGATGCCATCGCCCTGGAGATCGCCAGCCGGGATGTGCTCCAGCGGGTGCCGCAACTCGATGCAAACGCCCTGCTTCTGGCGGAACGGCTCGAAGAGCATCCGGCCGTGCAGCGGGTGCTGCATCCGAAGAGCTGCCCTAACTTCCGCGCCTTGATGCGCAGCGGAGCTGGCCACGGCTGCCTGCTCTCCTTTGAACTGAAGGGAGGCCAAGAGCATTCCAAGCGGGTTTACGACGCGCTTCGGATCAGCAAAGGCCCCAGCCTTGGCACCGATTTCAGCCTGGTGTGCCCTTACACCCAGCTGGCCCACTACGACGAACTGAGCTGGGCGGAGCAATGCGGTGTGCCGGCTGATCTGCTCCGTGTGTCCGTCGGCCGGGAAGACCCCGAGACGCTGTGGATGCGGTTTGAGCAAGCGTTTGCTGACCAAGAGTCCGGTGAGACTCTGAAAAAGCCCTTAACAACTGGGTGAGTAGAGGCTTTCGATCATTAGTTTGTTTTCTTCGGGCCCCTCTACAGCAGCTCCATGTCCCGCATTTACGACGACAACAGCCAGGCCATCGGCAACACCCCGCTGGTCAAGCTGAACAACGTCACCAAAAACTGCAAGGCCACTGTGCTGGCCAAGGTTGAGGGGCGCAACCCCGCTTACAGCGTCAAGTGCCGGATCGGCGCCAACATGATCTGGGACGCAGAAAAAAGCGGAAAGCTCACCAAGGGCAAGGTGATTGTTGAGCCCACCTCCGGCAACACCGGCATCGCTTTGGCCTTCACCGCCGCAGCCCGGGGTTACAAGCTGATCCTGACGATGCCCGAGTCGATGTCGATCGAGCGACGTCGGGTCATGGCCGTGCTCGGAGCTGAGCTGATCCTCACCGAGGCCGCCAAAGGCATGCCCGGTGCGATCGCCAAAGCCAAAGAAATCGCTGAGAGCGATCCGGCCAAGTACTTCATGCCTGGCCAGTTCGACAATCCCGCCAACCCCGAAATCCACTTCAAGACCACCGGTCCTGAAATCTGGAACGACTGCGATGGCGCCATTGACGTGCTCGTGGCCGGCGTCGGCACCGGTGGCACCATCACCGGCGTCTCCCGTTACATCAAAAATGAAGCGGGCAAGGCGATCGAATCCGTGGCCGTTGAACCCACCAATAGCCCGGTGATCACCCAGACCATGAACGGTGAGGCCGTCAAGCCCGGTCCCCACAAGATTCAGGGCATCGGTGCCGGCTTCATCCCCAAAAACCTCGACCTCTCCGTGGTCGACAAGGTGGAGCAGGTGACCAACGAGGAATCCGTTGCCATGGCCCTGCGCCTGGCACAGGAGGAAGGCCTGTTGGTGGGCATCTCCTGCGGTGCTGCCGCCGCCGCCGCCATTCGTCTGGCCGAGAAAGATGAGTACGCCGGCAAAACCATTGTGGTGGTGCTGCCCGACCTGGCCGAGCGTTACCTCTCCTCGGTGATGTTCGCTGAGGTGCCGACCGGCATCATCGAGCAACCGGTGGCTGTCTGAGGGGGAAAGAGCAGGGCTAAAAAGCCATTCCAATCGCAGCGGGTCTGGACTCGAATGGGTTCAGGCCTTTTTCGCAGGCGCAAACAAGCAACAGGCAAAACTCAAAACACGTGTTACAAGATGCCTGGTGAGGCATTGTCATGGAACAGCAAGCTGTGATCAGCTTAGGAAGCTTGGAGGCGTCACTTGGTCTATCACGCGTTGATCTGCTTCTGGTGATCCGGGAATTGGGAATTCAGCCCGTTCGCAAAGGGATGAGGACCTGGATCAAACAGGAGGAAACTGGCCTCATCTATCAACACCTGGGCAGAAGCGATCCCAAAGAGCCCTTGGTTGCCGAAGTGGTCACCGTCGAACCATCCACTCCCAACAATGAGTTGATGGTGACGAACAATCAGGGTGGTGGAAGTGTAGACGAGGAGTTCAAAAAGTATTCGAGGCTACGGTTACTAAGAGAGAGAATTCAAGTCCTTGACCTACTTCGATCGACGGCAATCGAGCTGACAAGTCATGAAATTTGCTCGCTGCTGGAGCTCAAACGACTCCCATCACTGGAACAACTAGACGATGGAGCCGTCGGCTTCAGGCGAATGGGACTTGAATTTGAAAAAGTTTCACGGCCAGGGCAGCGCCTGAGTTGGAGGGCCCGAAACACTGAGAAGGCTTAAAAATATGCAGGTGCCCTGACGGGGCGATGATCTAAAGAAAATTCCGTTAGGTTCGGTGTGTCATTGTGCAACAGATAGCAGGTGGCAGGCTTTACAACTGCTTTTGCAACCGTTGCCCTTGCAGGGCTAGGCGATAAGTCATTCTTAACAGCACTCGCATTGGCAGCACGCCATAAGGCTCGGTGGGTCTTCACAGGAAGCTTTTCTGCTCTAACCATCGGAGCTGGCATGTGGATCTTGATGGGTTCATGGCTGAGCACATTTGTATCGACAGATACGGTTAAATTTGTGTCGGGTTTTACATTTCTAGCCTTTGGAGCAATTGCTCTGAATGAAGCCGGCCAATGCCTCTCAAGCCCTGAAGTCGCCCGAAATCAGATTCCAGACAACACGTCAAACATGACTACACAAAAAGAAGCTGAGATTGTAATTCGTGACTCGTTCACAACAACTTTCATAGCCGAATTTGGAGATCGAACTCAACTAGCCCTCCTAGCCCTTGGAGCAGGCCCGAACATCTCGGCTCCTAGCATTTTCTCTGGAGCGGTGGCAGCAAACATATTATTGGTCATCGCAGCCGTCTCTTCAGGGAAATTGCTAAAAAATCATTTGTGCCACAAAAAAATTTCATTTTTGAGTGGAGTACTCTTTATTGCTGTTGGGGTGAAAATACTTGCTACGTAAAAAACGGAATTAACAACCATCATACATCCGCGAACTATTAGGATTCAGAGATCCGATAGTGTTTAGCTCCGCGATAATAAGAGGAGCATTGAAAAGCATAATCAGCTGCAAGGGGCTTAACGCAGAAGCAAAAGAGGCAAGCGTCAAAAGAATCGAAGAGCCTACAATCAGGCTAGTATTAAACTTAGAAGAACTCTCAAATCTACGACTGAGAACAATCAATCTTGGCAGCCAATTCAGATCACCTGCCAAAATGACATCACAAACAGTTTTCGAAATAAAGCCTTGCGGGTCTTCATCAAAGCCTATCGCAACATCAGAAGAGGCCATTGCAGGAATATCATCAATAACATTGCCCAGATATGCTACGGGCCGGCCATTTTTGCGAAAACGGGTTACTTCATCTAAGCGTCGCTGATGGTCGCCAAGACGATCCGTATGGGATCCAACAACTTGAACGGTTACGCTAAGAGATGCCAATTGTTTAACAATCTCAGCATAAATAAGTTCTGGAACCCAACGGATACTAAGTGAGCCAATTAGTTTTGATTGTTGGTGAAAATGGACAGAGATATCATCACCGTCCACGAAGAACTGAATACGCACCGAAGACCCATTACTGAACTGAACATCATAAGAACAGCAATTAGACTGATCAGAATTAATTTGAAGTAGATTAACCGACCAAGAATCAGCAGAGTGAGTTGACAAAATCCCCCAAAAAACAACTGTGCGATCAGCCTTCAAGTACTCAGCGACCGAGCTGAGCATACGAACCAGGTCCCCTGTCTCCAGCTGAGATTTCGGAGCAATAGATTCTGAAAAGGTGTAATTCCCGAAATAATGAAGAGCATCAATACTGATAAGAACAGAGCCAAGGTCAGAAAGAGTCTTTAGTGCGCGAACATCAGCGATATGAACCTGGTTGAGGCGCATATCCAGCAGGGCTGTTTCAGCCGAAGATAATCTGGATCTCTCTGAAGCTGCAGCAGGGTTGAAAGAAAGAATACCGATCGCACGTTCAGTCAGGCCACTGAGCAACGACCAAGTAGCCAATCCCAATTGCAGCGGTGGAGCAAAGAATCGATAGATCGACGATGCAGCTTGCTGGTAATCAGTAAAAGACTCCTCTTCAAATAGGGTTGTTTGGACATGGAATGCTGGAATATCAGCAAAGGCAACAACAACCTCAGCCACGGCACTGCCATGGAGAACAGAACAACCAAATGGAAGGACATCCCCAGGGCCCACCATGAGTGGGAGAGTCGAGCCATCTGCAAGGCTGTTCAATACGACTAATTCACCTTCAAGAAGCCTTGAGCCCAAATAAACGTGAGATCCTTGGCTCAGCTCATAGCGTTGACCAACTTGGACATCGCCAATGGGAATAAGCTCGGTCTGCTTTATCCCTTGGACTTGGCAAGCCAAAAAGACAGCAGTTTTCATACGGCCTAGGAAATCAAAAAGCTCAAGACTTGAACCATCTGTATTTTCAGTTAATGACTGCAAGGTAGACGTAGCGCTACCAAGAAAGGTGTCCATGAGAAGCTCCCGTGGCAGCCCCGATGAAATCAAGGTTGCCGACAAAGCCACTTCAACAGAAGCTGAAGGAAGAAAATCAAACTTGGGAGAGTCGCTACGCTTCGACCAACGCTCACGGATCTGAACCCAAAACTCTCGCAGCAGAGGCAAACTAAACACGGTCGCTGCAAGTCCCACCCCCAAAGGGGGCAAGGCAACCAAGGAATCAATCAGGAGAATCGACCCACAAGTAGCACCTGTTCTTAAGGCAGAGCGAAATGTTGAACTTCTAACAATATCCGTTGTGGAAGATTCGGTGGAGAGAACTGTTTCAAGGGTCGAATCACCAAACGGATCGACAAAACATTGGTTGAGCAAAAGATTAATCTGATCTTGCTCATTTGAGGGGAAGCGAAGAACAAGTGTTCCCGATAAAACGTTGATTCGGTGCCCCAATAACCAATGGGTCTTGTGAAGAACACCTGCGCAATGCCGACGTAGTCCAGGGGATTCGCAAAGACCGGGATGAAAGACCCTCAGACGCCCCATTAAACAACTACGAATCTGCCAAGAGGATCCAACAGGAGTTGACGTGGTCATGAGGACCGTTCAAACAACGAAGGGACGACGCAACTTCAGAGCCATCTCAAAAAGAAGTGTGGCTAAAAACATAATCCACAACCCAGGAATTAATGGTAAATAGAGACCAACTAATCCGAGCAAACAAACAAAACAAGATAGAAGAAGGAGCCCTAAAGACAAAGATGCAGAAATTCCATTAACAAGAGGTTGTAGGGCTGATTGAACCGTATACCAAAAGGGATTCGGAACCGATTTCAGCACCTCTGTCGTACTCAATGGGATCGACGACAACTGACAACCTTGATGGTTAAGTTGCTTAACAAGAACAGCATAAACAACCTCAACGCAACAGTCAGGATTATGAAAGGGTAAAAGTTTTGAACTGACGACAATCAGTCGTGTTGATGGATTAAAACGGAGAAACCAAAAATTGGAAGGGAAGGCCTCTTCTAGGTCCAATTGCAACTTAGCCCAATCAAGTGGGAAAGACGAATTAATGCAAAATCGCCAACGTGTCGGAGTCTGATGCTTAAGAACTAGCCTTGAGGACATCGTCAGGCTGCAACAACCGAGAAAGAATTACGGTCTGAGCAGTAACGCCAAGCATGACCATCCGGATCATGCTTGGAAATCCAGGTGGCAAAGTCTGAGCGACGCCTACGGGCAGAGATTTTCTGGTAGCTCATCCCGACACGTTTAGCCAAACCCGAGAGATCAAGGGTCTGCTGATCCAGAGTATTCGACTCACTCGTATCGACGTCCACGGTCTCACCAGACTCAAAAGATGAGGCTGAAGACAGTGGCTTGGCCTTGAAGCCGAGTGCTCGTATGGCGTTGCCTGCAGCAACCAAACATGAGCCGTTATTCAGGAAAACTGCAGCAATAGGACTGATAGGAAGGAACGTACCGACGACTAATGCAGATAAATTGGGAACACCCACAATACCGATATTTTGCTTGACAAGGCCAAAAGTATGTCGTGCCAAGTCTTGCGCAACAATTACATCGGAAACGCGGTCATTGGTGAGTACGACATCAGCAGTCTCACGTGCCAGATCGCTACCAGATGCAAATGAGACGGAAACATCCGCATAAGCAAGTGCTGCTGAATCATTGATGCCATCTCCCACAAAAACAACCTTTTTCCCTTTAGATGTAAAGTACTGAACCAATTCTGCTTTCTGATCTGGAAGTGCATCCGAGTGCACCTCCTCGGGCTTCAGACCTATCTCTTTTGCAACAGCATGTGCAACTTTATCGATATCACCTGTCAGCATATGAGCTTCAATACCACGACGATGAAGTTCGGCAATCAGATCAGGAGTATCTGGGCGTACACGATCCAATGCGTAATGGATACCCACCAAAACCCCATCAACAGCAAGATAAACTGGAGTAGCCACAGCTAGGTCAGGCCGATCCTCAATCGAAGGAATATCAACTCCCTCTTCGATCAGAAGTTTAGAATTTCCTAGTAAAGTTGTTTGGCCCTTGATTGTGGCGACAACACCTCGTCCAACCCTGTAATCCCAGGAGTCACATTCAATAACATCAACCCGTTCTTGCTCAGCTGAATCACGAATAGCTTTAGCTATTGGATGATTTAAGCCTTGTTCCAATGATGTCGATAGCTGCAAGAGCTCTCTGCGGCGGGCATCAGAAACGACTTCGCTAAGACTCCCATCACTGTCAAAGATGGCAAAGTGCACAACCGAGGGATGCCCTTCAGTAAGGGTTCCGGTTTTGTCAAAGATCACAACATCGACATCAACCAATTGCTCGAGGGCGCGACCGCTACGTATCAACAATCCCTGGCTGCCTGCACGGGTCAAAGCGGCCATGATGGCAGTGGGTACTGAGACACGAAGACCAGTACCAAGATCGAACATCAAAAGAGAAGCAGCTTGGGCGATATTGCCTGCGCTAAGGAGTAGGGATACGCCAGCAAGGGCAAGTGTAGGCATGACAAAACGGTTCGCGATATTGGCCGCGAAATTGCCGACACGAGTGTCAAAAACTGGTGCAGACTCAATCATTTTCGTAATCTGACCAACTCTTGTGTCATCACCGACAGCGGTTGTGGTTACAATCAGATTCCCTTCTAGAACAATAAATCCAGCCAGGATTTCTTCACCAGGCCCGGACATTCTTGGGACAGATTCACCAGTAAGCTTCACAACATCCAAAGATGCTTCACCCGATTCAATAACGCCATCAATGGGTATTTTGTCGCCTGGGAGAAAAGAGACTCGATCTCCCGGGGACAAATCAAAACTCGAAACAACCACTTCGCCGTCATCAGTGATCAAACGCACATCAGACTGAAGACTTGAAACAAGGTCTGTGTTGGAAGAATTGGCGATCCGCTGAGTAGCGTCACGAACAGCTTCACCGCCCTCAATCATTGTGATCATCATCGCTGGACCGAGAAGAAAGCCTTCGAGGCTGTGAAGAAGAACAGCCAACGCGTCTAGAAAATCAACATTGATTTTGCGTTCGTGCTTCAGGCCGGACCAAGCACGCCTAAAGCTCAAATGAGCCGAACCAATAATGAAAGCAGCGATGGCAAGCGGTGGTAGCGACAAAGGGCCAGCCAAAATAGCTAAACCAAGTGAGCAGACAGGTAGAATGATTCGAGTCGGAACAAATTTCTCATCATCATCTTCACCAATTCCTTCGATCGAAGAGCCCGATGAAGGTTGAGCTGCCTCAGGAATAAAGGGAATATCTTTTGAAAGCTGCGGAAGGGATGACAACCACTGCAAAGGATCCAGACGTGAGTCATCGTCAAAGACCACGACGTAGCAATGAGCCCATTTATTAGAACGAACACGTGAAACATTATGGATAGACTTCAAATGACGCTCGAAATTATCAAAATCTCCAAAGTTAGGCTCAACACTAAATCTCAAACGTCGTCTTGATGCGTGGAGAATTCTGTCAACAAATCGTGGAAGGCCTTTTTTCGCTTGTTGATTTGCGGCATCTGCTCCCCCTTCGAGAACATCAAAACCAGAAGTCAATTGGTAAGAAGCAGCCATTGGAAGAGAGGAACGATTTGTCTAAAAAGTTTGAACCAATGCTTAGAGAGTTATTCCAGAGTGACATCCGTGATTGTTGGCGGACTCGGTTCATCCTTTGAGATAGAAGAGGAAGACGCGTCAACAGAGCTCGAATTCTCAGATTTCGCCTCTTCAACCAGATCAACAAAAGTTTCTGCTACCTCAGCTGCACTCTTGGCGACTCCTTTAGCGACTTTCTCTGCCGTACCAACCGCTACAAGACCAATCTTTACCCCGCTTTTTGCCATCGTCCTACCTGCCTGCCCCATTGAGTCACCAAGCTCCTGATTGCCTAGCTTGCGAACAACAGGTGCCATAGCCATTAAGGCTGCACCAGCACCGAAAGCGGCTAATGTTTCAAGCTCAAACATCATTATTGGAAATTCACTTGACCATAACACGATCTTTCAGAGAAATTTCCCTCTTGTGCAGATAAGATGACGCGCATTCCTCAAGGAACCTTTTGATCCTCTTTGCCAGCGCAGACAGGTATCAGGCGCTACAAGATCTTGTCAGCGTTATCAGAAAATATCTGCAAGCCGGCAAGCATTTGCATGTGCTTGACATGTCTGGCGAAAGACTTTCATTACAAGATACAGATGATGACTGGACGCTTACATATTTCAACCACAGAGAAGTATCTAAAACCATATGGGACAACTTAAATCCACATGCTATTGAATGGTGGAAACTTTTAAGTCTTGACAACAAAGACTCTCTCGAATTGCCTGACCTTCCTGGCATTGAAGATTTAACACGGATCATCCAATTGGCCGAAGTGATTGATCAACTCAAGAATCATGAGGTCTTGATCGTGGTCATGCCACCTCCTATGCATGCTATTAAGCTTTTGCAGATGTCCCAAAAAGGTCCTGACCTCATTGAAAAACTCCTTGAACCGCTCCTAAATTGGTGGGATGAAACACACAAGTCTTTATCGGCGGTTGAAAAGTTACTTAGGATTCATCTACCATCATCACAGCAACTACGATTAACAGAGCACTGGAAAAATAAATTTGAAGCACTTCAGGCAATCACAACAAACAGAAAGAATCACAATTTCGTCGCCATCCTCGACCATGAATTCAAAAACCATGACCAACCTCAGCATCGATTAAGTACGTTTGCGCTTCATGGAGTATGTCCAACACATCTGGCTATTCAAGGCGCAAATCCAGATTCAATGCAGAACATTGAACGTGATTACAAAAATGCTCCTCTAACTTTGATACAATGGCCCCCAAAAATCACAAAGAGTTGCTCACAAAGCCTGCTCAAAAATGCTGAGAATGAACAGACTGATTTCAAGGACGAAGCTACAAAATCTATTCATTTATTTGTTCCTGGAATAGACAAGAATGTATTGAAAATCAAACAAACGGCAGGAAATATTCACATTATTCATCATGGAAGCCGCCGATCGATTGATATTCCTGAAAGCTGGACAAGACTGCAATGCCAACATGCCCGCATTGAATCTGATTGGCTAATTTTGAACTTCCTCGGTTGAATCAGTGGAGGGTCTCCAACCCAACCACCATGCCATCAAAAAAAAGGGTGTACCAGGAAGAACAGGCAAGATCCAGCCTAAAACAGCCAAAAACAGACTCGCTTTTATACCAGCCTGAGTGGTTTGGAGTCTGAAAGACTCGAAACGTGAAGGGGGGCAAGCGGGTCCGTGAGGAGAACAGCCTGCAAAGAAATCATTGAGGAAATCCAGTAGTAATTTAGAACTAATATTACCCTCGTCACTACAACAGATGACACAACCTGACCTCAATGACGAGGGGTAAAGACATAGATCGGGGAAATATAATGAAAAGGTTGATCTCAATAAATCAAATTCCTCGAGCTTCAAGCTCCTTTGGAACTTGAAGCGTACACGTTGAGGAGTTTCGTGTTTTATGGAAACATTCAAGCTTTGGCATTTCCAGAGGGTTTCGTCTTGGACTCCGCCAGGTCGGCTTTTGCTTCGGCGAGGATATCTCCAAAGCTTTCACCAACTTCGCTCAAGCCAGACTTCATGCCTGAAAAGAGACCTGAAGCTTTGGAAGCAACAACAATTCCCAGTTTCAGCCCTTGCTTCGTGATACCTCGGCCGGCACCAGAAATTGATTTTGTCAACTTACTTTCGCGACCAGCAACCGAAGCAGCCACCGGGGTGATGGCAACCAAGCCAGCACCGAAAGCAAAAGCGATCAAATACTCGAGTTCAAACATTTCAATAATTGTATTTACGTCCATGATAGTGAGAAACCGGTTACTTGTGAAGCCGATCATCGCAGCGATTAATGACTGACGAGGATTTCAACACAATTGCAACGACTAGCCAATTATATACAACCAACATCACGAAACCTGCGTAACAAGAGACAATATAATCGAAAAAATTGTCGATATAAAAAGGAACGAAGAGAGGCAATGAATAAGAACGATTCGACGAACGGACGCATCTTCTAAGCTACAGTCAGTCATTGAATATGTCAAACCAATTGAGTAAGAAATATATAGAAAATCACTAAATCCTGGCTCTTCCCCCTCCAAAATAAATCCGTGCTGGGTATCACCAGAGCTCAAGGGAGATGGGTTCAATTCATAATACCTTTTTGCGTAATACAGAGCGAACCCATTATGCAGCTGTAACCACATCAAAATCAAGGCTAAGAAAGCAGTAAAAATATGCACATGATTGGGTAATGAATCTTGGGGAGAATGAAGCTCCGTAAGGCAAAAACTCAATAATCCAAGACTGAGAAAAACCAAAGCGATGGTTCTCTCTGCTACCAATGACTCTCTAGCCTCAGAACAAGAGAAAATTTCTCTGGTATGGATATTACCAAGTAGCCATGTTCTGCGTACAAAGACTACAAAATCCCAAGCCAATGCCAAAAAAGTCGAGAGGGTTAAGGCTTCCCTCACAGAGAAAAGTGGCAAAAATATACAAGTAGAAACAGTCCCAACCAGAAATGAGCGAGTAAAGCGATAACTATCAGACAAGTAATACAATCGCATGAGTCAAAGAGCTTCCACTTGTGAAGAATTTAATTTCGAAAAAATACTATTATGTAGACGTGGAACCGCAAAAGCCTTAAAAACAAGAGATATGATTACAGCTCCACAAACGACATCAGACATGAACGTTTTGGAGGATTCGGGGAGAATTTCGGAAACTTTAATGCCAAACGTATCTTCTAATAGCAGAGGAGCTGTGACTATCAAAGCCATTGAAATAGCACCCTTCGGGCTCCAAAAGGATAAAATTTTCCTTTCTTCAGTGCTGACTGCTTTGCTCCTGAAAAACAAAGATACGGTAACTGGCCTAATAAGAATAACACCAACCCATGCGTACAGAGCAACAGGCAAATGGACAAAGAAGAGAGAAGGTTGCAAGCCCAGGCCAATCACGAAAAACAGGATCGCCTCGCAAGCGATATTCAAAGACTCAAGCTGTTCAGAAAGAAATTCAATTTCATCTTCATTAGAATTCTTGCGATAAGATAGTGAAGTCGTTATGCCCATAATGAGAACGCAAAGATAACCTCCTTGCTCTACAGCAAAGAAAGAAATACTGTAACCAATGAAAGTGAACGATACAGCAGCAAGAATCAATTGAGCTTTGGATTCCAAAAGGTAGCGAATAAAATAAGTCAGGAGAAAACCTAGCAACAAGCCACTCACCGACCCTATAAAAATTCCTCTAAGAATAGAGATCAAGAGGCTGGAATTGGCAAAGCTTGCATACTCAGGATTTAAAGCAAGCCAAATTAGAACAAGTATTTCAGCAACAGCAACAGAAATTGCAGCTGAAATAGATGTTTCTACCTTAAATATATTTGACAAGACAGACCTGAAATCTTTTATTTTTTTAGACACAAAAACAAAAGAATTCCAGTCCTGTACAGCCAACGAAAAGACAGCCGAAACTGCGGTCAACCAAACAATATTAGAAGGAACACCCTTCAGATAACCTAGATTAACCTGAAAAAATGAGAAGCCTATGCCGAGGTAAAACAACCAAAATAACATGCTTATAAATGTTCCAAATATAGCCAAGAAAATAGAATTGGAAAGAACCTTGTTTGTCCGAATTAGGCAGCTTTCAAATGACAAGCCGCTAAAAAAAAGTAGAATACTTAAGGCTACAACATGAAGCTGTTCAAGCGGAAACAATTCAAAACTGTATCCAGATAAGTGAAAAAAAAGCCCACTAAAGAACAGGAGGATTGAACCTGGCATACCAAGTCTTACTCCCAACTTATCGAAGATAATGCTTAAGATAATAAGCAAGGAAAGGCATAGAAGAGCTGATTCAAATGTAAAATTAAATGATGTTATCCCCTCAAATAAACCTTCGGCAGCATTGCCCCCTGAAGGATGGAGCTCACCACCTTTTGACTCAATTGCAGTCAATAAAAGCTGTATGGCCATAGACATGGCGTATGAGTGCTAATAGTATGGTGGCAGCAAATCTTTCCTCATGCGTGTGAGGATTTCATGATTTTTGTAATCATAGTCTGGTTCTTGTTTCATGGTTGTTAGATATGTGTTCATCGTGTGAACAATGGATGAGAAAGAAGTCTCCTATACCGATTCAGGTCATGGTCTCGATGATCCCAGTGCAATTGTCGATGAGCTCAAGGCAGGGTTCAAACGGTTTCTCATAGGAGAATCCGCCCATCCCCATGCCTCAGAGGCAAGGCGTCATCAGCTGGCAGGCGGACAACATCCTCAAGTTGCGCTCCTAGCCTGCTCAGACTCAAGGGTT
>ENA-OSEY01001424-OSEY01001424.1-marine-metagenome-genome-assembly--contig:-NODE-1424-length-16524-cov-15.852435_pt1 | contig 16524 bp, 13 predicted proteins | sample MGYA00248465_ERZ534230 | MGnify/ENA primary metagenome ERZ534230 (study PRJEB26409, sample SAMN06344110) | marine metagenome | isolation source: Sea water from surface | place: Atlantic Ocean:Southern...
TAGCTGAAAAATTTATTTGTGTCTAGGCTTAGAGTCTAGCTCCAAGGAAACGGACTGTTCGAAGTAGGGTGAAGTTCTCCCTTCTCGTAACGGTTGAATCTAAATGGTTTTAACAAATCACTTTCAGTACCAAGAATTTCTTTTGCAACAAGCTCACCAACACCGATCATCTTGTATCCATGGTTTGCATCTGCAATCATGTAAACGTTTTCAAAAAACCTATCAAAGATTGGAAAAGAGTCTGGCGTCATGCATCCAAGACCACCCGATGGTCCTTTTCTATACAAATCAGATTTACCTTCAAATCTTTTTTGACAATGTGCTAAAGCTGAACACCACATTTCACTAAATGCATCAGTTGTTTGATACTCAGGAGACTCAATTCCATAAGGATCAACATTAACTTGATCAAAATGTTTTTTGACTATGTAAGGTGAAGTACCACCTTGAACACCTAATCCATCAATATCAGGTTTATAATAAATTCCCCAAATTTTATCTGTTAATAATTTTTTAGTTTTGTCTGAATATAACGGAGCAGTCGAGTCTACATGAACTACAGGTGGTTGTTTTCCATCATTTGTTTTCAAAAAATCTGGTTCAACACCAATAACACCTTCTTGTAACATCCAGTATGTCCACATATCAGTCTCATGCATTTTTCCATCTTTACCTTTTATATTTGCTGTTTTAGGTAATTCCAACATGTTCCAAAAATCTCTTGCCCAAGGACCTGCACCGATAACAACCTGTTCACATTCAATTATGCCTTTGTCCGTTTCTACTCCTGTAACAGCTTGACTGTTACTTCCTTTTTTAAATCCTGTTACCTTTACACCTTTCATCACTTGAACACCATTTGATGTAGATTTACTCTCAAGTGCTTTAATTGAATCTTTGTTAAATGCGTATCCACCTTTTTTTTCATGAAGTACAGAAGTGATACCTTGTGCCTGCCAATCATCAAAAATACCCTTCATATAATTTGAACAATCTTTTTCACCTTCTATGAAGACTGACTCGTATCCAATAGCTTTTTGTTGTTCATAAATAGTTGCAACATCTTCATGCATTACCTCAGGTGATATTTGCATATAACCAACTGGATTGTATTTAAATGCTTTAGGATCACTCTCCCAAACAGAAACTGAGTGAGCCATTAATTCTCTCATTGCTGGTTGGAAATAATTATTTCTTACAACACCACATGCAATACCACTTGCACCAGCTGCAGTATCTTTTTTTTCTAATACAATTATGTCACCAGGATTTTTGTATGTTTCTGAAAGTTTCCAAGCAGTACTTAGTCCATGAATTCCACCACCAATGATAACTACTTTAGCTTTTGAAGGTAATGTCGTCATGACAAAACATTATTTTTAGGCAAGAGCAATTAATATAATTTTTTATAGAACTAAAAATTATATATAAAAAATAGATACTTCGAATTTTTATAAAAAAATTTGGCTAATAACTTATGTTTTTTAAAGTAAGCAAATAATCGTTGAATTCTTGAATGAAGGATTCACTAGGCATTATATTTTTAATTCGCTGATCAGTTGAAGTTTTTTCCAGTCTAAAGAATCCTTTTTCACAAGCTTCTGTAATTATTAAAGCTGATTTAGGTCGAGAAGTCTTGAATAGTTTTGTTTTTAATTCTTCTACTGATAATTTTTTACCTTCTTTATATGCGGACATTACCAGTAACATCATATGATAGTGCGATGGTGATTTTCTAAAAAAGTAATTGCTTGATGTGTGGGATTGCCTCATTTGATCTTCCCAAAAATCTAAGAGTGTTTTTTTTTCTTTAGGCATGATTTTTCTTTATGCTCTAACTCTTGACTTTGTTGGATCATAGAATGGAAACCCAACTACCTTTGCACTAATTCGTTTTTGGTGTCCATCTATTTTTCCTACTTCCACTTCTGTACCTATATCCGAATACTGTAAATCAATTCTGCACAGAGCAACATTTTTATTTAAGGTTGATGATAAACATCCACTAGTAACAACACCTACTTGTGATCTGCCTATATGAACACAGTCTCCATGACCTGCAATTTCTTTTCCTATAAGTTCTAAACCAACAAGTTTTTTTTGTGGATTGGCTTTTCGTTTAATTAATTCCTCTTTACCAATAAAATCCTCTTCTTTTGTTTTTAAAGGTACTGCAAACCCTATGCCAGCTTCAAAAGGATCTTGTTGTCCATCGAATTCATTTCCAAATAAAATTAATCCTGCTTCAATTCTAAGTTTATCTAATGCAGCAAATCCAGCTGGTATCAAACCATCATCCTTTCCAGCTTCCATTAATTTATCCCATACTTCTGGTGCATGTTTTGGATGACACCATATCTCATAACCTAACTCACCGGTATAACCAGTTCTTGAAACGATTAAGGGTATACCTTGAAGTTCTTCTATCCTACAAATGGTAAATCTAAACCAACCCAACTCATCTATCGAAGGCTGTGTTGGTGGTGTAAAGATGATTTTTTTTAAAATTTCTCTACTTTTTGGACCTTGTAAAGAAACGTTACTTATTTGGTCAGTAGAATTTTTAATATTAGCATTGAAATTTTTTTTCTTAGCAATTTCTTTTAACCATTCTCCAGCGTATTCATCGCCACAAATCCATCTAAAACCTGTTTCACTTAATTTTAGAAGAGTTCCATCATCAAACATCATTCCATTTTCATAACACATTGCTGAATAAACCACCTGACCTACAGAAAGTTTTTTTATATTTCTTGTAAGAGTATAGTTCATTAATTCTTCTGCATCGGGACCTATTATTTCAAATTTTCTTAATGATGATAAATCAATTAGCACTGCATTATTTCTGCAAGCATTATATTCATTGACCAACCCATGTTTAGTATAATCGTTTGGTAACCAAAAACCTCTGGCATCAACAAAGTTTCTAGTTAGCTTTGAGGTTCTTTCATAAAATCCTGAATTTCTAGTTAATTTTTTTTCTGAGTCTGTTTTCATTCGAAAGGCAAATGATTTACTGAATTCTTTATTTTTATCATAAGTTCTAACAAAAATATCAGTAGGTTTCCATGAATTACAAGCATCAATATCACTAGGACAAGCAGTTGTACCAATTGTTAAATCCTTCAGAGCTCTAAACATTACATAATCTCCTGGTCTAGAATAAGACTCGTCAGATATGACAGAATTTAAACCTGCAGCAGAAGTATTAAAGAAAAGGTTAATTGCATGCCAACCTTTTTGTTTCTGTACGCCAAATTTTGACATGCTTTCAGTCAAATTATCTGAACAGTTTGGATGACCAAAATATCCTGCGTCTTCATAATATTTTGAAGTACATGCTAGATTAAAAGTATCATGTTTACCTACAGTATCTCTTATAACTTCAACAAGAGGCTCGTGGTCTGTATCATAAAATTTAGAATGTAATCCAGGTCCAGGAAAAGTGTTTCCCATAAATGTTCTTGTAGTTTGCCAGTCCAATCCTTTTTCAATTCCTTTTTCTAATTTCCTTGTGTCAAATGCCACGAAGTCGGAACATTGTCTGCCAGTTGGACTTATAATCTGGATATAATCTCCTTCTTTTACTTGGTAAGATATAGAAGTTTCTTTATTTATATTTTCTTCATATAAAGGTTCAAAAACTGGATCTGGGATCACATTTAATTCTTTATCATTTACAATTTGTGATCGCTTAATAAAAATTGTTAAATCACTAGGAGGATTTTGATTTGTTACATCCATATCCTCACTAGGTGCAGCAAAAATAGCATAACACTTGTCTTTTGATTTTAATTTAAAGCTTTCTCCTGCTTTTGTATCTAAATCAAATATGATTGAAGATTTTGAGTCTGAGATATTTAAGTTTCTTTTTTTTAATTGATGATTTGTTGCTAATATTGTTTCATCCTTACCGTTAAGAATAGATCTAATAAAATTTTTATCATTGTTTGTTTTAAGATTTAAAATTCCAGCATCAGATTTACCATCTTTATTAAAACAAATTATTTCACAGATTTGATTACCCTCATTGTTAATAATTTCTAATTCATCATCTGGAAAAATTTGAAAAGCAGTGAGAGCACCACCGTTTACAACATGTCGCTCAACTCCAGGTGGTAAAATATTTAGTCCAGGATTTTTAATTTCTTTACTTGTACCCAACATAAACTGCGATAATTTAATTTACTATTGTGACCATATTATAATCAAAACGAGTTGACTATAACTTTAAATAGGAACATACTTTAGCAATTAATATATTAATTATAGAGGGGTATATATGAAAAAAATAATATCATTACTATCTGCTCTAGTTATTTCTGTAGTGAGTTTTGCAGGAATTTCTAATGCCGATAGCAAAAAACCTATCGTAATTCCAACTCATAACTGGTCAAGCCAAATTGTAATGGCTTATGTTATCGGTGGAATTTTTGAAAGTATGGGTAACAACGTTACATACGCTGAAGGTGTAGATTCACAAGCAGTTTACGAGTCAATTAGACAAGGTGATGTAACAATATCACACGAAGTTTGGGAGTCTGCATTTGGTAAGTCTTTCGATACTGCTAGAGATAAAGGTGGCTTGTTAGACTGGGGAGATCACGAAGCAAGAACTCTTGAAGATATGGGATATCCAAACTGGGTTGTTGAAAAAGGATTATGTCCAGGTTTACCAGATTGGACAGCTTTAAAAAATCCAGACTGTGCAAAAAACTTTACAACACCTGACTCTCCAGATGGAAAAGGAAGAATGTTAGAAGGTCCACAAACTTGGCATGGTGACTTAATTCCTCAAAGAATTGATGCACTAGGTTTAGGTGACTTGTGGTGGGTAAAATTTGCAGGAGGTGCTGATGCACTTTGGGCAGAATTAAAAGCGGCTGAAAAAGAAGGAAGAGGAACAATTATATTCAACTGGACTCCAAACTTTACAGATGGTGCTGGTTTTACATTTATTGATTTCCCTCCATACACAGCAGGTTGCAGACCAGCAGACGGTGGAGATGGTAAATGTGGTTCTCCTGATGGATACTTGAAAAAAGCAGTTCATGAGGATTTCCCAAAAACTCATCCTAAGGCAGCAGCAGCTTTCAAGAAAATGTCATTTTCTACAAGTCAAATTGGAGCTATGGCAGCTTTAGTTGACGTTGATGGTATGACACACCAAGATGCAGCTAAAAAATGGTTAGCTGATAATGAGTCAACTTGGAAAGCTTTTGTAAAATAAGGATAATTAAAAAAGTTAAAAATTAAAATCTCCCCCATTTATTTGGGGGGGATTTTTTTTTAGTCAATTTTGTGTAAAATACACCTATGAAAAAATTTCTTCTTTTATTTCTTTTAAGCTTTCTAGTTAGCTCATCAGTATTTGCTCGAAGTACAGGTTGTAAAGAAGGCAATTGTGAAAACGGATATGGGAAGTGGATTTATACAGATAAAACTACATATGAAGGAGAATGGGTTGGTACAAAAAAAAATGGCAAAGGGGTCGAAACTTGGCCAAATGGCTACATCTATAAAGGAGAATTTAAAAATAGTGAATGGAGTGGGGTAGGAACTCTATTTTTTCCAGATGGATCTACATATGAAGGAGAGTGGGCAAATGGTTTTATGAACGGACAAGGAACTTTCACCTGGTCTGATGGAAAACAAAAAACAGGAACTTGGCTGAACGGAAAATTACAAGAATAATGTCAAAAGAAAATTATTTAAACAAGTTAAAAGAATTACCTCAGGACTTAAGACAATTTATAGGTTTAATTTTAATAACATTAATTATTATTTTATCTTTTACTATTTTAAATGGATTGTTTGGACAAGGGGATGACTTAGTTAAAAGAATGAAATTAGAAGAAGAAAGAATTGCTGAAGAAAAAAAACTTAGTGCGCTTATTTCAAAACTTCCATCTGGAATTCTAGTCACCTTTGATGGGACAGATCACCATAAATTGACCGATGAGATATATGAACAAGTTTGTAAAGCTACAAAATTAATTCCACAACGTGCAATTATGGGGGCAAATTTTTTAAATCATAGAGCACATGAAATTTACACTATAAATGGAAACAAAATTGATGAAACATTTGTAAAATGGGACCAAGAAAAAGGTAGATGTTTTGCAGGTTTCACTGTCAGTGGAAATAATGTTGGAGTGGATGAAAGTATAACAGTAAGTGGTGAGGCATTAAGTTTTTTAAGCACAGGAATTGATACAAGAGTTTATTTTATTAAAAATTTTTAATGAGGAGGAACAATTATTACGATTTTAATTTATATAAATATCGTATAACTTTATAAAAATTTATGTCTGATGCAGTAATTAAATGCGAGTCGGTTTATAAAATTTTTGGTGAAAATGCCAAAAAAATGCTTCAAGAAGCAAACGGCAATGTAGACGCAAAAACTTTTCAAGATAACGGGTGTATAGTTGGAGTGAATAATGCTTCTTTTGAAGTTGCAAAAGGAGAAATGCTGGTTGTCATGGGTTTATCTGGATCAGGCAAGTCAACTCTACTTAGATGTATTTCTAGATTAACTGAGGCAACAGGTGGAAAAATTTTTATTGAAGGTCAGGATTTATTACAATTAAATAATAAAGAACTTATTGATCTTAGAAGAAATAAAATGGGTATGGTTTTTCAGAGTTTTGCATTACTCCCACATAAAACTGTTGTTGAAAATATAGCTTTTCCACTTCAAATAAAGGGAATTAAAGTTGAGGAAAGTATTGGTAAAGCAATGGAGATGGTAAAGCTGGTTGGTCTTGATGGAAGAGAAAACTATTTTCCAAGAGAACTTTCTGGAGGACAGCAACAAAGGGTTGGTATAGCAAGATCTCTTGCTGTAGAGCCAGATATATGGTTTTTAGACGAACCATTTTCAGCACTAGATCCTTTAATTAGAAAAGAAATGCAAGACGAATTTTTAAGACTTCAAGAGCAATTAAAAAAAACAATTATGTTTATAACCCATGATTTTGATGAAGCTTTGAAACTTGCTGATCGTATTGCAATTATGAAAGATGGTTTAATCGAACAATTAGATACTCCTGCTAAGATTGTTTTAAATCCAGCAACAGAATATGTAAGAAAATTTACTGAAGAAGTGCCAAGAGAAAAAGTTCTATTAATAGAGGATGTTATGGATAAATCCACAGATAATGTGGGTGATTTAAACGTTTTAAAAGATGAGGTGATAGAAAATGTTGCTGAAAAAATTCTTACTCAGGAAAAAACAGTAGGTGTTATTGATGATAAAAATAATTTAATTGGTTCAATCAATCCCTCAAAAATAATTAACACAGTTTTTGGTGGAAGAAGAAACGGAAATTAATTATGGAAATTTTAAAGAAATATCCAAAATTATTTCAATGGTTATTTTTATTACTTGTTTTTTTTGGTTTATGTTTTGCAATTGATGTTCCCGAAACATATAAATTTATAAGAGGTCAAGCTGAATTTGTTAAGGATCCAAATCAAAGTACATATGTTTTTCTTGGTAAAGAGGTAAGATATTACGCCTTTGATGTTTTTTGGAGGCTACCTCCTTTGTTAGGATGGCTACCTATTTGGATTAACGATTCATTATTTTTTTTAATGAATGAGTGGATGCCATTAGAGTTTTGGAATGAAGATACTCAAGAATTTAAAACTCGACCTTTATTATTAGAAGTAAGTAGAAAATTGACGTTTTTCATGACTTTTTTAATTGAATTGATAAGAGAAATTTTAATAGGAGGCATAAATACAATAGTTACATTTACAGGATGGGATTGGATTAGTGATAATCCTTGGGCAGAATTGCCTGGTTTACCGTGGACAATAGTTACTGCAGGAGCAGTATTGCTTAGCTATCACTTAAGTGGAAAGGGTCTTGCATTATTTGCAGGCTTAACAATGGTTTATATTTCCATTTTTGGTCAATGGAAACCATCTATGCAAACTCTTTCTTTTATATTAGTTGCTGCCCCCTTATCATTTATATTTGGTTTGGGTTTGGGTATTGCAGCATTTAGAAATAAACGTGTAGAGAAAGCACTTTATCCAATACTTTTAGTTATGCAAACCATGCCACAATATGCAGTTTTAGTTCCTGCAATGGTTTTATTTGGAGTCGGTGATCATGCTGCAGTAATCATAACTATGGTAGTTGCAATTCCACCGATGATATTATTAACCATATTAGGTTTAAGAGCAGTCCCTCCAGAAGTTATAGAGGCAGGTAAAATGAGCGGATGTAACAATTGGCAACTAATGTTCAAGGTCTTAATTCCAACAGCAAGAAGAGATATTTTGATTGGTGTAAACCAAGTTATTATGGTTTGTTTTTCTATGGCAGTTATCTCAGCATTTATAGCTGCAAAAGGTTTGGGATATAATTTATTATTAGCATTAAATAGACTTGATATCGGTTTAGCATTAGAAGCAGGATTGTGTATCAGTTTAATTGCAATACTTTTAGACAAAATGTCATTAGCTTGGGCTAACAAACAAGAAGATTACTTTGGCAACCTTACGTTTATACAAAGAAATAAAAATATTTTATTTTTTGTTGGAACAGTAATTGTTGGGATTTTACTTGCATATATAGGAACTTATTTGTTTAAAGGAACTCATAATTATTTATTTGAAGTTCCACATAACAAAGGAATATCAACTGCAGATTTTTGGAATAGAGGAGTTGATTGGATATTTGATACTTTTTTTGTTTATATAAAAGCGTTTAATACATGGTTAATTCAAGACGTTCTTCAACCGATGAGAGCCTTGTATTTAAGAATGCCTGCTATAGCTACTATAGTCTTAGTAGTAGGTGCAGGATATTTAATTGGTGGAATTCGTTCAGCTTTAATTGTATGTGGTTTAACATTGTTTATAGCATTAAGTCCTTGGTGGGATAGAGCTTTAGTTACAACTTACATGGCAACTTTTGGAGTAATTGTATCTTGTACTATCGGTTTTATAGTCGGCACTCTAAGTTTTCAAAACAAACATTCAGCAAGCTTTATGCTAGGAGTTTGTGATATTTTTCAAACATTTCCTTCATTTGTTTATTTAATTCCAGTTATGATGTTGTTTGGTATAACAGATACATCTGTTTTAATTGCTGTAATTGTGTATGCAACAATTCCTGCAACTAGATATACAATAGAAGGACTCAGAAGTGTTCCAGCAGGCCTACATGATGCAGCTACTATGTCAGGTGTTAATAAATTTCAGAGATTAACTAAAATAGAATTTCCATTAGCCTTCCCACATATGATGCTTGGTATTAATCAAACAATAGTTTTTGCATTATTCATGGTAATTATTGGAGCTTTCATAGGGACTGAAGATTTAGGTCAGTATATTTTAAAAGCTCTATCCGATAAAAATGGAGCAGGAATTGGACTAACACTTGGTGTCTGTGTTGCGTTCATTGCTTTAATTTTTGATAATTTGATAAGAAGTTGGGTAGAAAAAAGAAAAAAACATCTTGGCATAGCTTAGTATTTTGAAAAAATTTATCGTCTCCATTGATCAAGGAACAACCTCATCAAGAGTGGTTTTGTTTGATACTAAAGGCAACATTCAATTTATTTCGCAATATGAATTTAAGCAATACTTTCCAAGAAATGGCTGGGTTGAACATAATCCAAATGAAATTTGGTTGACAACAATTAAAGCATTAAAACAAGTAATTAAAAAAGCTATAAGTTTGAAAGGACAAATACTTACGATTGGAATAACAAATCAAAGAGAAACTACAATTTTGTGGAATAAAAAAAATGGAAAACCTATTTATAATGCAATCGTTTGGCAAGATAGAAGAACCCAAGAATATTGTAAATTTCTAAAGAATAAAAATTACGAAAATACTTTTAGAAAAAAAACAGGTTTATTTATAGATCCTTATTTTTCTGCCACTAAAATAAAATGGATTTTAGATAATGTAAAAATTTCTAAAAAATTACTTAAATCAAATAATTTATTATTTGGTACGGTAGATACCTTCTTAATCTGGAAATTAACTAAAGGTAAACATCATTTAACTGAAGCTACAAATGCAAGTAGAACTATGTTGTTTAATATAAATAATAATAAATGGGATAATGAAATTTTACAGAAATTAAAAATTCCAAAGAGTATTTTGCCAGAGGTAAGGAATTCTGCAGATAATTTTGGAAAAACAGAAAAGAGAGTTGTAGGAAAAGAAATACCCATTTCAGCTGTTTTAGGAGATCAACAAGCAGCTGCTGTAGGACAAGCTTGTTTTGACAGAGGGTCCATAAAAAGTACTTATGGTACTGGTGCTTTTATAATTATGAATACTGGATCAAAAAAAATTAATTCCAAAAATAAGTTATTAACTACAATTTGTTATAGATTGAATAACAAGACTACCTATGCTCTTGAAGGGTCTATTTTCATAGCAGGAGCAGGTGTACAATGGTTAAGGGATAAAATTAAATTAATAAACAACGCTTATGAAACCGAAAAAATAGCTAAATCAACAAAAAGCAATAATGAGGTTTATATTGTTCCAGCTTTTAGTGGAATAGGTGCTCCTTATTGGAGACCTGATGCTAGAGGTTTAATAACAGGACTTACAAGAGATACAGATTGGAAAACTTTGGTGAGAGCAACAGTCGAGTCAGTTGCTTATCAAAGTTATGACTTATTTTATTCAATGAATAAAGATGGTTTAAAGCCTAGAATAGTTAAAATTGATGGGGGTATGGTAGCTAATAATTGGTTCTCACAATTTTTGGCAGATGTAATTAATTTAAAAGTAATTCGACCTAAAGTCTTAGAAACCACTGCTTTAGGAGCAGCTTTGTTTGCAGGTTATCAAGTAGGAGAATTCAAATCATTAAATCAAATTAAAAATACATGGAAAAAAGATACAGCTTTTAAGCCGAAAATTAATAAAAAACTAAGAAATCATATATTGCATGGTTGGAAGCAAGCAATTAAAAAAACCTTAGCATAAAGATAAAATGAAAAAAATATTAATTGTTGGTGCTGGAGCTATGGGAGCTGCTTTCTCGATACCATTGTTAGATAATGGTCACTCGGTTACATTAACAGAGCCATATAATTTTAAATTATTACAAAAATTAAACTTAAAAAAAAAAATTCACCCATCATTAAATATAAATTTACCACAAAAATTAAAAATAAATAAATTTTCAAGCGACATCTTAAATCAGAAATGGGACTTAATTGTAATTGCTGTGAGTTCTATTGGAATAGACTTAATTGGAAAAAATCTTTCAAAAATTAAAAATAAATCGCCTATTTTAGTATTAACAAAAGGTCTTAAATTAGATGGTAGGAATTTAATTTCAATGTCTAGCCTATTAAAAAAATATAATAAAAATTTAAATATTTCAGTTTTGAAAGGCCCGTGTTTAGCAAAAGAATTAGCTAAAAAAGTTAAAAGTTTCACTGTTGTTGCGAACAAAAATATTAATACTGCAAAAAAAATTGGAAAATTAATTTCAACAAATTATTATCAAACTGAATTTAGTAGAGATGTTAATGGAGTTGAATTTTTATCTGCTATAAAAAATATTTATTCAATGATCATTGGAGCTGGACAATGGCATAATACATCATCGGCTTTATTCCGAAAATCAATTGATGAAATGAAATATCTTGCAAATTATTTTAAAGGAAAAAAAGAAACTGTTTATGGTCTGGCAGGTTTAGGAGATTTATACGTGAGTGCAATGGGAGGAAGAAATAGTAAAATGGGAGAATATCTTGGAAAAGGCTATACTTTTACCCGGGCAAAGAAAAAGTTTATGAAAAATGATACAGTAGAAGGTGCTGATTTAGCAATAGAAATTGCTCCTTTTGTATTTAAAAAAATTAATAAACGAAAAGTTCCGTTAATGATCTCTTTATTAGAGGCAATTGTTAAAAACAAAAAATTAAAAATTAAATATTAATTTTCTATTTATTTAAAAAAGTTTTCATAGAGTCATCCATCGCTTTTTCCCAAGGTGTGTGATGAATTGGTGCAACTGATCCAGTCACAGGAGATGAAAACGATTTATTTCTATAAGTTAGAATATCCTCTACTTTATGATGTTCCCATTCTTTGAAATGTTTTCTAATTAATTCAAAATCAATTTTAGGATAATCAGACATATCATGAAGTTCTTTGGTATATTCTGTTTGAAAATCAATCATTTGGTCAGGATTTTCTAATTTTTCTTCCATCGAAACCCACTTATTAATGTCTTTAACTATTTCGTCATTACTAGGCATTTTTATTTTGCCCATTATTACATCTCTTGCGTACCATGCTTGACAATCAAACATATTAAAAGTGTGAAATTGATCCTGCATACCTAAGTATAAAAGCTTATGATTATCTTGCCATACAACACCTTTATAAAGTTTTGGAGGATACAATCTGTTATGTGTTTTTAATTTTAAACTTTCATCTAAAAAAGGAAAATGATGCAGATACCCAGTACACAAAATGACTACATCAGCATTTTGCTCTGTTCCATCTTTAAATATAGCTTTTTTTCCATCTAATTTGTCTAAATAATGTACTTCTTTCATGCCATCTGGCCATTTAAAACCCATTGGATTATGTCTGTAACCAATTGTTACGCTTTTAGCACCGTATTTGTTGCATTGCAGAGCTACATCTTCAGCCGAATAACTGCTACCCAAAACAATTACATCTTTTCCTCTAAATTCTTCTGCATCTCTGAAATCATGTGAGTGCATTATTCTTCCAGGGAAAGAGTTCATTCCCTCATATTCAGGAATAAAAGGTACAGAAAAATGTCCTGTACTGACCACCAAATAATCAAAAGTGTCACTTAAAATTTTATTATTAACTTTATCTTGATAGCTAATCTCAAACTTATCATTTTTATAAACAGTATTTGTGACCCTAGTATTAAATTTAATTTTGCTTTTTATATTACCTTTACTAACTCTTCCCAAAATATAATTTTGAAGGACCTCTCTTGGTGGAAAAGATGGAATTGGCTTACCAAAATGTTCATCAAAAGAATAATCAGCAAATTCTAAACACTCTTTAGGTCCATTAGACCACAGGTATCTATACATACTGTTGGGAACAGGATCTCCATATTGATCTGAACCAGTTCTCCAGTTGTAGTTCCATAAACCACCCCAACTTTCTTGTTTTTCAAAGCAAACTATTTCAGGAATTTTTTCTCCTTTTTTTTCTAAATGCTCAAATGCTCTTAAAATTGAAAGTCCACATGGACCAGCGCCTATGATTGCTACTTTTGACATAGAATTTTTCCTATCATTAATAAATTTATAAATATATCTTACTAACAATTTTTAAAAAAATAAAATTATATTTTGTTATGGGTATTAATTGGAATTATCCAACCACTATGTGGATAGGAGAAAATAGAATTGAAGATTTATCCTTAGCCTGTAAAGAGTTAAATATTTCAAATCCATTATTTGTAACAGACAAGGATTTAATTAACTTAGATTTAATAAAAAATATAATATTAAGATTAAAAAAAAGTTTTGAAAATTTAGCTACCTTTTCTAATTTTACGGGAAATCCAATTGGAGAAAATGTAGAAGAAGGTGTTAAAGTTTATAATAACTCAGACTGTGATGGTGTAATAGCTTTAGGAGGTGGAAGTGGTTTAGATGTTGGAAAAGCTATAGCATTTATGTGTAATCAATCTCGACCGTTATGGGATTTTGAAGACATTGGTGATTATTGGACAAGAGCAAATAGTTCTAAAATTTCAAAAATTATTGCAGTTCCAACTACTGCTGGAACAGGATCTGAAACTGGAAGAGCGTCTGCAATCATAAATAAAAAAACAGGTGCAAAAAAAATTATTTTTCACCCAAAAATGTTACCTTCGATTGTGATTTTAGATCCTTTACTTACTTTAGATTTATCTCCAAGATTAACAGCAGCGACTGGAATGGATGCACTAGCTCATAATTTAGAGGCGTTTTGTGCACCAGGATACCATCCAATGGCTGATGGTATGGCAATAGAAGGAATGAAGTTAATTAAAAAATCTTTAATTAAAGCATTTAAAAATGGAAAAGATATCAATGCAAGAATGGATTTACTTTCTGCAGCTTCAATGGGCTCTACTGCATTTCAGAAAGGACTGGGAGCTATTCATTCATTGAGCCACCCTGTAAATGGTAAGTTTAATGTTCATCATGGCTTATCAAACGCAATATTTATGCCTTATGTTTTAACATTTAATAAACCCTCAATTGAAAATAAAATAATATCAATATGTGATTATTTAAATTTAGATAAAAGTTTTAAGAGTTTTTTAAATTGGATTTTAGAATTAAGAAATAATTTAAATATTCCCCACAAATTATCAGACGTAATGGATTGTAATAATATTGATTTAGATGAACTTTCCTTAATGGCATTTGAAGATCCATCAACAGGAGGAAATCCTAAAAAATTAAGTCAAAATGATCTTAAAGAAATGTATATAAAAAGCATTTCTGGAGAATTATTTTTATGAAAAAAATATTGATAGTAGAAGGAAACTTGCGAGAAGAAAATCAAAGTTTTTCTGCAGCCGGAATTCAAACACATACAGAAAGTCTAAAAGATAGTTTGGCGTATTTTACAGATAAATTAGAAACCCATGTTGTTAATCCTTCTTCAGATGAAAATATCAATAAAAATATTGATGCACTTGAAAGCTACGATGGTCTTATTTGGGGAGGAAGTAGTTTAAACATTTATAACAATACTCCAGAAATAAAAAGACAAATTGATTTCATGAAAGAGTGTCAGAAAAAAATAAAAAAAATTTTAGCAATATGCTGGGGAATGCAAGTAGCTGTGACTGCAGCAGGAGGGGAAGTAAAAAAAGCGACAAAAGGATCTCATAGAGGTATTGCATCAAATATAGAAATTAATGAAAATGGTTTAAACCATCCACTTTATAAAAATAAAGATCAAAAATTTAATACACCAGCGTTTAATTTTGATGAAGTAATTACAATGCCAGAAAATTCTACCTTGTTAGCTTCAAATCCAATAAACAATGTTCAAGGATTAAACTTTAGTGTTGGAGATTGTGATATTTGGGGATTACAGTATCATCCCGAAATTACTTACAATAAAATGATCAATTTGATTATTTTTAGAAAAAAACGATTGTTAGAAAGAGGAGCTTTTAAAGATCAAAATGAGATCGATAGCCACATCAATCATATTGAAAGAGAAAATAAAAAATTAGATAAAATTTCAAGAATGAGAGAATTAGAAAATTGGCTAAATTATCTTAATTTAGAATAATCCTTCAATCTCACCCTTATCATTTAAATTTATAGAGTCAGCAGCAGGAACTCTTGGAAGACCTGGCATAGTCATGATTTCACCGCATACAACAACTATAAATTCAGCACCAGAAGAAAGTCTTACTTCTCTCACAGGCAAAACATGACCTGTCGGAGCACCTTTTAAATTTGGATCTGTTGAAAAACTATATTGTGTTTTTGCAATACAAACAGGTAATTTTCCATAACCCTTTTCTTCAAATTCTTTAAGTTGTTGTCTTACTTTTGTATCTGCCACAACCTCTGAGGCACTATACATTTCTTGAGCAATTTTTTCAATTTTTTTGAATAATGGTAGATCATCTTCATATAAAAATTTGAACGTATCTTTTTTATCTTCACAAATGTCTGCAACATTTTTAGCCAGTTCAATAGTTCCTTCACTTCCATTTGACCAATGAGTGCATTTAGAAGCTTTCACTCCTTGTGTTTCACAAAAATCTAACAAGGTTTTCATTTCATCTTCTGTATCAGTAATAAAATGATTAACTGCAACTGTAACAGGTAATCCAAACTTTCTAATATTATTTATATGTCTTCGTAAATTTACCATTCCCTCTTTTAGTGCTGATACATTTTCTTTTTTTAAATCTTCTTTATTAACTCCTCCATGCATTTTAAGTGCTCTAATAGTTGCTACAATGACTACGCAGTCTGGTTTAAGTCCAGATTTTCTACATTTAATATCTAAAAATTTTTCAGCTCCTAAATCTGCTCCAAATCCTGCCTCCGTTACAACATAGTCAGATAATTTTAGACCTGCTTTTGTTGCAATTACAGAATTACAACCATGAGCTATATTTGCAAAAGGTCCACCGTGGATTATTGCTGGATTATTTTCTAAAGTTTGAGTTACATTTGGTCTTATTGCTTCTTTAAGTAGAACAGTCATTGGACCTTGTGCATTTAAATCTTTTGCATAAATTGATTTTCTATCTCTTGTGTATCCAATCGTAATATTTCCAATTCTATTTTCTAAATCTTTTAAGTCTGTAGCTAAACAGAAAATAGCCATTAATTCGGATGCAACAGTGATATCAAAACTATCTTGTCTTGGATAACCATTGGCTACTCCTCCTAGATCTACAATTACTGATCTTAAGGATCTATCGTTCATATCCATTACTCTTCTCCAAACAACTCTTCTGACATCAATGTTAAGTTTGTTACCCCAATAAATATGAT